>Ga0307373_10015829_pt1 | contig 10204 bp, 12 predicted proteins | sample OX2MG_FD_202534 | JGI IMG/M metagenome (GOLD analysis project Ga0307373, IMG submission 202534) | Soil microbial communities from Risofladan, Vaasa, Finland - OX-2 | ecosystem: Environmental > Terrestrial > Soil > Coastal area > Acid sulfate soil | place: Finland: Risofladan, Vaasa | collected...
GCATGTAGCGGAGGAAGCGGCCCACGCGCGTCACCCGCGCATCGCGGTGCGCCGCCCAGCACGGGCCGCACTGCGCTTCGGCATCGACCCGCATGGTGCGGAACTTGTAGATGTCGAAGGGGCGGCCATAACGGCCGATGCGCTGCTGGCGATAGAACACCGGCCCGCCATCATCGAGGCGGATCGCCAGCGCCGCGCATACCAGCGCAGGCAGAGTCAGGATCAGGAGCGCAAGGCTCGCGGTCACGTCGAGCGCGCGCTTCAACGTCGCGTTGGTCGCTCCGGCGATGCGGAACCCATCGGCGAAGATGAGCCAGCTCGGATCGAGCGCGTCGATGTTGAGACGACGCGTCTCGCGCTCCCAGAACGTCAGATAGGGCGTGACCGTGACGCCATCCATGCGGGCCTCGAGCAGCGGCTGCAGCGGCATGCCGCGCCGATCCTCGAGTGCGACGACGATTTCGTCGACACGGTTCTCGTGCGCGCAGGCGAGCAGCGATCCGGCATCGGCAATGACGCGCACACGCCGCACGGCCACCGGCTCGCCGGCCAGCGCCGCGTATCCCACGATTTCGGTGCGCGAATGGCGGCGCCGCACCATCAGCCCCTCGATCTCGGCGGCGAGTTTGCCCGTTCCGACCACGAGCACGCGGCGAGCGGCAGCGCGATTGCGCGCCAGCGGCGGCGGCGTCACCAGCCGGACGAAGCCGATTCCGACGGCGGTCAACGCCGGCAACAGCGTATCGGCCAGCCGGCGCGGCTCGCCGCTCGAGACCGACGGACCAAGCCAGCGCGCGGCGTAATAGAGCGCCAGCGCCAGCGCGCCGATTTCCAGGAAGCCGAACAAGACGGCGCGAGATTGACGGAGAATGTTGAGCACGGCCCTCACCTCGGATCTTGCCGAGGCTGCGGTGCGGGCAGGGAACAGCGTCGCCGCTGTCGAACCCCTCGTTCCCTGGCGCAGCCAAATCTTCACGCTGGTTTACGAGTGGTTAGCGCGGCCGGATCACCCGGCCCGATGCGGCGGCAGCGCGGTTAGCGGACGAGTGCGATCAGCAGCGAGATGGTCGAAATGACGACGCCCCAGCCGGCGAGGCTGAAGACGATGATCGCAAGCCACCAGTAACGAAAATATCTCGGCTGCTCGCCGCCTTCGAGTGCAGGCGCCGAAACGGGTTCGGCCGTCACGGGTTCCCCATGATCCACAATTTCAAGGTCCACCGATATGGTTAATACATCATTAACGAATTCGCGTCACCCATTGTCATTAGCGAATTCCTAGCATCGGCAAGCGGTGGCGCCGCTTGCCGCCGCCGCCGCCCCGCTTTACCATGCGGCGGCGATGGCGGCGGGCGTATCCTCGACGGAGAACGAGCAGGCGGAGGCGGCCCAGCGTGTCTTCCTGGACGCCGTGCTGAGGCCCTATCGCAGCCTGCCGCCGCGCGGATTTTTCCTGTTGATGGCGGTACTTGGCACGGCCAGCCTGGTCGCGGGCACGACCTGCATCCTGGCCGGCGCCTGGCCGGTATTCGGGTTCTTCGGTCTCGACGTGGCGCTGGTTTATGTCGCGTTCCGCGTCAGTTACCGCGGGGCGCGGCTGTCGGAATGCGTGCGGCTCACCGAGCGCAGCCTGACGGTGGAACGGGTCTCGATCCGCGGCGAGCGCCGGCGCTGGCAGTTCGAGCCCTATTGGCTCCGGGTCATGCTCGAGGACAAGGACGAGTCCGGCACGCTCACGCTCGCCTCGCATGGACGGACGGTGGTGGTGGGCAGTTTCCTCGCTCCCGCCGAGCGGCGAAGCTTCGCGGCCCTGCTGCAGGGGGCGCTCGCCCGCTGGCGGGACTTCGTCGCCGCGGCCTGATCCGGCACGGTCGGGAACCCGTCCGAGATCCGGCTTCTCCAGTTCTTCGTAATATCTCCGCGGTAGGCTGCGCTATCAGCTTGAGGCCTCGCCGCTATGAACACCGTCCAGACCAATGTCCGCGTGCCGCCCGACGACAAGCCCGTGATGCGGGCCATCGCGCTGCGGCTGCGCACGGATCCGCGCTTTGCCGACCGGTTGAAGCAGCTTCTCGCCGAGGAGGCCAGCCCGGCCCTTGAGGAGCGTATCGCGCGGCTCGAGGAGCAGATGCAGCGCCTGCTGGCGTCGCCAGGGTGCAGCGGACGGTCCTTCGCCGATCCCGCCGAGGGCGGCGAGCCGTCGACCGCTTCGCGGGTCGGCGCTATCGGAGATTAAGATTGATGCCGAGGCTGATCACCGCCGGCGGCGCCGGCGGGGCATAGACGATGGGCGGCGGCGCCGCGACATAGGTCGGCGCGTCGTATCCCATCACAACCGGCGGTGGCGGCGGCCGATGCCGGATCAAACGATGATGCGGCGGGTGCCGGCCCCGCCGGTGCCCGTCCGCGCGGGCATGGCCGGCGGCGAACACCGTCGCGCCGACGGCCAGCGTGAGCGCGGCCGCGGTCGAGATGCGGGCGAAGCGCCGCGAGTTCATCCCGGGTTCCCTGCCAAAACGGCTCATTTGCTTGGGATTTTGTGCCGGGGCTTGCGGCCGCGCTTGTGCGGTCGGCCGCGAAAGACCACGTCGGCGTTCTTCTGCTGTTCGGGCGACATCCTGGCATAGAGCGCCTGGAACGCGGGGACGAGCTTGCTCATTTCCTCGGCGTGGGCGACGGCGATCGCCTGGTAGGATTTGAGATCGTCGACCGCGGTCATGGTGGCGCGGCCGGCGGCACGTTCGCGCTCCAGTTTTTCCATCTCCCGCGCCTGGCTGCGCATGATCTCGGCGACCGCATTCCACTCGGTGGTCTGCGCGGGCGTGATCTTGAGTTCGGCATGAAGCCGCGCGATATGCGTCTCGACCCGGCTGGTTGGCTTGCGGGCGGCGCGGCGATGCCGGATCCCCGGTTTGGGCGCGGCCTCGCTCGGCGCGGCCGGCGGCGGAGCCGGCATGGCCTCAGGGGCGGGCGTAGCGGGAGCGGCAGGGGACGCCTGCTGCGCCATGGCGCCGAGGGGCGCGGCAAGTAGCATGGCGAGCGCGAATGCAGCGGCGCCACGCCCGATCGTGCGCCGCCCGGCAAAGTCCTTGGTCATACGCAACCCCTCCGTCGTGACGATGTCCTGCATGTTGTCCGCTGCCTCCGGCCGATTCATCCCCCCAAAAAGGGGCGGGGCCGAAGCCCCGCCCGCCGCGTTCAGTGGAAATTCAGCGGGATCACGAGATTGAGGGACGGCGGCGGCCAAGCTGCGATCGGCGCCGGCGGCGCGACCATGACATAGGGCGATGGCGGAACGACCGCGACATATGACCTTGGGTAAAGCGCCGGGCGGTAATCGTCACGGTCGCGCCATTGATCGTCACGGTCGCGCCAACGGTCGTGCCCGTCGCCGCGCCAATGATGCTCCTCGCGGCCGCGATGGTTCCAATCGTCGGCCAGCGCCGGACCGGCCATGGCCCCGGCCGTCACGGCGACCGCGGCCAGCGCCAGCACGAATTTGCGGAACTTGCTGCTTGTACGCGTCATCGAAGGTCTCCCTTTCACGCACTGGTCCTGCCTCGTGATAAGCCCCCTGCTTTCCTCGTATCCCCGTTACAATACACTTATAACAAAAATTATTTTCGATACGGTACGGGATCGTTTCGTTATGCCGCCGCGTAGTATGGGGACGGGCATCGGCCCGGTTGCAACCAAGGAGGACGGCCATGACGGCGAAACTGGGAACGAAGCAACAGGCGCGGAAGGGACGGCGATGGGCGACGCTTGCCGCCGGGGCGGCGCTGCTCGCGGTACTGGGCGGCTGCGTGGTCTATCCGGTCGGCTATGTCGGCCCGCCGCATCATGCCTATGGGCACGGCCGCGACTGGCGATGACGGCGCGCCGCCGCTATCCCAGCGCCGCGAGCAGACGCGCGGCGGCGGCGAGATCGGGCGCCTCGAAGCCGTCGGTGAACTGGGCGTAGAGCGGCCGCAGCAACCGCGCCGCCGCGCCGCCGTCGCCGTCATCGGCCAGGAGCCGCGCGAGCGACATCGTGGCGCGAAGCTGAAGCATACGGGCGCCCTGGGATTCGGCCAGCGCCGCCGCGCGTTCGAGGCAGCGGCGCGCCTCGGGCGCCTGCGCGGCGTCGGCCTGCAGCAACAGCACGCCGCGCAGCCGCCACAATTCCGGCAGGTACATCCCCACCTGCGAGGTTTGCGCCTCGACCAGCGCTTCGTCGATCAGCCCCTGTGCCGCGGCGACCCGGCCGGCGCGGGCGAGCGCTTCCGCCATTACCGAATCGAGCAGGAACATCACCATGGCGAGGGGCGCCCGCTTGGCGAAGGCGTCCTCCATCTGCGCGAGCCCTTGATCCCCGGACGCGAAGCTCCGCGACCAGCCGATGAGGAAATTCGCCAGCATCTGCTGCGGACCGAACTCGAAACGCCGTGCCACCTCGAGCAAGCGCTGTGACGTGCGGGCGCACGCCGCGGCGTCACCGGCGATCTGGTAGGTCATCGCCGCATTCATCAGCGCGTGCGCCAGGCTGTACGGATGCTTGAGCGCTTCGCCGAGCGCGACCCCGGCCGCGGCGGATTTCGCCGCGCGCGCGGGAAACCCGGTCATCGCCAGCGTTATCGCCTGGACGACATGCGCGCACACGCCGGGATCGTGGCCGGCATAGTCGTGCGCCAGCCGCGCGTGGCGCGAAGCGTCGTAGCGCGCAATGCCCTGGCCGCTGAAGTCCAGCGCCAGCGGCATTTCGCCGCGAAACAGCGCGGTGCTCCAGCGGCAGTGAATGCCCTCGAGGCCGAGATCCTCGTCGCCGATGCGCTGGCCGAGGGCGATGAGTTCGTCGGCGCGTAGCGCCGCCTCGTCGAAGCGTCGCCGCGCGGCGGCGGAAACCCACATCCCCCACATCGCCTTGAAGAGGTCTGGGCCTTCCTCGCCGATGGCGCGCCCCAGTGCGTAGGCCTCGGCATAATTGTGCGCGACGTCGTTGGTCGGCAGGCCGCGATCGACGCCGAGCGCCGGCCCGAGCTTCAGCCTGAGCGCGAGCAGGCGCCGCAGACGCAGCGTTCCCTCGGGCAAGCGCTGCGCCTCCTCGAGCGCGGCGGTGTAGCTGGCGATTGCCTCGGCATAGCTCGATTGCGCCACCGCGACATCGCCCGCGCGCTCCCAATAGCCGCTCGCCGGCTCGGCGAGCCCGGCGCGACTCAGATGATATGCGATGATCTCGGGCTCGCCGTCGCCGGTCTCGTCGAAAAGCCGGGCAAGGACCGCGCCGATCCTGTCGTGGAGCGCCTGGCGGCGGCTGCGCAGCAGGCTCTCATAGGCGGCCTCCTGCAGTAGCGCGTGCTTGAAGTTGTAGCGCCCCTCGGCGCGGTTGCCGCGCGGGAATACCAGTCCGGCCGCGACGAGTTGCGCGAGCGCGCGGTCGAGCTCCGCTTCGCCGATGTCGGCCACGGCGGCGAGGACCGCGCGCGAAAACTCGCGGCCGATGACCGCGGCGATCTGGGCGATATCCTTCACCCGGCCGAGCCGGTCGAGCCGCGCCATGAGCGAATCCTGCAGCGTCGGCGGCACCGCCGGCGCGCCCCGCCCGGCCTCGAGCACCGCCCGGGTCAGCTCCTCGACGTAAAGCGGCACGCCGTCGCTGCGGCGCAGGATTTCGTCGACGACATCGCTCGTCAGCGCGGTTTCGGCGGCGAGGTTGCGCACCACCGCGGCGCAGTCCGCGCCCGACAGCCGGTTGAAGGCGAGCGCGGTGACGAACGGGCGGCCGGTCCAGGGCGGAACGAATTCCGGGCGATGGGTGACGACGGCCAGGACCGGCGCCTCCTCGATGCGATCGACGAGCTGATCGATCAGCTCCGTCGTGGTCGGATCGATCCATTGCGCGTCCTCGAGCAGCAGCAGCACCGGCGCGCGCGTGGCGAGCGCGAGAAGCTGGTCGCTGAGCGCCGCCATCAGCAGCGCCTTGTGCTGGGCCGGCGTCGCCTCGGATTCGGACGCTTCGGCCTGGCCCAATCCCATGAGATGCGCGAGCAGCCGGAACGTCAGCTCCGAGGCGCTGTTGCCGGTCGCAAGCATCGCCCGCAGCTTCTCGCGCTTTTCCTCGACGCTGTCCGCGGCGGTGAAATCCGCGGTCTCGGCGAGATGACGCAGCAAGGGATAGAGCGCGGTGTTGCGGTGATAGGCCGAGCATTGCATCGACACGCGCACGTGGCGGTCGTCGCGGATGCGCTCGCGCAGCGCTTCGGCGAGGCGCGACTTGCCGATCCCCGCCTCGCCGTTCAGCAGCACGACCTGGCCCTCGCCGCGGCGCGCGCGCTGCCAGCGGTCGGCGAGCAGCGCGATCTCCTGCTCGCGCCCGACCAGCCGTCCCGCCGCGCGCACCGCCGCGAAGCGGCTGTGCGCCTCGCTCTCGCGCAGCACGCGCCACACGCCCATGGGCGCCGCGATCCCCTTGAGCGCGCGCTCGCCGAGGAAGCGGTATTCGAAGAGTTCGCCCAACAAGCGCCGCGTGATGCCGGCGATGAGCACGGAACCGGGCTCGGCCAGCGCCTGAAGTCGGGCGGCGAGATTGGGCGTGTCGCCGACGATGGTCTGCTCCTGCGCCGTGCCGGTGCCGATGATCTCGCCGACGACGACGAGCCCGGTGGCGATGCCGACGCGCACCGTAAGGGTGCCGTCGCCGATCGCGGCCACCGCGGCGGCCACCGCGAGCCCGGCGCGGACCGCGCGCTCGGCGCTGTCCTCATGCGCCTGGGGATAGCCGAAATAGGCCAGCACCCCGTCGCCCATGAACTTGGCAAGGAACCCGTCGAACCGGGCGATGATGCCGGCGCAGGCATCCTGATACTGCCGCAGCAGGCCGCCCCAATCCTCGGGATCGAGCCGCGCCGACAACGCGGTCGAGCCGGCGAGATCGCAGAACATCACCGTCACCTGGCGCCGCTCGGCCTGGGGGGCAGTCAGCGCGGGCTCGGGCGCGGGTTCTGCCGCCGGCTCGGGCGCGGCGCCGCGCAGCGCCGCCGCCGCCGCCATGAGCTTGCGCCGGTGGCCGAGCGACAGCCCCAATTGCGCCAGATCCTGGTCGCTCAGTTCGGGCAGCACCGCGAGATCGACGTCGTTCGCGATCAGCGCCGCCGCGTATTGACCGAGGCCGAGCGCGTCGAGCCATGGGCGCAAACCGGCCATTTCGCCGCCTACTCCGGCAACCCCGCCGCGACGAGTGCCGCCAGCAGCCGGTTCCTCACGTCCTCGGCATAAACGAGCGAGGCGACACCGCGCACCCGGTTGACGGCCTTGCGCACGCTGCCCTCGAGCACATGGCGCACGCCAAGTTCGCGCCCGACCTGCTTCACATCGACCGCCGAGGGGAATTCGATGAGGATGAAGTCGCCGCTGGTCTTGACGATGCGGCCCTGGTGCGCGGCGAGCATCGGGTCGATGAGGCCGCGCCGATGCGCCTTCAGCGCGGCGATCATGCCTTCCTCGTCCGCGCCCACGAGCCGGGAATAGCCAGCAACATCGGCGCACAGAATCGCCGCAAGCCGCCGCTCGACACGCCGTTCCGCCACCGCGAGCCTCCCGATGCGGAGTGTAGCAGGACGCAAGGCGAAGTGCGCTAGGGTCGCTGCTCCCGGCGCCCGCCGGGGTCAGACGTGCTCGTGCAGCACCGATTCGCGGACGTCGTTCTCGATCAGGCGCCAGATGTGGTCGACATAGGCGACGAATTCGGGCGTGCGCTTGATGCTGAGCGTGCGCGGCCGCGGCAGGTCGATGTGCACGCGCTCCTGCACCCGCCCCGGGCGCCGCGCGAAGACGAAGACGTGGTCGGACAGGAATACCGCCTCGTCGATCTGATGGGTGACGAAGAGCACGGTCTTGCGGCCCTGCTCCCAGATGCGCAGGAGCTCGGTCTGCATGATCTCGCGGCTTTGCGCATCGAGCGCCGAGAACGGCTCGTCCATCAGCAGGATCTCGGGATCGACCGCGAGCGCGCGGGCGAGATTGACGCGCTGACGCATGCCGCCCGAAAGCTGGCGCGGGAAATAGGACTCGAACCCCGCGAGCCCCACGAGCTTCAAAAGATCGAGGGCGAAGCGCTTCTCGCGCTCGCCCGCGCTGCCGGCGATCTCGGGGCCGATCACGGCGTTGGTCAGCACGGTCCGCCACGGCAGGAGGCTGTCCTGCTGGAACACGAAGCCGCGGTCGCGGCCCGGCCCCTTCACGCCGCGGCCGTCGATCGCGACGGCGCCCGTCGTCGCCGGCTCGAGCCCGGCAACGATGCGCAGGAATGTGGTCTTGCCGCAACCCGACGGTCCGACGATGGCGGCGAACTCGCCGGCGGCGATCTCCATCGCGATGGTGCGCAGCACCTCGAGCGGGCCGAACTGCTTGCACAGATCGGTGACGGCGAGTTTCGGCGCCATGTCTAGTCCCGCGTCCATGGCACGAGCCTGGTTTCGACCCAGTCGAAGCCCGCGGTGAGGACGATCCCCGCCACCGCGAGCACGACCACGCCGGCGAAGAGATTGGGCATGTTGAAGGCGTCCGCCGATTGGCTGATGAGCTGCCCCAATCCGGCGCGTGCGCCGAACAGCTCGGCCACCACCACGCCGATGAGGCCGCGGCCGATGCCGAGCTTCAGCCCCGTCAGCACGAACGGCATCGCCGACGGCAGCGACAGCTTCCAGAAGATCTGGCGCTCGGTGGCGCCGAAGCTGCGCAACATCTCGGTCAACCGCACGCTGACCGTCCTGAGCCCCGCCTCGGTGTTGATCGCCACCGGGAACAGCACCAGCGTCACCACCACGATCACCTTCGACCAGATGCCGATGCCGAACCACAGGATGAACAGCGGCGCGAGCGCGATGGTCGGCGTCGCATAGAGCCCCGACACCCAGGGCTGCATCGTCTGCTTGACCCCGACGCGCATCCCCATGCCGACGCCGAGCACGACGCCAAGGACGCTGGCGATGACATAGCCCAGGATGAATTCGATGCCGCTCACCGCGATGTGGTGCTGCAACTCGCCGGTCTCGGAGAGCGTGACGATGGCGCCTATGATCTGCGACGGCGAGGCGAGGAAGAGCTGGTTGTTGACGATATAGCGGCTGACGATCTCCCACAGGACGAGGCCGCCCAGGATCGACAGCGTGCCGCGCAGCCGGTTGCGGAACAGACCGTGCGCCAGCCGCGGCAGCGCGTCCCACGGCGCCGAACGCGGCGGCGCCACCTCTTGGACCGGGGTCGAATCCATCGCAGCAGCAAATATCAGCCCGGCGGGCGGGTCAAGCGCGCTGTCAGCCGGCCTTGCGGGGGGCAAGCCCCTCGAGCTGGGCGAGGGCCGCATCGAGATGCAGCACGTCGCCGTATTTGTGGTGGAGGTCGAACAGGTTGACCTTGTGCGAGATCGGCGAGCGGTCGAAGCAGCATTCCTCGACCAGCACGACGTGGAAGCCATGCGAAAAGGCGTCGACCGCGCTGGCGCGCACGCAGCCCGACGTGCTTTCGCCGCACATGATCACTGTCCGCACGCCGAGTTGCGTGAGGTGCGCGGCGAGCGGCGTGCCGTAGAACGCGCTGGCACGCTGCTTGGCGATGACGACGTCGCCGGATTGGGGACGGAAGTCGGTGCGGATGGTATAAAGCTCCGGCGCCGTGAGCATTCCCTGGCGCCGCGTCGCCGTCACCGTCTGCGGCTTGGCTTCGGCGCGCGTGTCCATGGTCGAATAGAACACCGGCAGGCCGGCGCGGCGCGCGGCGGCGAAAAGCTGCTTGGTCGGCTCGATCGCCGCGAACGCATGCTCGCCGCAGGAACTCGGATAGGTGTGGTGCAGCTCGCGCACCGGCCGGTTGCCACCCTGATAGGCGAGCTCGTAGAGGTCGATCGCGACGAGTGCCGGCGCCGGGCCGATGCCGAGGGTACGGCGATAATACGAATAGATCTCCAGCACCTCGGCCGGCACGACATCGCGCCAGCAATAATCCTCGAACGCATCGGTCATGGCAGGCTCCCGGCGGCGGGTCACTGGCCCGACACTAGGCGCGTGCGGCGGCGAGGGTCAAGCGCCGCCCTGGCGCTCGCGCGGCGATGAGTCTGCGATGGGTCTGGCCGGGTTGCGTGGCGTCGCTTAAACTCGTGCCGAGACGGCAAGGGGAAGAGCGTGGTCGCGCGCGTCCGCACGGTGGCGTTCCAGGGCATCGAGGCGGT
>Ga0307373_10015830_pt1 | contig 10204 bp, 8 predicted proteins | sample OX2MG_FD_202534 | JGI IMG/M metagenome (GOLD analysis project Ga0307373, IMG submission 202534) | Soil microbial communities from Risofladan, Vaasa, Finland - OX-2 | ecosystem: Environmental > Terrestrial > Soil > Coastal area > Acid sulfate soil | place: Finland: Risofladan, Vaasa | collected...
GGCGGCCACCGCGGCCTACGATTACCTGCTCCAGACCGGGTACCTGACGCCGAGCGATCGCGTGGTGCTGTTCAACACAGGATCGGGGAACAAGTATACGGATGTGATTGGGGAGCAGGTGTAAGGTCAGTGGTTAGTGGTTAGTGGTCAGTGGTCAGAGCTGTTTCCGGATAGCTATATCCCGCTACGGGGATTTTGTAACAGGGCACGACTTCAGTCGTGCCGAAAGACCGCAAATGTGAGGCTTGGGCTTCAGCCCCTGCTGGCCCATATTTCTCGCAAACTTTGCCATCGTGCAGCGCCGGCTTCCCGACCGGCGGTGGCGCGGAAGCTACGACGAGCTTGATTTGGATGAGGGCTTAGCGGATTCGCTCGCAGAAGCGGTTTTGCTTTCGGTAGCAGCGGGCTTGGAGTCCGCGGATTTGGAATCGGCGGATTTGGATTCGCCGGTCTTGGCGTCGCCGGCGGGAGCGGCTTCTGCGGAGATCTTGTCGGCCTTGCCACCGGACGCCGGCTTGGGGGCGTAATCGTTCACGTACCAGCCTGCGCCTTTGAACTGGAGTGCGGGGGCAGTAAGCGGGCGCTCGAGTGCGCCGCCGCACTTGGGGCAGGCGGTCTCCGGCTGATCATTGAATTTCTGGATCTTGTCGAAGCGATGGCCGCACTGGGTGCAGCGGTATTCGTACAACGGCAACTCGAGTTCACCCCGCTGGAAATTCGTTCTTCAATTAGTTTACCGGACCGGTCGGGCAGCGAGTCAGCGGGTCGGCGGTGTTGATTCCCACCCTTGCGCCGGTAAAAAGGCGCAAGGATGGGAACGGAGCAAGCTTGACTATTTCACTTCGATGGGGACCGAGGCGACGTGGTTCTCCCATTCCAGAGTGAGTTTGCCCTTGGTGTTGCTGGTGCTGGCGAGGGTGTACTTGAGGTGCTCGACCATCTCCGGCGGCTTGGACATGTGCATGGGGGTCTTGCCAAGGTCCTGTGACGGGTCGTATGCGAGGCCCCACTCGCCGGTCTTCTTGTTGACGATGAGGTCCCAGTGATCGGGGTCGGCGATGTTGACGAAGAGTGTGTATTTGCCGGCGGGAACGTCGATGTTGCCGATTTTGAGATCTGCGTCGGTGGTGAGGGTGGTGGCGCCGTTGGCGCCTGCGCGCCACACCGGATACTCCTTGTGGGTCTTCTGGATGAGGCCGCCCTGGTTGAAGATCTGGCCCTCGCGGCCCTTCACGCCGGGCGAAGAGTAGTCGATGGTGATGGGGTGGCCGGCGAGAGTGACGGTGGCCTGTTCCGGCGGGCTGGCTGGCGGCTTCCTCTGCGCAAAGGCGAGAGGCACCGCGGCCAGCAGAACCGTGGAAATTAAGAGACGCTTCATGCCAAATTCCTCCTTGGAATGCGGGAAAAGTGCTTGCACTTCGACCCGATGATTGTCGCACCCGGGGCTTGGCCCGGGGAATACGGGAGCCGGCGGGTTATGCTGGAGGTTCGAGAGACCATGTCTTCCAAAAGCCATCCTACGCAGTCGCCCGGGGCGCGGTTCCGCGCCGCGGTCGCCCACGAAAAGCCGCTGCAGGTGGCCGGGGCCATCAACGCCTACACCGCGCGCATGGCGGAGGCGGTGGGCTTTCGCGCGCTGTATCTTTCCGGCGGCGGGGTGGCGGCCAACTCGCTGGGCATGCCGGACCTGGGGATCAGCACCATGGAAGACGTGCTGACGGACGTGCGGCGCATCACGGACGCGAGCGCGCTGCCGCTCCTCGTCGACATCGATACGGGCTGGGGCTCGGCGTTCAACATTGCGCGCACCATCCGGTCGATGATCAAGGCAGGCGCGGCCGCGGTGCACATGGAGGACCAGGTTGGCGCCAAGCGCTGCGGTCACCGGCCGGGCAAGGAGCTGGTTTCGGCGGAAGAGATGGCGGACCGCGTGAAGGCCGCGGTGGATGCGCGGACCGATGAGCAGTTTGTGATCATGGCGCGGACGGATGCGCTGGCCAACGAAGGGCTGGAGGCGGCGATCGAGCGGGCGCGGGCGTATGTGGCCGCGGGCGCGGACATGATCTTCGCCGAAGCGGTGACGGAGCTGGGGCAGTACACGCGCTTCCGCGAGGCTGTAGGCGTGCCGATTCTGGCGAACATTACGGAGTTCGGGCAGACGCCGCTGTGGACGCGCGAAGAGCTGGCGGCGGCGGGCGTGGATATCATCCTTTATTGCTGCGCGGCGTATCGCGCCATGAACGCGGCGGCGCTGAAAGTGTACGAGACCATCCGGGCCGAGGGCACGCAGAAGGGCGTAGTGGGAATGATGCAGTCGCGCGCGGATCTGTACAAGTATCTCGACTATCACGCCTACGAGCGCAAGCTGGATGAGCTGTTTGCGAAGAAGGGCGAATAGCCCCCGCCAAGCCGTCGGCACTTGCCACTCCCGCGCTGCATCGTTTAGGTTGAAGCTCGCTGGAGCCTATTGATGAATCCGACCGAAGCTTCTCCCGCGTTCAAGCCCAAAAAGTCTGTTGCGCTCTCCGGAACGCCCGCCGGCAACACCGAGCTGTGCACCGTGGGGCACACCGGCAACGACCTGCACTATCGCGGCTATGACATCCACGACCTGGCCCGCCATTGCGAGTACGAAGAGGTGGCGTACCTTCTCGTCCACGGCAAGCTGCCCAACACCGTGGAGCTGACCGCGTACAAGGAGCAACTGGTGCAGTTGCGCAGCATTCCCGCCGCGGTGAAGCAGGCGCTGGAGCTGTTGCCGCCTTCGACCCACCCCATGGATGTGCTGCGAACGGCGGTATCGGTGCTGGGCTGCATCTGTCCTGAGCCGGCGGATCACAACGAAGAAGGCGCTCGCCAGGTCGCCGACTCGCTGCTGGCGTGCCTCAGCTCCATGCTGCTCTACTGGCACCACTACGCGCGCAACGGGCGGCGCACCGAGGTGGAGGAGGGCGGCGATTCGATTGCCGCGCATTTCCTCCACCTGCTGCACGGGCACGAGCCTTCGCCCGAGTGGGTGGCGGCGATGCAGGCCTCGCTCATTCTCTATGCCGAGCACGAATTCAATGCGTCCACGTTCACGGCTCGCGTGATTGCCGGGACCGGCTCCGATATGTACTCGTGCGTGAGCGGAGCCATCGGCGCTCTGAAGGGCCCCAAGCACGGCGGCGCCAACGAGGTGGCGCTGGAGATCCAGATGCGGTACCACTCGCCGGACGAGGCCGAGCGGGACATTCGGAGGCGGGTGGCGGAGCGCGAGGTGATCATCGGGTTCGGACACCCGGTGTACACCGTCAGCGACCCGCGCAACGAGATCATCAAGGAGATTGCGCGCCGGCTGGCCGAATCGTCGGGAGCCATGAATCTTTTTGGCGTTGCCGAGCGCATCGAGAGCGTGATGTTCGAAGTCAAGCGCATGTTTCCGAACCTGGACTGGTTCAGCGCGGTGGCCTATCACGAGATGGGCGTGCCCACGGACTTGTTCACGCCGCTGTTTGTGATTGCGCGGACGGCGGGGTGGTGCGCCCACGTGCTGGAGCAGCGCCGCGACGGCAAGATCATCCGGCCCAGCGCGAATTACACCGGGCCGGAGCCGCGGGAGTTTGTGGCGATTGAGGAGCGGGCGTGAAAGCAGCCGGTAGCCTGTAGCCTGTCTCTCGCAGCTGCCGGCTACCGGCTACAAGCTACCGGCTTGCGACGCCGAAGGAGTGTTCGTGTCATCGCACATCACAAGTGAACGCCCAGCGCCAGACAAGGTCCTCACCGACATCGCTGACTACGCGCTGAACTACGAGATCACGAGCGAGCTGGCGTGGACCACCGCGCGTGCCTGCCTGATCGATACGCTGGGCTGCGGCCTGGAGGCGCTGGAGTATCCGGCCTGCACCAGGCTGCTGGGGCCGATTGTCCCCGGTACCGTGGTGCCGAACGGCGCGCGCGTACCTGGCACCGGGTATCAGCTCGATCCGGTGCAGGCGGCGTTCAGCATCGGCGCGATGATTCGCTGGCTGGACTTCAACGACACCTGGCTGGCGGCGGAGTGGGGACATCCGTCGGACAACCTGGGCGGAATTCTGGCTGTGGCCGATTGGCTCTCGCGGACGAATGTCGCCGAAGGTGGAAAACCGCTGACCATGCGACAGGTGCTTGCGGGCATGATCAAGGCGCACGAGATTCAGGGCTGCATTGCGCTGGAGAATTCGTTCAACAAGGTTGGCCTGGACCACGTGTTGCTGGTGAAGGTGGCGTCGACGGCGGTGGTATGCGGGCTGCTGGGCCTGACGCGCGAGCAGACTACCAACGCCATCTCGCTGGCATGGGTGGATGGACAGAGCCTGCGGACATACCGGCATGCGCCCAACACGGGCTCGCGCAAGAGCTGGGCCGCCGGCGACGCCACCAGCCGGGCTGTTCGATTGGCTTTGATGGCGCGCGCGGGCGAGATGGGCTACCCGTCGGTGCTCACCGCGAAGACGTGGGGCTTTTACGATGTGAATTTTCGCGGACAGGAGTTCCGGTTTCAGCGGCCCTACGGCTCCTACGTGATGGAGAATGTGCTGTTCAAAATCAGCTACCCGGCAGAGTTCCACGCGCAGACGGCAGTGGAAGCGGCTATGAAGCTGCACCGCGAGCTGGCGAAGCGCGATTTGAATGCGTCGGCGATTCAGCGCATCACGGTGCGGACGCACGAGGCTTGCCTGCGCATCATCGACAAGAAGGGTCCGCTGGCGAACCCCGCCGATCGCGACCACTGCGTCCAGTACATGATTGCTGTGCCGTTGATTTTCGGCCGGCTTACGGCGGCGGATTACGAGGACAATGTGGCGAGGGATTCGGTGTGGGGCAGGCGCATCGACGAGCTTCGCGCGCGCATTCAATGCGTGGAGGAGCCGCAGTTCACGCACGACTACCACGATCCGGAGAAACGGTCCATTGCAAATTCGCTGCGTATGGAGTTGAACGACGGGACGGTGCTGGAGGAGACCGTGGAGTATCCCATCGGGCACCGGCGGCGGCGGGAGGAAGGAATGCCGCTGCTGATTGAGAAATTTCGGACCAATCTGCGGCGGCGCTTTGCGGAGGACCGGCAGAAGCGGATTTTGGAAGCTTCGCTCGATCCGGCACGGCTGGACGCCATGCCGGTGAACGAGTATGTGGACCTTTACGTGGCGTGACCTCGGCTGGAACGCTTCCGGGTGAACCAGCCGTGCTCACGCCAGGTTCGCATCCCGCTCCAGTCCTTCCCGCGTCGATGGCGCCAGCTTCGTCTCCGGATCCACCCCCAGCCAGGCGATGGCGCCGGCCGTCGCAAGTAACGCCGCCACCAGGAAAGACGTAGTCCATCCGAAGCGCAGCGCAATCCACGGCGTGAGTGAGGCCGTCAACGCGCCGCCGATCTGCGCGCCCATGTTCATCACCGCGGACACCACGCCCGCGCTCTCCCCGGCAATGTCCGCCGTAACCGACCAGTACGAGCTCTGGCACAAATACAGCACTCCCGCGCCCGCGGCCAGCGTCACTGCCGCCGCCGCCGCGCTGCCCACCCGCGAGCCCGCCACCAGCAGCACCGCCGTGACGAAAAGCGCCACCACGCCGGGACCGCAGCGGCCCGCACGCAACCCGCGCCGCTGGGTGATCCAGTCGCCCAGCACCCCGCCGGCCACGCAGAAAACGGTCATGGCCACGAACGGGATCATGGTGTAGACCGCGCTCTCTTTCAGGTCCATGCCCCTGGCCTGTCGCATGTACATGAAGAACCAGCCGAGAAAGATCCACGCCACATAGCCAAACGTAAAGCAGGAGAAGGTGAGCAGCAGCAGCGTGCGGCTGCGCAGGATGGCGCGCCACGGCACCCGCGCCTTGCCCGCCGGTTGCGGCATCTCCGAAATCCCCGCTCGAATCCTGCTCAGCTCCTCGGGCGTGACCCAGGGATGCTCGTCGGGAGTATCGCGCGCGATGCAATACCAGACCGCACCGGCGGCGACTCCTATCGCCGCGCTGAACCAGAACGCCGCGCGCCAGCCATAGCCCACGACAATCGCGGCCACCAGGGGCGGAGTAATCGCTGACCCCGCGCCCACACCGGCAAAAATGACTCCGTTCACCGTGCCGCGCTCGCGTTCCGGAATCCATTGCGCCACGAATTGATTAGAAGCGGGGTAGATGATCGCTTCGCCCAGGCCCAGGGCGCAGCGCACCGCGATCAGCATCAGCAGGGCGCCGCCTATCCCCGCAGGAACCAGCGCCGTGCCCAGCGTGAATGCGCCCCACCACAGCACGCCTAGCGTAAGCGCCCGCCGCGGCCCCAGCCGCACTGCAACCCATCCCGCCAGCACCTGGCTCGCCGCGTAGCCCACCAGAAACGCACTGATCACCCAGCCCAGGCGCACGTTGCCCAACCCGTACTCACGGCTGATCTGCGGCCCGGCGATGGACACGTTGGTGCGGTCGAGATAGGCGACGGCGCTGAGCAGGAAGATGCAGAACACCAGCCCCGCGCGCACAGGCGGCCTGCGCATGAATGTTCCGATTCTAGTTTGGCGTCTCCGAAACCGCCATACAGCAACCGCCGTCGTCCTCTGCGGGCCATTCCTGCTCCGATCGAGATTGCAAGCCGAAGGCCGCAGCTCGCCTGTTGCGATTTTGCTTGCATTCCCGATGCCAGGGCCGTGAAGTGATCTCGCTCAGGCTCCTCGTTTCGAGACTGCGTAATAGGGTTGGTTGGAAAGTGTCGCCCGGAACCCGGGGAAGAGCCAGGCAGCCTGGTTCTCTCTGCTCAGCTCGAAATAATACTGAAGCGGGAAAGGCGACTGCGTGTATTCGCCGGGTACGGCGGCGCTGTATCTGCCGCCGTTGCCTTGCATCTCCAGCCAGGTCCATCTCTCCGCCTGATCCACGTGGCGATAGTAGAGACGGACCGCGATGGGTGCGTTCGGCCCGTTGGCGACGGGGACTTGCAGAACCAATGGAAGCGGTTGCCCCGAACTGAAGCTGCGCGGGGAAGTGTGCGTACAAGCCACCGCCAGCCGATGCGGCCGCCCTGTCGCCGCAGCGATTGCATGGGCGGTCTCTGGCAGGGAAGTTGTCGACGTGGCCGGCGACTGCACTTTGAGAGCCATGGCGGCGATGTCCGCGTCGATGCCGGCGAGCCGATCCGACCAATGGCCGCGCCGCATCGGCACGTCCCCATAGCTGATGTCCGAAACGTAAACGGCATGGGCGCGTTGCGCCATCGATGCCCACGCCGCGCGTGCCTTTCTGTAGTGTTCAAGGGCCAGCCGTCCCGCTTCCGGATCGCCGGCATGCTGGAAGATCTCATAGAGCACAGCGCTGCGCAGCTTGGCCGCCCAGAACGCGCCCAGGCCGTTCTGGATCATCCCGTCCTCTTTCATGCGCCGGAACTCCGGCGATTTGGCGGAGGACGAAGTGGCTCGCGCCTTAGCGAGCGCCTCGTTTGATGCCGCGGTGAAATCCTCGATCCACTGCGCCACCTCAATCGGCGAATACTTCGGGTTCGGTCTTCCCGCCAACAGGTCCTGCGCGTGCTCCACGATCGTGGAAAAGAGCTGCGGATCGAGTGGGCTCACCGTTCCGAAACACTTTGGACGCGGGGTGTCGTCATAGGGCGACGGCTCACTGCCGAGAACGATGGGCATGTTGGTGTAGAGCTCCGGCCAGAACGCGTGATTCGAAGCCGACGGCAGATGTGCGGAAGTGATCAGGGCCAGGATTCGGCTGGAATTCGCGCAGGCAGCTTCTACCGGTTCGGCGGCGCGTCCGAATTTGCTCCTGAGGTACCGGCGCGTCACCTCCGGTTCGGAGTCGGGGTTGTAAAGCTTGCGGCCCCAGACGCAGTAGTAGTACTCGTATTTCTTCCAGTCCGCATCGGGATTCAGGGATGCGTCGGCGTATGCGCAGCGGCTGCCCGGGTGGCCTGAGCCCTCGCGCCCTTTGAAGGTTAGCGGCTCCATGAGGTCCATGCCGGAGGCGCCGCAGAAGTGAGCCGTGCGCCCATACGCCGCGGCCATCTCCGGATCGGCGGAGAGCAGGTGACGCTGCGTTCCCGGCCACAGCCGGAACATGAGTTCGGCTTTGCTCCCCTCCTTGAGAAAATCGGCATACCCGTAGCGCGTGAACGAACGAGACCCCGAACTGAGGTTGAACAGGCGCGAATCGATAGGACGATTGGGATCGGGAATCTCCAGCGCGCGAATGTCGGCCTGTTGGTAGCCCAGGCTCTGGTGCTCCGCGGAATACTTTGCTCCGAGCTTGACCGGCATCCCGGTAGCCACCGCAATGTCGATCATCCTCTGATCCACACCCTTGGCGTGCATTTCGATTTCAACGGTGCGGCCCGCGCCGGAGATTGCCTCGAACAGTGTCTTCCAGAATTCGTAGCTGCCCTCTGGAATTCCGCTCTCGCCATGAACGCGCAACGTGAGCCCCTGGATCTGCGGGCATTCCCTGAGGATGATCGCCAGCGCATCGCGGCAATATGCCGCGTGGTTTGCCGGCGTCAGGCCTTCGATGCGGTGGTAAGCATGGGGGCTGTCCGTCCACTGATAAGCATGCGTCCAGATGCCTAGCTGAAAGTGCAGACCCCGCGCTCCGGTCTCGGCCGCGATGAACTTCAATGCGTCAAAGTTGCGAGTCCGCTCTTCCTCACTTAGCGGCGCCGGCTGCGGCAGCGGCTTCCCCTCCGGCGTGCGGAGTTGCACCACGCGGACATTCTGGAAGCTGGGGACTGCGACGAGGTATGGATAAGGCAGGTGGAGATAATCGTCGGTCACTCCGCGCGGGAAATCGTATTCCAGCCCGAAGGCAAGTCCGAAACGGTTAAACCGGCTCGCGATCAAGGTGTCGAGATAGGCAGGCCAGAATCGCCGGTCGTAATACCATGGCTTGTCCTCGATCTCGCTGCAGAAATAGCGGCTGACGGAACGGACCTTATTTGCAGGCTCCTCCTGGATCGGAGATTGGAGGTGCAGCGCCGCAAACGGATCGAGGTTGAACTGAACGCGTTCGGCCAGTTCCAGAAGGCCATAGATGTAGCCGCGCGGATCCGAAGCCGAAACCAGGATGGCCGGGGTTCCAGCTAAGCTGCCCGGGACGAGCCGCACGCTTTCAGGCGACGAAGGAGCGCCCGCGGCAGACGGAAAGCCCCTGGCCAAATCGGAGCCGGCATGTGCCGCCACCACGCACAGTCGGGAGCCATTCCTCTGCTCCGGCGAAACAATGATCTCGCCCAACACGTTCTTCGACGCCAGTACATTGCGAAGACGGCCGGCGGCCCACTCCACGGAGGCCGAGGAAGTGCTGGGGCCGTTCGAATCAAGAAGGATGGCGACGCGCTGCGACGGAGCAGCGACAGAAGCAGGCGCAAGGCCGCAAACCGTTGTAGCGCCGGCCAGCTTGAGAAAATCTCTGCGTGGGATGAGAGCGTTTGGTTCCGATGTCATTCTGCCCCCTTTGTTCACTCTTTCCTGAGTCCATTCCGCCGTCGTTCTGCCGTCGCCTTACGGACTGCATTCACAACCGACAACTATTTGTACAACGCCGGTCGTAATCTAGAGCAGTGTCCGAGTAGCTGTATCCCGCTATGTGGCCTTGTAACAGGGCACGGCCGGGGAACCCGCTTGCGGGTCGCGTGCCGAAAAACGCCACCATTTGGTCCGGGCTTTATTGATTCCTGCAAAAGAAATCTCCTTGCGCCGTCCCAACGGGACTCCGCGCTCTAATCTCGCAGCGCCTTTCCCCGCGCTGAAGCGCGGGGCTAACGAACCGTGCGCCTGCGCCACGGTATGCAGAACATTATTCATGCAACTCTCAATAGCCCCTGCCCTGAATGCGCTGAACAATGTCAATATGGCTTCCCCGGAGAATGTTCTCGGCTCGCCCCTCTTCGGTCAATCCATCTCCCTTGCCGGCGGCGCATATTCGGCGCAAGTCGGCAATCCCGTTGCCAACCGCCTGATCAACGCAAGCCTGGCGCTGAGCTTCTGAAAGAGCTCTTTCCTGCGCAACAATCTGCGTTTGAAACCCGCTCGACGCAGCGAAGCCGAGGAATCCGCGTCTGCTTTTGTTCTCGCATTTCTTTCTGTCAACTTCTCTGCCTGATACACGCGGATGTTCAATCCCAGCATGCCTTACCCCTTCAGGCTCAACTTGTGTTGCTGTTTACTATTCGGTAAATGTCGAGGAATGG
>Ga0307373_10015831_pt1 | contig 10203 bp, 21 predicted proteins | sample OX2MG_FD_202534 | JGI IMG/M metagenome (GOLD analysis project Ga0307373, IMG submission 202534) | Soil microbial communities from Risofladan, Vaasa, Finland - OX-2 | ecosystem: Environmental > Terrestrial > Soil > Coastal area > Acid sulfate soil | place: Finland: Risofladan, Vaasa | collected...
GGTGAGCGGGCGCGGCCGGGCGGCGGTTTCGGCGGTCATCGCCGCCTCGCAGGCAGCCTGGGCGAGCGGATGGAGTCCGGGACTTTTGACCAGTCGATGGTCAGCGTGACGATGTCCTGGCCGTCCTCAGCGGACGGCGCGTGCTGGACGTCCCAGGCTTCGCCGGGCAGCTCGTCGCAGATCCATTCCAGCGCGGTGCCCAGGTCGATGCGGCGGCTGCCCATCTGAGTGGCCCCGGTCTCGTCCTTGGCGAGCTTGCGGTACGTGGTGACGACGAAGGACACGGCTTCAGGCATCAGCGGTCATCCCCGTCGCCGAGCGCGTCGTGGGCGTCCATGAAGCGGGTCATCTGCCCGGTCGCCTCCTCGTCGAGCTCGCCGATCGCCGGCAGGTCGACTGACGTGTCATCGGCCGGGACGAACCGGGGCAGCGCCTCCTGCCCGGGCGCCGGCCATGCGCGCCTGCTCCCGCCGGGTGGCAGCTCGTATCCGCTGCGCCGGATGAGCTCGTCGCGGTACAGCGGGCCGGTCACGGCAGGCAGGACAGGCTCAGGTTCCGGGGCCGCGCCGCAGATCGCCTCGCCCCAGTGGCCGTACAGCCACTGCCAGTCCGGGTCGCTTCGGCGGCTGGCGTAGGCGGCCTGCTCCGCGTCGATCGCCTCGCGGACCGGCGAGCCGTCGTTCATCGCCCAGGTCAGGCCGGGGTGCCCTGCCGCAGTCTCGCTGAACATCGAGCCGATGCGGCTCAGGGACACTGCGGGCGGCGCTTCGGGCGGCGCTACCTCGGTCGCGGTCATGCCGACACCGCCTTCGCGTGCGCGCCCCTGCGGGAACGGAGAAAGCCGAGCCGCAGGCGCAGCCGCTGCCACGACGGGATGCCGGGCCTGCGGAGCCAGCCGGCGATGTCACCGAACGACAGGTCGTCGTGCTTGATCAGCAGGTTCGAGGCCACGAGCACGGCGGCGACGCCGGCTGCTGCCGTGGTCCACAGGAAGATGTCGAACGCGAGCGGGGTCATAGCGGGTATCCGTTCTGGTCGCTGTCGTGCGGGGAAGAGAGGAGGTGGTCGAGGCCGTACAGCACGAGGGACGGGAGCACGAACACGCCGAGGCTGATCAGGATGGAAGTCACGGGTTCACCGCCGGGCCGCTGGTGATGGCGTGCCCTGCATTGGCGTGCGCCACGAAGACGCTCCAGGTCCCGACGGGCTCGTCGCAGTCCTGGCACCAGAAGTCGTCATCGCGCCAGCGGCGCAGGAGTCCGGTCACCGGCTGCCCTTCCACGCGATGACGGCGAGGCGCCCGGCGAGGGCCGCGGCGGCGAGGGCCGCTGCGGCGATGATGGCCAGGATCGGCTCGGGGAGCCCGATCACGCGGCATCCCGGGCCGCGCACTGGTATCCGGCGATGCGCTCCGCAGCCTCGGCCATTGGCAGGGCCTCGGTCGTCCAGCGCTCGATCGCCGCGCCGATCCCGGCGGGAGTCCCGGCGTCGAGGGTGACCTGCGCCCCGTACCGTGCCGCCGCGATGTTGCAGCCGGTCGCGTAGATATGGCCGCTCGTACTCGCCCACAGGTGCCAGCCGGGGTACTCGCTCTCGATGCGGCGGAGCTGCCCGCGGAATGCGGCAGTGGCGCTGTGCGTCATCTCGTTACCTTTTTGTTGTAAACTGATCGGGTTGTGCGTCGGGTTCCGGTCCCTGCTCGTCACAGGGGCCGGACCTTTTTTTCGTTATGCGGCGGCTCCGGGCTGCTGCTCAGCGGCCCCGGCTGCCTGCCTGGCCCGGGACGCCGCGATGATCGCCGCGGCCCTGCCGAGCGCCTCCTGAGACGGGAGCCTGCCCGCGGCGATGTCCGCCTCGCCGGCCAGCCGTCCCAGGTCGTACGGGCTGAGGGCGCCCGGGGCGCTCACGCCGCGTCGCCTTCGCTGACCGGCTCGAAAAGCTCGTCAACGGTCAGGCCGAGTGCCTTGGCTAGGACAGGGAGGGCTTTCGGGCTGGGGACGAACTTCCCGCGCTCGTACCTGGAGAGGTTCCCGAAGTCGATGTAATGCCCGAGTTCCTCGCACCGGACGGACACTTGGCGCTGCGTGAGGCCGAGCCGGAGCCGGGCCATCAGGAGCGTCTCGGAGCGGAACCGGTGGGTCATCGTGGATGCCATGGACACAAGTTAGCGGCGCAAGCCACAAGATACAACTAGTAGCCGGCATTACGCGGAATCTTTTTTTTCGTGGCGCGCCGGGTTAGCCTCAATGGCGTCTGACCGCATCGTTGCGGTACTGTGCGGTAGTGAAAGGGACGGGCGACCCGGAAGGGCCAGGCTTATGCCGATCGACCCCGAGACCCGCGCGCGGCTCATGGACCTGATGGAGGAGCGGAGACTGGAGCTCGGCCTCACCTGGCGCCCGTTCGAATCGGGCCGGGGGTACGCAAGGGCTCATAGTTCAGGGGACAGAACACGGGTTTCCTAAACCCACGACGGGCGTTCGAGTCGCCCTGAGCCCGCTTGTGGTCGTGTGACCGAGTGGCTAGGTAGCAGGCCGCAACCCTGTGCACGCTGGTTCAAATCCAGTCACGGCCTCTGAGTGCTCACGCTGTCGGAGCGGGCAGGTGAAAGCCCCCGCCGCTGCCCGGGTTTCCCCTGGCGCTGGCGGGGGCTGCGCCAGCCATGTACCGCTAAGCCTGCCTGTTGAGCTCGTCGAGATACATCCTGACCGGCTCGTACATGTCGCTCATCAGTTCCCGCGTCTCGTCGATGCTCACCCACCGGACCTCCGCGAGGTCTTCCGGGTCGCCGAGCTGCGGCTCGCCCGGACCTACCACCACGTGGCCGTACACCATGACGCGGCTGGTCTTCGGGTGCAGGCGCCTGCCGATGAAGCGGAACGAGAGGACCGGCAGTCCGGCTTCAGCTTCGACCCTGCGGCGCAGGGCGTCCCCGGCGCTCTCGCCCGGCCGGATCTCGCCGCCGAGGAAGGTGTAGGGCGGGATGCCGTCCTTGCGCTTTGCGACGAGGACGCCCTGGTCTGAGGTGATGACAGCCAGGGCCACATGGGACTGCTCTGGCAGGGTCAGCGGTTCGGTCACTGGATTGCCTCTCTCTCGTGCTCTGGCGACTATCTGAGTCACCCTGGGCCCCGATACGCCGAGGAATGCGGCGGCTTCCTTGCGGCTCAGCCCGTGCGTGTCCATCAGGTACGCCGCCAGGTACCCGCGGAACTCTGCGGCCTCTTTCTGGAAGACCAGGACCAGGGCCTGCAGGTCGAGGACCGCTTGCTTCGCCTCTTCGGCGTCTGGCCACGCCTGGATGGCTGCGGTTGCCCTGGCGAACGCCTCTCGCATGTGGGCCATCTCGCCCGCAGGGGTCGTCCCCTTCTCGTAGCCCGCCACGGGCCCAGTGTATGCCCGGCCTTGCTCGGGACGTAAGTGCAGGTTGAAAGTTAGGTAAGGCCGATCTGCTCTTGACAGTTAGGCCGGGATTACATACCGTGCCTCTAGACGACACAGCGAGCGGCAACCGCTCCACCCTGACGCCGGGAGGCACTGTGAGCGCAGAGGTCGCAAGTGAGCGGGCCCGCGTGCTGAACATCCGGGACGCCAGCCCGCTCCTGGGCAACATGCCGGTCTCGACCCTGCGGAGCCTGTGCCGCCGCGGCGAGATCGACGCGACGAAGATCGGCCGGAAGTGGTTCGTGCGCGTCGCCTTCATCGACGACGTCTCCGGCTGGGTGCCGCAGAAGGCGGCTGCGTCATGAGCTTCCACCACGACGCCGTGATCACCGTCGAGCCGGTCACCGACGGCATGCGGGCCCAGTTCGGCCTCCCCCCGGAGGCAACCCGGGCGATCGTCGGGCACTGGGACGGCGCCCTCTACCTGCTGTCCACCGATGACGAGTGCGCGAACGGCATCGAGGTCGCCGCTGCATCGCACGCTGCCCTCATAGACGCCGCCTACCGGGGTGCGGCGTGAGCGCCGGGGGCAAGGCCGCGGGCTCAGCGGTCGCGGCCGGGCTGATCCTGGCCGCCATGGGCGGTCACGGCGTCAAGCTCGGCCACCTCGGCAGTGACCTGACCACGGCCGCGCATCACCTCGGCGGCGGCACCATATCCGGCAATGCCCCGGTCGGCGCACGCAAGGCCTATCTCGCGCTGCGGCGTGCCGGCCTGTCCCGCCACGCGGCCCTGATCCTGACCGCGATCGGCGGGGTGGAGAGCAACTGGAATACCAGGGCGCTGAACAACGACCCGGCGACCGGCGATTACTCGGTCGGGGTCTGGCAGGTCAACTACTTCGGCAGCCTCGACGGCCCGCGGACAGCCGAGTTCGGCTCCCCGGCCCGGCTTTCCGGCCGCCTTCGCCGGCAGGCGCACGCAGTCTTCGTGCTTTACGGCCAGGCGGGCTTCGGCCCGTGGGAGCCCGACATCACCAGCGGCAAGATCAGCGCCTACATGGCGCAGGCCGAGGCGGCGGCACGCTAGCCGCCGCACCAACCCGGAAGGAATACCCGCCATGCCCAGTCACCACCTCCTCGCCTTCCTGCTGGCGGCGCATCACACGGTCGCGCCGAAGGCGGCTGCCGCCACGCACATCCAGGGCGGAAGGGGGCTTCAGGTCATTTTCGTGATCGTCGTCCTGTTTCTCCTTCTCCGGCTCATCGGCGCGGGCTTCAGGTCCGCGTTCAGTCGCGGCAACTAGGGCCGAAGGGAGCCTCCGATGGCATCGAGCGCCGCTGACCGCGCGGGAAACCGCGTCGGCAAGGGCCAGCGCGCCATCGAGGCTGCCCTCGCCGAGGCGAACGCCAGCGAGGCGCTCGCCGAGGCGACGAGGGCGCTGCGGTCCGCGTGGGCGCACATGGCCCGGCAGCGGCCCGGCGACGCTGCCATCGCTGCAGCCCAGCTCGCCGGGTCGATCACCGCGACCGCCGCGAAACTGCACGCCCACAAGCCGGTCCGCCCGGATGGCTGCCCGCAGGTACCGGGCCCCGCCGACCTGCTGACGGCCTACCGGGAGGTCCTGCAAGCCGCTCAGGGAGGAGATTCCCGGTGACCACCCTGTTCCCGCTCCCCGGCGCGCCCCTTGCCCCCGATCCTCCTGTCGGTGACCCTGCTGGTAAGGCGCCGCCTGCGGCGGAGGCGGCCGGGACCACCCCGGCACCGCTGGTGACGCTGCCAGGAGAGCGCATGAGCGTGCCCGAGCAGGTCATCACCGGCATCCGCACCATGTTCCGGGCGCTGATGCTGCGCTGGCGGGAAGTGAACGCCCGCGAAGGCGGCCTGCCGCACGCCATCTACCACTACAACGGGGACTCGCTCGCCGAGCTCGATGAGTACACCCGGTCCCGCGCCTGGGTCCAGACCGGGCATGACGGCGGGGTCGCCGAACTCACGGTCGTGGCCTGGGATCGCTCCGCCGGCTGGCTGCTGGTGCTGCTGGGCGGCTGGGTCAAGTGGACCGGGGCGCGGTGGCTGCGCGGCACCCTCACGTTCCTGGCCCTCTACGTGCTGGCCGTCATCATCGCCTACGCGTTCGTATCGCACGCCCTGGCCGGCTGGATGGTGAGCGGCCTCGTCATCTTCGCGGTGACCGCCTACGCCGTGCTCGCGTTCCTCGCGGGCCGGCGCCACCGCCAGCCCTCCCATGCCGCACCACCGGAAGAAGGCTGACCATGCACATCTACGGATACCCCGTCGCCATCGCGGCCGTGCTCGGCGCGGCAGCTTTCGTGCTGAAGGCGTACAGGCTGCCGGGCCGGCCCGGCGCGCTGCTGGCCGGCCTGACTAACTACCTGATCTTCGGGGCGCTGTTCTGCGCGACCATCGGCGTCACCATCTGGCTGGACGCTATCGCGGGCCTCGTGGGCACCGGCCCGGGCGTGCTAGTCCTGTACATCGTGCTGCTCCTGTTCGGCGCCGGCTTCGTCTTCGAGGTGGTTATCCGGCACATGCACCACCCGATCAGGACCCAGGTCATCGCCGCCGTGTTCGGGCCGGTCGCCGCCATCGCGTGGGGCGAGTCCGCGCGGCTGCTGTCCAGGGCCGCGAGGAGTCCCGGCCAGACGGCGCATGCGCTGGGCAGCGCGATGAGCCAGATCAGGTCCGGACAGGCCGCCGCGGCGGTAGCCCCGCACCAGCGCATCGTCGTCTTCGTCATCGGCGCCCTCGTCGTCGCCGCGTTCATCTACGCCCTGCACTACGCAGGCACCCGCATGCGGGGCACCCCGCGCATGGCCCGCAAGAAGGGCGGCGGCCGGTCCGCCCAGCAGGCGCTCCCGCCCGGTCAGGGCAGCCAGCAGGCAGCCCTGACCGCCGGCAAGAGGGGCGGCTGACCCCGTGGCCTGGAGTCACGCGATACCGAGAGATGCCGAGCGCCCCTGCGACCGCGATGGCTGCAAGGGCCGCTACAAGCTGCTCGGCCGGCCGTTCTTCGATGCTGACGGCTCGGCGGACGTGGAGTTGCTCTGTAGCACATGCGGCATGCGGAGCGTTCATTTCTGGGCCTGGAAGTGGTGAACCGATGACCCGTCCCGGTGAGCTGAGCGCGGCCACGCGCCCGCATAAGGCCATCCTTGCCCCGTTCGGGTGGATGGTCCTGTGCGGCGTGACCGCGTGGTTCGCCCGGTACGAGGTCCGCGGGGACACCGCGCCGATCACCGACGCCTGGTGGGCCGTCCTGGCCGTCTCGGCGTGGCCGCTGCTGAGGATCGCCCGGAAATACCAGGCCGCGGCGTGGCTGAGAAGCAGGCTCGCGCGGCGTGCTGACACCGGCCGGCGCAAGGGCGGCCGGCGCGTCCTCGGCATCTGGGGCGCGGCCGTGCTGTGGGCGCTCGTGGCGGTCACGTGGACCCCGGACTGGCTCATGCTCGCGGTCCTGCTGACCGGCGGGCTGTGGCTGTCCAGGGATCACCTGCACCGCAACCGGGTCCGCCACACCGGGCAGCATGTCCTCGCCGGCGAGGTCGACGACATCGATGACCGCCCGCCTGACGCGCCGCTGCTGATCGGCGTGCCCGTCGAGGAGGCCTACGACTCCCCGGTAGTGCGGGCCGCGCCGGAAAATGGCGGCTACTCCGCCCCCGGCACCGAGGGGCTCGGGAAGGGCGTCCGCCGCAAGCCAGCCGGGCCGGACAGGATGCGCGGCGTAATCGATGACGTGCTCGACGAGTTCGAGATCAGGGCCCACGTGGCCAGCGTCACCCGGGGGCCGACTGTCACCAGGTATGAGATCGAGCTCGGGCCCAAAGTCAAGCCCGAGAAGGTTCTCGGGCTGGAGAAGACCTTCGCCCTCCGCGCCCGCACGTTCGCCATCCGCATGCTTGCCCCCGTGGAAGGCATGTCGCTGATCGGCCTGGAGATCCCGAACGCCGAAAGGGACGTCGTGTCCCTGCGAGACGTGCTCGACTCCCCGGCCGGCCTGCGCGACCAGCATCCCCTCGCGGTCGGCCTCGGCCTGAGCGTCGAGGGCGCCGCCCTCATCACGCGGCTCGACAAGGCACCGCACCTGCTCATCGCGGGAGCCACGGGCTCCGGCAAGTCGGCCAGCGAGAACGCGATCATCACCTCGATCCTGGTCCGCGCCACCCCGGAGCAGGTACGGCTCCTGCTCATCGACCCCAAGCGCGTCGAGCTCACGCCGTACGCCGGCGTCCCCCACCTGATCCGGCCCATCGTCACCGACGCGCGCAAGGCCGCTGTCGCACTCGGCAAGGTCGTCACCGAGATGGACAGCCGCTACGACGCCCTGGAGCGGCACAGCTGCCGCGACATCGCCACGTTCAACCTCAACGCCGCCGGGGGGGCATTCGGCCCGGACGTCCGCCCGTACCCGTACCTGGTAGTCGTGGTGGACGAGCTGGCGGACCTGATGATGGTGTCCAGGCAGGCAGACGATGACGGTCTCGAGCTACCCGACGTCGAGGGCTGCATCGTCCGCATCGGCCAGATAGCCCGCGCCGCCGGCATCCACATGGTGCTCGCCACGCAGCGGCCGAGCGTGGACGTGGTGACGGGGCTGATCAAGGCGAACATCCCGTCAAGGCTGGCGTTCGCCACGGCCAGCCTGACGGACTCGCGGGTGATCCTCGACCAGCCGGGAGCGGAGAAGCTCGCCGGCCAGGGTGACGCCCTGTTCCTCCCGATGGGGGCCAGCAGGCCGCTGCGCATGCAGGGCGCGTTCGTGACCGAGAAGGAAATCCGCGACGTAGTGGCGCGGTGCCGTCAGCAGGGGCACGGCACCGCGCACGCAGAGAGGGAAGCCTGATGCAGAAGAAGATCCTCATCGTCGTCGCGCTCCTCGCACTCGGCTACGCGACCGCCCGGGACGCCCATATCTGGGTGACCGCGACGGGGGTCGCCGAGCAGGCTGTCCGCGCCGCCGGCCGTTACCTGAGCAAGGCCCGAGGAGGCGGCGGTGACCCCGAAACTGGCCTCCAGCGCGTGGATGCACCCGCACCCGGACCCGAGTGCATCCGTGCACGCGAGATCTTATCCCCGCCGACCCGACCGGAGGAAGTCCGTGGCTACCTACCTGATGCCCGTGTTCGCGGTGATCGCTGTCGCCTGCGCGGCCGGGATCGTCTTCGTCGTCGCCATCGTGCACAAGTACCCGAGCTGGCCTGGTGACGATGACCGGCCCGAAGTGCCCGAAGACTCCCCGGCCCGGACCCGGACGGGATGACGATGGACGACATGACCCCCACGCATGCCCGCGTCAGGAGACCTTTCCCGTGGCGCGCGATGCGGGCGCTGATCGTCGTGCTCGCCGTCGCGCTGCTCCCCGTGTTCTTCAGCGACATGTTCCACACCGTCACGACGCTCCTGCGCCCGGCATTCGGCAGGTGGGCCTGGACCGTGCCTGCCGCGACAGAGGGCTCGTTCCTGGTGCTGTACCTGCTCGACCTGCTCCTGCAGTGGGCGGGCAAGCCGATGGGCTGGCTGCGGCTCGCGCCGTACCCGTTCGCTGTCGCGTCGCTGCTGCTGAATGTCTATGCGGCGCGGGGTGATCTGCCGGCGATGCTCGGCCACGGCGTGATCACGGTGGCGTTCTTCCTGCCCGTGCTGGCGTGCGAGGCCGCGGTGCGGTCCCTGTTGGCGTCCGATGAGGGCGTGATGCTGGCCCAGGAGACGGCCCTGGCGATGCGGCATGCCCGTGACCTCGTGCGCGACCGCAAGGGACCGCTGTGGCGGTACCGGGTGCCGTCGCTGCTGCGCGTGCAGATCAGGCGGTCCCGGCCGCCTGCGGCTGTCGCTGACGCGATCGCCGACGGAGCGCGTTACGGCGGCGGCGCGAAGTGGGAGCCGGCGGTCGCCGCGTGGATCACTGACGGCCTGACGCGCGGTGTCCGGATCGCGGCGGCGGTGAAGACCGCGACACGGCAGATCGAGCGGCAGGCGAGTGCGACAGAACCTGCGGCACCGAAGCGACAGGCCGCTAGGCGCCCGGCGCGACAGCGTGCCGCCAGGCCGGCTGTCGCGACACGCGACAGGGCAGCGGCATACGAGGCTGAGCATGCCGGTGCGAGCGCGGCCGAGGTGGCGCTCTTTGTCGGCGTGGACAAGCGCACCGTCGAACGCTGGCGCAAGCAGGCCGGCGGCGCGCTGTCGCAGCAGAGCGCAGCCGCCGATTAAGCTCCCGCGGGCGTCTCCTGTGGCTCAAGGGAGGCGCTCGCGGGTTCCACCGCAATAGGGCAGGATGTTTCCCGCGTTACCAGGGATGCCCCCCGGAGGCGCTCGCGGATTCCATGCGAGACCCGGATTCAAACCACAGAAGGAGCACGAGGCAGATGAGCGCCACCACCACCGATCTGGCCGTCGTCGTCACCACCGGGCACCGGGGTGTGTTCTTCGGGTACGTCCCCGGCCTGCCGGCGCTTCATCCGGCTGACGCCAAGGCCGTCACCCTGAGCCGCGCGCAGATGTGCGTGTACTGGTCCGAGGACGTGCAGGGTGTCCTGGGGCTGGCGGCGACGGGGCCGACGGAGGGGTGCAAGGTGACCCGGCCCGTCCCGTCACTGATTGTCACCGAGGTCACGGCTGTCATGGAGGCGTCGGCTGAGGCTGCGGATGCGTGGAAGGCACGGCCATGGCGGTGACGGGCGACGGCGACGGCTACGGCTCCGGCTCCGGCTACGGCGACGGCGGCTATGGCGGCTCCGGCGACGGCGGCTACGGCTCCGGCTACGGCGACGGCTCCGGCTACGGCGACGGCTCCGG
>Ga0307373_10015835_pt1 | contig 10202 bp, 3 predicted proteins | sample OX2MG_FD_202534 | JGI IMG/M metagenome (GOLD analysis project Ga0307373, IMG submission 202534) | Soil microbial communities from Risofladan, Vaasa, Finland - OX-2 | ecosystem: Environmental > Terrestrial > Soil > Coastal area > Acid sulfate soil | place: Finland: Risofladan, Vaasa | collected...
GCAACGTCATCAAGACCTACGACGCGTGGGGAACGCTGGTCGGCCCATCGCGTCGTAGGTCTTGATGACGTTGCCGTGGTTCGCGTCGAGCCGCCAGATCTCTACCGGCGCGTTCGCAGAGACCCCTTCGAGCTTTACGGTGAAGGTCTTCGACGGTCCGGGATTCGCGGGTGGCGGCGTGTAGGCCTGCCCGCTGCCGTAGGGCGCCGTGTAGTTCCACAGGGCGATGGCGAGCGAGCCGTCTTCGCGGCGGGTGGCGAGCGCCGAGTCGGAGTCGAGCTTGATGCGGCGATCGCCAAGGTGATGCAACATGGCGAAGGCGTTGAGCGCGGGCTTGGGGATGTCGTCTTCGGCGATGAGACCGAAGCCGCCATAGAACGGCGTGCGCGTGACGCCCTGCTCTTCGAAGACGTCGGAGAAGGTCCAGTAGCTCATGGACTGGGTGAGGCCGTCGCACTGGCTGATGTTGCTGGCCAGCCACGGGCCCATGTAAACGGAGTCGGTGACGTCGGGCTCGTTAGCGTAGCTGGCGTTGTACTCGCTCATGATGAGCGGGATCTTGGGATAGGGCGAGGCGATGATCTCGTCGTGCACCATCTTTACGGCGCGAGCCACCATGTGTTGGCGAGAGATATCCTCGTCGGTGCCGAGGACGTTCTTCGCGGTGTCATTGCCGTAGACGTGGGTGCTGACGAAATCGACAGGAACGTTATCCTTCTTGCAGTGCGCCAGAAAGTCCGCGACCCATGCGGCCTGCGCGGTCGACGGCCCGCCCACGCGGAGGCGGCTGTTCACGGCTTTGATGGCGCGAGCGGTGTGGTCGTATAGCTCAAAATAGGTAGGCTGCTTGGGATTGCCCGCCCAGAAGTCGATGTTCGGCTCGTTCCATACCTCGAAGTCCCACTGCGCTACTTCGTCGATGCCGTAGCGAGCTACGAGGTGCTGAACGAAGGCGGTGATCATGTTGTCCCACTCCGCATAGTTCTTCGGCGGAGAGACGTTCTGCTTGTACCAGAAGGCGTGCAGCGCATTCGGGTCAGAGGCCATCTTCTTCGGCATGAAGCTGAGCTCAACGTAAGGTCGAATGCCATTAGCGAGCAGGCCGTCGTAGATCTGGTCGACGTAAGAGAAGTTGTAAATTCCTGAATCCGAGGACGAGGCCACGTCGGCGCTCGTCATCTGGGCAAACTTGATGGGGCGGCGGTCAGGATCGTAGAGGCCTACATCGTCCATGAATATGCCGTGGAAGCGAACGGACTTGAAGCCGGTGGCTTTCTTCACGGTGCGCAGGTCTTCGCGGTAGTCCTGCCGGAGCGAGAGAATGGCGCGGCCGGAGCCGAAGGTCTGCTCCCAGAAGTGTGGAAAGGGCGTGGTGGCGGCGTTCGCGTTGATACGGAGCGTGGTCATGGACGATGCCGGAGTTTGTGCAGGAGAGGGAATGCCGAGGCAGAGGGTAAGGAGGACGGCAGAGCCGACTGACAGCAGACGGCGTGGAGATAAATTCATCGAGCGCTCCGGCGATTCAGGTTTGGGGGCAGAGCGATCGCTTCACCCCCGAAAATTCAAAAGTTTAATCGCATTAGAAATTCTATCTGGCGTCCGGCATCGGCGGTGGTGGCTTTGCCGAAGTCGGCGTTCTGAATATTGGCCGCCGGATCGGAGTTGCCGTTCTGGATAGGCGCGAGGTTGAGCAGGTTGAAGGCGTTGAACAGGTTTGCCTGAAAGCGCAGCGTGGCGGCGTGGCCCAGACCTTCAAACTGAACTTCTTTGGCGAGGCTGAGGTCGACATCGCGATAGCAGGGGCCGGTGAAGCTGTTGCGGCCGATACCGGGGGTGTAGACGTAGTTCTGTCCCGGAGGCAACGTTGGCGGCGTGGTATTGAAGTAGTTCTGGCCGCCAGCCGTACCTGCTGTTCCGCCGGACAGGGTGCGGTTGGGGAAGTTGGAGCCGCTGATATAGGCATTGTTGGAGCAGCTTCGGCCGATGGGGCCGGAGCCGTAGAGGATTGCCAGCGGGCGTGTCGGCGAAACCACCGCCGCGTTGGGAACGAGGTTGGATTGCAGGTTGTAGGTGACGGGCGTCCACGGGAAGCCGGAGTGCAGGCTCGCGATGCCGTTCACCTGCCAGCCATTGGCCACGGCTTTGACGAGGAAGTTGCTGGAGTGGACTTTCGGAGTGGTGTAGAGAGCCGAGATGGTGGCGCGGTTCCGCGTGTCGTAGTCGGACGGCCCATACTCTGACTTGTTGTTGGCTGGGTTGGTCTGGTTGGCGTTGGAGTTGGCGCCGTCGCCGTTCGAGACCTGATCCATGTTCTTCGAGAAAGTGTAGCTCCCCTCGATCTGGAAGCCATGGCTGAGCACGCGCGCTACGCGGACGTTGAGAGAGTTGTAGGCCTGAATGGAATCGGTCTGCGCGAAGAAGGCTGCATAGGTCGGCGAGTTGGTGTTGTTGTAGAGGAAGTTCTGGTTGACCAGACGCGGATTGTGGCGAGCGAGGCTGCCGCCGTAGCCGATGGTCAGCACGATCTTCGATGGCAACTGGGTTTGGGTCTCAAGCGAGTAGAGGTAGCTCACCGGATTTCTGATGCGGCCGCCGACGCCGTACAGCTCAATCTGCGCTCCACTGGCGGGGAAGCCGTTGGCGTTGACGCCTCCTGCGAATGCCGGGTTGGTGGGATAGCTGTCGGCTGCGTTGCTGGTGCCGAGAGAGTACTTGATCTGTCCGTCTGCGAAGGGGCTGGTGTCCTGACCGCAGCAGACGTTGAAGGTAGCCGCGCCGGGAACGTTGTCGATGGCCTGCGTGTTGAAGAGCGCGGCGTCGAGATGGTTATAGGCGACTGCGAATCCGCCGCGCAGAACGACGTTGTTGTTGTAGATGGCGGGCGTCCACGCAAAGCCGATCTTCGGAGCGTAGTGGCCGTAGTCAGTGTTGTAGAGATCGTGTGTGGGAACCAGCGTCATGCCGGAGAGCTCGGAGCCGGGAGACCCGAGGACAGGCTTGCTGACGTTGCCGCCCTTGTTGCTGATCGGCGTATAGATCTCATAGCGAAAGCCGGTGTTGAGGGTGAAGGTCGGAGTCACCTTCCAATCGTGCTGAACATAGCCGGCGATATCTTTGGAGCGAAGGTAGAGCTGCGTATTAGGTGCGGCGCCGGTAAGGGTGCTGGCCGTGATGCCCTCGAAGATGGGAGCATCGTTGGCGAAGTTCCACAGGCCCTGCATGGCATAGACAGGGCGTGTGGTTCCGGAGAGCTTGTCATTATCCTGTTCGAAACGAATCTCGCCGCCGATGCGCAGGACGTGCGAGCCGAAGGTATGCGTGACCTGGTCGCGAACCTCGTAGGTGTTTTCTGCGAAGATTGCGGGATTGCTGCTGCTCTGTTGTACGCCGAAGTTGATGTTGTTGGAGAAGGGCAGTCCCTGAACGTTGATATAGGGGATGCCGTAGTTCACCGTGCCTGCACCGTCGCGAAGGGCATTTTCGGCGAAACGGGTGCTGTTGCCGCGCAGCTCGTTGAGCCAGCTTGGCGAGAAGGTGTGGATATAGATGAGGGTAACGGCGGTGTTAAGCGGCTTGAAGGGAACGTCGGACTGAGGGCGCGAATCGGCTGCGCCGCTGGTGCCGTAGTTGTCCAGCTTGGTGATGTAGAAGCTGCCTGCGAACTGGTCCTTTTGCGTTGCGTACCAGTCGACACGGCCATTGAATTGATTTCCGCGAGAGCGGTTAGGCACGAGTAGCTGCGCGTATTGCACATCGGGCTTGGTATCGAGTCCGCCGCCGACATAGGTGGCAACGTTGTTCGCTGCGGATGGAGTATAGACGCCGAGCTGTGACGCGCCTCCAGCCGTGGGCGATCCGATGTCTACTCCAGTGCCTGCGGGTTTGCAATAGGGGCCGCCAGCGGCGGTCTGCACCTCGCCGTTGACTGGGGCGTACAGGCTTTGATTGTTCGCGTAGTCGGAGCAGTCGATGGGAAGAAGGTTGATGATGCGCGGCGTTACGCCAGCCGAGGTAAGAATGCTGGAGGTGATGCCGCCGGGGCGAACGGTGGGAACCAGCGCGCGGTATTCAGGAGTCTCCACGTATTGCGAGATTGTACTGTTTCCGTCGTAACCGAAGCCGGAGTAGGAGGCGAACCCGAAGAGCTTGTCCTTGATGATGGGGCCGCCGAGGGAAGCGTCGTAGGTGCGTTGCTTGGTCTCGACGCGCAGGGGGAGTTGCCCGTCGGGGCCGCCGTACTTCGCAAAGGCGTTCAGGCCGGGCTCGTCGTAGAGGAAGAAGAGCGAACCATGCAGGTCGTTGGTGCCGCTCTTGGTGACGACTTTAATCTGTGCGCCGGAGTTGCGCCCGTCGGACGCATCATAGGAGGTGGAGAGGATGGTGATCTGGCCGATGGCCTCCTGGTTCGGCGTGACGACGGCGGAACCGCCGTGGGTGAGCGAGTCGACGGTGACGCCATCGACACTGTAGGTATTGTCGGCTACGGGCTGACCGTTGGCTGAGATTTGCGTCTGGTTCTCGGTCTGGAAGATGCCGCGCGACGATCCTCCGGGGCCTGCGCCGTTGGGAAGGAAGACAGCGTTCCCGTTGCCTGCACGTGCGCCATCTCCGGTAATACCGGGAGCGGTGCGCAGAAGCTCGTACGGATTGCCGCCGATGACGGGTAAGCGCTGGATCGCTTCGCTGGAGATGGTGCTGCCGATGCTCGCATCCGCATTTTGCAGCGCAGAGACCTCATCGGCGTTGACGGTAACCGTTTGAGAGACATCGCCGGTGGTGAGGGTCACATTTAAATTGCGCGGAGTCTCTGCCGCAAGCGCGACGTCGTCAAGGGTGGACGCCTTGAATCCTGTGGCCGTGACGACGAGGGAGTAATGCGCCGGTGGAAGCTCGTTGAAGTGGTAGACCCCGTTGCTGCTGGTAGTCGCCTTCTGCGATTGGCGGGTGGCGGGGTTGGTCAACGTCACGGTCGCATTTGGAATGATGGCTCCGGTTGGATCCTGCACCGTACCGGAGAGACTGGCACTGAATTGTCCGTAGGCCGGAGCGCACAGCACGAGCGCAAGCGCGATGAGGGGAAATCGCATGAGAAGACGCGAGTATCTGGCGTACATGAACTGCCTCCGAGGAAGTGATTGATTCTTCTATCCTGCCGCCGGTGTTCTCGCTGAGTTGGCGGGAATTTCTCTATGAAACGAGAAGCGGTCCGTTCGAAGAACGGACGCCCGGCACTTGCGAAATATTGTTTTGGGGCCTGCATCGAGCGAGGTCTTCCTGAACGCGAAACTCCTCACAGGCTCGGGAGATAGATAAGGCAGCAGGCAGTGCAGAACGCCTGAAGTCGTACGCAACACCGACATGCGTTGTGATGCCAGAGGGGTACTGAAGTTTGTCCGTCGCAGAAAATTAATGCGACAGGATTTTTTGCGCTATGACATTGGCCGGGAGTGAGTTGTTAAAGCAGCGATGCCGCAGAGTAACCTCTGCGGCATCGCTGTTGCTATCTTCTGAAGCGCTTACTTGGTGTTCTGTGCCTCCATCTGCGCGTGTGGATAGTCGGCGCGGATGGTCAGAATCTCGTAAGGATGGATGGGGACGGTGACCTTGTCTCCAGAGATGGTCAGCGGAGAACCGGTCGGCTTCTCCATCAGGTCGGTCTCTGTTGCCGAGGTTGCGCCCTTGGGCAGGGTAAAGACAACGTCAGACTGCTTGCCCGCCCACTCGAACACACGGAAGATCAGGCCATTGTCGTCTTCCGCCTTCTTGACGGCGGTCAGAACAACATTGTCCGGGCTTACCGAGATGTAGGAGTGCTCACGAGGCAGGCTGCCCGTGTGCGATTCAACCTGGCTCGCATGCAGCTTGTAGTTGAACTCGTATCCGGCGCGCTCGGTCAAAGCGCTCTGCCATGTTCCGGCGTGAGGATAGAGTTCATAGCTGAAGTGGTGCGGTCCGCGATCGGCATCGGGATCAGGCGAGACGGGAGAACGCAGCAGCGAGAGTCGCAGCACGTTGTCCTGTCCGTCGTATCCATACTTGGTTGCGTTGATCAGGCTGAAGCCATGCTGCGCATCTCCCAGATCAGCCCAACGAATCGCGGGAACCTCGAAGCGGGCCTTCTCCCAGCTGTTGTTGCGGGTAGTTGCACGCTGGATGGTGCCGTAGGGAATCTCGTACGTCGCCTCCGGTCCTGATGCCGACAGCGGGAAGGCTGCCTTCAGCAGGACGTGGGTTTCGTGCCAGTCGATATCGTTGCCGATGACGACCTTGTCCGAACCAGCGTAGAGGGTAATGTCCTGCACGAACTTCGAGCTCTGCCAGGTGCGGGCCACGCGAATGGTAGCGCGCATGGGTCCCTTCTCGGGGAGGGTGACCGAGTCCACCTGTTCGATCGGCGTGTTGTGGTCGAGCGTGCCGGGATCGATGTTCCAGGCGTCGTAGTCCTTGGGCTTGTCGACGAAGGTCTGCAGCTGGTTGCCGCAGGCTCCCTTGGCAAGGGTCTCGAAGTTCGACTTCTTATCGAAGATGCTGGTGATGCAACCGTTCGCGGGATCAACAACGATGCGAAGCGCTGCATTTTCCAGCGTGTATCCGCTGACCTTCAGGTCGCTGACAAATGGCTTCGTTCCGGGGACGACGTGCAGTACCTGGTAGCCCATCGAAGGAACGTTCTTCGCCTCGACCAGCAGCTTATAGGTATGGGTCTTCTCGTCGGTGGACACCACCTCCGAAGGCAGAACGTGATTGCTCGTGTCCAGCACGGAGACGCCGTTTGGCGAGGCCGACCGCAGCTGAACGTCAACCTCGGTGACACCCGAACGCTGCCACCCGAGCGGGTTGAAGACGAATACGGGAACGCCAGCGGCGGTCTGCGTATCGACCTCGGACGAGAGCGTATGCAGCGCCTTGTTCGAGGCTTCATTGGTCTCCCAGCGAACCTGATCGTAGTCCTTCTGCGCATCTTTATAGATGATGCCGATTCCCGAGCCGGCCGCAAGGTCGTGGAACTGGTTGAAGGTGATCTTCTCCCAAGCGTCGGTGAACCGCTTATTGGGATAGGAGTCGCCGTTGAGCCATGCCAGCGAAGCGTACTTCTCTGCGTTCAGCGTCCATTCCTCGCTGTCGCGCATGTTGCGCTTGTGGTTGGCCTGGGTCGTAAAGACTCCACGGTGATATTCGAGATAAAGCTCGTCGTTCCAGGTGGGGATGTGGATCTTGCCTTCCTCGGCGGTGGGATAGGTATATCCCTTGGCGATGGACTTGTAGTCCCACGTTGGGGAATCGCTGGCAATCTCCTTCTCGACATGAGTAAAGAAAGGCTGTGCGAGACCATACTTCATGTTGGGAATGATCTTGTTCGACTCCATCCAGTGGTCGCCCTGGTCAAGCACGGAGCGGGTTGCGCCGCCGCCATGATCGCCGACGCCATAGAGGTCCATCATCACGTCGAGGCCGGGCGAACGCTTGCGCGCCGAGACCAGGTCGGTGGAGAGTCTCACCGGGCCGAGGTCGGTGTTTCCATAGCCCTCGGGGAAGTAGGTCAACACCTTGCTGCCGTCCGGGGCCTCCCACCAGAAGAGCTTGAGCGGAAGCTGGTTGGTATCGTTCCAGGTCATCTTCTGGGTGACGAAGTAGTCGATGCCGGAGCGCTTATAGATCTGAGGAAGCTGCCAGTTGTAGCCAAACGAGTCCGGGTTCCAGCCGATGCGAACATCCACTCCATACTCTTTCTGGAACCAGCGCTTGCCGAGCAGGATGGAGCGCACCTGCGATTCGCCGTCGGGCATGTTCAGGTCTGGCTCGACCCACATACCGCCGACGACCTCCCATCGGCCTTCCTTGATGCGCTTCTTGATCTCCTCGTTCATCTCCGGATACTTTTCGGCCATCCACTCGTTGTACTGCGCGGCGGATTGCGTGTAAGTGTAGTTCGGATATTCGTTCATCAACTGCAACGCCGAGCCGAAGGTCCGCTTCACTACGTCCACGGTCTCAGTGCGAGGCCACAGCCACGCAGCGTCAATATGCGAGTTGCCGGTGAGATGGAAGGTCGCCTGCTGAAGCATGGGCTTGAGCGGCTCGATCTCATTCTTCGCTTCGGTCAGAGATGCGTCGAACTTCTTCTGGTTATCTCCGTCCAGCGCGCTGAGGTCGACCGTGTTGATGGCCTTCTGCAGCGTGGCGAAGTCCTGGGTCGCATTTTTGGAGAGCGACGGGATCAGCAGGGCGCTGGAGATGAACTCCTGCTGAAGGTCCGACGGGTCGGGCCTGTTGGAGGCGAAGTCGATCTTCATCATCGAGCCGCCGAATCTCTTGTTGGCCACGGTGGGCAGAAGCTTGACCGCGACCAGAATCTTGTCGCCGGGCTTGGCGTTGTCGAAGAGGACGATCGGCTCAAGGTCGTCGCCCAGAGCGACGCGGCGGCCGTTGAAGTAAATGATCTGCGGCATCGAGCGGTCGCCGCGGGCGTTGAACTTGAACCAGATACGCGCGCCGGTCAGGTCGTAACCATCGAGCGTCTTCGGAATCTCCACGAGCTGGCGATACCAGACGGCGTCGGTGCCGCCCTGGCTGCCCGGCTTTACCACCGGCCAACTGCTGTCGTCCAAGTCGGCGGCTTCGCCATGGGCGACGTTGCCGACATGGGAGCGCCATGTCTCGGCGGGCAGGTAGTCGAAGGAGCCAAGCCGCTCGACCACTTTTTGCGACTCAGGCGAAAGGGTGGAGGGAATGTCAACGCCATGCCTGCGATGCTGGGCGCTGGCCGGGGTGCCGAGGCAGAACGGCGCGAGCACTATCGCCGAAGCCAGCAAGGCTCCCGCGTAGTTGCGTACCGTATGGAGACGCGAAAAAACGTTCATGTACAACTCCTTACTTAATAAATACCCGTCGTCTGAGACAGCAGTGGGCTGTCTCGCTTCAATTACCGCCTTCGCGTTAGTGATCGCAGTTTCGGAGTCGTCTCTGATGCGGCGATTGAAAGAAAGCGAAGGATTGGAACCTGGGCGCCAAAGCGAGACCGCCGCCGTTCCATTGCTTCCAAAGTCTTCTGAAATTTACGCTTCGTTTAACTTCTTGTGCAGTTTGGAAGGCCAAACATGATTGCGCTATCACACCGACTCATGTTCAGGTCTCAAGTATTCATCTGTCAAATGAAAGTTTTCCCCTCCCATGGCGTTACCGATTACGCCGCTAAAAAGTCCAATCCAGGGCACAGCGGGAGTTTAGTTCAAATTTGAGTCCGGGAAGTGAACAAAGAAGCATTTCCTTGTGTGATAGCATCCCTTTTCCTCGGAAAGAGGACTTTCAGTGGGGCTGAATTCAGATGCGGTCAGCCGGGGACAGCGTTGAACCGGGGGAAGCGATCAGGGTGGGCAGAAGAGTGTGACGAGCCACCAGATGCAGGAGGACTCTTCGGATGAAGATATATTCGGGCAATGATATCCGCAACGTCGCTGTCGTAGGACACTCCCATAGCGGCAAGACCACCCTGATCTCCGCTCTGCTTTATGCCGCCAGAATGACGCCGGCCAAGGGGCGGGTGGAGGACGGCTCGGCGGTGACCGCGTATGACGAAGAAGAGGTTGCGCGCCGGACCACCATGGCCAATGCCGTTGCCTTTGTAGAGTGGAGTGGGGTGAAGATCAACCTGGTAGATACCCCCGGCTTTCACATGTTCGTTCACGAGGCGCGTGCAGCCATGCTGCCGGTTGAAGCCGCGCTCATCGTGGTCAACGCGCAGATCGGGGTAGAGGCGGTGACCGACCGCGTCTGGAAGTATGCCGCCGAGGTCAACCTTCCTCGCATCCTGGTCATCAACCAGATCGACCACCCCAAGGCGGACAGCCGGATAGGCCGCCAGCGGATGATCGAGCTGATGCAGGAGAAGTGGGGGCGGCAGGTGGTGCCGGTGCAACTGCCGATCGTCGATCAGCATGGCTTTCACGGCGTGGTCGATCTGGTGACGATGAAGGCTTTTCTCTATGAGCCGGATGGTGATGGCCATGGAGAGGCCGGCAAGATTCCCGAATCAGTCGCTGCCGACGCGAAGCTGGCACACGAGGCGCTGGTCGAACTGGTCGCCGAGGGCAAAGACGAATTGATGGAGGAGTTCTTCCGGGAAGGCACCATTCCCGAGCATCACCTGATCGCCGCCCTGCATGAGGCCATACGAGAGGACCGGATCTTTCCCGTGCTCTATG
>Ga0307373_10015837_pt1 | contig 10201 bp, 7 predicted proteins | sample OX2MG_FD_202534 | JGI IMG/M metagenome (GOLD analysis project Ga0307373, IMG submission 202534) | Soil microbial communities from Risofladan, Vaasa, Finland - OX-2 | ecosystem: Environmental > Terrestrial > Soil > Coastal area > Acid sulfate soil | place: Finland: Risofladan, Vaasa | collected...
CTCGATGTCGGCTCGTCGCATCCTGGGGCTGAAGCCGGTCCCAAGGGTTGGGCTGTTCGCCCATTAAAGCGGTACGCGAGCTGGGTTTAGAACGTAGATAGCTGCGTCCCCAGGGAGTAATCCCTGGGTGCCCACCGGCTCATATCGGTGAAACCCTGAGCGTCACAACCGAACAGTACGTTCAGGGCAATACCGAGGGAAGGCCAACACATTGAGAGCGTTGGATGCGTCCTACGTTGCAGGATTCCTCGACGGCGACGGAAGTATTCACTTCCAGCTCGTCCGGCAGGAGGAGTATCGGTTCGGGTACGACATCCGAGCCAGTGTCTCGTTCTCGCAGAGCACCTCAGCCCGCTCCGGCCTGGAGATGATCCAGTGTCTGGTCGGCGGTGGGGGATACCTGCGGGACCGGGGAACCGGCATGAGTGATCTCGCGATCACGAGCCGGCCACTACTCCTCAAACTGCTCTCCGCCGTGGAGCCGTACGTGATCTTCAAACGAGAACACGTTCGGCGTGCTCTTCTGTTGCTTCCTCGGCTCGAACGGCTGAGGGACCCAGAGGAGTTCCTGCGACTAGCGCACGAAGTCGACGCTTTCGCAACCCTAAACTATTCGAAAACGAAGCGGATCTCCGCCGTAGATGTCGAGCAACATCTGCGTAGCACGGGCGTGTTGTGCCCCTGTAACGACTTCCTCGCAAAGCGAAGCGAGGGGATGGCGTCAAGGAAACACAGCAACATCCGACCACTCACGGACGCCATGACACGCCGGCCCCTAGAAATAGGGTGAAGGTATAGTCTGTGCCCGTAGTAATACGGGAGAAACACGCGCGAGACAGTTCGGTCCCTATCCGATGCAGCCGCAGGAGACCTGAGGAAGGCTGTCCCTAGTACGAGAGGACCGGGACGGACGTAGCTCTCGTGTGCCAGTTGTCCTGCCAAGGGCACGGCTGGTTTGCGACCTACGGATGGGATAAGCGCTGAAAGCATCTAAGCGCGAAGCTCGTTCCAAGATGAGGTCTCCCACAGGACAACCTGGTAAGGCCCGTGGCTAGATCACCACGTTGATAGGCCGGAGGTGTAAGCACGGCAACGTGTTCAGCCGACCGGTACTAATCGGCCGAGGGCTTGGAGAGCTATCTTGCTCGTGCTCGCTATGGAACGCTCACGGGGTGGCCGGTCGGCCGCTCCGATCCGGGACCCCTCGGGCCCCGACGGAGCATGATTTCCGGTGACCATGGCGGCGGGGCAACACCCGTTCCCATTCCGAACACGGCAGTTAAGCCCGCCAGCGCCGATGGTACTTGGGGGGCGACCCCCTGGGAGAGTAGGACGTCGCCGGGATTTCTCAGGGAGATGTCCCCGGCCCCGCGCGGGGGCACTTCTCCGATTCCAGAGCCAGGTGACGTGCCCGGCACCTTCAGACACGACTACCGCTGGAAGTACCAGTCCTCCGGCGTGATCGCCAGGAGCAGGTTCTGCGGTGCCGTGCCCTGCAGGGTCTTGCGCACCTCGGCCAACGACGTCGCCGGGTCGGGTTGGAACACCACAGGCAACCGGGTCGCGAGGTAGTCCTGGTACCGGGCGAGACCGGTGTCGCTGACGATGGTCTGCATGATGTTGGCGTCGTTGGTGGCGTCGGTGTACCCCCCGAGGTTGCTCAGGGCTCCGGTAGCGAAGATCTGCTCACCGGTCGGGTAGTAGTCGAGGACGAAGTACCACCCGACACCCCAGTCGGCGAGTTGCCACGTGCAGCGGGCGGTCCCGCCGCAGGCCGTCACCTCGTCGATCACCTTGTTGGACGGCGAGCCCGCCAGTGTGACATGGATGCCGGCTCGCTCCCAGGACGCCCTTTCAGCCTGCAGCAACGGGCCGAGGCCCTCCGCGTCGTTGGCGAATGCCAGGGTGAGGTCGAGCTTGGTGCCGACGGGAATCCCCGTACCGCACTCGTCGGCGGCCGCTCCCGCGTTCATGCAGACGGACGTGCCGTTGCGGATCACCCGCCATCCGTGGCCGGCGAGGAGGCGAACGGCCCTGGCGGGGTCGTACGGGTAGGGGTTGCGGCGCACGGCGCTCGTCGCGTCGTTGTGCTGTCGCGGGTACATCGGGACGGGACCGTAGGTCGGGAAGGCGTAGCCATGGAAGATGCTCCGGATCGCCCGGGGCTGGTCGACCAGGGACTGCATGGCTTGGCGGACGTACAGCTGGGAGAAGATGGGCCCTGCCGCGCCTCCGGCTCCGGTGGAGGCGAAGTTGTAGACGATGTAGTTGATCGACCCCAGGTACAGGGGCACCAGGTCGAAGCCCGTCAGCCGCGGGTCGTTCCCGGCCGCCACGGTCGGGTCCGAGGTGGTCTGCGTCACGGACTGGGTCGAGAGGTAGCCGATGTCGATGCGGTTCTTCACGAGGGCCCGGAGCTCGGCTGCATACGTCGCGAAGGGGACCTCCAGGAATCTCGACACTGCCGGCTTGACGGGGCCGCTGTACTTCGGGTTGGGGACCATCACCACGTTCCCCGCCCGGTCGAAGGACTTCAGGTGCCAGGGCCCGTCGACCACCTGCCAGAGAGGATTGGTGGCGTACGTGGACAACGCCGTGTTGGGTGCGGTCGGGTTGGCCGGGTCGAACCCCGCCTGCCCGGACAGGAACCGGTACACGGCTGTGCACGGACCGTCCCCCGACCCGTAGGCGGCGGCGGAGCAGCCCCCCGACCCGGCGGCTGCCCGTGCGGCGGTGACGTCCCAGGCACGGGGAAGCGGGGTGATCTGGGAGAGCGCGTTGTCCGTGAGCCACGTGGGGCCGTAGGCCTTGTCGAACGTGAAGGTCAGGGTGGTCGGGCTGTCGACGACGACGCTGGTCACGATGTCGGGGAAGCCGCCGGTGACATAGGCCGCCCACGTCGCCTTGGCGGCGTGCAACAGGTTCATCCAGAACAGCACGTCGGTGGCGTCCACCGTCTCGCCGTTGGACCACCTGTAGGGCCGCATGACCACCGTCGCCTTGGTGTGGTCACGGGAGAACGTCGGATGAACGGCGAGCGATCGCGAGCTGTCGGGCCCTCCCGAGCCGCCCTGGCCGAACCAGTAGAGGGGCCGGTACATGAGGTACTGGAACTGTCCGAGGTTCGCGAGGTTGAAGTAGGCGGGCGGCAAGAGCGGGAAGATGAAATTCGGGGGAGACCCGGGCTGCTCGCCCCAGCGCACCGTGCCTCCCGTCGGGCGGGGAGCAACCGAGCGCGACGAAGGCGACGCGCACGCCGCCAGGGCGAGGGCGAGGGCGAGGGCCAGGACGACCGTGAGGGCCAGGGCCGACACTGGTCGAGCCGTCGGGACCGGACCGTGCCACGCGCCCGGGGCGTGTGGCACGTGGTCGCTTGCCGGGACCGAGCGCGGCGCGATGCTCAGGACAGCCGGACCCGGGGGTCGAGGACGGCGTACACGGCGTCGACAGCGATGTTGGCGACCACGATGAACGCCGAGGCCAGGATGACGAGCCCGATGATGACCGGTAGGTCCTGGCGCGTGATGGAGTTCACGATCTGCTGGCCGAGGCCGGGGAGGCTGAAGACGTCCTCGGTCACGATGATGCCGCCGAGGAGCGTCCCGAGGTCGATGCCGAACTGCGTCACCACCGGTGTGAGCGCGCTGCGCAGGCCGTGACGGTACACGACCCGCCGCTCGCGCAGCCCCTTGGCGCGGGCGGTGCGGATGTAGTCCTCTCCCAGGACGTCGAGCATGGCTCCCCGCGTCAAACGCGAATAGGTGGCCGCTGTCACGAGGGCGATGGTTATCCACGGCAGGATCATGTGGCGGGCCCATTCGACCGGGCTGGTGGTGATGCCGACGTACCCGCCACCCGGGAAGAAGTCGACCCCCGCCAGGTGCAGGCGGAAGAACAGCCCCAACAGGAGAAGCTCACCCAGCAGGAAGGTCGGCATGGAGTAGAAGAACAGTGCCAGGGCCGTGGTCGTCCGATCCGCGATCGACCGGGGACGCGTGGCGGCGAGCACGCCCGACAGCACCCCGATGACGAGCCACAGGATGGCACCACCGAACGCAACGGACGCGGTCACGGGGAGGTCCCGCTTGATGATGCTCGTGACGGGCTCCTGGTTGACGAACGAATAGCCCAGGTTGCCGTGCAGGAGTCGCCACAGGTAGCTGCCGTACTGCGACAGCACGGGCCGGTCCAGGCCCAGGCGGCGTTTGACGTCGGCCAGCGTCTGGGCCGTGGCCTGCCGGCCGGCGATGAGGCGGGCGGGGTCGTGGGGAGCCACGAAGTACAGGACGAACACGAGCGTGGCGACCACCCACAGGACGACGACGCCCAGGGCGACCCGGCGGAGGAGGAATCGGGCCATCTCCGGCTACTCCGTCGTCCCGAAGAACCGGTTGTACCGGGGGTCGAACGCATCGCGCACGCTGTCGCCGAGGAGGTTGAACGAAAGTGTCGTGACGAGGAGGCCCAGCCCGGGGAACACGACGTACCACCAGGCGACCTGGTAATAGTCGATCGACGACGCCAGCATGCCGCCCCAACTCGGCGTGGGGGGGACCACCCCGAGCCCGAGGAACGAGAGCGTCGCCTCGAACACGATCGAAAGCGGGATGAGCAGCGTCAGGTAGACGATGACCGGTGCGAGGACGTTCGGCAGGATGTCGACGAACATGATCCGCACGTCACTGGCCCCGAGGGACCGGGCGGCCTCGACGTACTCCTTCTCCTTGATCGACAGGACCTGGCCCCGCACGATGCGGCCCACCGACGCGAACGAGAAGAAGGCGATGACGACGATCGAGATCAGCAGGCTCGGCCCGACGACGGAGATCAGGGCGATGGCGAACACGAGGTAGGGCAAGGACAGGTTCACGTCCATCAAGCGCGTGAGCACGGTGTCGACGACCCGGCCGAAGTACCCGGCCATCAGGCCGATCACGACCCCGACACTCACCGCCAGGGAGCTGGCCACCACCCCGACCAGGAGAGAGATGCGCGCCCCGTAGAAGACACGGACCATGACGTCGCGGCCCAGCTCGTCGGTCCCGAGCAGGAACCGGAGGTTGGGCCCGACGGGGATGCCCTCGGGTGAGAGGCCGGTCGTGCGGTACTGGTCGTTGGGCCCGTGCCCCACGAGGTGCGCCACGACGGGTGCGAAGATGGCCATGAGGGCGATGATCACGATCACGACCGACGATGCGATGGCTACGCGGTCATGGCGGAGGCGCTCGAACGCGAGCCTCCACGGGCTGCGACCCTCAATGGGGCGCTTCGCCGGCCCGACGGGCCCGAGCCCGTCCCCGACGGCTACGTCGATGGCGAGGCGCTGGGTCATGGGGCGGCCGGCAGGGTGTCGGACGGTGCCGATGGTGCCGATGGTGCGAACGCGCCGGCGGGCGGCACGGCGCCGGCGGGGAGCTCTTCGCCGTCGGCCAGAGGAAAGTGGCAGGCCACCCCGTGGTCGGGGGGGTCACCCGCCAGAGGCTCGAGCCGCGGTTCCTCGACGCTGCAGCGCTGCTGCGCCTTGGGGCACCGGGGGTGGAAGCGACACCCCCGCGGCGGGACGATGGGGGAGGGCACGTCACCGGTGAGCACGATCCGGCGGCGCTTGTCGGCGAGATCAGGGTCCGGGACCGGCACCGCTGACTGCAGGGCTTTGGTGTAGGGGTGCCGGGGCCGCGTGTAGAGATCGTGGCGGCCGGCGATCTCCACGATCTTGCCGAGGTACATCACCGCCACGCGGTCGCTCACGTGGCGGACGATCGACAGGTCGTGGGCGATGAACAGGTAGGCAAGCCCGAATTCGCTCTGGACCGCGGCGAGGAGGTTGATCACCTGGGCCTGGATCGAGACGTCGAGCGCGGAGACCGGCTCGTCGGCCACGATCAGATCGGGTTGGAGGGCGAGCGCCCGGGCGACGCCGATCCGCTGGCGCTGGCCGCCGGAGAACTCGGACGGGAACCTGTTGTAGTGCTCGGGGTTCAGGCCGACCAGCTCCATCAGGTTCTGGACCTTGCTCTTGCGCTCCCCGCCCTCCTCGATCCCGTGGATGGCGAACGGGTCCCCGATGATCGACCCCACTCGTCGGCGGGGATTGAGTGACCCGTAGGGGTCCTGGAAGATCATCTGGATCCGGCGCCGGTACGGACGGAGCTGGTGCCGGCTGAGCGTCGAGATGTCGTGGCCGTCGAAGACGAGCCTGCCCGAGGTCAGGTCGAACAGGCGGGCGACACAGCGTGCGAGCGTCGACTTCCCGCAGCCGGTCTCGCCCACCAGCCCGAGGGTCTCGCCCCGTCGGATGTCGAAGGTGACGTCGTCGACGGCGTGGACGACTGCCCTCGAACGTCGGAAGAGGGAGGACGAGCCGAGGGGGAAGTGCTTGACGACGTTCTCGGCTCTGAGGAGGGGCTCGCCCGTCTCGGTCGTCCGCCCGGTGCCCGCCGCCACGGTCATGGGTTGTCTTCCTCGGCCGCGCCCATGTCCAGAGTCTGGCCCGTCCGGACGGTGCCGGTGGGCTCGGCGGGCCTGGACATCTCGGCGGACTCCGGGGTCCCGCCCCCGGCTTCGAGGGCCGCCCGGGCGCGGTCGGCGTCGGTCTCCGCCGATACCCCGAGCAGATCCCCGGGGAGCCAGCACGCCGAGTGGTGCACGGAGTCGCCGCCCACGCGCTGAAGCGGGGGTTCGTCGACCCGGCATCGGGGCATGACGAAGCGGCAGCGCGGATGGAACGCGCACCCGGACGGGGGGTCGATGAGGCTGGGTGGCTGGCCGGGGATGGACAGGAGGCGTTCGTCTTCTCGGCTCGCCTCCGGGAGCGACTCGAGGAGCCCCACGGTGTAGGGATGGTGCGGCCGGTAGTAGGCGTTGCGCCGGTCCACCTGCTCCATGACCCGTCCCGCGTACATGATCATGACGTCGTCGGCCATGTCGGCGATCACCCCGAGGTCGTGGGTGATCATGATGATGGCCGTCCCGAATTCGGCCTGCACCTTCTTCATGAGCTCGATGATCTGCGCCTGGACCGTGACATCGAGGGCGGTGGTGGGCTCGTCGGCGATCAACAGCGCCGGGTTGAGCGCCAGCGCCATGGCGATCATGACGCGCTGGCGCATCCCTCCCGAGAACTGATGGGGGTACTCCTCGGCGCGCCGCTTGGGTTGGGGGATGCCCACCATGCCGAGCAGCTCCACGGCGCGCCGGTGGGCCGCGTCCTTCTTCATGTCGGTGTGGGCACGCAGCATCTCCACGATCTGCCACCCGACCCGGTAGTAGGGGTGCAGGCTGGACAAGGGGTCCTGGAAGACCATGCCGATCTTCACGCCGCGAATGGCGCGCAGCTGCTCAGGGGTCATGGTCAGGAGATCGACTCCCTCGAACCTGGCATGACCCGACACGCGGGCCCCCTGGGTCAGGCCCACGATCGTCTGCGTCGCGACGCTCTTTCCCGACCCGGACTCGCCGACGACACCGAGGGTGCGACCCCGGTCGAGCACGAAGCCGACTCCCCGCACGGCGTGCACGACGCCGTCGGGGGTGGGGAACGAAACCCTGAGATCCTCAACCTCCAGCAACGGCATCGACACAGGTCCGCGTCCGTCCTTGGTCGGACCGACGTTAGGCCAAATCGATCGTCGCGGTGGCGATGTCAGACCTCGCCGTGGCGATCAGTGCAGCCACACGTTGGCGATGTCACAGTTCTGGTTGACGAAGTAGAAGTCACAGCCATGCACCCGCGTGGAGTGGTACGTGGCTGTCTTCTGGGCACCGAGCGGGACGACGGCCGCGTCCTTCATGACCTGCTTGGCAGCGTCCTCCCAGTACGTCTTGGCCGTCGCGGTCGACGTGGCGGCCAGCGCCTTGTCGATGTCGGCGTTGACGACCGAGCTGTTGTAGTCGCCGTAGTCCTGGGTGTTCGGCCCGTAGGTCCGTCCGTCGAACAGGGGAGAGATCACGGCGCGGCCGTTGTTGCCCATCCAGTCCGGGATCCAGCCCGCCTCGGCGATGTCCCACTGACCGGCCTTGGATGCCGTCGGGTTCTCCAGGTACTTGGTGTAGAAGGTGTTGGCCGGGGTCACCGGGATGAGCTGCACGTTGAAGCCGGCTGCCTGCAGGGCCGCCTGGTCGGTCTGGGCGACCTGCGGGTGGACGGTGTTCGTCCGGTACACGAGCTTGAGCGTGATCTGGCCCGGGGAGTAGCCCGCCTGCTGCAGCAGCTGCTTCGCCTTGGCGGGGTCACCCTGGTCGCCGTTGGTGGGGTAGGGGTTGTACCCCGCGATGTTGCCGACGCTCCCGCCCGGGATGACCTGATCGAGCGGCTTGGAGATCGCCGCACCGCCGTAGATCTGGCTCACGGCGACCTTGTTGAATGCGTACTCGAGAGCCTGGCGCACGGGCAGCTTGCTGAGCGCCCCTCCGTTGTTCGGGCTCTGCAGGTTGATGGCGACATAGGGGTTGATCGTGATGAAGTTGTTGCCGTCCGGCCCGATCACGAGATTGGGGTCGTGGCTCGCGACCATGCCGGCGAGCTGCGCGGTGGGCACGATCTGGTCCCACAGCATGTCGGCGGTGCCCGCCTGGACCTGCTGGATGGCTGCCGTGGCGGTGGCCACGCCCTCGGTGACCTTGATCTCGTTGACGTAGGCGTGGCGGATCGGGTCCGTCGAGGCCTTCCACGCCGGGTTCCGCACCAGGGCGATCGACGAGGTCGGGACGTAGCTCGAGATCTTGTAGGGGCCGTCGGAGATGGTGTGCTGTGCCTGCTCAGGACCGCCCGGCACGTAGTTCAGGTACTCGACCGGCGTCGGGGAGGAGAAATAGAGGCTGAGGATGTCGATGAAGTCCGAAGCAGGCTGTGTCAAGGTGAACTGGACGGTCCGCTGGCCCGTGGCCTTCACGCCGGCGATGTCATGCGAGTCGATGTAGTTCTTGATGCTCGTGACGTCGGTCCCGACGTTGGCGAAGGCGGTGCAGTAGGCGGCCATCCCCACGATGGTGCTCTCGAAATACCCCGGGGCCCCTGTCGGGCTGGCCGGGTTGCAGAGGCGCTTCATGGCGAGGACCTCGTCGGCAGCGGTCACCTGGCGGGGCGGACTCGTGTCCCACATTGCGCCCTGCCGGATCGTGATGGTGTAGGTCTTCCCGCCGTTGGTCACCGTCGGCATCCCGGTGGCGAGGTCGGGCACCGGAGTGATCTGCTGGGCGAGGGTCGGGGCGGTCGGGAAGGTGTAGAGCTGACGCGTGAACGTGCGCTCGAGCATGTAGGTCACGTCGTAGTACCCGTCGGCGGTGTCCATGAAGTCGACGTCGCCCTGCCCGACGAGGCTGAGCGTTCCGCCCCTGACCGCGCCGGAGGACGACGAGGGCGCGGTGGTGCCGGTGGAGGAACTGCTGGAGGAGCTGCATGCCGCCAGGAGCAGGGCGGCGGCGAGCGCCGCGACGGAAGCGTGTGCCACCTTCGTGAGTCGTCGCATGTTCTGCTTTCTCCCTCGCTCTCGGTCTGTTGCGTGTCCGCCCCTGCTGTGACGGGAACGTTAACGCCGTGACGGGAACGTTACCGCTGTGACGGGAGCGTTACCGCCGTGACGGGAACGTTAACGCCGTGCGTCGGGGTTCGCACTGATCCCCGCGCGCGGGTCCCGCGCCGGGACGTTTCGACATCTCACCGGCGATCGGGCCAGGCGCTCAGGGCGGGGCGGACGACCCGCCGGCGATCGGTATGCTCCCCATGTGCCCCGGGACGCAGCATCGGGCCGTCCCCGGCGACCGGCGGGTTCCCGCAGCGGGCGCCCACAGGCGAGCCGCGGACGAAGCGGCGACGCGTCGAGCGGGGCGGCGCCCGCCCGAATTCCAGGCCGTTCGACCCCCGGAAGACCCCGCAACCCCGGTGCTTCCGGGGGTGAACATGCTGGTCGCGGGGGTGAGCGCCCCGAGCGCGGCAGTGCGCCACGCAGCGACGGGCGTGCCCGGGCACAAGGCGCAGGAAGGCGGTACCCGAGGGACGACAGGGGCGGGGAGACGAACCCCCGGGGGGCCTCGCGTCGGACGCACCACGAAGAGCCCAGGGAGGGACGAGCGCCGCGGACGCCGCCGCGCCAACCGACCCGGCGGTCCGGCGCCCCGTCGATGAGCTCGGGCGCGCCTCGCACGCCGCCGTCCCGGGCTCCCCGCCCGCCCGGCCGCCGGCCCCCGACGTCCGCCACGCCGC
>Ga0307373_10015839_pt1 | contig 10199 bp, 9 predicted proteins | sample OX2MG_FD_202534 | JGI IMG/M metagenome (GOLD analysis project Ga0307373, IMG submission 202534) | Soil microbial communities from Risofladan, Vaasa, Finland - OX-2 | ecosystem: Environmental > Terrestrial > Soil > Coastal area > Acid sulfate soil | place: Finland: Risofladan, Vaasa | collected...
TCGTCTAACGGGGGAAGGCGCGGTGGCTCCTGCACCTGAGCAGTCCGCCCGTGCGCTGACACCGGTCCGGGTGGGTCGGGCGAACCCGCATCCGTTACTTGTGTAGATTTAGTCCGGCTAGCGGTGCGGGAGCGGGCTTAGGTGCGGCTGGGTCTGGCCACGCGCCCGCCGCGGCGGATGGCTAACCTTACTGGCGACTCCCCCTGCATAGTGCCCCACGAAAGGCTGCCATGTCCCACATGACCTACCCTGAGGCAGCCATCATCGGGCTCATCCAGGGGGTCAGCGAGATGTTCCCGGTGTCGAGCCTGGGACACAGCGTGCTCATCCCGGCGCTGGTCGGGGGAAGCTGGGCCCAGGACCTGAACGCGGCCACGCCCCAGTCGCCCTACCTGGCCTTCATCGTCGGCCTGCACGTCGCCACCGCGATCGGGATGCTCGTCTACTTCTGGCGCGACTGGCTGCGGATCATCGGCGCCTTCTTCGGCTCGCTGCGGGCCCGGCGGGTGGAAACCGCTGACCAGAAACTGGCCTGGATGATCATCTGCGCCACGATCCCGGTGGGGCTGGTCGGTCTCGTCGCTGACCACGAGACCCGCGTGCTATTTGCCAAGCCCGTCCTGGCCGGGGTCTTCCTGATGATCAACGGCGGCATCCTGTACGCCGCGGAGCGGTTCCGGACCCGGGCGTCCCTCCAGGCCGACGCCGACCTCGAGGAGCAGCGCGAGAACGAGCGTGGCCCGCTGACCCGCACGACGGCGGCGCACGCGTCGGGTCAGCGGGCGGTCCGCCAGCAGGAGGTGTCGCTCGCCATCCGGGCCGACGAACGGCTGGCGGCGATGGGATACCGGCAGGCGACCCTGATCGGCACCGCGCAGATTCTCGCCCTGCTCGCCGGGATCAGCCGCGATGGCGTCGCCATGGTGACGGGCATGTTCCGCGGCCTGGCCCGCGAAGACGCCGTGCGGTTCGCCTTCCTGCTGGCGACCCCGGTCATCCTCGCGGCGGGCCTCCTGGAGCTCCCGAAGCTGACCGGCCCGCTAGGTCACGGGATTCACGGGCAGATCCTGGTCGGCAGCCTGCTGTCGGGGATCGGGGCGTACGTGTCGGTGCGCTACCTGGTCCGCTACTTCCAGACGCGTTCACTGACGCCGTTCGCGGTCTACTGCGTGATCTTCGGGCTCGGCAGTGTCATCTACCTGTCGGTCAAGTAGCCGGGCCTGCTGGCCGGCTCCCCGGCTCGCCTATTCGCCGCCGCGGGAGCGCCGGGCCCGCTGACGGCCGCGATCCTTGGCATCCAGCACGACCTTGCGCAGGCGCACCGCGGTGGGCGTCACCTCCGCGCACTCGTCATCGCCGCAGAACTCCAGGGCCTGCTCCAGGCTCAGCTGGCGGGGCGGGATCAGCCGCTCCAGTTCCTCGCCGGTGGACTGGCGGACGTTGGTGAGCTTCTTCTCCTTGGCGATGTTCACGTCCATGTCGTCGGCGCGGGAGTTCTCGCCCACGATCATGCCCTCGTACACGGCCGCGCCCGGCTCCACGAACAGCGAGCCGCGCTCCTGGAGCGCGAACATCGCGTAGGCCGTCGCCACCCCGGTCCGGTCGGCGACCAGCGAGCCGGTGGGCCGCATCCGCATCGGACCCGACCACGGCTCGTATCCGTCGAAGACGTGGTGGGCGATGCCGGTGCCGCGGGTCTCGGTCAGGAACTGGGTGCGGAAGCCGATCAGCCCGCGGGAGGGCACCGTGAAGTCCAGCCGGATCCACCCGGTGCCGTGGTTGGTCATGTTCTCCATGCGGCCCTTGCGCAGCGCCAGGAGCGACGTCACGGTCCCGAGGTACTCGTCCGGGCAGTCGACGGTCAGCCGCTCCACCGGCTCCTGCAGCTTGCCGTCGATCTCGCGGGTGACGACGTTCGGCCGCCCCACGGTCAGCTCGTAGCCCTCGCGCCGCATGGTCTCGACGAGCACCGCCAGGGCCAGCTCGCCGCGGCCCTGCACCTCCCAGGTGTCCGGCCGCTCGGTCGGCAGCACCATCAGCGACACGTTACCGACCAGTTCGCGGTCCAGCCGGTCCTTGACCATGCGGGCCGTGACCTTGGAGCCCTTGACCTGGCCCACGAGCGGCGAGGTGTTCACGCCGATGGTCATGGAGATCGCCGGCTCGTCGACGGTGATCAGCGGCAGGGGGCGGGGATCGTCCGGGTCGGCCAGCGTCTCGCCGATCATGATGTCGGCGATGCCCGCCACGGCGATGATGTCGCCCGGCCCGGCCTTGTCGGCGGGGACGCGGTCCAGCGCCTCGGTGCGGAACAGCTCGGTGATCTTCACCCGCTGGACGGTGCCGTCCCGGCGGCACCACGCGGCCTGCTGGCCCTTGACGATCTCCCCGCTGAAGACCCGGCACAGCGCGATCCGGCCCAGGTAGGAGGAGGCATCCAGGTTGGTGACCTGAGCCCGCAGCGGCGCGGCCGGGTCGAAAGACGGCGCGGGCACCGCCTCGCGGATCGTGGTGAACAGCGCCTCCAGGTCCGGCGAGTCAGGCATGCCGCCGTCGGCGGGCCTGATCAGCGACGCGCGCCCGGCCCGGGCGGAGGCGTAGACGATCGGGAACTCGATCTGCGCCTCGGACGCGTCCAGGTCCAGGAACAGCTCGTAGCAGGCGTCGACGACCTCGGCGATCCGGGCGTCTGGGCGGTCCACCTTGTTGATGACCAGGATGACCGGCAGGTGGGCTTCCAGCGTCTTGCGCAGTACGAACCGGGTCTGCGGCAGCGGGCCCTCGCTCGCGTCGACGAGCAGCACGACGCCGTCCACCATGGACAGGCCGCGCTCCACCTCGCCGCCGAAGTCGGCGTGCCCCGGGGTGTCCACGATGTTGATGGTCATCCCCGCGTGCTGGACCGCGGTGTTCTTGGCCAGGATCGTGATGCCCTTTTCCCGCTCCAGGTCACCGGAGTCCATGACCCGGTCGGTGACCGCGGACCCGGCGCGGAACGCGCCGGACTGCCAGAGCATCGCGTCCACCAGCGTCGTCTTGCCGTGGTCGACGTGCGCGACGATGGCCACGTTACGCAGGTCATCGCGAGTGGCCAGCTGGATGGTGTCGGCAGGCATGCGAACAAGCTCCGGGGAAATAGGGGAAAGGCCCGCGCGCGCCGGCCTGCTACTAGTCTATTCGCCCCGCCGCGCACCGCGGGCACGGCGACTCCGCGCGGCGTCCGGGGCAGCCCCGGCGCGAAGCTGACTGGTGAGCGGCCTGAGTGATCTCCGGGCTGGCCCTAAGACCATGCCGGACCACAGATAGGGCGGCTGCCCGATGCTTTCCGCGCATGCCACCTCCGCTCCGGGTCAAGAGGTTCGCATGAAGACACAGCTCAATCTAAGATCTAGGATATCTGTTCGATGAGGGATATGCTGCGATAGTGGCAGCTTATCTCCCCCCAGGGTGGCCCGCGGGGGTTCATCCGCCTGGCACCGAGGGATTCGAGCAGACGGCGGTCACCTGGCTGTTCGACGTCGTCCCGCCGGATTACCGCCTGCATGGCGTCCTGCGCCGGCATCCGCTGGCGCTGGCTGCGCTGGCCCGCCATCACGTGGCCGCGTGCGTGGCCGGGGCGCGAGAGGGTTACCGCACCGCCCGGGCCGAGCTCGGCCAGGATCTGCCGCCCGGCGGCATCACCGCCGTGCTGGCTGCTTACCGCAGCGAGGGCAGCCGGCTGGTCGCGACTGCCCGCGCGGTCGACCTGGTCAGCCGGGCGCTGCGGGGCGAGGTGTTCGTACCGCGGCTAGCCGGGTCGGCGGACACCAGGCGCGGCGCGGGCCGGGCCGCTGACCGGACCTGAGCAGGCAGGTCAGCCGGCAGCGTCCGGCTCCGCCGGCCCGGCAGCGTCGGGCTCCGCCGGCCCGGAGGTACCACCGGGCGCGCGGATCCACCCAGCGCCGGAGACATACTCACGGACGACGCGAGCCGGGACCCCGGCCACGACACAGCGGTCCGGCACCTTGCCGCGGACCACGGCGCCGGCCGCCACGACCACGTTCCGGCCGATCATGGAGCCGGGCAGGATCACCGCGCCCGTTCCGAGCCAGGTTCCGGCGCCGATGCTGACGGCGGCGTTGACCGGCCACTGCGCCCCGATCGGGGTGTCCGGGTCCTCGTAGGAGTGGTTCTGATCGGTGATGTAGACGTAGGGGCCGGTGTACACGTCGTCGCCGATCTCGATCGAGTGATGGGCCACGATGTGGCTGCCCCGGCCGATCACGCAGCGGTTCCCCAGGCGTAGCACCGGACTGGGCCCAAGGTCGTGGCCGGGTGCCAGGCCGGCGCACAGCGTCACATTCGCCGCGAGCATCGTCGCGGCCCCGACCTCTATCCAGCGCTCCCCGTACACCGACCCCGTCGGGAACGCCATCAGGGAGCCCGGCCCGAAGGCCGCGAACCTGCGGCCGGCGGCCGACTCAGCGGTGATGGTCCCGGCCCGCTCGGCGAAGTGCCAGGCGCCCTGGATCAGGCTGGCCACGGCGGCTGCGCGCTGCCTGGCCAGCTGGTGCCTCCATGACATGGCCGACCACGGTACCCTGCGCGCGGCCGCCGCGGCACAGAGGCTCGCGCAGCCGCCGCGGGCGGGGCAGTCCCGGTCCCGCGACGAGCCGCACCCGGATCGGCGTTCGTGATCGTGAAGCCTTTTGGGGGTCCTGACCCCCAAAAGGCTTCACGATCACGCTAGGAATTAGTCCGGCCGGCCGCGGCTAGCTGACCGCAGGCGCCGTCGATCTGCGTTCCCCGCGTATCGCGCACGGTCACCGGCACCCCCCGAGCCGCGATCCGCTCGGTGAACTCGCGGGCCACATCCGGGTCGGAGGCAGTCCACCGCGAGCCCGGGGTGGGGTTCAGCGGGATCAGGTTCACGTGCGCCAGCCGGCCAGCCAGCAAGTCCGCCAGGGCATCGGCGCGCCAGGCGTGGTCGTTGACATCCCGGATCATCGCGTACTCGATGGACACCCGGCGGCCCGTCGCGGCGGCGTACCCCCACGCGGCGTCGAGCACTTCGGCAACCTTCCACCGCCGGTTCACCGGAACGAGCTCATCGCGCAGCCCGTCGTCGGGCGCGTGCAGGGAAACCGCCAGCCGAACCGAGAGTCCCTCGGCGGCCAGCCGCTGGATCGCCGGGACCAGTCCGACTGTCGAGACGGTCACCGACCGCTGGGAGATGCCCAGCCCGTCCGGCGCCGGATCGGTGATCCGCCGCACCGCCGCCAGCACGCTGGCGTAGTTCGCCAGTGGCTCGCCCATGCCCATGAACACCACGTTGGAGACCCGGCCAGCGCCGCCGGGCACCTCGCCGCGCGCCATGGCGGCGGCTCCCGCGAATACCTGCGACACGATCTCCGCCGTGGACAGGTTCCGGGTCAGGCCAGCCTGGCCGGTCGCGCAGAACGGGCACGCCATCCCGCAGCCAGCCTGCGAGGAGACACACATCGTCACCCGGTCGGGGTAGCGCATCAGCACCGATTCGACGTAGGCGCCGTCGAACGCGCGCCACAGGGTCTTGCGGGTGGCACCCTGGTCGCAGGTCAGCTCCCGCTCCGGCGTCAGCAGCCGCGGCAGCAGGGCGGTCGTCAGCTCCGCCCGCAGCCCGGCGGGGAGGTCGGTCATCTGCGCGGGCTCGTCGGTCAGCCGGGCGAAGTAGTGCCGCGACAACTGGTCGGCCCGGAACCCGGGCAGCCCGAGCCCGGCGACGGCATCGCGACGGCCGGCGGCGTCCAGGTCAGCCAGGTGCCGGGGCGGCCGGGGCGGCCGACTCCGGCCAGGACGCCCGGTCGCGTCGCGCCCGCTGGCCGGGCCGAGCTCCAGCTCCACCGGCATCGGCATCGGCATCGGCATCGGCGGCACGGTGCCCGGCACCGGAAGAGACGCGCTGGCCACGACGGCTCCGTTCTCGCTGGCCGCATTTCCTCGCTGGCGACGCCCATCTCGACGGCAATGCGGCAAATCGTCGATGATCTTTCGGGCAGGTCAGCACTGACCAGCTCAAGGTCTGTAGATTCCGTACTATGCCGACGCTGCGCAGAGGGGCCAGTCAGGCCAGGATATCCGCCGGGCCGGGCCAGCCTGCCGTGCTGCTCGACAGCGAGAGCCCGTATGGCAGCCGCCGGGTCGTGGTCGAGTACGACGGGACCACGACGGCCGCCTATGTGCACGACGCCACTGGCGCCATCGCCGCGACCTGGATCGCGAACCACTCGGCGGCGCCGCCGGTCGTCGACCTGGCCGGGCTGGCCGCCGGTCAGCCTCCCCAGATGCCCGCCGACCACACCAAGCATCCGGCGGGGCGGCCGCCGCTCGACCCGCAGTCGCTGCGCGCGGTCTGGCTGGAGGAGGGCGACGGCGTCGCCATCCTGGAAGACGACGAGCCGATTGCCCTGATCCCCGGCTGGTCGGACATGTCCACGGGCATGCCCGGCTACGGCCGGGACATCATCGGGCAGACCCCGTTCGGCTGGTCGCTCGATCAGGCGATGGAGGGCCTAGGTCCGCGGATCGCGGCGGCGGAACAGTTCTGGCACTGGCGCGCTGACCCGGCGAACTGGGCATCCTTCCGGCAGGCGGTCTTCGGGCACCTGCTCGGCCGGCTTGGCCCCGGCGACAAGTACTGGGACGTCAGCGGCGGCAAGCAGCCGCTTGTCGGTGTCTCCGAGCGCCCGCCGACGCCGCAGCGCCCGTTCACCGTGCTGTCCACGGTCGGGATGAGCTGCCAGCGGATGCCGGTGATTGAGCAGGCCGGCGAGCCAGCTGCGGCCCAGGCGCGGATCGAGCTGGCCCTCGCCACGACGATGCCGAGCGCGGACGCCGCCCGCATCTTCTTGTGGCTGGCCCAGTACCCGTGGCGCGAGGTCGCCTGGCTCGGTTCCGGCCACAGCATCCCCTGGTACCACGAGCCCGGTACGTTCCCGCTCCGCGGCGGAAACGAGGCCGTCCTGCTCCTGGATGACCCGGCTCGGCTGCTCGGCCCGGACGTCCCCCCGCTGGACGGCTTCGCGGTCTCGCAGACACCCGTGCGCTGGCTGTGGATCGTCCCGATCAGCGAGCGGGAGCGGCTGCTGGCCCGGGACCGCGGGACCGCGAGCCTGGTCACCCAGCTGGCGGCGCAGCGCCGTAGCTGGGTCAGCGGCTGACGGCTAGCCGCCGTGGCCCGCCGGGATGAAGGCGGCCAGGAGCAGCCAGACGACCGGCGCCATGATCAGCAGGGAGTCGATCCGGTCAAGAATGCCACCGTGGCCGGGCAGCAGGGTGCCCATGTCCTTGATCTGCAGGTCGCGCTTGATCATCGACTCGGCCAGGTCGCCTAGGGTGGCCGCGGCGACGGCGGCCACGCCGAGCACCAGGCCCTGCCAGACCTGGCCGTGCAGGAGGACGGGCAGGCCGATCGCCCCGCCCGCCAGGCAGAAGACGACCGATCCGGCCAGCCCTTCCCAGGTCTTCTTCGGGCTGATCGCCGGTGCCATCGGATGGCGGCCGATCAGGATGCCCGCGAAGTAACCGCCGATGTCGCTGCAGACCGTCACGATGATGAACAGCAAGGCCCGGCGGTCGCCGTCCGGCCGGGCCAGCATGAGCGCGACAAACAGGGCCATCAGCGGCAGGTAGGCCAGGGTGAAGACGCTAGCCGTCACGTCGCGCACATAGCCGGTGGCGCCGCCCGGCAATCGCCAGGCCAGCAGCACGACGAAGGTCACGGCGAGCGCCGCCAGCGCGTCCTGGTCGCCGAGCCAGTAGGCCAGGGTGAGCATCGCCGCGCCGCCGACGGCCAGCGGGATCAGCGAGAGCTGAATGTCACGGGACCCGAGCGCCCGGCTGAGCTCCCAGAGCGCCACCCCGACGACCGCGCCGACGTACAGCAGGAACGTGGCCTTCACCGTGAACAGCGTGACCAGGGCCAGGCCACCCAGCACGATGCCCACGGCGATCGCCACGGGCAGGTTGCGGCCGGCTCTGCCGGGCTTGCGCTCGCCTACCCGATCCGCGTCGCCGTGCTGCGGAGGGCTGTGCTCCGGAGCACCGGAGCCCGCATCATCTTGGTCCAGGCGCAAGCTATACCTCGAGAAGCTCGGCTTCTTTGTGCCGGAGCAGCTCGTCCACCTGCGTTACGTAGCCGTGCGTGAGCTCGTCGAGCTCGCGCTCCGCGCGCCGACCGTCATCCTCACCGGCCTCGCCGTTCTTGACGAGCTTGTCGATCGAGTCCTTGGCGTGCCGTCGGATGTTGCGGATCGAGACCCTGCTGTCTTCGGCCTTGTGCCGCGCGACCTTGATGAATTCCCGGCGGCGTTCCTCGGATAGCTCAGGGAAGACCACCCGGATGAGCACGCCGTCATTCGACGGGTTCACGCCCAGGTTGCTGTTCCTGATCGCCTTCTCGATGGCGCCGAGCGACGACTTGTCGAACGGCTGGACCACGACCATCCGCGGCTCGGGCATATGGAACGAGGCCAGCTGATTCACCGGCGTCGGCGTCCCGTAGTACTCCGCCGTGATCTTGCTGAACATTGAGGGATGCGCGCGGCCGGTCCGGATGCCGCTGAAATCCTCCTTGGCAACCGTCAGGGCCTTGTCCATCTTCTCCTCGGCCTCGAGGAGCGTGTCATCAATCACAGCGACTCCCGCGCGTTGTTAGGCCTCCGGCCGGGCGCCAGCCAGGCACATCTGCATTTTCCCACGGCGGCGCCGCTCGCGGGGGGTCGGATGCTGCAGTGGCACCGGGCCGGGTTCATCAGCGGCCGTACCGGCTCACCAGCGTGCCGATCCGCTCACCGCGGACGGCCCGCACGACGTTGCCCTCCCCCATCAGGTCAAACACCACGATCGGCAGGTCGTTGTCCATGCAGAGGCTGACCGCGGTGGCATCCATGAACCGCAGCTCACGGCGGAGCACCTCCGCGTAGTCGAGCCGGTGGAAGCGGACGGCGTCGGGCACGAGGCGCGGGTCGGCGTCGTAGACCCCGTCGACCTGCGTGCCCTTAAGCACGGCCTGAGCCCCGATCTCCAGCGCGCGCTGCGCGGCGCAGGTGTCGGTGGAGAAGAACGGCGCTCCCAGCCCGGCCCCGAAGATCACCACTCGGCCCTTCTCCAGATGCCGGATAGCCCGCCGGGGAATGTAGGGCTCGGCCACCTGGCCCATGGTGATGGCCGTCTGGACCCTCGTTTCTACCCCGAGTTTCTCCAGCACGTCCTGCAGGGCCAGGCAGTTGATGACCGTCCCCAGCATGCCCATGTAGTCGGCGCGCGAGCGGTCGATGCCGCTGCGCGACAGCGCGGCGCCACGAAACATGTTGCCACCGCCCACGACCGCGGCGACCTCGATGCCCTCGCGTGCGGCGGCGGTAATCTCCCGCGCGATGTGGATGACCACATCCGGGGAGATGCCAAGCGGCTCATCGCCGGCGAATGCCTCGCCGGACAGCTTGAGCACTACGCGCCGCCAGCTGGGGTGAACATCGCGAGCGGCAGAGCCCTGACGAGCCTCGAACTCTGACTCAGGGATCCGCCCGCTCACGGCTGCGGCGCCGTCCTCCGCCAGCCTCAACCCGCCTGGCCGATCTGGAACCTCGCGAAGTGCCGGACACTGGCGCCTCGGTCGGCCAGCAGCTGCTTGACCGTCTTCTTCGGGTCGCGCACTGACGCCTGCTCGACGAGCACGATGTCCTTGAGGAACGCGTTCACCCGGCCATCGACGATCTTCGGGATGGCCTGCTCGGGCTTGCCCTCCTCGCGGGTGACCTGCTCGAAGATCCGGCGCTCGTTCGCCAGCACGTCCTGCGGCACCTCGTCGCGGGTGACGTACTGCGGGCGCATCGCCGCGACCTGGTGGGCGACGTCGAGTCCGGCCTCGGCTCCGCCCTCGTCGAGCTGCACGAGAACGCCCAGCGTCGGCGGCAGGCCCGGGTCGGACTTGTGCAGGTAGCTGGTCACGAAGCCACCCTCGAATCGGGCGAACCGGCCCAGCTCCAGCTTCTCCTTCAGGGTCGCCCCGGCCTCGTCGACCAGCTCTTGCGTGGTCTGGCCGGACCGTACGTCCAGGCCGAGAACCGCGAGACGGTCGTCGGTACCGGCCGCCAGCGCAGCCTGGGCGATGTCGGCCGCTATCTCCTGGAAGAGATCAGTCTTCGCAACGAAGTCGGTCTCGCAGTTGAGTTCCAGCA
>Ga0307373_10015840_pt1 | contig 10199 bp, 13 predicted proteins | sample OX2MG_FD_202534 | JGI IMG/M metagenome (GOLD analysis project Ga0307373, IMG submission 202534) | Soil microbial communities from Risofladan, Vaasa, Finland - OX-2 | ecosystem: Environmental > Terrestrial > Soil > Coastal area > Acid sulfate soil | place: Finland: Risofladan, Vaasa | collected...
GCATCGAGCGCTGCGCGGTCGCGACCTTCGGAGACGTTGGGCACGGAAAGCAGCAACGACACCGCCGGGACGATAGGGGCCGCCGTGCGTCGGTGCCGCGCTGGCGGCGGCGAGCCGACCCCGAAGCGGCGGCGAGGTAAAGTGCCGATCCCCGCCGGAGTAGCTCAGTCGGTTAGAGCAGCGGAATCATAATCCGCGTGTCGGGGGTTCGAGTCCCTCCTCCGGCAGTCGTATGTTCGCCATGAAAGCCGCGATTCACAGGGCTTTCGGCGTCAGTCGCCCATATGGGCGGACCGCAACGGACGGCTACGGACCGCCACCGGGCTGACAATTGTTTGCACTTTGTTTGCACATCCCGGTCAGCTGCTGGTGTTGCGGGTGGCCAGGTAGGTGTTGAGACGGTCGGCCGCGCCGTCTGGGCCGGCCGGCTGCGGCAGGAGCTTCACATAGCGCTCGGTCGCCTGGAGCGAGCTGTGCCCCATGTATTCCATGAGCTCGCGCAGCGTGTAGCCGGCCGCCATGAGGAAGCTCGCGTAGGTGTGGCGGCACTCGTGCAGGCCGATTGGCTCGAGGACCAGGTCCTCGTCACGTTGCTTCGCTGCGGCGACCGCGTCGCTCCAGGCCTTGGTCGCCCGTGGCACGAGCCGGCCCGAGGTCAGCGAGACCCGGCCGAGGACCCGGCCGCGCTCGGGGCTCCCCTGCAGCCCGGCTGCGGCCAGCAGGATCGGCTTGAGCGGCGCGGCGATCGGCAGGCGCCGGCCCGTGCCAGCGGCGCTCTTTGACCTTCGGACGACGAGCCAGAGCCGATCGACGTTCAGGTCCTCCCATTGGAGACGGTCCATCTCGCTGCGGCGCAGGCCGGCGTAGAACGCGAGGGCGAACGGGACGCGGTCGGAGGCGGCGAGCGGAGCCAGCAGCGGGGTCGGTTTAGGTTGGCGGTTGCTCGCTCGGTGCGCGCAGGTCTGGTGTGTCGTCGGGGAAGGTGGTGGCTTGGGCGCCGCCGTCGATCTCGATGACTTTGCCGGTGATGTAGCCCGCGGCGGGCGAGGCGAGCCATCGCGCGGTGTTTGCGACGTCGGCGACGGTGGCGAGCCGATGTAGTGGTGTGGCCGACACGATGTGTTGACGAAGCTCAGCGTTGAGCACGCTGCTCAGGCCGTCGGTATCGACGACGCTGGGGGCGATAGCGTTGACGCGAACGTTCGGCGCGAGCTCAACGGCGAGGAGGCGGGTCATGTGGGACAGCGCTGCCTTGACGGTTGCGTAGGTCACCATCTGGTGTGAGGCGAGGCGGTCCATTCGCGAGCTGATGTTGATCACCGAGCCGCGGCCGCTGTCGAGCAGATGCGGGGTTGCCCGCTTGGTCAGCTCGAACGGTGCGGCGACGTTGAAGTGGAACGCCTCGTCGAGCGCTTCCGGGGTGGTGTCAAGGTAGGCGGTGGGCATCGCTCCGCCGGCGTTGTTGACCAAGACATCAAGCCGGTCGTATTCTGCGACCGTGCGCTCGACGATCATTGTCGCCTGAGACACGTCGCTGACGTCGACCGGGATGACCGTCGCCGATCGCCCGGTGGCGCGTACTGCGTCGGCGGTCTGTTCGAGGTCGGCGGCGGTCCGAGCGACGAGCACTAGATCTGCGCCGGCCTTGGCATACGTCTGCGCGATCGCGGCGCCGATGCCTCTACCCGCGCCGGTGACCAACGCGACGTACCCGTCGAGACGAAACTCATCGACATCCTGGGCAATGGGTGTCTGTAGATCGGTCTGGGCCATCTCTGCACGTCCTTAGGTAACGAGTTGTAACAGAGCCCACTGTATGTGAGCATGGATCGCAGCGGAAGGAGGCACTTCAATGTCCCAGAGGAACATCGCTGTACCAATCGAGACCCAGGACGCTGCCTGCCCGATCGGCGAAGTGCTCGACCACGTCGCGGGCAAGTGGAGCATCGGCATCATCGTCGCTGCCGCCCCAGGCCCAATTCGCTTCACCGAGCTGGAACGCGCGATCGACGGAATCAGCCGACGAATGCTGACCCTCAACCTGCGCAAGCTAGAACGCGATGGCCTGCTGATCAGAACCGTGTATCCGACGGTTCCACCCAAAGTCGAATACCAGCTCACCCCGATCGCCTGCGAGCTCACCGAATCATTCGCAAGCCTCACGGCCTGGGCGGAACGACACCGCCACGCCATCGCCGCAGCCCGGAACACCTACGACCACCGACCCGATGCCCGGCCAAACGGGCAAGCTCCTGCCTAACCGAGACATCGCCTGAAACGAACCTCGCTCGACGGGGTTCCGCAACGCAGCTGCCTGCTCCTGCGGACATGCGAGCGTCGCCACAACTGGCCGTCGCACACCCGTCTTGGACGAGCTGCGGCGTCTTGGCCGCGCACGCTGCGCTACCGCTGCTGGGCGAGAGCAGGAGCGAACGGATGAGCTCGCGCAGCCTGACCGCTACTTGGAGCCAACCCGGTACGCACTAGCGATGTTCGCGCGGCGACGGTGAGCTGCCGTGACTGTGTGCTCGAGCGCGGGCAGCAAGACGTTAGGCTCAGGCGATGACTGCGGAGCACGACGTGCGCGGCGTCCCGCGGCGTGGACGCGGATTGCGCTCGGCGGCTGGCGTCCTCGAGCGGTTCGGCCGGCGATGCTTGTGAAAGATGAGTACGCGCTGCTCGGCCGCGCCGAGGCGCTTGGGCGGGAGTATCGCGACGGGGTCGGCGAGCGATTCGTCGGCGCGCGCGCGGGCCCGGCGCAGCTGCGGGCAGCGTTCAGCGTTGGGCTCAGCGAGGCGGGAGTGGATCCGGCCACGGTGATCGAGGAGCTGGTGCGCGCCGTCGAGCCGGGCCTGTGCGCCACCGCGGGTCCGCGCTGGTTCGGCTTTGTCGATGGCGGGTCGCTGCCGGTGGCGTTGGCCGCCGACTGGCTCACTTCGGCTTGGGATCAGAACGCGGGGCTGGCGATCGGCTCGCCGGCGGCGGCGATCGTCGAGGAAGTCGTCGCGCGCTGGGTGCTCGAGCTGCTGGGCCTACCCCGCGAGGCGAGTGTCGGGTTCGTGACCGGCGGGCAGATGGCCAACTTCACCGGGTTGGCCGCGGCACGCGGCGAGCTCCTGCGCCGCGCCGGCTGGGACGTGTACGAGCATGGCTTGTGGGACGCGCCGCGGCTGCGCGTTCTTGTCGGCGCGCAGGCCCACGCGACGATCTTCGCGGCTTTGCGGATGCTCGGCATCGGCAGCGGTGCCGCTGAGCTCATCGACAGCGACGATCAGGGCCGCATGCGCGCCGATGCATTGGCGCGAGCCCTCGCCCGGTCCGATGCGCCAACGCTGATCTGCGCCGCGGCCGGAAACGTGAACACCGGCGCCATCGATCCATTGGCGGCGATCGCGGACGCGGCGAGCGCGCACGGCGAATGCTGGCTGCACATCGACGGGGCGTTCGGCTTGTGGGCCGGTGCGAGCCCACGGCTCCGCCACCTGCTCGCGGGGGCAGAGCGCGCCGACTCCTGGGCCGTGGATGCGCACAAGTGGCTGAACGTGCCCTACGACTCGGGGATCGCGATCGTGCGCCACGCCGACGCGCACCGCGCGGCGATGGCCGTGCGCGCCCCGTATCTCGTGCGCAGCGACGACGGTCGTGGCGACGGCACGGAGTATGTGCCCGAGGCCTCGCGGCGAGCCCGCGGCTTCGTCCTCTACGCGACGCTGCGCTCACTCGGACGCCAGGGCGTGGCCCGGCTCCTCGAGCGCTGCTGCGCGCACGCTGTGCGCTTCGGTGAGCTGCTCGCTGCCGCCGACGGCGTCGAGCTGCTCAACGAGATCGTCCTCAACCAGGTTCTGCTGCGCTTCCCTGACAGCACGACGAAGTCCTCGGACGCGCGCACCCGGGCGGTGATCGAGCAGGTGCAGCGCGACGGCACCTGCTGGGTCGGCGGCACCACCTGGGAGGGGCGAGCGGCGATGCGCATCTCGATCGTCAACTGGTCCACGCAGGAGGACGATGTTGCTCGCAGCGCCTCAGCGATCCTGCGGGCGGCCGACGCGCACCCCGCAAGCGGCCCGACCGAACGATGAGCGTGGATCCGGGCATCGTTCGCTAGGAGGCGATCCACTACACGCTCAAGTCCTCCGCGGCATCTATCCGAAGGAGGGAGCGATCGTGCGTCGTCCGGCTCACGACAGCAAGCCGTGATCACGCGACTTCGCCTTCGCTTCCCCACGTCGCTGACTGGCCGGTCACAACCAACTACGCGGGACCAAACTGGTAGTGGGTGAGCTTGAATCGCAGCGCGGCAATCTCGGCCAGGCTCCAGAGATCGGCGATCCCTCCGCCCATCGCCGGGAGCTCCTTTGCTCTCCCGCCAGGTAGCAGGTTGTTGCTGCTCACGGCGACACGCCGCGCTCGCGCGTTCGGCGGCTGGCTCGCGACGGGTGTCGCTAGCGGGTTCCTGCTTGTACTGCTAGGGGCCCGGGGGCGTTGATCCCGTTCGTCGGTCCGTATTTCGACTACTCGTTCACACCCTCCCCCCCGGGCGCCAGACCGCATCTTCGGCGGTGTCGGCCAAACGACACCGTCGCTTCCCCCCGCAGAACGCGCGTCTCGAGCAGGCGGAACGCAAGCGGCGAGAGTAGCCTCCCGCGGAGCATGGGCGACACCGCTGCGTGGATCGACCAGCTTCGCCCGAGGCTCGAACGAAAGAACCTGGCGATTCTCGCGGCGCTCGAGGACTACGCGACTCTGATCGCCCGTGAGACGCCTACCTGCTGGGTCGACCTCCGGGACGAGCAGAACGTCGCTGTCTACGCCATTGCGGACGGATGGCTGCACATCTTCACCGGGACAACGGACCAGCCGCCAACTACGAACGAGCCCAACGCGTCGTACACGTCGATCTGCGATCACGAAGCCGCCAAAGTCACTTGCGATGCGACGCTCAAGATCCACCTAGTCGCTGAGGCCTTCACCGCCAACTCGGTCCCGCACGGACCAGGCGTCAAGCGCGCGGTACGGCGATGGATGTTCCAGATTGGTGGTCACGAGGTGTGTGTCGACTGGCCGGTCCCGACGAATCCCAACCAGGCTGAACCGTCCTACCAGAACGAACCAGAGACGTTCGCACGAAAGCTGGCTGACACGATCCGTGATAACCGCCGGGACGAGAAAGAGGCTTCCCCTGGCCACGGCTGGTAAACCCCCGCTCGCGGCAGGAACGGCACCTGATGCTGGGAGGGTGCTCGAGCACGTCGCGACTCTCAATCGTGCGGCTCTGGGGCCACGCGAGAGCGCTCAGCTGGCTCGCGCGCGACCGGCTGAGCACGTATGCAGCCGACGCGTGGCTCAACTCGCGGTCCTGCACGAACGCGCCGATCTGCCGCTACCGGATGCGTGGGGCGGTTTCCGCGTCGTGCCCGAGAGCTTCGAGTTCTGGCAGCGGCGCGAGGATCGTCTTCACGACCGACTGCGCTACACGCGCCGGCACGAAGGTCGCTGGGCAGTCCAGCGTCTGGCGCCGTAGTCGCCGCGTCTTGACCAGTTCAGATCATCATTCCCAGGACGCCTTGAACGCCTTGCGTGGCTTCTGGGTGGATTGCCAGCAGGTGAAGTCAACTGCTCCTCCCCTCTCTGCCAATGTTTCGCGCATTCCGACAGCGACGAATGGTCAGTGATGTGGCCTGGACCTACCCGAGCGCTTCCGCGATCGCGGCAGTTGCCGCTTGCTCGCTGGCGCTGACGGCCTCTCCGCCGCGGCCGTGCTCCCGGTGCGCATGGGCGACCTCGTCTGCGAGGTTGATGATGAAGCGCTTGTACTCGTCGAGCTCCTCCGCTGTCACCTTGCCTTGGAGCAGCGCGACTGCGTCGCGCAGATGCCCCAGAGAGTGCTCCTTGAGCTCATCGAGTGAGCGATACCGCGTGTGATCGAGCTTGGGCTTCACCGCGACGATCTCGTCGAGCAGCTCGCTTTGACCATGGTGCTGGCGCGCCTGGGCGTAGGCCTTCGCCATCGAGACCGTCTCGCGCAGCATCCCGCCCCGCTGCGCTGTAATCACGATCATGCCGGCGCTCGGCGGGCCCTCCAGAACCAGCTCCCATTCCTGCGGCGTGAAGTCGGCCTTCGTAGTCATTCGACGCTCCCTCTCGGTGTCCGGGGCCCCGCGAGCCAGTGTAGGGGTCGCTGTCGCGGGCTGCGCCTGCGACAACGCACCGTGAGTGGCGCGAAGAAGCAGCAGCCGTGTGGTAGGGACGCCGCGCCATCTCGTCGATCTGTGGTCTGTCTTGGGAGGTCCCAACTAGACGAGCTGTCAGAATGACGCGGTGGCCAAGGTCAGCGCACGTGCGACCAAGCAGGTGGGCGCCGCTCCGGAGCGGGTGCTCGAGTTCCTTCGCGACTACCGCGAGTCGCGCCCGCGCGTCTTGACGGGGAACTACAGCGCGTATCGGGTTGAGGCGGGCGGCGAGGGGGCCGGGACGGTGATCGGCTATCACTTCGCAGCGGGTGGACGCGAGCGCGACTACCGGCTTCGCGTCGAGGAGGTCGATGGCGCGCTTGTCGAACGCGACGAGCTGTCGTCGTTCGCCAGTCGGTGGACGATTGCGCCGGACGGTCCCGGCAGTTCGGTCACGCTGGAGGGCTCGTGGGACGGCGCCGGCGGGATCGCTGGCATTTTCGAAGGGCTCTTCGCGCCGCTCGGCCTGCGGCGGATCTATGGCGAGGTGTTGGACAAGCTCGCCGCCGTGCTGCCTGCCTGAACCAGCCGTTTCGTCCGCGGTCGCGATGCAGCCAAAACGCCACCCCCCGGAGATATCGGAAACGTGGTGCTTTAGCGTGCCCGCGCCGCACACTGCTGATCCTTCTGAGCGATGCGACACACTCATGCGCAGCGTTGAGCGCGCGCCGCAACCCGCAGCCCGTCGGCCCGACTTGATTTCGTAGATCACGCCGTTATTTGGCTCGCGGTCCCGACCGGCTACGTCGGGCGCCCGAACCTCGCGGCCACACGTGCCCTCTCAAAAGGACTACCGTGATCGAGCACCCCAAACTCTCGGACCCGCGGCAGGGCGACGAGACGGCAGGGAACCTAAGCGAGACCCAGGGGGTTTCGACAATGAGTAGCACCTACCGCATCACCGCTGTCCGCGTCGAGACGACCGCGGACGATCCACACGAGCACATCGCGCGAGTTCGCATCGGCCTCGATACCAGCGCGGGTCGCAGCCGTGAGACTCTGGTCTCGGATCTGAACGACCCTCAGGGAGACCGATACGACACCTTCGCCAACGGCGAGTTGACGGATGTAGTTCTCCGGACATGCCCAACGTGTCCGGCCACGGACTACATCACGACGACGTCAAAAAACACGACGGCGAACAACCTGCTGGAGTTGCCGCGGTACTAAGGATGCTTCTCGCGCTGAGCGACACTCGGGCACGGATGGGACGTAAGGTGCGAGGCACCTTATGACTGATCCCGAAGCCCAACTGCGGAATGCGCTGCTCGACCTGGGCCATGTCCAGGCTTTCGATCAGCTTTGGCCGCTGCGAATCCCGCGCAGCGCTTGAGCTTCGCGTCCGGTCGTGTGGCCCGTGCGGGGGTCGCGGAGGCGTACCCTTGTCGTCGAGGGACGTTCGACTCCGGGAGGTTCTTCATGCAAGGCACGCGCCTGGTCTCCACGACGATCGTGGTAGCTCTTGTCGGCATCAGTTGCGCGGCGGCGGCCGCCGCGAGACCTCATAGCGCAGCGGCAAAGCCGGCACCGACAGTCCTGGTGCGCTCGACGAGCTCCTACGGCAAGATCCTCGTCAACGGTAAGGGCTACACGCTCTACCTGTGGACGAAGGACAAGCCCAGCAAGAGCGCGTGCAGTGGCCCGTGTCTCGGGGTCTGGCCGTTCGTGCTGGTCTCGGGGACACCGACCGCAGGGCCTGGCGTGAACGCGAAACTGCTCGGCACGATCACAGTCACGGTCAACGGCAAAACCGAGCACGAGGTCACCTACAACAAGCATCCGCTCTACACGTTCATCTCGGACGTTAAGTCCGGGATCATCAGCGGCGAGGGGAGCAAGCAGTTCCCCCCGGCATGGTGGCTCGTTTCGCCCGCCGGCAACGCAATAACCAAGAAGACCTGAGTACTCGGTGTCGTGGCTCAACCCGCGCCAAGGCTGTCGTTCCCGCGTGATCTCAGCGCTGTTGCTGATCGCGAAGCGACACCGCGGCCTACTTGTGGCCGAGGTCGAGGCGGGCGATGTGGAGGCTGTCGAGGACTCGGATGCGCACGTCGGGGCTGGGGTTCGGAGCGAAGCCGGGGCGCGCTTGCACGACGAGCCAGGCGTCGCCGACGCGCCGGGCGTACAGCGGGGCCGAGCTGTCCTGGTCTGCGAAAAGCTGAGGCTGGACGATCTCGACTATGCCGGGGGGGCCGGGCACGGGCGTCGAGCCCCACAGCCCGGGGGGCGGGGCTCCTGGGTGGTGGGCGTTGAGGAGGATCGCGACGTTGAACTTGGAGCCTTGATAGGCGTACTTGTCCTCCATGCACGACAAGAACAGGCCAGGCGCGGTAGGCGCGAGTGCTGTGATCGAGGTCACGGAGAGCGGCGCTTCGTCGGCCAGTCCGGCGAGCTGTGAGGTCACCCCGCAGCGACCGCCGTGAGTGGTTATCAGCCGCTGTTCGCGTTGGTAGAGCGCGCGCTGACGCAGGACCCACGCCCGGGTGGTGGGCACCGTCATGGGAGCCAGGGTTGCGATCGCGTGGCCGCGGCTGTCAAGCGTGGTGAGGGTCTGTGCGGGAGCACTGGCCAGTTCGCCGTTGGTGGTGTTCTGCGGCGCCCGGAATGCGACCACCTTGTCACCGACTGGAAGGCCGGGGGTCGCCTCGGCACCAACCGTCCCGAGGTCCCCGATGCGCACGGCTGCGACGTTGGCGGGGAAGAGGAGCACGTAGTTCGGGTCGGCGCCGTGGGGAAGTGGAGCGCGCACGATGGGGCCTCGTGGCCCTTCTCCTCCATCTCCCTTGATCTCGCTGATCGGCACGCCCATACCGACGTAGTTGGCGCAGCCACCGACACAAGACCCGGTGCTGTGCGCGTCCTGCGCGCTGATATCCAGCGACACCTCTCCGGGATTCAAGGTGGGGGTGACCCAGTACTGGTAGTCCGCTGAGCCAAGCGACCGCAGCGACCCGGTCACGCGCCCGGGCGCAGGCACGCCGTACCGGGTCGCTGCGCCACTGTCAGACAGCGCGAATGCGACTGCCGCAGCAATGGCGACCACCAGCACGAGCGCCGTCAGGATTCGCCGACGCTCGCGGTCGTGGCGCCCTCGTGCGTCCTCGATCACTCCAGCGGATACGGTCGGTCCAGACGGCCATACTCCGCGCTACTATGACTGGCACAATGCTGGATGTCAAGATCGACCGCGACGACCCGGCCCTCCTGCACGAGCAGGTGGCCGCTCAGATTCGCCGCGCGATCGCCGACGGCGAAGCGAAGCCCGGCGACCGCCTCCCTCCCGCACGCCACCTCGCCGCGGTGATGCACGTCAACACCAATACGGTCCTGCGCGCGCTCAGGCTGCTGCGCGACGAAGGACTCCTGGAGTTGCGCCAAGGGCACGGCATCCGGGTGGTTGGAACACCGGAGCGCAGCGCGCTGCTCGGTAGGGTCGCGGAGCTAGTGCAGCTCGGCCGCCAGAGCGGCGTAACCCGCGCGGAGCTGGCGCGGATGATCGAGAGCGTGCCGTAGGCGCGAGTGTCGCGTTTCGCGCCAAGCTGCACTTCGGAGGGGCTGTCGCTACGTGCGATGCTTCGGTGCGTGTTCGAGCGGTTCACAGAACGGGCCCGCCTGGTGATGGTCTTTGCCCAGGAGGAAGCGCGGGGTGTCGCGCAGGAACGCTCCGCCCCGAGCTTGTAGCTATGCTCACATTGACATGTGGGTGTGCTTGGCGAGGGCTGGCAAGCAACGCTTAGTCAATGACGCCGTGCGGCGTGCTGTCGGGCGGCGGGACGAGAGGAGGCCGCATGGAAGGGTCAGGAGTCAGCGCTCCGTTGAGCGCGCCCACGGAGGGGACGTCACGCAGTTCTTCGTGGACGCCTGCGAATCCGGCGCCGTTGGGACTTGCCGGCTTCGCGATGACGACGTTCGTGCTGTCGGTAATCAAAGCGAATTGGGTCAGCGCGGCGGATGTGCCGGTGGTGCTCG
>Ga0307373_10015841_pt1 | contig 10199 bp, 6 predicted proteins | sample OX2MG_FD_202534 | JGI IMG/M metagenome (GOLD analysis project Ga0307373, IMG submission 202534) | Soil microbial communities from Risofladan, Vaasa, Finland - OX-2 | ecosystem: Environmental > Terrestrial > Soil > Coastal area > Acid sulfate soil | place: Finland: Risofladan, Vaasa | collected...
GGCGCTAGGGCTTTTGGGTGGGGCGGAGGAGGACTTCGCTGATGAAGCTTTGCGGGGCTTGGGTGAGGAGCATGGCGACGGCGTGGGCTACGTCATCGGGCTGGAGCATTTTTTTGGCGTCCTTTGTGGAGCTGTGAGAAAAATCCGTGGCGACGGAGCCCGGGCAAATGGAAGCGACACGGATGTCGTGGGCGCGAAGATCTTCGGCCATGCAATAGGTGAGGCCGAGCAAGCCCCATTTGGAGGCGCAATAGGCTCCGCCGCCGGGCATGGCGTTCTTTCCCGCGAGCGAGCTGATGTTGATGATGTGGCCGCGGCTGCGCGCGAGCATCCCGGGGATGACGGCGCGGCTGACGAGGAACACTCCCTTGAGATTGGTGTTTAATACTGCATCCCAGTCCGTTTCGTTCAATTGGTGAATCGGGCCGAAGCGGCCGACGCCGGCGTTGTTGACGAGGACGTCGATGGCGGAGAATTTTTTTATGGTGGCGTCGACGAGGGCGGCGACTTGATCGGCGCGAGAGACGTCCGCGGGAAAAGCGAAGGCGTCGATGGATTCGTTGCGGAGGCGCGTGGCCGCGTCTTCGAGGGCCTTTTTGTCGCGTCCGCAGAGGCTGACACGCGCGCCCATTTGGCCGAGGCGTCGAGCGATGGCGAAGCCGATGCCTCGGCTGGCGCCCGTGATGAGGGCGGATTGTCCGGCGAGAGAATGTTCAGTGGGCATGGCGCGGCTCCTAACAGATTTTTGCTTTTGCGCCCCGATCGATGGCGGTTGCGAAAATCGAAAATCGAAAATCGAAAATCAAAAATCAAAAACCCCACCCTTCGCGAAAAACGCTCACTTCGCAAAATTCGCTCAGTGCAGGCAGGATGGGGCACCCGCAAAAACGAAAGACAAAGGCGAAAACTTCAGCGTCGTGACTCACGGGCGACGTTTGGCTGGTATTCATCATCTTACCATGTGAGCAGCAACGTTACCCCGGGTGGCGGAGCAATCAGGGCGGTTGAGGATTCTTGGGAAAGGGTCTTGCACCGTCGTGGAGGTTTCCCTATAATCCGAGAGTTTTCTACACGCCCGCAATCTTAGCCAGAGCAATCTCGAAGGATGCCTGCGGTTGATTGCGAATCTGATCGAGGAGGCAGGAGGAAGATGATGCGAAAGAGTTTCGCCGCGAACGGGCTTTTGGTGTTTGTGGCCGCTGTGCTGAGTTTGGCCGCCCCGTTGGCGTCCGCCCAAGATCAGCAACAACCGCCGGCCGCCAAGACACCGTACACGCTTGCTGAGTACAACGCTTTTCAGGCTTGCGCCAGCCAGACGGATCCACAGGCGCGCATTCAGTCGTGCGACGATTTTGCGAGCAAGTTTCCGAACTCCGTGCTTTTGCCGCTGGTCTATCAGACCGACTATCAGGCATACAACCAGTTGAAGAACTATCCGAAGACGATTGAGACGGCGGATAAGTTCCTGGCGGTGCCGGAGGACAAGCTGACGGTGATTCCCGGCGTGACCAAGGAGAAAGTGGTCGGCGACCGGTTGCAGGCACTTTACATTCGCGCGGTGGCGTTCAACCAATCGTTCAATGAAAAGGATCCCAATGCGCAGGACGAGCTGACCAAAGCGCGCCAGGCATCGCTCGATGGGTTGAAGGTATTGGGAGAGCTGCCGAAACCGGCGAACATGACGGACGATCAGTTCGCGCAACAAAAGAAACCTCCTCAGATTTTGTTCAATTACACGGCAGGATCGGCGGCGTTCCAGTTGAAGGACTATAAGGACGCAATCGATTCGTTCAACGCGGTGCTCGCGGACAAATCGGACGACGCAGCGACGTATTTCCGGTTGGGCGTCGCTTACCTGCAATTGGCGGGGCAGCAGACACCCAAGCAGCCGCAAACGCCACCGGATGGAGCATCCCCAACAACTCCGCCGGCCGCAGGGGCAACACCGGCAGCGCCAGATCCGGCCCAGCAGCAGGTGAACGATCTCTACATGAATGGGTTTTGGGCGCTGGCGCGTTCGATCGCGTTGAAGGGGCCGGGCGAAGCGCAGATGCGGACTTATCTGCGCGCGCAGATGTTCAATTACGAGCAGCCGGCTTGCGGTTCACTGCTGGATCAGCAGATGAGTGAGCTGATTCAACTTGCCGGGACGACGCCAACGCGGCCTGCGACGTATAGTTTGCCGAGCGCGGCGGATTTGAGCAAAGTGCTGCAATCGAGCAACCTGCTTTCGATCTTGAGTGACCTGCAGGCGGGCGGCGACAAAGGAACGATGACGTGGCTCGCGGTGTGCGGGCAAGAAATTCCGGACGTTGTCGGCAAGATCATTGACATTACGCCGGGAACGGATGCGATCGATTTCAAAGTGTTCACGGCGGCGACAGGTGAGGCAATTCAAGCCGGAACAACAGCCAATCTGGACGTGACTGTTTGGACTGCGCCGCATACAGAAGCTGCTGCGGCGACACCGGCCGCGGGGGCCACTGCGCAGACTACTACTCCTGCTCCTGTGCAACCTGAAGCGGCTCGCTTGCAGAAGGGCGACGCCATCAAGTTCACGGGGACGCTGGTGAGTTACGACACGCAGCCGTTTTTGGTGCACTTTAATAAGTGCAAAGTGGACGCTTCGGTGATACCGCCGGAAAAGGGCGCTCCAAAGCGAAAGCCGCGCCGCCCAGGCAGAGGCAGGGGTTAGGTTTCGCCGATTGATTTGAATGTAATTCATTTCGCGTAAAGAGGCCGCTTGCGAGCCACGAAGCGGCCTTTTTTATTTTTGGCGCGGATTTATTTAACGGGTTTATTTCCGAGCAACGCTAGAAATGGCGGCGGCCGTTGCGGTCGAGCTTGTACTCTTCCAATTTGCGGCCGAGAGTGTTGCGATGAATGCCCAGGGTGCGCGCGGCGCGGGACTGGTTGCCTTCCTCGCTGTCCATTACATGCTTGATGAAACGCCGCTCGAATTCCGCGACCGCCTCCCCGAGCAGGATGCCGCGGTCCGCCAATTGCCCGATGAGAGCTTCCAATTGATCCTTCACAATTGCATCCTCCGAAACGCTAATTCGAGGACTGGGCTGCGGGCCTGAAACACAAGGAGTTCTAGTCGAGTGGATGTCCGGTCAATCGCTCGTACGCTTCGCGATATTTGGCGCGCGTTCCGTTGACAACATCGAGCGGCAGCGCCGGAGCGGGCGGCTGCTTCGACCAGCCGATACGTTCGAGATAGTCGCGCACAAACTGCTTGTCAAAAGATGGCTGGGCTTTTCCGGGCTGGTAAGAATCCGCGGGCCAGAAGCGCGAAGAATCGGGAGTCAAAGCTTCGTCGATCCAGACGAGTTCGTCTCCAATGAGGCCGAATTCAAGTTTCGTGTCGGCGATGATAATGCCACGGGCGGCGGCGTACTCCGAGGCGCGACGATAAACTTCGAGAGTGATATCGCGCAAGCGTTCGGCAAGAGGGCGGCCGATTTGCGCGGCGGCCTCGTCAAAAGAAATATTTTCGTCGTGGCCGGAAGTGGCTTTTGTCGCGGGCGTGAAAATCGGTTCAGGCAGCTTGTCCGATTCCCTCAGCCCGGCAGGAAGAGGAATGCCGCAGACCTTTCCTGTTGCGCGATAGTCCTTCCAGCCAGAGCCGGAAATGTAGCCACGCGCGACGCATTCGATGGGAATCGGATTAGTGCGGCGGACAATCATGGCGCGTCCGTTCAGCGCATCCTGATAGGGCGCGAGCGGCCCGGAGAAATTGGTAGCGCTGATGACGTGATGCGGGACTACACTCGCGAGCTTGTCGAACCAGAAAAGGGAAAGCTGGGTGAGGACGCGGCCTTTATCGGGAATCGGCGTGGGCAGAATGACGTCGAACGCCGAAAGGCGATCGGTGGCGACGATCAGGAGACGATCGCCGAGCTCGTAAATGTCGCGAACCTTGCCACGCGCGAGAAGTTTTAATCCCGGAAAATCCGTTTGTGAAATTGTTGGATAAGCCACAGGGGTCGCCAAGGTTTTCCATCCTAGTAAAGAGGACGTAATTCTAGCGCAGAGAAATGAGATGTCAATCGGGTAAGAAGACGAGCTGAGGAAATCTTTTTCGCAATCCAGCGCAAATTGCAAGGAAAAAAAATTATGCCGCGGTGGATTGCGCGTGTTCGTCCCAGCGAACCGAAACGAGTTTTGAAACGCCGGGTTCCTGCATAGTGACGCCGTAGAGCACCGAACCCATTTCCATTGTCTTGCGATTGTGCGTGACGATGATGAATTGGGTTTGCTCGCCCATGTCGAGGAGCATGCGGTTGAAACGGCCAACATTGGCTTCGTCGAGAGGGGCGTCGACTTCGTCGAGAATGCAGAACGGGCTGGGCTGGAAACGGAACACAGCGATCAGGAGCGCGAGCGCGGTCATGGCCTTTTCGCCTCCTGAGAGCAGCAAAATATTTTGCAGACGCTTGCCCGGAGGCTGCGCGACGATGTCGATGCCGCAATCGCCGGAACTATCCGGCTCGGTGAGGCGCATTTCGCCGCTGCCGCCGCCGAAGAGAGTACGGAAAGCCTCGCCAAAATTGCGATTGATGACGGTGAATGCCTCTTCGAATTTCTGCCGCGAGACCGTATCGAGCTCGGTGATGGCCTGCTGAGTATTTTGAATGGACTGGACGAGGTCGTCGCGTTCGCGCGTGAGGAAGGTGTTGCGCTGGTCGCAGTCCTGATACTCTTCGAGAGCCATCATGTTGACAGGGCCCATGGATTCGAGGCGTTCCTTCATTCCCGTGTAGCTGGCTTCGGTGGTGACCAATTCGTCGCCGGTGAGAAGCTGCTCTTGTTGCGCGATCAATTCTTCGGGCTGAGCGCTGGCTTCGGAAATGCAGGTTTGGCGAAGATGTTCGCGGTCGGAATCGTTGCGGGCTTTTTCGATTTCGTGGTGGGTGCGATTGGCGCGCACTTCGTCGAGTGAAACGCGTCGCGCGCGGAGGTTCTCATCAAGAGCCGCGGCGCGTTCGCGTTGGGAATTCCACTGTTGTTCGCGCTCGACCTGACGCTGCTCGAACTGCGATTTCTCGCTGCGATAGTGTTCGACCTGCTGTTGGAGAAGGGAATTGCTCGACTCGCGTTCGGTTTTCTCGCGCGCGAGGGCATCGCGCTGGCCGATTAGCACAGTGAGGCGTTCGCGCGCCTGATTCCATTCCTCCGCAAGACGCGACTCGAGCGTTTCAGCATTCGCAAGGCGTTCGGCCATGGCGGCCAATTCCTCGCGGCGGGACGCGAGTTCGGTTTGCTGCGTGAGAACATTTTCGCGCAGCACGGCGAGACGCTCCGTGGCCGCGGTGGCCTCCTGCTCGGCCGTGGCGCGAGAGACAAGGGTCTGTTCGCTTAGGATGCGAGCTTCCGCAGCGCGGGCGCGGGCCTGTTCGGCTTCAGCCTCAAGACGAGCGACTTCGCGAAGCGCTTCAGCGACCTGCTGTTCGACGCGCGCAAGATCTTCGCGGGCCTGCTCGAATTGATGGAAGGCGCCGACGCGGGCTTTCTCGGCTTCGACGTGCGCGGCGAGTTTTTGTTCCAGTTCGCTTTCGATGCGACGCTGGTCTTCTTGTGTGCGAGCCAGTTCGGCCTGCGTTTCGGAAGCGAGGCGTTCAAGGCGAATGACTTCGGCTTCGTGCATGCGCAGTTCCCGTTTCAGAGCGAGCGGGCCGGTTTCGCCGGGGCGGCCACCGGTGACCATGCGGCCGTGGTAGCACGTGCCGTCGAGCGTGACGAAGTACTGTTGTGGATTTTCGCGAGCGAGTTTTTCAGCTTCGGTGGCGGTTTCAATCAAATAAGCGCCCTCGAGTTTGGACAAAAATTGTTTTGCGGCGGGGCCGAGAGGATCGCGAAATTCGACGAGGCGATCGAGGCGAGAGACGATGCCGGCGGAGGAAAGAGATGCCGAGTCGGGCCGGGGCTCGTATTTTATTTGGCGCAGGGAATCGACGAAGAAAGTGGCGCGACCGCCCATCTCTTCGCGCAAAAGGGTGATGCCGGCGCGGGCGTGATCGAATGTTTCGACGACGACGTATTCGAGTTCGTCGCGGAGGAATTGCTCGATTGCGCCTTCGTACTGTTCCTCGACTTCCGCGTAATCGGCGAGGACTCCGACGGCGCGGAAGCCGCGCGAATCAGCTTCGCCATTCACGGCGAAAAGTTTTTGCACTGCTTCGGCAGTGTACGCGCGGTCGTTGAGAATTTGTTCGAGCGAACTGCGGCGGGCACGCTCGGCGGAAAGATCATCGCGCAATTTTTCGTTGTGCTCGGCGATTTCCTGATGCGCGCGGCGCGTTGCGGCAAGGGACTCCTGAGCGTTGCGAACCTGCCCGGCGAGTTCGAGAGCGTTCGCCTCGGCTTCGCTATGGCGGGCTTCAGCTGCCTGAACTTTTTCGGCTTGAGCTGCACGCTCGGCTTCGAGGCGAGATAAGTTTTCCTGGCGCTGCGCCTGCTCGATGGCGATACGTGCGGCCCGATCTTCGGCCTGCAGAGATTCGACCTGCGCGCGCACGGAATCTTCGCCGCTGCGCGATGCTGCGTCGCGAAGAGTGGCAATGTGCTGCTCGATGGCGACCTGCTCGGCAATGCCAGATTCGATTTGGCGCGCGAAATTCTGGAGGTGCGAGTCGAGTTGCGCGGATTCGGCGCGCAATGAAGTGACACCGTCGCGATGGGCGGCGAGGCGCGTTTCGACTTGCACGGCTTGCGCTTCGGATTGCGCGATTTCCGCGGCGAGCTGATGGACGCGCGAATCGATCTGCGCGGCTTGCTCGCGATTAAAGGAAATGCGGTTTTCGGCGCGGTCGAGTTCGAGCGCGGATTGATTGAGAAGATTTTGAAGCTGGCGCAACTCGTTTTCGAGTTCGTAATTGCGGGCGTTGAGGCGCTCTTGCTCGGACTCGAGTTCGCGGATTTGTGTGCTCTCGGAATTTTCCGAGGCAATCATTTCGTTGAGGATTGCTTCCAGGCGCTCGGCTTCCGATTCGAGGTGGCGCGCCTTGCTGGCGAGGACGGTGCGCATGAGGCCGCGCATTTCTTCGCGCAATTCGGCGTAACGGCGGGCTTTGGAGGCCTGGCGTTTGAGCGAAGCGAGTTGTTTTTCGACTTCGACGAGAATGTCGTTGACGCGCGAGAGATTTACTTTTGAGGCTTCGAGTTTCGCTTCGGCAAGGCGGCGCTTGGTTTTGTAAACGGTGATGCCGGCGGCTTCCTCGATGAGCGCGCGGCGGTCCATGGGACGCGAATTGAGGATTTGTCCGATGCGGCCTTGCTCGATGATGGCGTAGGAATCTGGGCCGAGGCCCATGCCCATGAAAAGTTCCTGAACGTCGCGCAAACGGGCGACGCGGCCGTTGATGAGGTATTCACTTTGTCCGGAGCGATAGAGGCGGCGGCCCACGACGACTTCGCCGGGCTTGTCGTTGACAGCGGGCTTATCCTGCGAGCGCTTTTTCCAGTGCTTGTCGGGTTTCGGCGCGGCGTCCGGGGCGGCGAGCTCAGCAGATTCGGCAACGGATCCTTCCAGTTCGGCTGAAGCAAGTCCGGCGGCGGAATTTTCAGGGCTCTTTTCTGCGGCGGCACCCAAGACTTTAGCGACGGCGTCGGCAAGCTCTGGGTCGACGAGCGTCAGGGATACTTCGGAGATGCCCATCGGAGGGCGCTTGACCGTGCCGTTGAAAATGCAATCGGACATGCGCTCGGCGCGAAGCATTTTGTGGCTTTGCTCGCCGAGAACCCAGGAGATGGCGTCGACGACATTTGATTTGCCGCAGCCGTTGGGGCCGATGATGCATGTGACGCCGCTGCCGCTGAAGACGATTTGCGTCTTCTCGCAGAAAGACTTGAAGCCCAACAATTCGACTTTACGCAGTTTAAGCACGCTGCTCCTCAGAAATAGCCTGGCTCTTCCCTTTGATGCATGGAAGCAGCCTGAATTTTGTAACTTTCAGCAGAGGATTTTGAGACAAAAATCGTGGCGGGTCGCAGTATGCGGGCCCAGCCGTCTGGCGCATCAGATCGGCGGTGATGCGGATGAAGATAGCATGGGGCCCAAGGCGTGTAAAGCATTTGCCCAGGGAATGTGCCCGAATGTTGCCCTGTTGAATGGCCGTTAAATCGAGTTGAGTTTATTTCAAATACTCCTGGTACCACGCGAGGATACGGTTGAGACGGTCGAGTTGGTGCTTTTCTTCATGGAAGCCGTGATTTTCGCGCGGATACTCGACGAGTTCGGCCGGCGCGCCGTAAAATTTGAGCCCGCGATAAAGGCCGGTGCTTTGGCCGAGAGGGTCGGTGGTATCGGCTTGGCCCTGAAGAATCAAGATGGGCGTGTGGGCGTTCTTCAGATAGAGATAAGGCGAGTGTTTGAGCATGTCTTCCGGGTGGTTATAGGGAAGCCCCCAGAACCATTTGTCGTACGAGGGGCCATTTTCCGTTTCGAACTCGGCGACGAGATCGACCATGCCGGCGCCCGAAACGGCAGCCTTGAAGCGATTGGTCTGGGTGATGGCCCATTCGGCCATGTAGCCGCCGTAAGACCAGCCGCCGATGCCCACGCGATTTGGATCGGCGATGCCTTGCTTGACGAGGTAATCGACGCCGGCCATGACGTCCTTGAAATCGGCGCCGCCCCAATCGGCGCGATTCATTTCGACAAATTTTTCGCCGTAGCCCGTGGAACCGCGAATGTTGAAATAGGCGACGGCGAAGCCATGCGCGGCGAGGAGTTGGCCCCAACTATCGACGGAATCGGACCACGCACCTGTGGGGCCGCCGTGAACGAGCACGACAAGGGGTGTGGCGCCAGCGCCGGAATAATCGAGAGGCTTCAGGAGTTCCCCTTCGATTTCGAGGCCGTCGAAGCTGCGGTAGTGGAAGAAGCTGGGCTTTGAAAGGATTACGGAATCCCAACTGGAATTGAGATGCGTGACGCGTTCCGGCGAGCCGTTGGCGGATGCGAGATAAATTTCGGGCAGTGCGGTGGCTGTGCCGCCGACGAATGCGATTGTTCCCGAAGGAGCGACGGCGAAGGCACGCGGATTAGGGCTGATGCCGCTGACGATTCTTGCGGAGCCATCCGCGCCGACGGAATAGAGCGTTGTCTTGAATCCAGTTTCGGCTACGGCCATCAAGCGGCCATCGGGCCGCCATTCGGTGCCGTTCATGGGGCGATCCAGACTGGTGCTCGTGAGGTTGTGGCTTGGCTGCGTGGGCGGTGCGTCGATCGAACGGATGTAAATATCGGTAGGCTCGGGGCCGTCGACACGCGAGGCGATGTAGGCGAATTGCTTGCCGTCAGGAGAAACTCGAATGTCGCCGAAGGGACCCTTGGGCGCGAAGAGCAAGGACATTTTGCCGTCGGCGACATTGACGGAGAAAATGCGGTTCGTGTCATCTTCGGATTCGGGATGATCGGTGGCGGAGACGATGAGGCGGTCGCCTTGCGGTGTCCATTGCGCTTCTCTGACCTGCCATTTTTCGTCCGTGAGAGAGCGCGCTTTTTTCGTTGCGACGTCGAGGATCCAGATGCGTGCGTGCTTGTTGTCATGATCAACGACGATGGCGTCATCTTTGTCTTTCTTCTTTTTCTCTTCGGCGGCTGTAGGTGCGTCGGGGGCAATGAAGGCGATTTGCTTGCCGTCCGGCGACCATTCGAAGGAGCCGATGTTGCGTTTGCCTTCGGTGATGGCGTAGGCGTCGCCGCCATTGGAGGGCATCAGGTAAATCTGCCGGAACTCATCGCGATTGGAGAGGAAGGCGAGGAATTTTCCGTCGGGCGACCAGCGCGGCGAGTTGTCGGTTTTCTCGGAGAAGGTGTACTGGCGGACTTGCCGCGTCGCGACGTCCATGATCCAAATGTGCTGCGGATTATTTGTGCCTTTTGGAGGCTCGGCAACCGTGAAAGCCAGGCGCGTGCCGTCAGGCGAGAAGCGCAGGTCGGAGATGCGGTGCAAGTTCAGCGCTTGTTCGGGAGTCAATCGCTGGCCAGCAGGCGAATCGGCTGCGTTTCGCGGTTTCGCGAGGGCAAGCGGGCTGGCGAGCAATAGAATCGCGAATGCGCGGGCAAGAAAGCGAGTTTTCATGATGGCTCCAGGCTGACCGGACAATGTAGTGATGCGCAGCGCATTCGTCAATTAGCATTTAGGGTGGCATTTGGGACGCGAGTTGAGGCGGTGCGTTGACTTGCAGAT
>Ga0307373_10015844_pt1 | contig 10197 bp, 8 predicted proteins | sample OX2MG_FD_202534 | JGI IMG/M metagenome (GOLD analysis project Ga0307373, IMG submission 202534) | Soil microbial communities from Risofladan, Vaasa, Finland - OX-2 | ecosystem: Environmental > Terrestrial > Soil > Coastal area > Acid sulfate soil | place: Finland: Risofladan, Vaasa | collected...
CTGCCCCGTCGCTTGTTCGAACGCCGCCTCGCTGCCCGAGGTCTGCGGCGATGCCGCGCGCCTGTTCGACCCGGAGGATCCGCACGCGATCGCCGAAGGCGTCGCCGAGGTGCTGGCCGACCCCGCCCCGTGGGTCGGGCGAGGGCTCGCCAGGGCGGCAGGCTTCACATGGGAGCACTCGGCGGAGGCCCACGAGGCCGTCTACCGCGAGCTCCTCGCGTAGCCTGGGACGGCCATGTGCGGTATCTGCGGGCTGCTCTCGACCGACGCGGCCGACCCGAGGCTGGTCGAGGCGATGAACGCCGCGATCGTCCACCGCGGCCCGGACCACGGCGCGGTCGCAGACTACGGCCGCTGCGTGCTCGGTTACCGGCGGCTCTCGATCATCGACCTCGAGACCGGCGACCAGCCGGTCGAGAGCGAGAGCGGCGCGGTCGCCGCGGTCTTCAACGGCGAGCTCTACAACTTCCGCCGCCTCCGCCGCGAGCTCGAAGCGAAGGGCCACCGGATCCGGGGCAGTGGAGACTCGCCGCTGATCCCGCACGCCTACGAGGAGTGGGGCCTCGGCTTCGTCGAGCGCCTCGAGGGAATGTTCGCGATTGGGCTCTGGGATCGCGCGAACGAACGGCTCGTCCTCGCGCGCGACCGGCTCGGGAAGAAGCCGCTCCTCTACGCGCACCTCCCCGACGGCTCGCTCGCGTTCGCATCCGAGACGAAAGCGCTCCTGCGGCTCCCGAGCCTTCCCCGCGAGCTCGACCTGCAGCAGCTCGACGCCTACCTGGCGCTTCAGTACGTCCCACGCTCCGGGCTGAAGGCGGTCGAGAAGGTTCCGCCGGGCGCGTTTGCGGTCGCCGAGAACGGCACGGTCAGGATCGAGCGGTACTGGCGCCCGAAACCGGCATCCGGATCGAGCTCCGACGAGGAGTGGGTCGAGCGCGTCCGCGACGAGGTGACGGCGGCGGTGCGGCGGCGCCTGGTCTCAGACGTGCCGCTCGGCGCGCTCCTCTCCGGCGGGCTCGACTCCTCGATCGTCGTCGCGGCGATGGCCGGCGCCTCCGACAAACCCGTCCGCACCTTCACGATCGGCTTCCCTGACCGCCGCTACGACGAGCGTCCGCACGCCCGGCTTCTCGCTGAGCGCTACGGCACCGAGCACGCCGAGCTCGAGGTCGACCCAGGGCCCGAGCTGCTCGATCGCCTAGCCGAGACCTTCGACGAGCCGTTCGGCGACGAGGCCGCGCTTCCCATGCTGCTCGTCTGCGAGGCCACGAGGCACCACGTCACGGTCGCGCTCGCAGGCGACGGAGGCGACGAATCCTTCGGCGGTTACGAACGCTACCGCGCGCACGCGCTCGCTGGGCGTGTCCCGCGCGCGGCGGCGGTGCTCGCGGCGGCCGCGCTCGACGCCCTACCGGCGGCGCGACGGCGGCCCCGTTCGACGCTCTTTCGCGCCCGCCGCTTCCTCGACGTCGCGGCGCAGCCGGCCGCGTCGCGGTACGCCCGGCTGCTCGAGGTCTTCCCGCTCGAGCTCCGCCGGCGCCTGTGGACGGACGAGGCTCGCGCGCAGGCCGCAGAGACGCTGCTGCCGCACGACCCCGACCTTCGGATCGTCGATATCGAGTCGTACCTTCCGGGCGACCTGCTGCCGAAGAGCGACATCGCCTCGATGGCCGTGTCGCTCGAGCTGCGCTCGCCGCTCCTCGATCACCATGTCGTCGAGCTCGGCCTCGCCCTCCCGGCCTCGCTCGCCGCCGGGAAGACCGCCCTCAAGCGCGCCTTCGCGGCCGAACTCCCACCGGAGACGCTCGCCCGCTCGAAGACCGGCTTCGGCGTCCCGCTCGACCGCTGGTTCCGCGACGAGCTCCGTTCGACTGTCGAGGAGCTCTTGCTGGGAGGCGAAGATCGGGGCCTCTTCCACCGCGCCGAGCTGGAACGGCTCCTCCGCGAGCACCTCGAGCGGCAGGCCGACCACGGACATCGTCTCTGGTGCCTCTGCACCCTCGAGCTGTGGCAGCGCCGCTACCTCGACCGGGGGTTGTGAGCAGGCGGGCCCGTCGCACCGTAGCTGCCGCCGGCGAGCTCAGACCGGGCGCACCGCCACGGGTATAAAGATGCGCCGGGTCTCGCGGCTCACGTGCCTACCGATACAAGGGGGAGGACAGCTCGAAAGCGGCGTCCGATCGGACCGATCGCCGCATCCGCGCGAGGGGCCGTGGTAGTGGTCGCATTCGCCGCTACGAGACGGCCGCGGGAGCGGGTGCCTCACGCGCAGCGCCGTTCGCGCGCGCACCGAGCCAGTGTCGGTAGACCTCTTCGGTCCGCTCGGTGCAACGCAGCTCGGGGAAGCGCTCGATCGCGCGGCGGCGGGCCTCCGACCCGAGCGCGACCGCCCACGTCGGATCGTTGGCGAGCGCCAGCATCGCTTCGGCGAGCGCGTCGGCCTCGCCGGGCGGGACGAGCAGCCCGGTCTCGCGATCGCGCACGAGGTCCTCGAGCCCGCCGATCGAGGCGGCGATCACGGGGCGGGCGCGCTCCATCGCCTCGAGCGCGACCATCCCGAAGCCCTCGCCGAGCGACGGCACCACCACAGCGAGGGATCCCTCGACCGCTCGCTGCACCGGTGTGACGTGGCCGAGGAACCGCACCGAGCCGTTCAGCCCCAGCTCGCGCGAGAGATCCTTCAACCCGTGCTCGAGCACCCCGCGCCCGGCAATGTCGAGTGTCGCGTCGGGCCGCGCGTCGACCACCTTGCGGAACGCGCGCAGCAGCACGACGTGGCCCTTGATCGGAATCAGTCGGCCGATGCAGAGGAACCGCGGCGGGCCGCCCGAGTACGGCTCCGGCTCCGGGCCGGCCGCGATCCCGTAGTGGACGATCTCGAAGTCGGGCTCGACGAAGCCTTCGGTCTCGGAAAGGTAGCGGGCGAGTCCGCGCGAGATCGCGATCTGCCGGTGCGCCAGCGCGCCGATCGTACGGTCGCCGAGCGCGAAGATTTGCCCCTCGCGGAACTCGTTGAAGCCGTGTTTGGTCGAGATCCGCACCGGTACCCCGGCGACCGTTCCGGCCGTCTGGCCGTACGCGTCGGCGTGGACGAGATGCGTGTGGAGGATCGTCGGGCGATGGTTCACGAGGTAGGAGAGAACGCGTATGAACGTGCCCGGGTCGACGTCGGTCTTCATCTCGATCCCGTCGACCGGCACGCCGCCCGCCTCGAGCGCACGCGCGAACTCCCACGCGCCCGGCTCCTGCTCGTGGAGCATCAGGAAGCGGATGTCCCAGCCGCGCGCCTTGAGCGCGGGCAGGAGCTGGAGGAGGTGGGCCTCCGAGCCCGAGATGCCGGCGACCTTCTGGACGTGGAGGACGATCATCCCGCTAAGGGTACGCGCGCCGCGTCAGAGAAAGTCGAGGTCGCCTAGCTCGAAGTGCGGCCGCTCAGGGACAGGGAGCGATGCGTCGAGCGACTTCCCGACCACTGTGAACGTCTTCGGGGTCGGCACGTAGCCGCCGAGCACGTACTGCCGCCGCTCGCTCGGAGGCGGCGCCGCGAGCACGAGCGGCCCGCCCGCCGCCGAGGCGACGTCGCGAAGGAGATCTCCCGCCATGGCGGCGACGACGCCGAAGCCGCGCCACCGCCCCGCCACCCCGTAGCCCTCTTCGACCAGGCGCGTGTACCGGCCCGGCCCCTCGACGAACCGCCAGTTGAGCCATGCGGCATCTCGCAGGACGCGATCGCCGGCGCCGGGTGAGGGCGGGTCGGCGTCGAAGCGACCGACCGCCGGCGCCCAGGTCCGCCCCCGCCGAGCCTTCGCCCGCACCCAGAGGCGTAGCGGCGCGAGCTTGCTCCATTCGAGGCGATCGACCAGGATCGGCGTCGACGCATCGTTCGTCACGCTGAGAAGTAGCCCGACGCCGAGCTCGCGTGCCCGCTCCTCCTGGCCCGACATCAGCCCGGCGAAGACGCCGCGCCCACGGTAGTCCGGGTCGGTCGCAAGCCTGACGGCCATACCTACCTCCCTCTTCTCACCCCCGATCGACATCTGCACGAAGCTGAGCGCCGTCGTCCCGACGGTCTTCCCATCCTCCTCCGCGACGAGCACCGAGGCGGCCCGTACCGGGTTGTCCTCGTAGAACCAGGCGAGCTCGTCTTCGACCGGCCGCCTCCCCCACACCCGCCCCATCAGGTCGGCGACATCGGCGCGTCTCGAGGGGTCGTACTCGACGACCTTCATCGGACTCGTTCAGCGCGTGGACGTGCCGAGCGCCTGGTTGAACAGGCGCCGGGCGTGGGTGCCGGCGACGGTGTCCTTCACCGAGATCAGATCGCACGCGCCCGAGAGCACGAGATCGAACGTGCGGGCCGGATACGGCTCGACGTTGTAGCGCCCGAGCCGGAACGGGTTCGTACCGGTGCCGTTCGCGCGCGAGATCGACGTGAACGCGATCTCGTAACCGGCCTGCTTGAGGATGCTCTCGTGCACCGGGTGGAAGTGCGCCTCCGAGCCCTTCACGTAAGCGTAGGCCCGCACCGGGCGGCCGAGCTGCTCCTCGAGCTTCAGCTTCGAGACCGCGATCTCTCGCACCGACTCGTCCAGGCTCACCTCGGCCAGCGGCCGGTGCGCGATCCCGTGCGACTCGACGCGGACGCCGCCGGCGTCGAGCTCGCGCATCAGGCCCCAGTCGAGCGTGCGGTTGCGCATCCCGCGCTCGACGAGCCGCGCCTCGTGCGGCAGCGGCGTCTCGTCCTCCATGTAGGCGACCGGGATGAAGATCACCGCTGAGAAGCCCTTTCCCCGCAGCACCGGGAGCGCGTTTTCGAGCGTGTCCCGGTACCCGTCGTCGAAGGTGATCAGCACCGCCTTCTCGGGAAGCGGCTCGCCGATCGTGTAGTGGTCGAGGACGGCGTCGAGGTCGACGACGTTGTAGCCGAGCTCGCCGAGACGGCTGAGCTGCTCGTCGAACTTCCACACCGGCACCGTCGTCGGGTTGTCGGGAAGGTCGTTGATCTTGTGGTACATGAGGATGCTGAGCGTCTTCGTCTCGTCCGGCCGCAGGCGCAGCGCAGTCGAGGTCTCCCCGATCGTGCGGTAGAGGGCGTTCTTGACGACCTGTTTTGCCTGCTGCGCGGTCACACCGTCATTCTAGGCCCCCGGGCCGAGGCGACCCGCGCGCGCGTCGCGCCACCCCCGGAGCACCGCAGTGGCACCCTCGCGCTTGCGGCCCGAGCCCAACCCTTGCGCGAGATGAGCGCCGACGAGAACGAGCCGCCTGCGCCGTGTGCCGAACCACCCGAGCGGCGCGTGGCGCTCGCAGACGACGATCGAGTTGCGCGTGTCGTAGTAGAGAGTCGCGGGCGCGCTCTCGCCGCCCGAGCCGACCGACACCTTGTGGCGCACCTTGCTCGCCGGGACGACGTAGAGCCTGTAGCCGGCCGCACGCGCGCGAAGCGACCAGTCCGTGTCCTCGACGTAGAGGAAGAGTTCCTCGTCGAACAGGCCGACCGCTTCGAGCACCGCGCGCGGGAAGAGCATCGCGGCGCCGCAGCCGCGGTCGGTCTCGACCACCTCGCCGAAGCGGCCGTCGTCGGGCTCGCGGTAGCCGCGCTGGCGCCCGTTGTAACCGGAGCGCGGGTCGAAGCTCGCGCCCGCGAACCAGATCAGGCCGGGCGGGTCGGCGAAGAGGATAGTGCTGCAGAGGGCGCCCGCGTCGGGACGGCGAGCCGCCTCCTCGAGGAGAGCGTTGACGGAGTGCGGGTCGAGCTCGACGTCGTTGTTGAGCACGAGGACGTGGGAGGCGCCGCGTTCGAGCGCTCGGGTGATACCGGCGTTGTTCCCGCCGGCGAACCCGAGGTTCGCACCCGTCTCGATCAGCTCGACGGCGGGGAAAGCGTCCCGCACAGCCTCCGCCGTCCCGTCGCTCGAGCCGTTGTCGACCACGATCACAAGCGGCTCGGGGGCAGCGAGCGCCGCCAGCGAGCGCAGGCAGGCGAGCGTGTCTTGGCGCCCGTTCCACGACAGGACGACGACCGCGACCATATGTTGACGCTAGCGGTCGTGGAGGCGGCGCAGGTATGCCCAGCCGGCCACGAGCCCGGGCGGGCGCCAGAGCGCGAGCGCCGCGGCGTAGAGCACGAGCCCGATCCCCGCGGCGGGCAGCGCGCTCACGACCAGACGGGAGCCGCCGAATAGGATCAGCGCAGGCAGGCCGCAGGCGGCACTCGCCGCCGCGAGGCCGCGCAGGGTCGGCCGGAGCGCCCCCAGCGCGACCAGCAGGACGGCGAGGATCGCGAAGGTGGTCACCGCCATCCCGGCGGCGATTCCCGCCAGCCCGAGCCAGGCGCGCCCGGCCCACTCGAGTAGGACGTGGACGCCGAGAGCGACCGCTGCGAGCAGCGGCAGCCAGGCCGCCCGCCCGCGTACGAAGAGCAGCGGGAAGGCGACCGAGAGCGCGACCGAGGCCACCATCCACGGGGCGAGGTAGGCGACGAGCCGGCCGAGCTCGGCGCCCGTTTGCCCACCGTAGGACGACCCGAGCACGATCCGCGCCACCCGCTCGCCCGCGAGCGCGAAGAACCCGGCCGCCCCCGCCACGATCGCGAGGGAGGCCCACGACGCGCTGACGATGTGCCGCGACGAGCGCTCCGGGGTCAGCTCGCCGCGCGCAAGCGGCGCGGAGGAGATCAGCGCCACCGACGTTGCCGTCACCGCTACGAGCAGCGAGGCGATCAGGTAAGCGTACGAGAACGTCGTCGGCTTGCCCGTACCGAGGCCGCTGGCGAAGCGGTAGCCGATCAGGTACAGCCCCTGGAGCGCGAAGGGCAGCGAGACGCCCTCCGCGAGTGCGCGCAGCCGGCGGCCGGCGCCGCCGCTCGGCCGCCCGAGCGCGCGGCGCCTCACGAGCACCGCGAGCGGGATGGCAAGCGAGACCGCCCCGTTCACCGCGAGGCCCCAACCGAAGGCGGCGACGCCGTGACCGACGAGGGCCGCGATCGTCGCTACCCCGGCGACCGCCCCGGCGAGGTAGCCGAGCGCGGCCGTACCGTAGTCGTCGAGTGCGGCGAGCCCGCTCGCCGCGACGCCCGCGTACACCTGCGCCGCCGCCGCACAGGCGAGCCAGGGAAGGAGCTTCGCTGCGCTCGCCCGCGCTTCCGGGCTCTGGGTGAGGAGGCCGGCGACCGCGTGCGGTGCCGCGAGGCCGACCGCGACCGCCGGAGCGAGCGGCACGGCCAACGAGACCGCCCACGAGCCGAGCTCGCGCCCGAGCGCCCCTGCGGCGTGCGCCCGGACGAGGTCGGGGAGCACCACGACCCGAAGCGAGCTCGCCACGAGCAGGAGCGCGAGATAGATCGCGTAGGCGGCGAAGAACCCGTCGGTCGTCGCTCCATGCCCGAACTTGCGCGAGAGGATCGCGCCGGCGATTCCGGCCGCGCCGCTCACCGCCGCAGTCGACAATCCGGTCAGAAGCCCGCTTCTGACCGCGCTCCGCGGAGCTTTGCGATTACCCTGCATCGATGCCGCGCGACGATAGCGTCATCTGGTCGGACGACGAGCTCGACACGCTTCGCGAAACCCTCGGTCCCAGCTACGAGGGAAGGACGTGCCTCGTGACCGGCGCCGACGGGTTCATGGGCTCGCATCTCACCGACGCGCTGATCGCTCTCGGCGCCGAGGTGACTGCATTCGTCCGTGCGACCTCGTCGGGCGCCCTCAACAACATCGGCGCTCAGCGCGACCGTCTCGCCCGTGTCGTCTTCGCCGACCTCACCGACAAGACCTCGATCGACTACCTGATGCGCGACCTGAAGCGCGCGCCGGACAAGCCGTACATCTTCCACCTCGGCGCCCAGGCGCACGTGGGCGAGTCGTGGCACCGGCCCTACGAGACGGTGATCGCGAACACCGTCGGAACGTTGAACCTGCTCCAGTCGGTCGTCGACCAGGGCCTCGAGCTCGAGAAGTTCGACACCGCCGGCACCTCGGAGGAGTACGGCAACGTGCGCGCCTCCGTCTCCGACCACCACGACTTCGACGAGGACGGCGGGCTGATCCTGCATGAGCGCTCGCCGATCAACCCAAAGTCGATCTACGCGACCTCGAAGGTGGCCGCCGACTTCTTGACCATGAACTACCACGACGCTTACGGTGTGCCCGGGGTCGTGACCCGGATGTTCAACAACTACGGGCCGCGCCAGAACCCGCGCTACGTGACCGGAACGATCATCACGCAGGCGCTCCAGCGCCCCTCGATCGAGCTCGGCCAGCTCGACCCGCTCCGCGACTTCTGCTTCTGCACCGACGGCGTCCGGGGGCATCTGACCGTCGCGGCGCACGGCGAGCCAGGCGACGTCTACGTCTACGGCCAGGGCGAGAACATCTCGATGGCCGACTGGGCGGCGATGATCCTCAGGATCGGCGAGGAAGGCGGCTACTGGCCGGCCGGGCGGGAGATCGTGACCACCGAGGCGCGTTTCCGCCCGGGTGCGAGCGAGGTGATGGCGCTCCGCGTCGGCTACGACAAGCTGCACTCGGAGACCGGCTGGAAGCCGACGATCTCCTGGGAGGAGGGCGTCAGGCGAACGATCGCCTGGTACGCGGCCAACCGCGAGAGCTGGATCGGCCGGGTCGACTGGCGTGAGCGCACGCGGTGAGGGTGCTCGTCACCGGCGGCGCAGGCTTCCTGGGATCGTTCCTCGTCGAGCGGCTCGAGGGGCGGGGCGACGAGGTCGTCGTCCCACGGCGCGCCGACTACGACCTGACCCGCTGGGATGATGCCGAGCGCCTCTTCGCGAGCGCCCGGCCCGAGCTTGTCTTCCATCTCGCCGCCGAAGTCGGCGGGATCGGCGCAAACCGCGCCAACCCCGGGCGTTACTGGTTCTCGAACCTGATGATGGGCGCGCACGTCCTCGAGCTCTCGCGCCTCTGCGGCGTCTCGAAGCTGGTCGTCGCAGGCACCGTCTGCGCCTACCCGAAGTTCACTCCGACGCCGTTCTCCGAGGACGACCTCTGGAACGGGTACCCCGAGGAGACGAACGCGCCCTACGGGGTCGCGAAGAAGTCGATCCTGGTCGGCGCCCAGGCCTATCGTGAGCAGTACGGGCTGAACGCGATCTACCTGCTGCCGGCGAACCTGTACGGGCCTCGTGACAACTTCGACCTCGAGAGCTCGCACGTCGTCCCAGCCCTGATCCGCAAGTTCCTCGCGGGCGGCGACAGGGTCGTACTCTGGGGCGACGGCTCACCCACCCGTGAGTTCCTCTACGTCGAGGACGCGGCCGATGCGCTGCTGCTCGCGGCGAGCCAATATTCGGGCGCCGGCCCCCTCAACATCGGCACGGGCACCGAGACGGGGATCGGCGAGCTCGCCGAGCTCGTGAAGGAGCTGACGGGCTTCGCAGGCGAGATCGTCTGGGACACGACGATGCCGAACGGGCAGCCCCGGCGGCGACTCGACACGACCCGTGCGGCGGAGCTGCTCGGCTGGAGAGCCGGCACCTCGCTCCGCGAGGGCCTCGAGCGCACGATCGCGTGGTATCTCGCGGAGGCCTCGGTGCATGCAGGCCGCTAGCGAGACACCGGCCTTCGAGGGGAGCGCCCAGACGCGCGTCGCCCGGCTCGCCCGCGGCACCGGCAGGCTCCTCGGCCGCCTCGAGGCGCTCACGGCGCGCATCCCCCCCTGGGCCGTGCTCGGCCCGCTCGTCGTCGCCGGCTGGCTCGTCGTCGCCTTCGTCGCTCATGGTGCAGTGCACACGGGCTGGCTCTACTACAACGGCGGCGATGCCACCTGGTATTACACGACCGCCTGGGTGCTCGCACACGGCCAGCTCCCCTACAGCGCGATCGGATACGGCTACTCGATGGTGCTCGCGCCCTTCGCGAGGATCGCGGGCCCCAACATGCTCGCCGGCCTTCCCTACGCGATCCTCTTCAACGTCGTCGTGCTCGGGCCGATCGCGCTGCTCTGCATGTACGGGATCGCGAAGCTGATCGCCGGCCGGCGGTTCGCCTACCTCGTCACGGCGCTCTGGGTGCTCGCGCCGCTGCTCGCGATCCCCTACTTCCTGGTCAAGTACCACCGCCGCTACGTCGGGGAGACGCTGCCCCCGGTGCTCGGGCTGACGACACTCGGGGACTTCCCCTCGATGGTCGCGCTGCTCGTCGCCGCGTACTTCGCCCTGCGCGCGATCTCGAACGGGCGCGGTAT
>Ga0307373_10015845_pt1 | contig 10196 bp, 9 predicted proteins | sample OX2MG_FD_202534 | JGI IMG/M metagenome (GOLD analysis project Ga0307373, IMG submission 202534) | Soil microbial communities from Risofladan, Vaasa, Finland - OX-2 | ecosystem: Environmental > Terrestrial > Soil > Coastal area > Acid sulfate soil | place: Finland: Risofladan, Vaasa | collected...
GACTTGATCAGGAACAACAGTTCCGCTGGACCGGAGAGACGCGATAACGACCTCATCCACTCAGGTGCAGCAGCATCCCCAGCAGCGGCTGAATGCTCTCTCATTCTGCCGGCGGATCGCCTGCTATGTCAACCGGACATTTGCTAACAACAAGGGCTTTTGGCAGTGGTTCAGTCTGGGTGGGGAGTGTTACGAATTATCAACAACTTAGCGGATTTTGCGATGGCTTTGTTAATGGCTTTGTTTTATCGTAAGTAACAGATTCAAAAGGAAAGTAATGGCTTTGATCACTTATTTTGGGCATTTTTTGCGGATGCCGCTCACAGGCGGATTTGAAGCTCGCCGTGGAGACCATCTTGAATTCCACTCGGGCAAAACATGCGGCGAGCATTTTGGCAAGCAGCGTCATGATTTTTCCGTCCGGCGCGGCGTTCTGTCGTGTGGGCGCTCCATCCTTCAGGCAGGTTAGCAGCCCCGTATGAGACAGTGGAGACAAATGGGACAAATGAGACTGTTTTTTGGCTGATAGCCGCCGCGCTGTCCATAGATTGCTCTGAGAATTTGACCGGAGCGGAATGGCGCGGCTTGAGCCTTTGAGGCGGATACTGATCTGGTTTCCGTCCAAGGATTCAAAGACACTCCAAACCTGTAGCGCCGGTCTACGACCGGCGGATTTCGCCGCTCATAGAGCGGCGCACCAGCAAATGGCCGTCGCCAACTTATGTCGCTCTGTATGGTTTCTCAAGAACGCGATGAGATCTTGAGTTTCTGAGGTCTTAAGCTCTGTATACATTGGACGCCCTCCCGCAGTCATAATTCAAACTGAGTCACTACCGGCTTTTGGGTAGTGGTACAGTTTGGGTTTGCTGTAGCGCCGACCTGAAGAGTCTGTGCCGGGCTGAAGCCCGGCGCTACAAAACCAAAATGAGTCACACCCAGCTTTTCGTGCAGCTTGAATTTGCAGCCGCCGTTTGTTAAGGTGAAATTCAATCCGCCGAAAGGAGTTGATGCGATTATGGCCGTCAGTCAGGAACTTCTGGACATATTGGTTTGCCCGTTGTGCAAAGCCCCCGTCGCACTGACGCCGCAGGGCGACGGCTTGAAGTGCAGCCAATGCCGGCGCGTCTATCCCATCAAGGACGATATACCGGTCATGCTCGTCGATGAAGCCAAGATTGAAGCGGAATAGCGCCGCGCCCGGCCCGCTGGCCATATTCGCGCCCTCATGAATCCGGCATCGCTCCTACCCGGCCTGCCCGGTGAATCGCGCATCTTGATCCTTCGCCTCCGCTCGATGGGAGATATTGTTTTACTGACGCCTGCGCTGCGCCTGCTCAAGGAATGGCGCGGCGATTTGCGCGTTTCGGTGGCCGTCGAACCGCGGTTTCGCGAACTGCTCGAAGGCAATCCGCGCGTTGAGGAGACGCTGAGCGCGGCGCAGGGAAGCGGCTGGGGGAAGCTGCGCGATCAGGCGCTCCTGCTGCGCGCTCTGCGCGCGCGCAATTTTGCGCTGTGCCTCAATCTGCACGGAGGACCAACAAGCGCGTTTCTGGCGCAGTTCAGCGGAGCGCGGTGGAAAGTAGGCTTCGAGCACTTTCGCCGCCGCGGGATCTACGACGTGACGGTTCCGGACGCGCGCCGCATCCTGAATCAAAGTGTCGTGCACACGGCGGAGCATCAAGCCGCCGCCCTTTTCTGGCTCGGCGTCCCTCGCCGCCCCGTGCCGCCTTCTGAACTTTTTGTGACCGAGGCCGGGCGCAGCGCATGGCGGAAGGAGCGAGAACGCCTCGGGATCGCCCCAGGCCGCGATTACACGCTGCTTCATCCGCCGGCGCTTTATTCCACCAAGCAGTGGCCGCCGGAGCGATTCGCCAAGCTCGGCCGTTACCTGGAGGATGAGTTGGGCGTGATGGCCGTTTTCTCCTGTGGGCCCGGCGAAAGCGGCAGCCTGGATGAGGTGGAGAAAGCAGCCGGGCGAGCCATTCGCCGGATCGATGCTCCGAGCCTCGCTACGCTCATGGCCGCCATCGCGGAGGCGCGGCTATTCGTGGGGAATGACAGCGGCCCAGCCCATGTGGCGGCCGCCCTTAAAGTACTGCTGGTGGTGATTTTCGGGTCTTCAAATTCCAAAATCTGGCGGCCGTGGGCAGGTTCCGGCGCACTTCATATGGGCGAAGAAGCGTCGTGTTTCGCCTTCCAAACGGTTCAGAACGACTATGATTGCAATCCCTGCCCAGGCGACCGCTGCTATCGATTTTCGCGCCCCGAATGCATCCTCTCGGTGACCTTCGAACAGGTGCGCTCCGCCGTGGATCGCGTCCTGCACGAAGTCTCGCACCAGCGGGCCGCCGCCGGGCCTGCTGCGGACAGATTGGTTCAATGACACAGCCGGTGAACAAGACGAAAAGGCGCTGGGCGCGAATCATCAGGGCGTTTTCCGGCAAGACTGTGGGCGTGCTCGGCGACTACATGCTGGATGAATTCTGGCGCGGGCAAGCCACGCGCATCTCTCCCGAAGCGCCCGTTCCCGTACTCTTGCTCAACGGCGCGGATTCTTCCGAGTGTTACCCTGGCGGCGCGGGCAACGTGGCGGCCAACGTCGCGGCGCTCGGCGGGCATCCGGTTGCCTGGGGTGCGATCGGAAAGGATGAAAGCGGCAGGCGTCTTTCGGAGCTTCTTACCCAGCGAGGCATTCGCCACGATACGCTGGTTCAGGAAGCCGGACGGATGACGCCGCGCAAAGTCCGCGTGGTGGCGCATCAGCACCAACTGCTGCGTCTGGATTTCGAAAAGCCAGCGGACCTTTCCGCAGGTTCGCGCGAGCGTCTGCTGCGCTCCTTCAGCCGCTGGGCCAAACGTCTCGACGCCCTCATCGTCTCGGACTATCAGAAGGGTTCCATCACCGCAGAGCTTTGCAACCGCCTTTTGCCGCTGGCGCGCGCCCAGCGAGTGCCCGTCTTCGTTGACCCGAAACCCGCCAACCTGCAGGTCTGCCGTTCGGCTACTGTAGTCACTCCCAACCTGCATGAGGCCGAAGTCATGGCGGGATTGCCGATGCGAGATGCGAAGCAGCTTGAGCGCGGAGGCCGGCGCCTGCTCGAAAAGTTTCAGTGCGGCCACTTGCTTATTACGCGCGGCAGCGAGGGGATGACTCTGTTCGCTGCGGACGGCTCTGTCCACGCCATCCCGGGCGTCCCGCGCCCCGTCTACGACGTCACAGGCGCCGGAGACACCGTGATTGCCGTGCTGGCGTTGGCTTACTGCTCCGGGGCCGCCATGAAAGAGGCTGCGGAATTGGCCAACCTTGCCGCCGGTTGCGTGGTGTTGAAATTCGGAACGTCACAGATCTCCGCCAGCGAGCTCCTGGCCGCTGCTTTTGGCCGTTTGTGAAGAGCAGTCCCGCAGCGCAGCGCGATCGGTTTCGTACAGGCAGGCGGCCAAATTCAGGGCGTGAAATTGCGCAGGCAGGACCGTACTTCTCTCAGCAGATGGACGAATGCAACCGGCTGCCGCCGGCTCGAAGACGGAAAGCAGAATATGCGGGCTGAAAGCTGTTCCGCCCGGAGGCAAACAGCATTCAGCCCGTGGAAGGTAAAGGTGCGGGGATCAACTCTTTCTCGCAACGGAGCACTCCGGCCCATCGAGTCCGGCGAAGCGCTCCGCCTGCACGGAAAGGCTGCCTTATTCGCTCACTTCGATGCTGCGTGCAAGTTGGCCGGCTTTCATGCGGTCCATGTACTTGACCGATGCCTGCTTGTTAGTCTGATCCGCCAACTCGCTCAGAGTAGCCTTCTTGCCGCTCACCGCGATGTGCGTTGCGCGCGTCACGATGAAGTCGAAGGGCACTCCGTTCGAATCGGTGAGCACGACGATCTTCTTTGTCGCATCCACCATCGAAATGGTTCCCGATAAGCTGTGCAGTTTTGCCGCAGCCTTCGCTGCCTTGCTGCTCATCGCGTGATGGGCCGCAGCCTTTTTGGCGGGAGCCGCAGTTTGTCCGGAGGAGGATGAACTCTCCGCCTGCGCATTTTTCGCGAAAGCTGAAGCGCTTCCCCAGAAAACCATCAGAGAAAGAACGAATACAGAAGCAACCACTTTTTTCATGGAGTATCACCTCTTTTTCCGCAAGGAATACGCGGAAGGATTTTATCTCAGCGCATCGCCGAAGCGCTTGACCTGCGCGCAATCGGAAACCGCGCTGGGCCATTTCTAATCTTCACCGGTGTGAAACAGAAACGCTTACATGCCGCTGCTTGCTGCCTTGGCCTTCTTCTTATACGTGACCGCAGCGACGGAATCCGCCGTGATCGTGGTTCCGCTCAATGCCCCATGAACCCTGACCCGCTTGCCGGCAAAATCAGCAAACTTTTCTTGCGGCGCGACCTCATAGACCTTCCCCCTGGAGACCAAAACATACTTCGCGCCGCCCGCTACGCACTTCTTCACACACTGAACCGCAGCGGCGCTGGCCCGGGAATGCTTTGCGCCACACATGTTGTCGCTGACAACACCGTAAAAGACATGCTGCGCGCTCCATGCGAGACAGCCAAACACCAGCATCGAGACAATCAACATCATGAATCTCTTGGTCATTAGAATCGCCTCCTTTTAGGATGGGTTAGATACCGCGGTAAGCTCCTCCGAATGAAAGACCGGCTGAACCACCTAACGCCCGGCTAGCGCTGGGTGCCGGTTGGTGCTAAAAGAGAATGGGTCATGCCACAGGCAAGGCCATCTCCCCCTAGGATGTATTTAACGGTGCTAATTGTACAACTGTCAAGACCAAAGCTCAAGCGCAAGACATCGCGCGAACCACTTGAGCGAAATTGAACGGAGTCTGCGAGATGCCGCTCACCCGCCGCCCCAAACTTGGCCAGCACTTTTTGCGCGAGGCGCGCTTCAGCCGCCGGATCGACGAAGCTGTTCTCCTTGATCCGGACGAGTTGCTGGTGGAAATCGGCCCCGGACGGGGGGAGATGACCCGGCGGCTGGCGGCGCGCGCCCATCACTTGGTGGCAATTGAGCTCGATCCGGCGCTTGCCGCCACGCTCGAAGCTGAATTCCAGGGCAACCCGCGCGTCGAGATATTGCGCGCCGATATACTGAAAACGGACATCTCTGCGCTCTGCAGCCGCCATGGAGTCGAGCGCTGCTATGTCTTCGGCAACCTGCCTTACTACATCACTTCCCCTATCCTGCTCCATCTCTTCGCCGCGCGGTCGTCCATCCGGCGCATGGCGCTCCTCATGCAGCGGGAAGTAGCGGAACGCGTTGCCGCCTCGCCTGGCTCTAAGAATTACGGTTCCCTCAGCGTTCTCGCGCAGTGCGATTCTGAGCCGCGCATCGCGTTCACGGTTCCCCCAGGGGCTTTTTCGCCCCCGCCTAAGGTTTATTCCTCGCTGGTTGATTTCCGCATGGCTCCCCGGTTTCCGGAGTGGGATGCAAGCACGCACCGGGAGTTTCTCGCATTTGTACAAAAGTGCTTCGCCCAAAAGCGCAAAAACCTGCTTAATAATCTCGGCGTCGCCTATTCGCGGGCCCGCGCTCTAAATGCGCTCCAAGCCGCCGGCCTCGAACCGCCGCCGCGCGCCGAACAACTCAGCCTTGAACAATTGGCCGGCCTTTTCCAACTGCTGCGCTGAAGCAGGTCGTGGACGCAGGAGCAGGAAAGATGTGTTACGATGTAAGTCTTTTAGGAGACTTCATCATTCCTTCCAATTCCGGAACATTAAGAGCCATTCCCCTGGGAGGCCTGGGCGAATTTGGCATGAACATGATGGCCTTCGAGTACGGCGGCCACATGATCGTCGTGGATTGCGGGGTCATCTTCCCCGACGCCGAGCTGCCCGGCGTGGACGTCGTCATCCCGGACATCACTTACCTGCGTGAAAACCAGAGCCGCCTTCGCGCCATTCTCCTGACCCACGGGCACGAGGATCACATTGGCGCTCTCCCTTACGTGCTGGACGAAGTGGACGCGCCCGTCTACGGAACGCCCTTTACGCTGGCTCTGGCGCGCGCACGCCTGGAAGAGCACGGCATGACGGACGCGGTGGAGCTGCGTGAAATGCAGCCCAGCGCCCCCTTTGAGGTGGGGCCGTTCCGCGTGGAATTCATTCACTTGACCCACAGCATTATTGACGCTGGCGCGCTCGCCATCACCACACCGATCGGCACGGTGATTCATACCGGCGACTTTAAGCTTGACCCCACGCCCACAGACCAGCGGGTTAGCGACCTGCACACGCTGGCGGATTATGGGCGAAAAGGGGTGCTCGCACTCTTTTCGGATTCGACCAACGTGGAGCGCCCCGGCATGACGCCTTCGGAGCGGGCGGTGCGCGAAGGGCTCTCTGAAGTGATGAGCGAAACCAAGGGGCGAGTGCTGATTTCGTGCTTTTCCACTTCCATGCACCGCATGCAGATCGTCGCCAATCTTGCGCACGAGCACGGGCGGCGGCTGTGCTTCATCGGCCGCAGCATGTTCAGAAATTCGGAAATCGCGCAACAGATGGGCCGTCTTCACCTCGAAGAAGGGCTGATCGTCTCGCCGCAAGACGTGCGAAAGCTCGCCCCACGCGAAGTAGCCCTGGTCGTGGCTGGCAGCCAGGGCGAGCCTCTGTCCGCTATGGCGCGCATCGCTGTAGACCGCCACCGATGGGTGAGCGTAGGGCCGGGAGACGAAGTGGTGCTTTCGGCCCGCATCATTCCGGGTAACGAAAAGGCCATCTTTCGCATGATGGACCACCTCTACCGCCGCGGAACGCGCGTCCACTATGACGACGGCAGCCACCCGCCCGTCCACGTTTCCGGCCACGCTAGCGCAGAAGAGTTGCGGCTGATGCTGAACCTGGTGCGGCCGCGTTATTTTATTCCCATTCACGGCGAATACCGCCAGCTTTCCCGCCATATGGAACTCGCGAAGGAATTGGCCGCCGTTTCCGGAGAGGCGTTTCTGCTTGAAAGCGGCGACGTGCTGGAATTCAACTCTGATGGCGCGCGCCGCGCAGGCCGCGTCCCCGTGGGCCGAGTCTGCATTGATGTCGGCACGCTCGATGAAGTCGGCGACGTGATCTTGAACGAGCGGCGCCGCATCTCCGCTGACGGCATCGTCATTCCTATTCTCGCTATTCATAAGCATACCGGCGAGCTCGTTCAGCCGCCGGAAATCGTCTCCCGCGGCTTTGTGCCGCTCGAGGAAGCGGAAGACTTGGTAGACCGCGCCCGCGCGGTGATCCGCGAGGCGCTCGAAAAGTCCAACCTGGAAGAGATGAGCGATTGGGGCGTGGTAAAAGATAAGATTCGCGCCGCCCTGCGCCGGTTCTTCGACCAGGAACTTGGCAAACGCCCCATGGTGCTGCCCGTGATCCTGGAAGTGTGACGGGGTTGGATTTTTGATTTTGGATCGGCGCTCTGGATCACTGAGCGGCCTTTTAATGACACTGGCTATTAAAGAGAGCAGCTAAAAGGTGACATCGCTCTTTGTAGCGGCGCTCTCTGCGCGCCGAAAGCACGGCGGCCAGAGGCCGCCGCTACAGCAGAAGGTGTCACCATCTAGTTGCTCCTATTAATTTAATAGCTGGCTGCTACGGCTTTCCATCCGTCAACACATGGTTGAATTTGAAATGACGATCGCAGATCAAGTACAAAACCCCAAATCTAAAATCCAAAATTCTTGACGCCATGCCCTTATACCAAGCCATTGTTCTTGCCGTTATTCAGGGACTCACGGAATTTCTTCCCGTCTCGAGCACGGGGCATCTGGTGCTTTTCCCATGGCTGCTTGGCTGGAAGGATCCCGGACTCACCTTCGACGTAGCCCTGCACGCGGGCACTCTGCTTGCCGTGGTCGCGTATTTCTGGCGCATGTGGTTCGACATGCTGATGGCTGCCGTGGGCGTGGGAGACTCAAAGGACCCCGAGTTTCACCAGAAGCGCCGGCTTTTCTGGCTCCTGGTGGCCGCAACCATCCCAGGCGCTCTCGCCGGATACGCTTTTGAAAAGGCCGCCGAAAACGAGTTCCGGACTCCGGTGATGATTGGAATAGCCTTGATCGTGGTGGCGCTTGCCATGTGGGCCGGGGAAGCCGCGACCCGCGACAGCAAGCCGCTCATGCAAGTAAACTTGCCGGATGCTCTGCTGGTAGGCATCGCTCAGGCCTTTGCGGTGATTCCCGGCGTCTCGCGCTCCGGCAGCACCATGACGGCCGGACTATTCCGGAATATGAAGCGGGAAACAGCCGCCCGGTTCTCTTTCCTCATGTCCGCGCCCATCGTCGCTGGCGCAGTGCTGCTGAAGAGCCTGCAGGTTCACCACCAAGGCGGATTACCGCCAGACATGCGGATACCCTTCCTGGCCGGCATCATCGCCTCGGCCGTCGTGGGTTTCTTTGTCATCGGCTGGCTCATCCGGTACCTCGAGCGGCGCACATTCAAGCTTTTCGTAATTTACCGCCTCGTGCTGGGTGTGATAGTATTAGCCTTAGGATTGGGATTGCATCGCTAGCGCTTAGGTTCCAAGTTTCCGGATGCCAGAAGTTTTTCCGGATTTCTCTGGAGCGTGAGTGCGCCAACAAACTGAGATTTCGTGCCAGTGGCGATCCCTCATGGGCGCCTGACACGCGAAGCCCGTTTTACGGTCGTAAGCATGCAATCAGCCTCCTCCGCGCAAGCCAGCCGCTCCCGCGATTCCCATGCAAAGCCCGCTCTCCTCGATGGCCGCCGCCGGTCCGAGCTATTGGGTTTTCTGCTTACCGTCTGTGGCTTGTTGCTCACGCTAAGCCTCGCCTCCTATCATTACTTGGATCCATCCTTTGACACAGCCGCCTCGGCGGCAGGTGTGCACAACTGGGTGGGCGTGGTGGGGTCTTACAGCGCCGACGCCTTGCTGCAAGTCTTCGGCTGGACGGCGTTTCTGATTCCATTGGCATTCTTCATAACGGGCGGCTGCCTGTTCCTGGTTCGCCCGCTGCACTCGCCGGGCGCAAAGGCGCTGGGCGCGGCGCTGCTTATCGCTTCGCTTGGGGCGCTGCTGCAGATGGCTCCGCACACTCCGCACGTGTTCGGAGTGATTCATGGCAGCGGCCTGGTGGGATACCTGTTGGCCGCGGGCCTGGTGAAGACTTTTAATGCGGCCGGCGCTTCTATCGTGGCCGCCGCGGCATTCCTCTCTTCGCTCTTCCTGGTGACCAAATTTTCTTTCTCCGGAGCTGGCCGCTTTTTGAGCGTAGCTTCAGCCCGCGCGTTCGGACCCGCTGCCCAGCGATGGTCCGCCTGGCGCGAGGCCCGCGAACGCAAACGCGCCCAGCAGCGCATAGCGCGCGAGCGGGAGCGCGGCAAGGAGCCGGTTGTAAACCGCCGGCCCGGCGGCAAGGCTGCGGCGCCGCTGCACGTGGCGCCCGCGCCTACCGAGGCGGTGGCCGGGGACGATTCATTCGAGGAGGAGGATTCCGGGCCTGGCGAATCGCTCGTCGTCCTCAGTGGCGGGCGGGACGAGCGCCGGAGCGAAGAACCGCGAGCGCCAGGGCCGAAAGTGGCCGGCAAGAAAGGCCTCAAATACAAACTGCCTAGCCCTTCGCTGCTGCATCCTCCGGATGACCAGCAAGGCGTCGATGAAGAGGAATTGAAGCAGCGCGCCCAGCAGTTGATGAGCAAGTTCGCCGAATTTGGGGTTACGGGCGTGGTCACGCAGATTCATCCCGGCCCGGTGGTGACCACTTTTGAATACAAGCCCGAGGCCGGCATCAAGTACAGCCGGATTACCAATCTGGTGGACGACCTGTGCCTGGCCATGCGGGCTGAATCCATCCTGATCGAGCGCATCGCGGGCAAATCCACCGTGGGCATTGAAGTTCCGAACCTGCGCCGGGAAATTATCTATCTGCGCGAGATTCTTGAGTCGCGCGACTTCGCCGGCGCCCCGTCCCGGTTGACGCTTTGCCTGGGGAAAGACTTCACCGGAAAAGTGAAGGTCGGCGACTTGACGCAAATGCCTCATCTTTTGATTGCGGGTTCGACGGGTTCCGGCAAGAGCGTGGCCATCAATTCCTTGATCGTCTCGCTGCTTTTCAAGTGCACGCCGGACGAAGTCCGCCTGATTCTGATCGATCCCAAACGGCTCGAATTGAATTTGTACGACGGCATTCCGCACCTATTCACTCCCATCGTCACCGAACCCAAGGTGGCCGCAAAGGTGCT
>Ga0307373_10015850_pt1 | contig 10195 bp, 7 predicted proteins | sample OX2MG_FD_202534 | JGI IMG/M metagenome (GOLD analysis project Ga0307373, IMG submission 202534) | Soil microbial communities from Risofladan, Vaasa, Finland - OX-2 | ecosystem: Environmental > Terrestrial > Soil > Coastal area > Acid sulfate soil | place: Finland: Risofladan, Vaasa | collected...
ACGCCGGCCCGCTCCATGATCCGCCGGGCCGCGTTGGCGCGGTCGGCCGACAGATCCCAGTTCGTGTAGGCATCCCCCTTCGTGTACTGGCGGCTGTCGGTGTAGCCCTCGATGATCACGCCGTTGGGCAGCTTGCCGAGTTCCTTCGCCACCGCGGTGAGGATCTTCAGCCCCTCCGCGTTGACGACCGCGCTGCCGGTGTTGAAGAAGCCCATTTTCGACGAATCGATGAGCTGGATGCGCAGCCCCTCGTTCGTCATCTGAATCTCGATCTGGTCCTTCAGCTGCGTGAACTCCGGCATCTTCTCGATCGCGTCGCGGATCCGCTCGCCGGCCTGCTTGAGGGCGGCGCGGTCGGCCGCGGTCAGCTTCGGGTCGATCCTCTGGATCCGGATGGGCGCCTGGGGCTCGATGCCCACGCGCGACCCCTCCATGATGCCGTTCGATTTCTCGTAGTTGAAGATGCCGGGATCGCGGAAGTAGCCGGCCACGGAGCTCCGGACGATGTGGCTCTGGCCGATGATCCACATCACCAGGAAGAACGCCATCATCGCCGTGACGAAATCGGCGTACGCGACCTTCCACGCGCCGCCGTGATGGCCGGCGTGGCCGCCGTGCTTCTTCTTGATGACGATGATGTCGTGCTGTTTCGGCGCAGGCATGATCGTCAGGCGGCCGCGTTCTCAGCCGGCTTCGGCGCGCGGCAGTGCTGCTCCGTCTCGTTGAAGCTCGGCCTCACGTCGCCCGGGAGCACGCGGCGGGCGAACTCCACCGCGATGGCGGGCGGGAACCCCTTGTAGCTCGCCAGCAGGCCGGCCTTGAGGCACTGGGCGTACCGGCCGTGGTCGACCTGCTGCTGCTCGAGGTTCGTGGCCATCGGCTGCACGAAGCCGTACGACATCAGGATGCCGAGGAACGTGCCGATCAGCGCCGCCGCCACCTTGTGCCCGATCTCGGACGGGGGCCCGTCGATCGCCCCCATCGTGTTGACGACGCCGAGCACGGCCGCGACGATCCCCAGGCCGGGCAGCGCGTCGCCGACCTTCGCCAGAATGCCGGCCGGCCGCGCCGCATCGTCGTGGTGCACCTGGAGGTCCTCGTCCATCAGCGACTCCAGATCGTGGGGCGCGATCCCGCCGATGATGATGACCTTCACCGAATCGGCCAGGAAGTCGACCGCGTGGTGGCGCGCGAGGAACTTCGGATACTGCGACATGATCGAGCTCTTGTCCGGCTCCTCGAAGTGCGCTTCGAGGGACATCACGCCCGACTGCTGGCTCAGCCGGAACAGCTGATACTGCATCGCCAGCAGTTCCAGGTAGTCCGCCTTGGAGAGCCCGCCCCCGAAGAAGCCCCGCATCTGCCCCAGGAGCTCCTTGAGCACCTTGACCGGCGTGCTGATCAGCAGCGACCCGAGCGCGGCCCCGCCGATGATGATGAACTCGGCCGGCTGGCGGAGGACCAGCAGGTTGCCGCCCTCCATCAGGTAGCCGCTCACGACCGACCCCAGCACAATCAGTCCGCCAACAATGAGAAACATCGATCCGTCCCGTCCCCCCGCGCGCGGCGCCGGCCCCCCGGCCCGCGGCGCGCGCCAGCCTTACGCCTCCACCAGCGTCCGCAGGAGGGCCTCCTGCAGCGACTTCATCGTCACCGGCTTGCTCAGCACCATGTTCACTTCTTCGGGCGGGTGGTCTTCGTAGTCGGCCCCCCAGCCCGTGAGCAGCACGACCGGCGTCCCCGGCCGCGCCTTGCGGACCTGGCGCGCCAGCTCGATGCCGTTGATGCCGGGCATGCCGAGGTCGGTCATGACGACGTCGAACTCTTCCCGGTCGAAATGGCCCAGCGCGACCTCGCCCGATTCGGCGGTCGCCACCTTGTGCCCGAGCGCCCCCAGCATGTCGGCCACGCTTTCGAGCACGTCGACCTGGTCGTCGACCAGCAGGACCCGCAGCATCGGCACCGACACGCGGGCCGCGGGCGTCTTCGCCGGGCGGGCGGCCGGCGCGGGCGGCGGCGGGGGCGTCGTGGCCGGCGTCGCGCCCGCCACGCCCGGCAGCGCCAGCGTGATCGTCGCGCCGTGCCCGACCTCGGACTCGACCTCGAGCGCGCCCCCGTGGCGTTCGGCGATCCCCCAGCAGACGCTCAGGCCGAGCCCCGCGCCGTTCTGTCCCTTGGTCGTGAAGAACGGCTCGAAGATGCGCGCCTTCAGATCCTCGGGAATCCCGGTCCCCTGGTCGATCACGCTGATGCGCGCTTTGCCGTCCGGCCCGGTGTCGGTCCGGATGACGATGCGGCCCCCCTCGGGCATGGCGTCGACCGCGTTGAACACCAGGTTCATCAGCAGCTCGCGGATTTCCGAGCTGACGGCGCGCACCGGCGGCACGGGCCGCGCCTCCACCTGCACGTCGAACTGGACCCCGCGCCGCTGCGCCAGCTCGCGCCAGCGCGGCCGCGCGAGGTTCACGACGAGCCGCGCGATCTCGGCGAGGTCGACCTGCTCGGCCTCGGCGTCGGGCGTCGATCGCCCGAACAGCTGCAGGCGGCGGACGATCGCGGCCGCGTCGACCGCCGCGGTCCGGATCGTCTCGAGGTCGGGCCGGATCGACAGGTCGGCCGGCGACACGTGCAGCAGCCACTCGATGAGGCCGAGGATCGTCGTCAGCGAATTGTTGAAGTCGTGGGCGACGCCGGACGCCATCTCGCCGAGCGCCCGCAGGCGCTGGGCGCGGACCATCTGGTCCTGGGTCGACCGCAGGGACGTCAGCGACTGGTTGAGCTCGCCGCTCAGGCGGGTCTGCTCGGTCAGCGCCTGCTCCATCCGCGCGTTGGTCTGCTGCAGCTCCTGCATCAGCCGCTCGCGCTCGACCTCGGCCTGCTTCCGTTCGGAGATGTCGGTGGCGACCGTGAGAATACCGATCACCTCGCCCTTCGGTCCGCGCCACGGCGCGCGCCGGACGAGGAGGCACCGCGGCTGCCCGCCGAGCGTGAGCGTCGCCTCGCACTCGAGCGTTTCGCCCGACAGTTCGACGATCTGGTCGCGCGCCGCGCTGTCGCCGGCGACGTCGGCCGGAAACAGGTCGGCGTCCTGCCGGCCGATCACCTGGTCGGCCGGCAGATGGAGCGCGGACAGGTAGGCGGCGTTCGCCTCCACGTACCGACCCTGCAGGTCCTTCGCGAAGACGTAGTCGGCCGTCGAATCGAACACGCCCCGGTACGGGTCGCCCGGCACCGCCGCGGCGCCCGCCTGGACGTGGCCCTGCCCCTGGGCGCGCCCGCCGCCCGCCGCCGGCCACGCGTCGTCGCGCTGGATCATCAGCGTGACGTAGCCGGCCACCAGCCCAATGGCCGCGTCGACTTCCGCGGGCAGCAGCCGCGTGTGCCGCCAGGCGACGGCAATCACGCCCCAGGTCTTCGTGGTGTCGATCTCGGCGCCGCCGTACAGCGATGCGCCGCGGCTGCCGAGCCAGCGCTCGAGACGGTCCGACGCCGCGGCGCGCCCGATCTCGACCGCGCACGACGGCGGCACCAGCGGCCCCGTCACGACGATCGTGTCCTCGGCCCCCGGCTTCTTCTCGAGATCGGTCAGCCACACGACGGCGGCGTCGGCGTGAAACAGCTCGAGCAGTCCGCTCCCGCAGCGCGCGGCCAGGTTCGCCCGCCCGTGCACCTTCGACAGCTGCGTCAGGAGCTCCGCGATGCGCTCAAGCTCCATGGAGGACTCCCGCCCCTGCGCCGGCGGCGCGCGGCGCCCCGCCCGGCGCCGTCACTGGACCGGCCCCGCTTCCACCCGGTCGATCAGGCGCAGCCACGCCTGCACGACGTCGGGATCGAACTGGCTGCCGGCGCACCGGACGAGCTCGGCCGCCGCGCGCACCGTCGTCACGGGATCCCGGTAGGCGCGCGCCCACGTGAGCGCGTCGTAGGTGTCCACGACGGCGGTGATCCGCGCGCCCGCCGGGATCTGGACGCCGGTCAGCCCGCGCGGGTAGCCGCTGCCGTCCCACGCCTCGTGCGACGCGAGAATGATCTCCGCCGCGGCGCGCAGGGCCGGCACGACGGCGACGATGTCGTGCCCGATCTGCGGGTGCGTGCGGATGATCGCGATCTCTTCGTCCGTGAGCGGGCCGGGCTTGTGGATCAGCGCGTCCGGCATCGCCACCTTGCCGATGTCGTGCAGCAGCGCCCCCCGCTGCACCTGCGTCCGCTCGGGCTCGTCGATCCCCATCGCGTCCGCCAGCGCCGCGGCCATGCCCGCGACCCGGCGCGCATGCTCGAACGCGTCGGGATTCCTGGTGTTCAGCGCCACGAGCAGCGCTTCGAGCGCAGAGGTCGACGCGACGTCGATCTCCGCGAACGCCCCCGCCAGCTCCACGCTGCGCCGCTCGATCGCCTGCTCGAGCCGCCGCCGCTCCTGCGCCAGGCGGCGGTTCGCGTCCCGCCAGCGCACCGCCCGGTCGACCGATTCCAGCAGCTGCTGCTGCGTGAGCGGCTTGAGCAGGTAATCCAGGACGCCGAGCCGCATCCCTTCGACCGCCGCGTCGAAGCGCTGCATGCCGGTGACCATGATGAGCGCGACGTCGCCGTCGCTCTCGCGGATGCGGCGCGCCAGCGCCACGCCGTCCTCGCCCGGCAGCGCCAGGTCGAGCAGGACGACGTCCGCCGGCTCGCGCGACACCACGTCCATCGCCTCGCCGGCCTCGCCGGCGGTCACGCAGCGATAGCCCTCCCGCTGCAGCCAGTCGCTCAGCAGGCGACGCACCGACGGTTCGTCATCGACCACCAGGATGTTCGCGTCCATGCTCGTGAAGGCTCCGCAGGTCGCGAGCCGCCGGCCGCGGCGGGGCTCCGCCCGCCACCGATTCCGGGGCCTCGCCGGGGTACGTCCCCGGCGTCCCGATCCTGCCCGGCCGGCCCCGCAGACGCCGCCTGTCACCGCAGGCGCGGTGCACAGATTTCGAGTCCGGAGGGACTGGCCATTGTGGTCATCGGCGTCGAGGGCCCCTCGCTTGAACCGTGTGCGATTCCGCCCGCGCCCTCAAGACTTCCCCGGCATCTGCCGATCAAGAGGAGCGATGAGAATCCTGATCGTCGATGATGAAGCCTCCATCGTCGAACTCCTCTCGTCGGTGTGCGTCCGCGATGATCACGACGTGGCCTCCTGCACGTCGTCGACCGAAGCGCTCGATTACCTGGCGCGGAACCGGGTCGACCTTCTCATCACGGATATCGCAATGGGCCCGCCCGACGGCCTGCAGCTCATTCGCGAGGCACGGGAGATGCAGCCCAGCCTGCTCGCCATCGCCATCACCGGGTACGCGGGGCGCTACGGTCTCGAAGAGGTCCTGGCGTCGGGCGCGTCCGACCTGATGTTCAAGCCGTTCCGGATGGACGAACTGAGGGCCCGCGTGGCGCTCGCCGACGAACGGCGGCGGATGGTCGAGAACCTGACGGCACGGCGCCAGATGCTGCAGCAGATGAGCACCGACATGATCAAGGGGCTCGAGCAGGAGCTGCAGGAAGCCCGCCACCCGGGCCAGGTGGGGATCCGGCACAGCACCGCGAAGCACTGACGCGGCCGGCGCGGCCGGGCGCGGCGACCCCTGTTCCCCGGCCGGGATGGCGACCGGCAGCCTCCGCTCCGGCCCCGCCAGCCGGCGCTGCGGCGCGCCCTGCCCATCGGCCCGGGACGGCCATTCCTGGTATCGCATTTGCTCCCAGACATCGGCGCCGGCGTCAGCGCCTCGCCGGGCGCGGCAGGCGCGCGTACCGGTGTCGGCCGCCCGCCAGGCGGGTCGGCGGGTCGGCACGCGTCCGCCCTGACGGTGCACAGACTCGGGGAGCTGCCTTTGTGACCTTGCCCGCCGATCCCTCCGGCACCAACCGGCCGCGCTGCCTCGCGTACTACCCGTGGGACCTCGGCCGGGTGTCTGGCGCACGATCAGTGCTGCTCGGCTACACCGCGCTGCTGCGTGAAGCCGGCTTGGCGGTCGACTGCTTTGCGCCGGTCTGGACCGATCCGCAGAACCGGAGATCGAGGGAGGTTCACGCGGCGTTCGATCGGATCTGCACGGCGTCCTCGCTGCCGGAACTGCCCGCGGCGCTGGTGGAACAGGCAGCCCGGGAACTTGGAAATCGGGACACACCCGCCCCAATCGGGTACGACCCGTTCGCCATGGCCGCCGCCGCGCTGCTCGCCTCGCTGGGCGGGTACGACCTGCTGGCCGTGCACTACACGCGCTGCGCCGCGCTGCGTACGCTCGTGCCGGACATCCCGTCCGTCCTCTTCACGTACGATCTCGATTCGACGGTCGCCGCCCAGGAATCGGCGGTATTCGGCACGCCCGCGGCCTGTACTCTCGAGGACGAGGCGTCACTCATGACGGGCTTCGATCTGGTGACCGTCATCGGACCCGCGGACCTCGACCTCTTGAGAGGGACCCGCCCGGATCTCCCGCTGGTGGAAGCCACCTGCGGCATCGAGGCGGTCCCGCCGCGGCCGGCAGGCGGCGGTTCGGGCCGGACGCTCCTGTGGCTGTCGACCGACGCCCCGTTCCATGAACTCTCGTTTCAATGGTTCTGGGCGCATGTCTGGCCACGCCTCCGCGAGGCCCAGCCGCAGGCGCGTCTGCTCGTCGCGGGCGCGATCTGCACGACCGCCCGGGCATTCGGCGCCGCCGGCGACCGGCGGGTCACCCTGCTCGGTGTCGTCGAGGACCTCGAAGCGCGCTACGCCGACACCGACGTCCTCGTGGCGCCTTACTATTACGGCGCGGGACTCAAGACGAAGATCCTGGAGGCGCTGGCCAGGGGGCTGCCTGTCGTCACAACGGCCAGCGGCATCAGCAATACGCGGTTGACACCCGGTCGCGACGTTCTCGTCGCCGACACGGGGCCCGCCTACGTGCGCGCCGTCGCCTCCCTGCTGGCCTCGCCGGGGCTCCGGCAGACCATCGGGGCGGCCGGACGCGCATACGTGGAGCACTGGCATGCGCCCGGCCGGGCCGGCGCGCAGGCGGTGGCCGCGATACGCGCGCTGCTCGCGCGCGGTCCGAAGCCGGGGCGACATCAGCCGGAGGCGGCCGTCGGCGGTCAGCCGCAGGTCGTCGACAGCCTCCGGCACCTGGTGCCCTGGGTCATCGATCGGTGTCGTCGTGAAGGCGTGGAGTCGATCTATCTGTATGGCGCGGGTGCCCACACGGAGATGCTGGTGCCGATCTGGCGCGCGGCGGGCGGACCCCGCCTCGCCGGAGTCCTCGTCAGCGAGCGGCCGGTGCGCGGCGAGATGATGGGCCTGCCCGTGATCGCGGCCGGCGAGTTGGAGCCGGCGGCGGGGGACGGGATCGTGCTGTCTTCCGTGACGTTCGAACGCGAGCTCGCCGAGGCGGGCCGGGCGCGCTGGCCTGCGCTGCCGATCTACGCCGTTTGGCGCCCCCTCCCATGGGAGCCCGGAGCCCGGATGCCGCTCGCCGACGTCATCCCCGAAGCCGTCCGGATGGCCTGAAACCGGCTCGCCCGATCGGGCCGGCCGCCCTGTCGGGCCTCCGACGACCGGTCGGCGGGATGACACGGGCTCGACCGGCCCGGGGCGGATGAGCCCGGGCTCTGCGTGGTCTCCGTGCCGATCTCGCCGGATTCCGACTGGCAATGTCCTTGCTCCTCCGGCCCACGGGCCTCGTCAGGCCCCCGCCGGTCGTGTCTCCACGCGACCGTGAAACGAGGAACGCCCGATGACGTGCCGCGTGTGCGACAGCTCCCGCCTGGAACCGGCGGTTGACCTCGGTCATCAGCCGTGGTGCAACCAGTTCATTCCACCGGCGCAGGCCGGCCGGGAGCCCGTCTACCCGCTCCGGCTGCTGCACTGCCAGGACTGCGGCACGGCGCAGCTCGACTACACCGTACCGAAGGAGACGCTCTTCGGCGATCACACGTATCTGTCGGGGATCACCCGGACGCTGGACCGGCATTTCGCCGTCGTGGCCGAGGAGGTCGATCGACGCTTCTGCACGCATCGGCCGTCGGCATCCGTGCTGGACATCGGCTCGAACGACGGCACGCAGCTCCGGCACTTCAAGCGCCTCGGCTACCGGACGCTGGGCGTGGAATCGTCCACGACGACCGCGCGGCTGGCGAACGAACGCGGCATCGAGACGGCGCACGCGTTCTTCAACCTGGAGTTCGCCCGGGGGCTCGGGCGCCAGTTCGACGTGATCAACGCATCGGGCGTCTTCTTTCACCTCGAAGAACTGCATTCGGTGACCGAAGGCATCCGGGTGCTGCTGCGCGCCGACGGCGTGTTCGTCGTGCAGTGTCTCTACATGAAGCAGATCGTGGAGCACGTGGCGTTCGACCAGATCTACCACGAGCACCTTCTCTACTACACCGTCGCCACGTTGAAGGCCCTGCTGCAGCGCCACGGCCTCGAGATCTTCGACTGCCGGCTCTCACCGATCCATGGCGGCTCGCTCATCGCCTTCGTGGGGCATCCGGGTGTCCGTCCCGCCAGCGCCCGCCTCACGGCGATGCTGGCGGCCGAACAGGCCGCCGGCGCCAACACGCTCGCGGCCTACCGGCAATTCGCGCGCCGCATCGAAGAGAAGAGGGACCGCGACCTGGCCTTCCTGGGCGACGCCCGGGCGCGCGGGCAGCGGATTTTCGGCTTCGGCGCGCCCGTGAAGGGGAACACGCTGCTGAACTACTTCGGCATCGGCCCCGATCTGATCGAATGCCTGGTCGAAAAGAATCCGCTGCGCCGCGGCCTCGTCTCCCCCGGCCGCCACATCCCGATCGTCCTCGAGGAGGAACTGACCGACGTGCCGGACGTCTATTACGTCCTCGCGTGGAACTTCAAGGACGAGATCCTGCGCAACAACCAGCCGCTGCTGGACGCGGGCGTGCAGTTCTACTTCCCGGTCGATCCGGCCGCGGGACAGGTGGCGGCATGAAGGTCTTCGTGACCGGTGCCACCGGGTTTCTGGGGCGCCATCTCGTGCCGGCGCTGCGCACGGCGGGGCACGACGTCACGGCCACAGGCTCGGCCGGCTGCGATCTGACGCTCGACGCGAGCCTGTCGAGGTTCACCGCCCGGTACGACCAGATCTGGCACCTGGCGGCCTGGACCCAGGCGGGCGACTTCTGCCTGCACCATCCGGGCGAGCAGTGGGTCATCAACCAGCGCATCAACACCCACGTGCTCGACTGGTGGCGCACGGCACAGCCGCAGGCGAAGCTCGTGGCGATCGGCACCAGCTGCTCGTACGCGTCGAACGGTCCGCTCGTCGAAGCCGGGTATCTGACCGGCGAGCCGGTGCCCGAGCTCTACGCCTACGCGATGACCAAGCGGATGCTCCTGGTCGGCCTGCGGGCGCTGGCGGCGCAGTACGGTCTCCGGTACCTCTACCTCGTGCCCTCCACGCTCTTCGGCTCCGGCTATCACGCGTCCGGCCGGCAGCTGCACTTCATCTTCGATCTCATCGCCAAGATCGCGAACGGCGTCCGCCGCGGCGACGAGGTCGTCCTGTGGGGCGACGGCTATCAGGCGCGCGAGCTCGTGGACGTGGACGACTTCGTGAATGCGGGCCTCCAGCTGGCGGCGTGCGTCGACAACGACATCGTCAACGTCGGCCAGGGCGTCGAACATTCCATCCGCTGGTACGCGGAGCGGATCTGTGCGGTGGCCGGGTACGATCCCGATCGGATCCGGTACGACGAGACGGCGTACGTCGGCGTCCGGTCGAAACGGCTGTCCACCGACAAGCTGCGGGCGCTGCTGCCCGGCCTCACGATGGCCCCGCTCGAATCGACCCTCGACCGGATCGTCCGCGAATACCTCGAGGCGCTGCGGGCCCGGGGCCCGGCGGCGAAGTGCGCATGAACATTCTCCTGACCGGCGGCGCCGGCTATCTGGGCAGCGTGCTCGTTCCGCACCTGCTGGCCGACGGCCACCAGGTGACGGTGGTCGACACGCTCCTCTACGGCCAGGCGCCGCTGCTCGACTGCTGTGCCGATGCCCGCTTCGAGTTCGTGCGGGGCGACTGCCGGAGCGAGGCGGTGATGCGGCCGCTCGTGGCTCGGGCCGATGCCATCCTGCCCCTGGCCGCCATCGTGGGGGCCCCCGCGTGCGCCCGGGACGAAACGGCGGCGGTCAGCGTCAACCGCGATGCGATCGCGCTCATCGACCGGCTTCGCTCGCGCA
>Ga0307373_10015851_pt1 | contig 10195 bp, 8 predicted proteins | sample OX2MG_FD_202534 | JGI IMG/M metagenome (GOLD analysis project Ga0307373, IMG submission 202534) | Soil microbial communities from Risofladan, Vaasa, Finland - OX-2 | ecosystem: Environmental > Terrestrial > Soil > Coastal area > Acid sulfate soil | place: Finland: Risofladan, Vaasa | collected...
GCATTGACCGCGCACATGAGCACCGCGGAGATCGATCGACTGACTAGGGGCGGCCACGACGTACGCAAGCTGTACGCGGCCATGAAAGCTGCCCTGGCCCATCGGGGCCAGCCGACCGTAATCCTCGCCGCGACCAAGAAGGGCTATGGCATGGGGAGGACCGGCGAGTCGCGGATGACTACCCATCAACAGAAGAAGCTCAATTCAGAAGCGGTTAGGGAGTTCCGGGACCGGTTCCGGCTACCGCTTGACGACGAAGATCTCGAGGTGATGCGCTTCTACCGGCCACCTGATGACAGTCCTGAGGCCACCTATCTGAAAGAGCGGCGACTTTGCTTGGGGGGATGCCTCCCAGAGCGTCGGGACAATGCGCCCCGGCTATCTGTCCCTCCGCTAGTCAGCTACGCCAAGTTCGCGATCCAGTCCGACGGGAAGGAGATGTCGACTACGATGGCCACGGTCAGGCTGCTCGGCAATCTGCTCAAAGACAAGACCCTGGGTCCTCGGATGGTCCCAATCGTGGCGGACGAAGCTCGCACCTTCGGAATGGCTAACCTGTTCCGGCAAGTCGGCATCTATTCCTCGCTTGGCCAGTTGTACGAGCCAGAGGATGCGGGGTCGATGCTGTCTTACCGCGAAAGCCATGACGGGCAACTGCTGGAGGAGGGCATCAGTGAGGCAGGGGCTTTGTCCTCCTGGATCGCTGCGGCTACTTCCTACAGCGTCCACGGGATCCAGATGCTTCCGTTGTACATGTTCTATTCAATCTTCGGCTTCCAGCGCGTCGGTGACCTCATCTGGGCCGCAGCAGATCAGAGAGCACGGGGTTTCCTTGTCGGCGCAACCTCGGGTCGCACGACGTTGGGAGGCGAAGGACTTCAGCATCAGGACGGGAGCAGCCACATCATGGCTGCGGCCGTGCCCAACTGTCGGGCATACGACCCGGCCTTCGCCTACGAGGTGGCGGTCATCCTTGATCATGGGGCCCGCCAGATGTTGGAAGACCGCCAAGACGTCTTCTACTACCTCACCGTCACTAACCAGAACTATCCGATGCCTTCCCTTCGACCTGGCCTAGCGTCCGATATCGTGCGTGGGATGTACAAGTTCGCCGAATTCTCCCCAGTCTCGCCGAAGTGTAGGGTCAACCTCCTCGGATCCGGAGCGATTCTAGGCGAGGTCATCGAGGCGGCAAGACTGCTCCAAACCGACTGGGAAGTTGCATGCGATGTCTGGAGCGTGACCAGTTTCAGTGAACTCGCCCGGGAAGCTGCGGAATGCCAGCGCTGGAACAGATTGCACCCCGAGGGAGCGCCCAAGGTCAGCCTGGTTCAAGCCTCCCACATCGCCGATACGCCCGTCATCGCGGCGACAGATTATGTGCGCGCTTACCCGGGATTGATCGCTCCGTACTTGCGCCAGTTGACTGTGCTTGGGACTGACGGCTTCGGTAGAAGTGATAGTCGCTCGGCTCTGCGTCGATTTTTCGAGGTCGATCGCTGGCACGTGACGCTGGCTGCGCTGCATGAGCTCGCGCAGCAAGGCGTTTTGGCGCGTTCCGTTGTCGCTAGCGCTGCTGACCGATACGGAATCGATACGGACTCGGCAGCGCCCTGGACACGCTGATGCGAACTCGTGAGATACGCGTCCCGAACATAGGCGACTTTTCAGGGGTTCCAGTCACGGAGATCCTGGTCCAGCCAGGCGACCGAGTCGAGGTCGATCAATCCCTCCTTGTGCTCGAATCGGACAAGGCCACAGTGGACGTGCCTTCGCCCGAGGCGGGGATCGTCGCCGAGTTAGTTGCCAAGGTTGGGGACCCGGTTTCGGAGGGCTCGTTGATCCTGCTCCTGAATATCGACGAACCCACTGACGCGGATGTCCACGTCACACCAATCGTGGCTCCTCCGACCATGGCCGCGCCGCCTTCGGAGCCAGTCTCGATCGCAATTCAGCACGTTCTTCCACCTGCGCCATCTGAAGCGCTCCGTGGCGCACTGAATCATGCTGGCCCAGCCGTACGCCGTCTAGCGCGCGAGTTGGGCGCTGACCTCGACAGTGTCGTCGGAAGCGGATCTCATGGCCGCATCCTCAAGGGCGATGTAACGTCGTACATCGCTCATCAGCTAGCTAAGGCGGACAAGGCACCGACTACCGCAGTACCAAGCGCCGCCGCGCGTTGGTCGGGCGTTGACTTCGCAGCCTTCGGACCGGTGGAGCATCGGCCGCTGAGCCGAATTCAGAAGCACTCCGGCGCAAGCGTGCAACTCAGCTGGAACTCCATCCCCCATGTCACCAGCCACGACGAAGCTGATGTGACAGAACTCGAGGCATTTCGCGTCAGCCTGAACGCGTCGGCCAGGAACGGCGAACCACGCATAACATTGCTCGCCTTCGTCGTGAGAGCTGTTGTGGAGACCCTCCGCACCTTTCCAGATTTCAATTCGTCCCTTGACGGCGACAGTCTGGTGTTGAAGCGCTACTACAACATCGGATTCGCGGCCGACACGCCAAACGGCCTGGTCGTGCCTGTCATCAAAAGCGCGAACATTAAGGGGATCCGCACCATCGCCGACGAACTTGCAGAGTTGGCTACCAAGGCCCGCTCAGGACTTCTGACGCCGGGCGAGATGCAAGGTGGCACGTTTACCATCTCGTCTCTCGGCGGCCTCGGCGGAACGGGGTTCACGCCGATCATCCACTCGCCAGAGGTGGCGATCCTCGGGGTGTCTCGTGCGGCCCACCGTCCAAGTTGGAGCGGTGCCGAATTCGTACCGCGCCTAATGTTGCCTTTGTCGTTGTCGTGGGATCACCGGGTCATCGACGGAGCGGCCGCCGCTCGGTTCAATGCTCACCTGTGCACCGCCCTGGCCGACTTGAGGAGACTCCTACTGTAGACAGCGGTCGCCTGTCGGATGCACGTATTCATGCAGCGACTGGGCTCGGCGTGCGTGAGTTGTGGAGTAGGCGGCTGTGCGGTCGAAGGCCGGCCTGCCCGGTGTTCAGCGCGTCGATCTGGTGGGCTGTCGTTAATGGATAGTTATCAACAGCATCTGTCTAACCCCCATCGTCGAGATATAAGCGACGCACGCGCGGCGCATGCCCGTTCCTACGAACGATTTAAAAACTGGGGGCGGGAAAGGCTGTTCTGTCAGAGCACTAGAAGACCGACAGCGAAATGCAGGCAGCCGTAGACGCAGGCAAGGACCAAGGCGCCCGGTTCGTAGCCGAAGACTCGCTCACGCCCCTGATTGAACCGGGGCGGGATATTTGTATCCGATAGCCAATCCAATCAACGTACGGCTATGGGAGTGCCCGCGAAATGGCAGGCCGCTAGATGGCTATCAGACTTGGTTTCGAGCGGAGGCTCTTGCTCAGCACAGATGGCCTGGGCGATCGGGCAACGAGTTCGAAATCTGCACCCAGACGGCGGGTTAGCCGGGCTTGGAACCTCTCCCTGTAGAACGATCCGCCGTCGCGTGCCCCTAGTCCTTGTTTGAGGTATGGCTGACAGCAAGGCCATGGTATACGGGTGAAGGGGCCTATCGAAGAGTTGGGAGGTAGGCGCGAGCTCGACTATTTTACCTAGGTACATGACCGCAATGCGGTCTGCGATGTAGCCCACTACCGCCAAGTTGTGCGCCACAAAGAGATAGGTCAGGTTGAACTCGCGCTTCAATTCGACCAACAGGTTCAGTACCTGCGACTGGATCGAAACGTCAAGAGCGGAGACGGGTTCGTCAGCGACCACGAACTTGGGTCGGAGTACAAGCGCGCGCGCAATTCCGATCCGCTGCCGCTGTCCGCCTGAGAATTCGTGCGGGTAGCGAGTCGCTGTCTCCGGCCGAAGACCGACTCGTTGAAGGAGTTCCCGTACTTGCTGCTACGTTGCCGAGTGGACCCCCGACCATGGATGGTTAGTCCTTCGGCGATTATTTGTCCCACGGTCATACGCGGGTCCAAGGAACCGACTGGGTCTTGAAAGACAATTTGCATATCGCGACGTATCTTTCTTAGGTCTGCGCTTCGAAGTTTCAATAGGTCCCTGCCCTCGAAGGTGATCTCACCAGCCGACGGCTCTGTCAAACGTAGAAGTATTCGACCAAGAGTTGACTTGCCGCAGCCTGACTCGCCCACCAGACCCACTGTTTCGCCACGCGTGATGTCTAGGTCAACGCCGTCCACCGCCCTGACTTGGCCAACCTTGCGCTGCAGCAACCCGCTGTGTATAGGGAAGTACTTAGCGATCCCACGAGCCTGCAGAAAGTCGATCAAAGGTGTGCGGCAGCCTTGTCGACCCTTGGTCGCGGGCCCTGCTCGCACAGCCAACAAGCCGACTTCTGAGCACCTACATCGAATAGTGGCGGATCGTTGGAACAGCGATTGAAGACATAGTCGCAGCGTGGCGCGAAGCGACAACCATGAGTATTGTGAAGCGAGCTGGGTACCATGCCACGGATTACTCTGAGCGGTTGGGTTTGTTTCATACCGAGGGTCGGAACTGACTGAAGGAGGGCCTCGGTGTAGGGGTGCTGTGGGCTCTCAAGGATGGTATCCACAGGACCTTGCTCGACCACTCGGCCGGCATACATGACAACCACATCGTCCGCCATCTCAGCGATCACCCCCATGTCATGGCTGATCAGCAATATCGCCATCCCGAGCCGGTCACGAAGTTCGCGCATCAGTTCCAGAATTTGGGCCTGGATTGTGACGTCGAGTGCCGTGGTCGGCTCGTCCGCAATCAACAGCCTTGGGTTACACGAGAGCGCCATCGCGATCATGACGCGCTGGCGCATCCCACCGGACATCTGGTGCGGATAGTCATGAATGCGACGTTCAGCCATAGGGATACCGACCAACTTGAGCATCTCGGTCGCTCGTTGCATAGCGACCTTGGTACCGCCCCTGTGGTGGGCTCGCACAACCTCGGCGATCTGATCACCGACTGTATAGATGGGATTGAGCGATGTCATTGGCTCCTGGAAGACCATCGAGATCTCGGCGCCACGGATTGACTCCATCTCATGTTCGGTTGCGGTGATTAGGTCCTTGCCTTGGAAAAGGATGCGACTATGCCTTTGAATCCGCCCGGGAGGGTCGATGAGTCGCATTATCGAAAGGGCGGTGACGCTTTTGCCGGAGCCGGACTCACCAACAACGCCTAGTGTGCGTCCAGCCTCGACGTTGAGGTCGACACCGTCGACGGCTCGCATCTCACCCGTCTGGGCTTGGAAATACGTACGCAGGTTCTCGACACGAAGGAGTTCGGGCATCACCGTAACCGTGGGCAGAACACGGAGCGGGCTACTGCTGGCATAAAGTGCCCAAACAACTTCCACGTGACATCGGCCTTCGTAGAGATCAACTAGACAGTCAAGCCGTTGAGGTCAGTTGTTGCATCGCAACGGCCGCCAGAGCCGCGACCCCAACCGGAAGACAACTCTCGTCAACTTCGAATGTCGAAGTATGGATTGGTCGCGAAGATGGCCAACTCTCGCCACGGACTCCAAGGCGCATCGCTGCGCCGGGAATATGCCGCAAGACGAAAGCAAAATCTTCGGATCCCATGCTGGTGGGCATCTCTCCTATTGCGGCATCGCCAAGATACTTCCGAAAGGCAGCCAGGGCCACGGCAGTAGCCGTCTCGTCATTGACCACCGGCGGGATCTCTTCGCTGAACTCGACCTCGGCGATCGCGCGCATCCCAGCTGCAATATGGGTGGCCACCTCCGCGACCCTAGCCCTGAGGTGGGCTATCACTGCTTCGCGGTAGGCGCGCACGGTTCCCCGAACTACTGCAAAGTCCGGGATCACATTCGCGGCGTTGCCGGCGTTTAAGCTGCCAATGGTCAAGACAGCCGCATCGGCTGGGTCGATCTCTCTGCTAACTACGGACTGGAGAGCAGTCACGACCTGTGCGGCAATGACCACGGGGTCGACTGTCTGATGGGGGCGGGCGGCGTGACCTCCGCGACCGAGAATCCTAATGTCGAACATCAGAGCTCCCGCCATAACCGGCCCGGGCCGTACGGCGACTTGCCCAGCCGGGAGGTCGTGCCAGACATGAAGCATATACGCGACATTAGGATGGGCAATTTCGAACAGGCCGTCAGCGATCATCCGAGTTGCGCCGCTCGCCGCTTCCTCTGCTGGCTGGAACATGAAAACGACATCGCCGACGAGTTGTTCGCGCAGGTTGGTGAGCAACGTCGCAGCGCCCGCCAGACAGGCTACGTGGACATCGTGCCCGCAAGCGTGCATCACACCTTGCCTCCGCGAGGCAAACGGGACTGGGGCCTCCTCCTGGATAGGTAGCGCATCCATGTCAGCGCGAAGAAGTACAACTCGTCCCTTAGCCTCGTCCGAGCTTCGGCCGTGCAACAACGCAATTACCCCAGTTCCAGCAATGCCCGCGTGGACCTCAAGCCCAAGCCGTCGTAGATGCAGTTCGACCAAACGAGCTGTATCTGCCTCTTGGTAGGCGAGCTCCGGCGACGCATGGATCTTCCGACGCAGCAGAGTGACGTCGCCGACAATCGCGTTCGCAGCCGTGAGCAGTTGTGGGTCGCGCATCAAATCGTGCGCGTTAGGGCGGCCCTAATGAAGGGCTGTGGAGGGAATGAAGTATTCGTATAACCCTGACTCGGTGAAAAGGTTGTCACCGGCCAGCGACGACACCGTGAGATCGGCCGGCACAGAAGCGAGATCCAGACCGACGTCATGGATACTCTCTCGGGGCGCAATGGGGGCAATCAGGCAATGTCTATCTCGAAAAGTTCCCGAGGGAGTCTATTAAAGACCTCGCAACCATCGTCCGTAACTACTAGGTCGTCTTCAAACTGAAACCCTCCCAGCCCAGGAACGTACAGCGGGGTCTCGATCGCTAACACCATTCCTGGTTCTAACTCACGCTCTTCGCGGGGCGAAAACCACGGGGCGAATTCGCCAACTCCCAGTCCTATTGAGTGGCCGATATGACCGCGCGTATAGCCGTCCAGATGGTGTTCGCGAATCGCACTCTGGGCTGCGTTGTAGACATCGCACATTCGAACGCCAGGCCGAACCATCGCAACCGCCGAGTCAATACCAGCCTTCAGTGCAGTCGCTATTCGACGCTGGAGCTCCGTGAGTCTGCCGGCGACAAAGCTACGACCAATATCTGAACTATACCCATTTAGTACCGCACCACAATCGACGAATACTACGTCACCAGGTTGGACAATTGGCTGCTCTGGCACGACCCTCGAGAACCGACCTGCTGCCCAACAAATCGCCCATGCCTCCTGAAAGTGTGGTTCTCCATTCTCAATTGCCCAGCTAACGCAAGCTTCCTGGTATTTCAATCGCAGTTGGTACGGACTCGAACCTGTGAGTCGTCCGTGCATCAGCGATCTAATGCCATGTTCGGCCAGAGACGTTGCGGAGCGTAGAAGCTCTATTTCGGCGTCTGTCTTGACTGCACGGATCTGCTCGAACAGGTTAGTCGCATCAACCCATTTGACCCTGGGAAGAAGGGATTTAATGCGCTCAACAGCTCGATGCGGAATCGCCCCACTTTCAATTCCAATACGAGCCGTGCCGAGGTTTCGCTCGCTGATTCCTTCAGCCAAGAGGGATGACACCGTATCGAAATCGGTCTGAACGGGCTTCGGTACTGACAATCTTCCGGAGTCAAAGAGACGGCCGTTAGGTAGGACCTCCATCCAGACCGGAGTTGTACGAATATCCTTGATCCAGGTAGCTTCGCGTGCGGCCATCTCCACCCAATCAGGAATAACCATGAATGCGGAGTCGCCAGCATTCAACGGCAGGACAGCTACTGCGCAACCAGATACTTCAAAGTGATTCTGAAATCCGGTCACGTACTGGAAATTGCGTGGCGTGTATGCCAATAACGCATCGCAGCCGCCCTCGCTCATTAGCTGCGCCACTCGTCGGGGTTCAAAGGGAATCTTAGGCATATACACTCGCTAGTTGAAGTCGTGGATTACGCAAGGGCCTGGGCCCGGGGGTCGACCATTCGCCTCAGACCATCACCGAGTAAGTTGAATGCAAGGACGGCGAGCGTGATAGTCAGGCCAGGAATTGTCGTTAGCCAAGGAGCTATGTAGATTACCCTCTGCCCTTCCGCCAACATCGAGCCCCACTCCGGAAGTGGTATGGGGACGCCTAGGCCGAGGAAACTAAGTCCCGTCGCTAGTAATAAATTCCGGCCCACCTGTAAACTGGACAAAACGAATAGCTCGGGCATGAGACTGGGGAGTACATGGCGTATCAGAATGCGACTTGGGCGGGCACCAAGCGCGCGGGCGGCAGTTACAAATTCTGCCGACCGCAATATGCGTGTTTGACTGAATAGCACTCGAGTATATGAAGCCCACCCGGTCAAGCCCAGAACGATAATAAGGTTGGAAATGCTATTGCCATACAAAGCAACAATCAACAACGCTAGTAGCACAGGGGGCAAAGCCTGTTGGAGGTCGACTGCGCGCATTATCAGTTGTTCTGGCCAACCGCTCCAATAACCCGAGCAGAGAGCCAGAGCGGTCCCAATTACTCCAGACGCTAGCACTCCTACGACTGCAACGCTCATCGAGAATCGCGCACCGTAAAGAAGCCTGCTAAGTTCATCTCGTCCGAAGCTGTCGGTGCCGAACGGATGACCAGTGGCGCCATGCGAGTCCCAAAAGCCAGGCTTTAGTCGGCTCGGCAAATCCTGAGCTAAGGGATCCCAATGAACTACCAGTGGTCCTGCAAACATCATGGCCAGGCCGGCGGCTACTGCACCTAGACCCAACATAAGGCGCCAGTTGGCAAGTAGCGTCCGCAGCTGGTTTGGGAAGCTGGCCGATGCGTCATCGGATATGTCTGCGCCTTCCAACTCCGTCTGCAATGCAAGGGCTTCCGACACTAGGAGCGCTGGGTGACTCGAGTTCGAACGTCGACGACTGCTAGGGCCATATCGACGAGCAGGTTCGTCGTGACCACCCCAATCGCCATTAATAGGACGACTGCCTCAACTAGAGGCAAATCGCGATTGGCTACCGCTTCTACACTCAGTTGACCAATACCAGGCCATGCGAAGATGGTCTCCACGATCACCGTACCGCCCACTAGAGTGGCCAATTGGAGACCGATGGCGCTGAATATCGGGTTCAGCCCATTTCTAAAGACGTGCCGAATCCACAGCCGCCGAGCAGATAAGCCCTTGGCACGTGCAACTAACACGTAGGGCTCTCGATGCGCCTCGATCATTCGGGTCCTGGTGATTAGCATGATTGTTGGCATCACTGCGAATGCTAGGGTCAGCACGGGAAGGACAAGCTGCTCCGGTGTGCCGCTACCCGACGTTGGAACCCACCGCAGATTTACGGCGAACACCAGGACGAGCATTAGACCCACCCCAAATGTTGGCATCGATTGCCCAAATGCCGATATTAAACCAGCAAGTGCATCGACCCAGGAACCCTCCATAACGGCCGCCGCAAATCCGAGACCCACCCCAATTGTGACCGCAAGTGCAATCGAGAAGATTATGAGTTCAAGGGTGGCGGGGACTCGGCCGAGAGCCACATCCAGAGCAGGTTGCTGATAGTACAGAGAAGTCCCGAAGTCGCCGTGAATCGCGCCTGATAGATAGTGTGCGTACTGGATCGGAAGTGGTTGATCCAACCCCAGCTTATGTTGAAGGGCTAATCGGTCTGCGGTTGATGCCTCCGGTGGCAGCAACAAGCTAACTTCGTTTCCCGACAGACTCACCAGAAAAAACACGACCGTGGTGACAGCGAAAAGCGTCACTGGTATGAGCAATAGTCTTGTCGCTATATAACGTTGCATTGGGGATCCCGGTCATTCACCGAAGGCGACGCGCCCAGCTACCATTGAGCGGTAGGTCTAAACCTGCACGCTGACGTTTGTCAAGTCGACCACTTCGTCGGTTCGGAGCTGGAATCCACTCACTTTCTTGCTAACCCCGAAGTAATCGGCCGGTTGATATAGCCAGATCGCGAAGGAATTGTCATAAGCATATTGCGTTGCCTGATGGTATAAGTCAGTGCGCCGTTTTGAATCGAGGTGACGGGACCCCGAAAACGGATCCACCCTCAATGAGAGTTCCGGGGTTCTGACTCCAGCTGCGATGAGCACCGCGGCTGGGTGCCGACGTCGTCGGCTTCGATGAATTGTAGAGACG
>Ga0307373_10015852_pt1 | contig 10194 bp, 3 predicted proteins | sample OX2MG_FD_202534 | JGI IMG/M metagenome (GOLD analysis project Ga0307373, IMG submission 202534) | Soil microbial communities from Risofladan, Vaasa, Finland - OX-2 | ecosystem: Environmental > Terrestrial > Soil > Coastal area > Acid sulfate soil | place: Finland: Risofladan, Vaasa | collected...
GGTAGAGACGCTGGGTGACGCCGTATTGCACATCATTCGTGTCCGTCACAGTGTCATTTTCATCGAAGCGCAAGAAACGGCTAAACCCGTTCACGCCATTCACGTAGTGATACTCGAATTTTGGTTCGATCACGTGCTTCCATTTCACCGCGCCAGCGCCCCACACGCGATCGAGCGACGGCGGCCGCAAATCCAACGAGAATTCCTCGGCGGTTTGCACCAAGGGCTGAGCCACGAACGCTCCATTCTGTAATTGGCCGCCATAGCGCATCGAGCGCAGAGTGAAGCTTGGCGTTATGCCCAGCCACGGTCCCCAGCGGAGCGGCACGGTGACATTCGGCGCGAATTCCGTTCGCGACACAAATGCTGGCGTGTCGAATCCGGGCGGAACATTCGTTTCGCGATGGACCGCATCGGCAAAAAAATCGAAGCCCACGTACACAGGCCACTTTCTCCACGGCGCGCGGTCGACGGAGCTAACGCGAATTTCCGGCGCGGTGCGCAGATCAATCGACGTATCCGGCTGCGCGCTCAAAAAGTTTTTGTAGCTCATTGACGCGAGACTCACGCTGAATCCGTCGAAAGTTTTCGCCACAAACGCCGTGTTACGCACTTCGGAATTCACCGCCTGCTCAAACGTCTCGGAAAATGCCAGCCGGAACGTCAACGACGACAATTGATCGAGATTCGCCACCGCGCGCCATCCCCCGGGGAGCAGCGCGTCGAAAAAAAGATGATCTTCGTGGCCACCCTGTTTTGTTACAATTCCGCCCGGCACGGCGATCCCGCGGTCAATCACGCCGAAATAATTCGCCGTCAACGTTGCGTTGGCCCACGGCTTCATGCGAATTCCCGCGGTTTGACTCCAGCCGCGCCTGCTCAAGTACTCGCCGCCCAGCGTCGCGTCCATCCACTGGGTGGGCGCCCAGTAAAACGAATCGCCGAATACGAATCCCTTCGCCGTCGAGTTTCCAACGTCGGGAACCAAGAACCCCGTTTGCCGTAGTTTCTTGCCAATGGGCACGGACGCGTGCGGCAGATAAATGATGGGTACATAAAAAAGCCGGAACGACGCGTGCTCGAGCACCACGGATTTCTGCAAGTGGATCACTGCCCTGGGCGCATAGAATTTCCATTGTGGCCGGTCCGGCTTGCACACAGTCACCCACGCGTGCGTCACCACAAATGTGTTCTCGTCGGTGCGTTGCACGGTTGCAGCCGCGAACGTCAGCGGGTTCGGGCTCACAAGCACGCTAGGATCCGAAAGATGCTGCACCGTCACGGTTCCGCGTACATTGCGAAACAATCCGTGCCCCGTTTTGAGGTTATACGTGCCCTCGTCAGCGTCCATGTGTTGCGACTGATAGTCGAACTGGACGTGACCGCGCGCCACGGCCGTCATTGTCACTTCGTTGTACTCCACGTGGTCCGCGCGCAGACGAATGCCTGCGTACAGGATGTCCACGTGGCCATCCGCAAAGAAAACTTTACCGGCCTGTTTCTGGGTGTCCGCTTCGAGCGTCATTTCGCCGCGCTGCGTCCGCAAGCGCGTCTGCGTTCGTCCCTGCGTCATTTTGCTCGCAATGACAGGCACGGGTAGGGCCATAAGGAACAGCAATAGAGCCGCAATCGTTCGTATATTGTTCCCAGGCACAAAGCGATTTTCGATCCAGTCGAGCATCGTTCAAGAAGAAGCTAGGAGCCTAACACGCTCAACCACTTTTGTAGTGCGAGGTTTGCTCATTTCGTTTCAGAGGTGGTTCTGTAAAAGGCGGATTCGGAATCCGCCGGACCCGCGCGCGGGTCAAAATCAATCGGCGGATTCCGAATCCGCCACGCCTTTTAGCGAGGGCCTTTTACCTCACGCGAAGTCGAAGCGCGCGCGTATTTTTCTTTCCAAGAATCGTGAAAGGCCTCTCGCTGTTCGCTCAACGGCGGTGGAACGTTACTTCTCATATTGTCGCTCTTTACCCAGTTATCTTATTCGTGACACGGGCCGCTCGATTTCTCTCCAGCTCCCCGGCATCACTCTGCTACGATGCATTCGTTCCTCATGGGATTCCGGTCCGCAGCGCAAAACGAACCGGTGATTCAAGTCTGCTCGCAATGTGGTGCCGTCGGCAATCAAGACGTTGACGTGTGTCCGTTCTGTGAATCGGCCTTCATACCTACCGAGACTCCCGAAAGGTGCGGCGCGGCTTCTTCTGAGGAGCCGGAATGGCGCCGCGAGGTTGCCCGGCGGCTGGAAGTTTACCGCTCGCGCCGTCATCCGTCTGACGAACCTGTCCTGCCTTTTGGCCATAGCAATTCTCCCGATGTAATCACGACGGCTACCGCCCCGCGCACTCTCGCACGCCTTCGCCCCACGCAGCGCGTCGAAATTCACGTCTCGCAGCCGCAGCTGGATTTTTCGGTCGTCGAAAATTATCGATTGAATCCCGGCGGTGCATCCCTGCCGGCCGCTGAACTGGCGACGCGCCGCCTCGCGGGCGCGCTCGATGCATGTATCGTCTGCGGCGTCTTCATTGCGTTTCTAGGGCTCTTTCGCTCAATGGGAGGCCAACTCGGCTTTGTACGCGTCGATTTCGCTGTTTACGCCGCTACGTTTTTTTTAATCTATGCGATTTACTTCGTCCTGTTCACTCTGTTTTCCGGATCGACTCCGGGCATGCACGTGCGCGGCCTGGCGGTAGTGGCTCTTGACGGCACTTTTCCCGAGACTCGCCAGCTACTGTGGCGCAGCTTCGGATATTTGCTTTCTGGCGGAACGCTTCTGCTCGGCTTTCTCTGGGCGCTTTGGGACGAAGACCGCCTCACCTGGCAAGACCGCATCTCGCAGACGTACATAGCCGTGGCGTCGAATGACGACTCCGATCACGACCGGGAATAGCCAGTCTCCTAGTTCATTGACCCCGCTCCGAATTAACTTTCACGTCCCCGCAACTTCGCCAATCAAACGCTTGGCAAACGCAACGCTCGCGCACCGAGTCCGCGCACATATATGACCCTGTGGCCTGGCCATCCGTGCGCGGGTCACGAGCATCCAAACATTTGATTCTGGACCCCGCTCCCCAGCGCTCATAACACGGCTGAGGATGCTATAATCTAGGCTCGCTCGAGTCGGCTGGTTGCTGGCGGAACGGCAAAGCGCCGGGCACAGGGAAAATACATGAGTCCATTTTGGAAGAAAGTCGTCATTGTCCTGTCGGTGCTTGTTTTCGCTTATGTCGCGGTGGGCTACGTTAAGGGGAAGACGAGCGACGACAAGTCGTACGTCTCGCTTACCGTCTATAGCGAAGTCCTTCACCGCATCCAGGACGACTATGTCGATCAGCCGAACATCCACAAAGTCACATCGGGCGCCCTGCACGGACTGCTCGATTCGCTCGATCCGCAATCGAGCTACTTGAGCCCGCTGGAATACACGGACTACAAGCAGAAAGTTGACGACAAATCCAAAGGCCAGGTCGGAGTGTTCCTGTCCAAGAGGTTCGGGTACATCATTGTCGTCTCTATTTTGCCCGATAGCCCCGCGCAGAAGGCCGGTCTCCGCGACGGCGACCTCTTTGATTCCATTGCCGGATTTTCGACCACGGAAATGTCCATCGGGCAGGCGCAGGTTCTGCTGACGGGCGAGCCCGGACAGAGCGTAAAGGTGGACGTGATTCGCCGCGGGACTCAGCAGCCGTTTACCGTGACGATGACCTATACCAAGCTTCAGCCGCCGCACATCCTGCAAGAAGAAATGCAAAAAGACATCGCCTATATTCGCGTTCCTACATTCGAGCCCGGCACCGCGAAACAGATTCGCGAGAAGCTGGCCCAATTCCAGCGCCAAGGCGCCAAAGAGCTGATTCTCGACTTGCGCGATTGCGCCTCAGGCCCCACAAGCGAAGGCGTCGCCGCCGCGAAGCTTTTCCTCTCTTCCGGTACAATTGCTACTCTGCGCGGCCAGACCGTCGCGACGCAGACCTTCTCCGCGGATGCTTCCAAGACGGTTTGGAAAGCGCCGATGACCGTACTGATTTCGGGCGGCACGGCAGGACCCGCCGAAATTCTTGCTGCAGCTATCGCCGATAATCATCGCGGCGATACAGTGGGTGAAACAACGTTCGGGACCGCTTCGCAACAAAAAATCATAACGCTCGATGACGGCGCCGCGCTCATTCTCACTGTCGCCAACTATTTCACCCCTGATGGCAAGTCCATTCCCAAGGATGGCGTCGAGCCTACTGTGCCGGTGAATCCGCAGGCCGTGGACGACGTTGCGCAGCTCAATCAGAACCAGCTCGCGCCGCCACCTCCCGGGCAACTCCCTTCCGCTGATGATCCGGTAGTAAAACGGGCCATCGAAATTCTCCAAGCCGCTGCCGCCGCGCCGAAAGCTGCTTGATCGCTTCCGCGCGAACATTTCCAGGGTTCCCGCGTTGTTGGCAGGGGAATTCCCCTCCTGCTTCAGCAGACAACTGTGGCTTTGATTTCGATAGGGAGATACTTGCTTAGATAGCGGCAGACGGTACGGCTTGGTCGTATACAGTGGGCGATTTGACGGGGATAACAACCTCAACGACTGTGCCGGGATTGGAATTCCGGAGCCGCAATTCGCCGCCAAATTCCTTGACGCGCTGCCTCATCCCTCCGATACCAATACCAATATTCTCAGGCCGGAAGTCCGCGACGTGATCGGAGATACCGTTGCCATCATCGCGCACGGTAACGATCACCTGCGTTTCTTCCTTCGATAAAGTAACCCAGGCTTTGTGCGCCTGCGAATGCCGAAACACGTTGGTTAGAGCCTCCTGAACGATGCGAAAAACGGCGGTTTCGACGTCCGGAGCGATGCGAGGAAAGTTGGGAGGTTGCACATCGATAGCGGTCTCGATTCCGCTGCGTTTCGTGAACCCTTCCAGATACCACTTGAGCGCGGCTCGCAAGCCGACTTCATCCAATAAAGGGGGATGCAGGAGGTGAGATATGTTGCGGACCTGTTGGATGGTACGATCAATTAATATGCTCACATCGACGGCTGCTTGTTTTTTTGATGCGGAACGTTCCTGCTGAAGGCTTCCATCCAGCATCATCTTGATCGCGACGAGATCCTGACCCAGGCCGTCATGCAATTCCCGCGCGATTCGGCGGCGCTCTTCATCCTGTGTCGCGATTAGACTGCTGGAAAGCCGGCGCAGCTCGGAGTTCAACACTTCGAGCTGATGTGTCTTACGGTGCAGTTCGGCGAAAACACTCACCTTCGCACGCAACAGCTCCGGGACAACGGGAACCGAAAGATAGTCGACAGCTCCGCGCTGATAGCCCTTGAGGCGATCCAGGTCCGTCAAGTGCACGGCTGAGACGAAGATGATCGCGGTTTTCTGAAACCTGGGATGCTGGCGTATCATCTCCGCCAGTTCAAAGCCATCGAGTTCGGGCATGCTGACGTCCATAAGGACGACCGCGATGTCCGTCTTGAGCAGGTGCTCTAACGCTTCCCGGCCCGAATTTGCCTTGATGAGATTTTCACCTAGTTCACTGAGTATGGCTTCATAGCTAAGCAGCTTGGCAGGCTGATCGTCCACCATGAGTATGTTGACTTTCTCCTGCATGCTCATAACCTTCCTCTTGCCTCAGTGAACTTGAACGTAATCATTCGCACAGCGTAATCCGCTTATCCGGCAGCTACCGATGGAGCCACATACGAAGCGCCGAAAGAAGCTGCTCCGTATTTACTGGCTTCGCTAAATATTCCGAAGCGCCCGCTTCAAGACACTTCTCGCGATCGCCTTTCATGGCCTTTGCGGTCAGCGCGATGATCGGGAGGCGGCGCAATGATGGATTTTGCCGGATCACCTGCATGGTTTCATATCCGTCCATCTCCGGCATCATGATGTCCATCAATACAATCGCGACGTCAGGCGTTGATTCAAGTGTCTTGACCGCTTCGCGCCCCGTGCCAGCGGTTAACACGGTCATCCCGCGACGTTCCAGCACGCTGCTGAGAGCGAAGATATTCCGCACGTCGTCATCGACGACGAGCACTTTCTTCCCTACCAAGGCATCATCGGAACTGTGCAGCCGATCCAGCATTTTCTGCTTTTCCTGCGGCAGGTCAGCGACAACGCGGTGCAAGAACAACGCTGTTTCATCCAACAATCGCTCGGGGGATTCAACGCCCTTGACCACAACGCTGCGTGCCAACGTGTGCAGGCGGGCGTCTTCTTCCGGCGACAATTCTTTGCCGGTGAAAACAACGACGGGCAAATCGCCCAGCGACGGAGTGTCACGGAGGCGCTCCAAAACGTCGAAGCCGGACATGTCGGGGAGACGAAGGTCCAGCACAACGCAATCGAAAGGCTCCTCGGTCAGCGTTTCAATCGCTTCAGCACCGGTAGCTGCGACTGAAACGTCTATGTCGTCGTAACCCAGAAGCTCACGGATACTGAGCTGCTCAGCAGGGTTATCCTCGACCACCAGCAAGCGCTTGCGGCGCGGTGCCGCATAGTCCTTTATACGAGTCAATGCCGTTTCAAGTCCCTCCGGAGTGGTTGGTTTGGTGACAAAAGCGAATGCGCCTCGAGCCAGACCGTGACTGCGGTCTTCATCGAGCGTCAACATCTGAACGGGAATGTGACGCGTCGCCGGATCTTGTTTCAAATGGTTGAGGACCGTCCAGCCCAGCATGTCCGGCAGAAAAACGTCGAGAGAAATGGCTGTCGGATGGAACTCGCGAGCCAGCGCAAGGGCCTCCGCACCGCGCATGGCCACAAGAACCTTGAATCCCTTATCTCGCGAAAGATCGCACAGCACGTGAGCGTAGTGAGGATCGTCCTCGACGATCAGCAAGACGGTGTCATCCTGCTGGAGGTTGTTGCGATCGTCCGCAATATGCTCGACGGGCATCTCCGTTACAGTCACGCTGGACAACTTCACGGGCGACGCGGACGGCGTGGCCTTCCCTTCCAGCACGCTGATGTTGGGTGTCGAAGGACCAACGTATGTCTGGGGCAGATACAGCGTGAATGTGCTCCCCTTCCCAGGCGCGCTGCGCAACTGGATTTCGCCTCCCAGGAGGCTAGCCAGTTCGCGGCTGATCGCTAGCCCGAGTCCCGTCCCGCCGTATTTGCGGCTCGTGCCGGCGTCAGCTTGTTGGAAGGCTTCAAAGATGATTCGCTGTTTTTCGGTCGGAATACCGATGCCGGTATCGGAAACCTCGAAGGACACAACGGCCGCTGCCCCGCTGAGAATGGGGTGATCCTGACTCCAGTCCCTGTCGGCCAAAGATACCGAGAACCGCACACTCCCTTGTTCGGTAAATTTGAACGCGTTGGAGAGCAAATTCTTCAGGACTTGCTGGAGACGCTTGGAGTCCGTGACCAGGCTGCGAGAGAGGTGCGGATCGGATTGCACTTCGAACGTAAGCCGGCGGTTTTCCGCTTCGTGACGGAAGGGGCGCGCGACGGTTTCGATAAGGCTGGTGAAGAAAACTTCCTCGGCGTCGACGGAGACCGTACCGGATTCGATCTTCGAAAGGTCAAGAATGTCGCTGATAAGGTTCAACAGGTCTGTGCCCGCGCCGTGAATCGTGCGCGCGAACTCCACCTGCTTCGGCGTCAAATTCTTGTCCGCGTTATCACCGAGTTGCTGGCCCAGGACGAGAATGCTATTGAGTGGCGTGCGAAGTTCGTGCGACATGTTGGCCAAAAACTCTGATTTGTATTTGGAAGTCAGGGCCAGTTCCTTCGCTTTTTCCTCCAAGGCCCGGCGTGCTTGTTCAATTTCCTGATTCTTGCGTTCGACTTCCACGTTCTGCTCTGCAAGCTGCTGGGCTTTTTGCGCAAGCTGTTCGTTGGTTTGCTGCAATTCCTTCTGCTGGGTCTGAAGCTCCGTGGCCAATTGCTGAGACTGCTTGAGCAAACCTTCCGTCTGCATCGTAGCCTCAATGCTATTCAACACAATGCCGATGCTGGCAGTCAGTTGCTCCAGAAACGCGAGATGCGAAGCAGTAAAAACATTCAAGGAGGCTAGTTCAATGACCGCCTTGGCGCGATCCTCGAACAGCACCGGGAGAACGATCACGTTCCGCGGCACGGCTTCGAACAAACCAGAGCGGATCGGCACAGTGTTCTCCGGCAAATCCGTAATCAGCATGCGCCGTTTCTCGGATGCGCACTGTCCCACAAGGCCTTCGCCGACTTGCAAGCGCTGGCGATGACCGTCTTCACCGTCGTCAGCAAACGCCGATAGCAAAACCATGTCCGATGAATCCTCCGCCCCTACTTGGTAGATCACTCCTTGTTGTGCGTTGACCAGGGGCGCCAATTCGGATAGCAGCATTCGGCCCACTGTGGTCAAATCCCGCTGGCCTTGAAGCATGCCTGTGAAGCGCGCAAGGTTTGTCTTCAGCCAGTCCTGCTCCGTGTTACGGTCAGTGGTCAGACGGAGGTTGTCGATCATGGTGTTGATGTTGTCCTTCAGCTCCGCGACCTCTCCGCTGGCTTCCACCTGAATCGACCGCGTCAGGTCGCCTTTGGTCACGGCGGTCGCCACTTCGGCGATAGCTCGTACCTGGTTGGTCAAGTTGTCGGCCAGCAGGTTCACGTTGCCGGTTAAATCCTTCCACGTGCCTGCCGCGCCCGGCACATTGGCCTGGCCGCCGAGACGCCCTTCCACGCCTACTTCGCGGGCCACCGTGGTTACCTGGTCGGCGAACGTGGCGAGCGTGCCCGTCATGTTGTTAATCGTCTCCGCCAGCGCCGCGACTTCGCCCTTCGCATTCACGGTGAGCTTTTGCGTCAGTTCACCGTTCGCGACGGCCGTCACCACTTTCACAATTCCGCGCACCTGCTCCGTAAGATTTGCCGCCATGACGTTTACGTTGTCCGTGAGGTCCTTCCATGTGCCGGCCACGCCCGGTACCTGCGCCTGGCCGCCCAACTTTCCGTCCGTGCCCACTTCGCGCGCCACGCGCGTCACCTCTGCGGCGAAGGCGTTAAGCTGGTCCACCATGGTGTTAATCGTGTTTTTCAGCTCGAGAATTTCGCCCTTCACATCCACCGTGATTTTGCGTGACAAGTCGCCGCGGGCCACGGCCGTGGTCACCTCCGCGATGTTACGCACTTGTCCGGTCAGGTTTCCGGCCATGGCGTTCACCGAGTCAGTAAGGTCCTTCCATGTGCCGGCAACGCCCGGCACATTGGCCTGACCGCCGAGCCGCCCTTCGCTGCCGACTTCGCGCGCCACGCGCGTGACTTCAGCGGCGAACGAGCGCAACTGCTCAACCATCGTATTGAGCGTTTCTTTCAGCCGCAAAATCTCGCCGCGCACATCCACGGTGATTTTCTTCGAGAGGTCGCCGTTCGCGATGGCCGTGGCAACTTCGGCGATGTTGCGTACCTGGCCGGTCAGGTTGCTGGCCATGAAGTTCACGTTGTCGGTCAGGTCCTTCCACGTGCCCGCCACGCCCGGTACTTGCGCCTGGCCGCCCAGCTTGCCTTCCGTGCCCACTTCGCGCGCCACGCGCGTCACTTCGCCCGCGAACGCGTTCAACTGGTCCACCATGGTGTTAATCGTATCTTTCAGTTCAAGGATTTCGCCCTTCACGTCCACCGTGATCTTGCGTGACAAGTCGCCGCGGGCCACGGCCGTGGTCACCTCCGCGATGTTACGCACTTGCCCGGTCAGGTTGCCGGCCATTGAGTTGACCGAGTCCGTGAGGTCCTTCCACGTGCCCGCGACGCCCGGCACGTTGGCTTGACCGCCGAGCCGCCCTTCTGTGCCCACCTCGCGCGCGACGCGCGTCACTTCCCCCGCGAACGCGTTGAGCTGGTCTACTGTCGTGTTAATCGTTTCTTTGAGCAGGAGAATTTCGCCGCTGACGTTCACCGTGATCTTTTTGGACAAGTCGCCACTAGCTATCGCCGTGGACACCTCGGCGATATTACGCACCTGGCCCGTCAAGTTGCTGGCCATTGAGTTAACTGAGTCGGTAAGATCTTTCCACGTGCCGGCGACGCCCGGCACTTGCGCCTGGCCGCCCAGCTTGCCATCGGTTCCCACTTCGCGCGCCACACGCGTCACTTCGGACGCGAACGACCGCAACTGGTCCACCATGGTGTTAATCGTATCTTTCAGTTCAAGGATTTCGCCCTTCACGTCCACGGTAATCTTGCGCGACAGGTCGCCGCGCGCCACGGCCGTAGC
>Ga0307373_10015853_pt1 | contig 10193 bp, 7 predicted proteins | sample OX2MG_FD_202534 | JGI IMG/M metagenome (GOLD analysis project Ga0307373, IMG submission 202534) | Soil microbial communities from Risofladan, Vaasa, Finland - OX-2 | ecosystem: Environmental > Terrestrial > Soil > Coastal area > Acid sulfate soil | place: Finland: Risofladan, Vaasa | collected...
CTTCCGCGACGCCCTCTGCAGCCGTATCCACTCCCCCCAGGATGACGTGATCCTGCTTGAGGCGGGGCGAGCGGGGATGGAGGTTCCAGACCGGGAGGCCTGACCGCAGGTCGGCGGCAACGCGTCCAATCCCGCTTCCGACCCGGGGTCTGGGGCTATTCCTCTTTCCAGCTCGGATGGCGCCTAAATAGACCGCCCCATTGTATGTGGCTCCAGTGTTCTGGGCGATAGGCCGGCAGTAGGGCGACCTGCGATTGCGGAACGCTGGTGTGCACCGCCGCGGTCGTGATGGTGGTGATCTCGGCGGCCGCGATCTCCACCAGGGTCGAGTTGTGGACGCGCTTGACCACAATCCCGTGAAAGATATCGGACTCTTCATCGCCCAGCAACGACTCCGCACTCCCAATCTCCGTGCCCTCCGCGCTGAGAACCCGGGCTCGATAGGGCATCGCCCGCCAGGCTATCGGTGTCGTGTCGTCTGACATGCTAATTTCGCTCTCCTAACCTTGGGAAGGAATCGGCGCCGATGCAGTACCGCCTCGAGGGGCGACATCGCCAAGCCTACGAGTCCCGGAACAGCGAGGGTACCGCTTGAGCGCTCCTGCCGGCCGGGGCGGGCGGTGTTGGCGGCGTTGGCGCCGGAACTGAAACTCAACCCGAAAATCCAGACTCGCGGAAAACCTGCAGGGGCCTGGACTCATGCCGTGGGTGGGACCACGACCTCTAGTTGGACGATCCCAACTGCTGGACCATGAAAGCGTTGATTGCCGCCTCCTCCCGCCAGCGCTGATAGCGGCCCGATTGACCGAAGTGTCCACCTTGCATGTTCACCCTCAGAACCACAGGTCGGGAGCCGGTATTGAGATGCCGCAACTTGGCGACCCACTTGGCGGGCTCCGAATAGCGCACGCGGCTATCGTTCAGCCCAGCAGTCGCCAGAATGGCGGGGTAGGCGGCCGGACGAATGTTGTCGTAGGGCGAATAGCTCTTGATGTACCAGTAAACCTCCGGGTCCGATGGATCCCCCCATTCGTCGTACTCGGTCACGGTCAGGGGCAAGGCCGGCGTCAGCATGGTGCTGAGAACATCCACGAATGGCACCTGGAGCACCGCGCAACCGAACAGGTCGGGCCGCATGTTGAGCACCGCCCCCACCAAAAGGCCGCCCGCGCTGGCCCCCCTGATGCCCAGCTGGCCACTCGTAGTCAGGCCAGCACCGATCAGGTGCTGGGCGCAGGCGACAAAGTCGGAGAAGGTGTTGGTCTTCTTGGTCAGGCGGCCGCCGTCATACCACTGGCGCCCCATCTCCCCTCCGCCACGAACGTGCGCAATGGCATAGGTGAAGCCGCGCTCCAGAAGAGCCAAGCGCTCCACTCGAAACTCCGGGTCGCTGGAACGCTCGTACGCACCGTATCCGTAGAGCACGGTCGGGAGCGGAGCCCCAGGCGGCAGATCCCGGCGGCGCACCAGCGAAATGGGTATCCTCACCCCGTCCGCAGCCGAGGCGAAAACGCGCTCGGCAACAAAGCGCTGGGGATCGTAGCCGGGCACCAGCTGACGTTTGAGTAGTTTCCGCCTGCCACTTGGCACCTCGTAGTCGAAGATCGAAGTCGGGGTCGTGAGGGAGGAGAATTCGAATCTGATTGTGTCGCCCTCGTAGTCGAGGGTGTCGAGGATGCGCGCGCTGTAGGCACTCTCCCCAAAGGCGAGGCGTTGGAGGGAGCCGTAATTGGAGCAGATCTCGATCTGGGTCAGGCCCTCAGCACGGCAGCCAATGACTAGGAAATCGCGGTGCGCATCGATCGAGGCCAGGCGCACACCGGGACGCTCCGGAACCAGCGGGGTCCAGTTCGTCCTTCCGGGCGCCGCCTGGGGCGCGGCCAGAACCCTGAATTCGGGGGCGCCGTCGTTGGTGAGGATCACAAACCTGTTGCCCTGGTGAGCAACCTCGTACTCCATCCCTTCCCGGCGTCGCTCGATCAGCTGCGGTTCGGAGAAAGGGCTCCCGGCGGCCAGGTAACGCCATTCGCTGCTGGTCTCGCTGCGTGCGGCGATGAGCACGAATTCCTCACTCGGGGTCAGTCCGACGTCCAGATGGAAACGCTCGTCCGCCTCTTCGTAGACCAGCTGATCCTCAGCTGCCCGGCTGCCCAGACGGTGGCGCCACACCTGGAAAGGCCGAATCGCGCTGTCCGGCCGGACATAAAACAGGACGGTGCCGTCACTCGACCAGGCCGCGCCGTAGTAGACGCCGGGCACCACGTCGCCAAGATCTCGATCCACCCGAAGGTCCTTGAATCGCAACTCGTGCAGCTCTGAGCCGTCCTGATCCGTGGCGTACGCCAGGACATTCTGGTCGGGGCTGATGGCGAACACGCCCAGGCCGAAATGCGCGCCTGGTTGGGCCAACAAATTGGGGTCGAGAAGAACCTGCTCAGGGCCCGACATGGATTCCGGCCGACGGCACCGAATAGCGTACTGCTGCCCTTGCTCGGTTCGGGTGTAATACCAGAAGCCGCGATGGAACTGGGGCGCCGAGACATCGGTTTCCTGAATTCGAGCCAGCGTTTCCTGAAATATCTGCTCCGACAACTGGGTCGTCTCCTCCCCCACCGCTGCCGCGTATGCTGCCTCCGCCTCCAGGTGTTGCAGTACGTCGGGATCGGAACGACTCTCGAGCCAGCTGTAGTAATCGACTCGGGTGTCGGCATGGTGGGTTTGAGAAGCGGCGCGGCGATCGGCACGCGGAGCCTGGAGTGGCCGCGAAACTGAACTCGCGCGCCAACCGGCGGGATCGGACACCAACCAAGGTTACGTCCGGTTCGAGAGCCCTTCGCGGACCCAGCGGATGGAGAATCAGGACCCGCCTTCCCACGGAGTGGCGCCGCCACTACCGCCTGGAAAGACCTCCAGGTGTCCGATCTGCTGGGGGAGAGGACAGCCTAAGGGACGCGGGTCAGGCTCGGACCCTCCATGGCGACCATCTCGTGGGGCAGCCAAAACCAGCGCAGGTGCTCGAAATCAGGGCCCAGATCAGCCGGCGCCGGACTCTGCCTGGGAGTCGAGAGGATCCGTTCAGCCTCCTCCAAATAGCCTGGTAGTGCGCTCTCGGGCTGCATGTGACGGTGGGCCGATCTGGGCTGGCGCGGCTCGGTGTAGCTGATCTCGCGCAGGCGAAGCGCGGGTTCGGGAGCCCCGCGCGCGTGCTGCCAAAGCCCGGTGGCCGAATCGAAGCGGTAGTCAGCAAGCAGCTTCCAGCCCTGCACGGCCGTCAGCTCGACGGCGGCGATGATGAAGTCGAACACCGCCTCCGAGATGAAGTAGTTGAAGTTCACCCGCACCCATCCGGGCTTGATGCCCTCGCACCCCCGGCTGATCTCGCGCTCGAACTCGTGGGAGGTGTCGAGATCGATCCCCAAGAGCCGATGTCCGTAGGGCCCGGTGCAGGAACAGCCCCCGCGCGCCTGGATTCCAAACAGGTCGTTCAAGAGCGCGACGATGAAGTTGTGATGCAGATATCGGCCCCTATGCCTGACGACGAAGGAAACGATTGAGAGGCGGTCCAGGTCGGGGTTGCCCAGGATCTCGATTTCGCTGGTCTCCCGCCAGCGCCTGATGGCGCGCTGGATGAACGCGTCCTCGTGGCGACGGATCTCATCCGCACCAACCGCCCGCTGCAGTTGGAAGACCAATCCCGCCCGAATCGATTCCACGATGGCCGGCGTTCCGCCCTCCTCGCGGTGCTCGATGTCGCTCAGATAGACGTGCTCGGTGGGATTCACATAGGAGACGGTTCCCCCGCCGGGAACCCCCGGCACCCGATTGGTGAAGAGCGCCCGACGCGCGGCCAGGATGCCGGGAGTGCCGGGGCCACCGATGAACTTGTGTGGAGATATGAAGGCGGCATCCATGTAGGGGACCTCGACCCCGCCCGCCGACGATCCCATGTCCACCTCCACATGGGGGGCGGCGGCGGCAAAATCCCAGAAGGAGAGTGCCCCTTGCTGGTGTAGCAGGACCGATATTGCTTGCCAGTCGGTGATGATGCCGGTGACATTGGAGGCGGCGGAAAAGCTGCCGATCTTGAGCGGGCGAGCACGGTGGCGTTCTAGTTCCTCGGTCAGGTGGCCGATGTCGATGTGCCCGTCGTGGTCCTCGCTGATCACGACCACGTCGGCGATCGACTCGCGCCAGGGCAGCTCGTTGGAGTGATGTTCGTAAGGACCGATGAATACAACCGGCCGCTCCGCCTCGGGAATCAGCGCAGAGAAGTGGTAGCGGTCGTCGAGGTCAGCGGGAAGGCGGAGGTTGAGGACGTCGATCAGGCGGTTGATCGCCCCGGTCGAGCCGGATCCGCAGAAGACGATGGCGTGCTCTTCGCCCGCTCCCAGGGCCGCGCGGATGATTTCGCGGGCCTCCTCACGGAAGCGGGTCGTCTGACGCCCGGTGCCCGAAGATTCGGTGTGGGTGTTGGCGTAAAGGGGCAGCACCACCTCACGGATAAAGTCTTCTATGAAGGTGAGCGCCCGACCGGAAGCGGTGTAGTCGGCGTAGGTGACCCGCCGCGGACCAAACGGCCCGACGACCGCCTCGTCCTCTCCAATCCCTTGCGAGCGGATCGTCTCGATCAGATCCATCAGCCCATGCCCATCTCGATATTAGGTGAAGATGGCGCCATCGCCCCATCGGGGGCCAAGGGGTGTTCGGGTGCCCCGCGACGCCAAAGCGCCTCTGTTGGCCCTCTTTGCCCGGGGCCCGCCCTCTCCCCGGGCCGGCGACACCGCGGGTTGCTCGCCAAGGTGGCCAATCCGCAAATTCGATCTGGTCCGTCGAGAACGACGCCTCCCCAGTGCCTCCCTGCCTCGCAATCCACGTCCAACTTGGTAGCGCCGCCGGACCGTCGGTCGGACGGTGTACGCGGGTGGGGTGATCGGGACGCCGTCGCCAGGGTCGCGGGCGCCGCGGCCCGCGGCTGGCACGATCCTTTGACGGCTAGACTCGATTTGAGTGCTCAGACGTACGTTTCTGGCGATGGCCCTGCTGGCCGCCATCGCGACTCCCGCCTGCGGCGGGCTGGGGCAACCCTCAGAGGGGACCTTGGTGCTGTTGCTGAGTGGTCCCAGCCCAACTCGGATGTCAGGCGCGGTTCGCATTCATTCCAACCGGGGCTGGGAGTCATTCGGCCATTACGACGGTCGGGTTCCTGCCGCGCCCCAGACCGCGCAGGCCGGTTCGGGATCCGTGGCCGACGGGCGCTACGATGCCGTTTCGATCGGCTCTCAGAAGGTGGGCATCCATTTCTCGGTAGGTGGCGACAAGGTCGAGCCGGTCCTGCTCGGGGTTCTAAACGATCGGCTGGTCGCTCAGCAGACGTACGCGGGCGACGGAGCGGTGAATCTCGGGCTGGCTGAACTCGGAGGCAAGTTTCCGCGCTTGGCTCCAGTCGAGTTGACGGATCAGGCTGGGAGGCCCTTCAGCCTTGCCTCCGCAGACACCACTCCGGCCCTGGTCGCGACCTTCAGCACCACCGACCGCGCGTCCTCGCTCGTTTATGCAGGGCTCTTCCTGCAGTTGGAGCACAAGCTCCCAAGCACGACTCGCCTGATCGAGGTGAGCACCGATCCCGCGCACGACACGCCGATGGAAATGCAGGCCTACGCGCACCACCTCGGCGCTGATTGGACTCTGCTGACGGGGCCGACCAGCACCATCAGTGCCTTCTGGGCCGGTCTCGCGGTGCAGACGGGCAGCGGCCTCCAGCCGATCGCCAAGCTGGCACTGGTTGACTCTCACGGATTTGTGGTGCGGCAGTTCGATGGGACACCTGACCTTCATGGGCAATTGCCCCCTGCCCTCGAGGCCGAGCTCAGCGCTGCCGGCCGCGCCGACCTTGGCTCGGGTGGCAACCGCTGGGACGTTGCCCAGGTGCTGGACGCGGTGCATCAGTTGGGCGGCCTCGCTCACGCGGCAGGCGGGGTGGGACAGATGGCACCCTCGTTCACCGTTCAGGGCTGGGATGGCCGCAGCTACAGCTCGGCGAGCCTTCTTGGGAGGTCAGCGGTTCTGAATTTCTGGGCGTCGTGGTGCGTACCCTGTCGCACCGAGATGCCGCTCCTGCAAGCGGAGGCCACCAAGAACCCCGCGATCGCATTCCTCTTCATCAACGAGAAGGACGACACCAGTTCGGCCAGGAGTTTTGTCTCCAGCCTCCACATCCAGGCCCCCATCGCATCCGACCCTGACGGCTCCGTCGGAGCCCGGTTCGGCGTGGTCGGGCTTCCGACCACCGTCTTCGTTCGGCCCGACGGGAGCATTGAGACGACCTGGATTGGCCAGCTCGGCAAAGCCACCCTCGACGACCACCTCGCAAGCCTGGGGGCCGCCTCCTGAGCCGGTACACTCAAATCCCCATGGCTTGGCCCCACCGGCCGCGTTGGCCGGCAGCACTGATCGGAGTCGTGCTGGCGATGTTACTGGCAGGGTGCGGGATGAACAAGTCTGATTCCTCCGCCTCCAAGTCGCCATCCGTGGACATGTCCGTATCCAAGCTTCACGGCCCCGCGCCCGACTTCACACTGGCGGACCAATCCGGTAGCCCGATTTCCTTGCACCAATTCCGTGGCAAGGTCGTCATTCTGGCCTTCGTCGACAGCGAGTGCACCACCGTCTGCCCGCTCACCACCCAGAGCATGGTTGAGGCAAAGCGTCTGCTTGGGCCAGCCCAAGACCAGGTTCAGCTGCTGGGTATCGACGCCAATCCGACGGCCACGGCGATCTCAGATGTGAACGGATATTCGGAGGCCCACGGGCTGTCGAACGCCTGGCACTTCCTCACCGGAACCCTGCCGCAGCTGAAGGCGGTTTGGAAGTCGTACTTCATCCAGGTCCAGATCCAGAGCGGGGCCATCGATCACACCCCCGCCCTCTACGTCATCGACCCAAACGGAGTTGAGAGGTATCTCTACCTCACGCCCATGCAATACGATTCCCTGCCGCAAGAGGCTGAGATTCTGGCTCAGGACGTCTCCGGCCTGATCCCCTCCCACCCACACCCGCTCCCCATCCGAACCGCCAGCGGATCGAGTGCCCTACCCGCCCAACTCCCGGTCATCGGCGGGACCTGGGCCGGGAGCGATCTCGCGCTCAAGTCGACCAAACCACGCCTCGATCTCTTCTGGGCAACCTGGGTTCCCGATGCCTCTCACAACCTAAAGGCCCTGAACCAGTACGCAACGGACGCACAACGTAGTCGGCTCCCCTCCTTGGATGCGATTGACGTCGCGCCGACCGAGCCATCGACGGACAGTGGCTCGGCGCTGCTCGGTCAGGCGGGCTATCTCCTCTATCCGGTGGTGGTGGATTCCAACGGGAAGGTCGCCGACACCGATTCGGTCCAGGATCTTCCCTGGTTCACCCTGACCGGGGCACGGGGCCAGGTCCTCTGGCATCACGACGGCTGGCTTAGCGTTCCGCAGCTGGAGCAACTGGTCAAGAAGGCGCTCCACATACCCTGACTCGAACCTGAACGAGGTGACCAGCCCTTTGTGGAAGGACGCCAACTTAACCTAGATTTCGCCTAGACCTCTGGTCCACCGACCGTGGCTTCACCTGGGAGGTCGGAACAGCAGCAATTTGTTGCTCCGCAGGCGACGACCACCACGCCTCGGTCCACGAGGCAGCCGCACTCGGCGCACGCGACCTTCATCGGGAGGCCTCGGCGTTGGGCTCGATCGCCTCCTCAATGGTCAGAGAACTACGGATGTGAACCACGCGACCGTTCACGAAGGTGAACCCCAACACGCGCGGCCCGGCGCGACCCTCAACGTCGCCGGCTGCCCGCTGATGGCAGGTACGTTACCGCCATCAGTCCGCTTGATGGCCCCGATGAAGTGAGCGCATTTCGGATCAACTTTGGCCATGGCATACCAATGTCATCGAGTCGACCTGCGCCACCGTCGGGCCGCCAGCCCGCGCCACCCCTGCGCAGGCAGTGGCCGGGCGGACCTGGCGGTTGGTACTACGGCTTAGCCCGCGAAAACGCTGACGAATCCTCTCCTCTCGAGTTGAGTGCTTCGCCGCGGTCCGGTCCCAGCGGGATCGTGGGTCCCTCGTGATGGAAGCCCTCCCGTGGCGACCTGGCGGTGGCTCGCATCCGCACCACGTGGACATCAACTCCCGCCAGCTTCCGAATCAACTCACTGGTCGTGTTCCATGGCCACCTCCTCCCCTGACGGTGGCCGAGGATCACCTCTGTCGCCTGCGAATCTTGAACGTAATTGGCGATTGCGAGGGCTGCGCGGCGGCCGTGTAGCAACTGAAAGCGCCCCCCCAACTCCCTCGTCGCCGCCTCATAGGCGGCAAGCGTCGCGCCCACCCCGGTTTTGGGGCGCCCCCGGACGACGCTGACGACGTTGAGTTTCGCGTCCTGAGCCGCCGCGTAGCTGGCGGCCCAGCGGATTCTCTCGACGAAGCCCGGCTCCGGAGGTATGCAGACCACTATCCGGCCTCGAAACTCGAGCGGCGCGGCCGCCGGGTAGTCGGCGAGCTGGCGGTCGGAGTGGTCGGCGGTGAGGCGAAGCGCGATCTCCCGAAGTGTCTCCAGCGTCTCCGGACGCATCTCCCGTTGGAGGGCAAAAGCCAGGTCTTGGGGAGTGAGCAGGGAGTGCTCTCTAACCCTCTGCAGGAGGTCCTGCGGGGTGATGTCGACGAACTCGAGTTCATCGATGAGATCCAGCATGGCGTCGTCCAGGAGCAGATCCGGCTCCCTCTCCCCCACCGTGTCGCGCAGCAACTCGTGGGTAGAGCGGAGAGAGAGAAGGTGCAGCGTGGCGAGGACCTGGATACCACGGGCAAGGAACTGGGCCACAGCCTCCGAACGCGGTCGCCCGGCGACATCCTTATCCGCCAGATCGTCGATACACACCACATCCGGGTTTCGGTTCAGGACCGCCTGGACATCGAGGAGCATGTGATTCCCCGCTCCATGCGGTCTCATCGTGATTCCGCCCAGGTCATTCAGCGCCGTGCCGGCAGAGCCGTGCACCAGGTATGCCGCCGCGAGGACGTCGGTTCCCCGGCCCCTTCGCCGCCTCGCCTCGTCCAGCATGGCGGTGGTGGTACCCACTCCGCGCGAATAGCCGAGGTAAACCCGGAAGAGCGGCTTCCGCCGCTTCTCGTTGGAGATCGCCCTGAGGACGCTCAAGGGATCGCGAGCGTCCTCGGCCTCGTTCATCCTGACCTTCGCGCGACGACGTGGATGTCCGCATCGCGAAGCGCGTCGATGACCTGATCCACGATGGTGGAACGCAGGCGCAGGCGCGGCCCACGCTCGGCCACCTCCCCCATCACGACGTGCTCCACGCCTGAGTCGCGGGCGGCTTGGACGATGGCGCTTCCGACATCCCTCCCGGCCAGAACCGTGAACGATGCCCCCAGCTGGGCGGCAAGGCTCCGGTATCGCTCCACGCGATCATCGTCCAGGTCCGCGGTCACGGTGACGACGAGGCAATAGCCCCCGCGGCGACGCGCCAGTCTCATTCCGCGGCGCATGAGCTCCTCGGATCCCTCGCCGAGGTTCACGGCCACCAGAACGTCCTCGGGAGATTGCACGACGCTCCTGGATCGGGCCATGGAGTCCGCCGCCAGCCGGAGGCCGATCTGCCTCATGGCGGCCAGGTTGGCAGGTCTGAAGAAGTTCTGGAGCGCCACCTCAACCTTGTCCGGGGAGTAGATGTTGCCGTGACGCATACGCTTCCGCAGCGCCTCGGGGGCGATGTCTATGAACTGCACGACGTCTGCACCGTCGAGTTCACGGTCCGGAACCGTCTCCCGTACAACGACCCCGGTGACCTTCTCCACCAGGTCCTTGGCGCTCTCCAGGTGCTGCACGTTCACGGTCGAGATGACGTCGATGCCCGCCTCCCTCATCTCCTCCACATCCTCCCAGCGCTTGCCATGCCGCGATCCCGGCACGTTGGTGTGTGCGAGCTCATCAACGATCACCACTTTTGGCCGCCGCCGTAGCACGGCGTCCAAGTCCATCTCCTCGATCTGACTCCCCCGGTACGTCAGCACCGCCCGAGGGATGAGCTCAAGTCCGCGCAGGAGCTCTACGGTCCGCGGCCGCTGATAGGTCTCGGCGAAGCCCACAACCACGTCGTGACCCTGCTCCAAGAGTTCGTGCGCCTCCCGCA
>Ga0307373_10015854_pt1 | contig 10193 bp, 9 predicted proteins | sample OX2MG_FD_202534 | JGI IMG/M metagenome (GOLD analysis project Ga0307373, IMG submission 202534) | Soil microbial communities from Risofladan, Vaasa, Finland - OX-2 | ecosystem: Environmental > Terrestrial > Soil > Coastal area > Acid sulfate soil | place: Finland: Risofladan, Vaasa | collected...
CGCCCGTGTTCGACACTCTCCGTTTAACTCAAGCGACGCACTTCCGGAGGACGAGTTCTTCGTTGCCCGTTTCTGCGTGGTCGGTGCCGATCAACTTCAGTGCACCTGGATATCGCGAAACGGCAATGAAGATTATCGCCGTAAGGGCGTGCCGATGGCTCTATTTCAACGAGTGTTCGAAAAGACGCGGCGCGAAATTGTCTCAAGCACGTACACGGGCCTGCATCGCGACCTGCCCGACGGCGACCAGCGAGACATTGGTGGCACGAAGATGTGGAACCGACTTGTGCGCGGCGGGAGGGGAACCTACGGCCGCGAGACCGACCGGTTCCGGTTTGTCCCGCTTCCCCATTCGATACGCTCGTTCATCCGCTTTTGTTGGCAGGTAGTTCGTGCGCGCGTGTTCGGGCGCATGTTCGCGCCCGTGGAAGCCAACGAAGGCGCCCACTTCGCACATATTGTGCAGTGAGAGAGAATCACCGCAGACGCGGTTCCCACAAAGTGCATTTGTTGGATTTTGTCGGACCCGCGAAAGCTGGCAAGCGACGAAGGACATTACGTCGGCATACGATCGAAACTTTGTCTGGCGGAACCCGAATGTTCAAGGTTGGGCCACTCGCAAGATGCGTAAGCCCGTACCATGCATGGATTGCTCCGCATCACCGCTTGGTATTCTCTCTGCGTGGCCTCGTCAACACCTCGCTTGACGTGCTTCGCCCATGCCTCTTGGTGCCGCTTGGCGGGGTCGGCGAGTTAGAGGGAAATCGCCGCGTGTGCCGCAAGAGCCAAAGCGGAAAATCGTGCGTCTTGACGAAAAGCGGCGTCGTGGAAGCCCCCTCAGCACCCCCCAGAGTTCAGAGTGCGGAGACCCAGAGGTCAGACGACTGAAACCAACCGGCTAACGGCCACAAAACACCCGAAACCCGCTGCTGTGGTAGCGTTCCATCGGGTGGTCGGCGTAGCGGAGCGCACTGCGACAGTGGAGCGCGTCGAAGAAGTGCGTGCCACCGCGAACCACGCGGGCCGACCCGGCGGTGGGCCCCGTCGGGTCGCTGACCTCCCCGGCGGCGTACTCGCCATACCAATCCGAGCACCACTCCCAGACATTGCCATAAAGGTCGTACAAGCCGAACGGGTTGGCAAGCAATCCCTCGACCCGATGTGTGCGGCCGCCCGCGCTGAAGCTGAACCAGGCATGCTGGGACAAATTCGTCTCGTTGTCGCCGAAGAACCACCGCGTGGTTGTGCCCGCGCGGGAGGCGTACTCCCACTCGGCCTCCGTGGGCAGACGATACCCGGTTCCTCCCAGGATCGTGACCCCATCGCCGTCATGGGCGTAGTACGGCAACCGTTGCTCCTTCTCGCTCAACTTGTTGCAGAAGTCGACCGCGTCGAACCAGCTCACCATCTCCACGGGAAACTGGCTTGTGTCCAGGTCTTTCACGGCGTCCTTGCCCGGCCCGGTGGGCGAGAAGTGCGAGGGATTCACGCCCATCAGATCCTCATACTGCCGCTGCGTCACCTCGCAACTGCCCAGATAAAACGCCTGCGTTACTTTCACGGGGTGGCGCGGGCCTTCGCTTCGAAACCAACCGTGCCACGGATCGTGGGTTTCGACCACTGCGTCGATCTCAACCTGCGGGCTGCCCATCATGAACTCGCCCGGCGGAATGAAACGCAGTTTCATCCCCAGCGAGTTCTCGATCTCGACTTTCGCGACCAGGTGTTTCGCCCAGGTTTCTTGGTACCGCTTGGCCTGGTCGGCGGAAAACGGCGCCACGGCGAGAGGTGGCGCGGCGGCGAAAATCTCCTTGGTCAGCGTCTTGACCTCCGAGACATGCGCAGCACTGTCGCGGGCGCGGATTTCCAGATTGAGAATACCGGCCTGCAAGCCCGACAGCGTGACGCGGCCATCCGTCGCGATCTGCCAAGGCGAATTCGGCCCCGTTCGATACTCGAAGGCGATGGCATCGTCTTCCGGGTCGCGGCCGGTGAGGCGAATCGTGAGTGAGCCACCGGCCTCGGGCATCTGCGGCTCGACGCTCACGACCTTTATGCTGGGCGGGTGGTTTTCCGGCGGCTGCGAGTTGATCTGACCTTGATCGCTATTCACCACTTCTCCAGCGCCTTGGTTGCGAAACGCAGTAACGACGCCAACCGTCACAAGGACGATCACCGCGAGCAAGCCCGCGACGGCCGCCCAAGGCAACAAAGGTTGAGCCGAACTCCGTGGAGTCGGGCCACGTTTGGGGCGACGGGTCGCAGATGGTAATGGTCGTATTCGACTTGCGGGCACGCCCGAGTTTGGCGGTAGATCCGGCATGAGCGGCAAGGGTAGCGGATCAACTTCTGCCGCGCGTTTCGGCGGGACCATTGGCGCGGGTCTCGGCGCACGCGCTGAAGGAACCGGTGGTGGGACTGTCGGTCGTCGCTGGGCGACGGTTGAACCCGGCGGCACGAGGGCGCGCGGAGGTGACGCCGCGGCCTCGGGAAGGCGCAGTTGCCGGTCGTAGGCCGCTTTCTTGTCGGGGTTCAGCAGGCAAACCTTCGCCGTGGCCAGCTCATTGAGCAGCTTCTGAGTAGCTTCGATATGGTCACCTACGGCGAGCGTGCGCACATAGGTCATCCGCTGGTCGGCCGCGTGGGAGATCGTTTCGGAATCATCCTCGAACAGCGGCACGCCCAATAGCCGATAATGGTTCGGCGGCTGTTCCGCGGGCGGAATTCCCAGCCATTTGCGATAGGGATCGAAGCCGTCGTGCATATTGTCCCGCGGCGTCACAGCGGTCGGCGACAAGGAAACATTGGCCCCGATTATCGCCGTTCTCACCGTGGATGGCAAGCTTGTGCTCCGTGCTTGTGCTCCCTGGACTCCGTCTTGAACCCAGCGGCCTGGCCCCGGAAACCGCCGAGGGTTGGGACGGCCGTCGGATGGCCTTGGCGGAGTACCAGCATGGCCAGGGTGGCCCCGAAGCGCCGGCGCCATCGCCGCAAGACGCATGGGAAAAGCTTGGCGAGGCTGCGACTGGGGATAGCGCATGGGACAACCTTGGCGCGCCGACAACCGACGTAACCTCTGGTTCGGAGAACGACGAGACAAGCGGTCCGAGCATCAAGCTATTAGCCCTGGTGCTCGTGGCCAGCGCCGTCGTCGTGGTACTGGGACTGCTGCTTGTCGGTCGGCACTGAGCACGTCGCGACTGGAGCGCCGCGGCGAAATGAAGGCAGTCCCGGCGAAGAGTTTAGCCACGGATCGAACACGGATTCCCCTTCGTTCCCTTCGTTCACTTCTGTTTCCTGTTTTTTCATGAGCGCCGCCTTGGCTCCCGGCGGCAGGCTCAATAACTACGTACTGATGACGGTGGCCGCGACGGTCTACGTCGGTTGTCGCACCATCGGGGCGCTGGTACTATGGCTGATCATTCATGCTTCCTCGAAGTTCGGCCATGTCGCATACCTCCTTCACCAACGCGCCTTCGCCCGCTGAAAACCAGCTCCCGATCGGCATCGACCTGGGGACGACCTATTCCGTCGTGGCTTATGTTGACCCGACGGGCCGGCCGACCACGGTGCTCAACCAGTCCGGCGACCTGTTGACGCCCAGCGCCGTGGGCTTCGAGGATGGCCAGGTGATCGTGGGCAAAGAGGCCGTCAAAGGCTCGGTGCTCGAACCCGATGCCTTTGCCGATTGCTTCAAACGCGATATGGGACGAGGACGCTTCCGCCGCCAGGTCGGCGGGCACGAGGTGCCGCCCGAGGTGCTCAATGGCTTCCTGCTCGAACGGCTGAAACAGGATGCCGAGCGCCGGCTGGGGCCGATTCGCCGCGTGGTGATCACCGTGCCAGCCTTTTTCGATGAAACGCGCCGTAAGGCGACCCAAGAGGCGGGCAAGCTGGCAGGGCTCGAAGTGCTCGACATCATCAACGAGCCAACGGCCGCCGCCGTGGCCTTCGGCTACCATCAGGCCACGCTCCGCGGTCCGAACGCGCCGGCGGCGGACGGCGAGCGGGTGCTGGTCTACGATCTGGGGGGCGGCACATTCGACGTATCGATTCTCGAAGTCCAGGGTCGTTCGTTCCGCACGCTGGCCACCGACGGCGACGTGCAGCTCGGCGGCAAGGACTTCGACGAGCGCTTGGTGGGGCACCTGGCTTCGCGGTTTCTGGAGGCGCACGGCGTCGATCCCCGCGGCGACGCGCGTGACGCGGCCCAACTCTGGCTCGACGCCCAGGATGCCAAGCACGCGCTCTCCGAGCGGACCAAGACCACGGTGGTCATGTTTCACGCTGGCGTCCGCATGCGGCTCGACATCACGCGCGCCGAGTTCGAGGAGCTGACTCGCGACCTCTTGGAACGTACGCAGAGCACGACGGCGCAGGTGGTCAAGCAAGCCCAGCTCGATTGGCCGCAAATCGACCGCGTGCTCCTGGTGGGCGGCTCGACCCGAATGCCGATGGTCGGCGAGATGCTCAAGAAGTTGGCCGGCCGCGAGCCCGATCGCTCGCAGTCAGCCGACGAGGTCGTGGCCCACGGCGCCGCGCTCTACGCCGCCATGCTTTTAGGCGAAAAAGGCGACGCGGGACAGCCGAAGTTCGAGCTGGTGAATGTGAACTCGCACAGCCTCGGCGTCGTGGGACTCGACCCGCGGACGCGGCAAAAAGTGAACGTGGTGTTGATCCCCAAGAACACGCCCTTGCCGCACAACAAGGTGAAGCGGTTCCAGACGGCACGGTCGAACCAGGATTCGGTCAAGGTGGCCGTGGTCGAGGGCGAGAGCCAGCGGCCCGAGTACTGCATCGCGCTGGGCGAGTGTGTGGTCCGCGACCTGCCCTCGGGCTTGCCGGCCGGCACGCCCGTCGAAGTCGAATACGTCTACGCCGCGAATGGCACGCTCACTGTCCGTGCGCGCGTTACCAACGCCCGGCAGTCGGCCGCGGTCGAAATCCATCGGCCCGGAGCGAGGGAGCTGGGCGATCTCGACGTTTGGCGCCGGCGGTTGTGCGGGTCGGCGATTCCGATCGCCGCACCGAGCGCGCAGCCTTCTGCGGGCGCGCCGCCTGCCGACCGGTCGGCCGTTTTGCGCGAGATCGACGAGCTGTTCCTGCGGATGGGCCAGGCCCTCTTGGAGCGCAAGCTGGCCAGCGCATGGGAGCGCGGCCAACAAGCGGCGCTGGCGGCGGCTGAGGAGCTGCGCAGCGCCGAACACGAGGCTGAGTTGCTCGAAGCCGCGCGGCGATCGGCGGCCAGCGCCAGCGAGGCGGCACGCTGCGACGTCCCGTTGGCCCAAGCGCGGCGAACGGTGCGGGAAATCCAGACGCGCCTGCGCTTCGCGCAGCTCGCGCTGGGCCGCGAATGCGCTCGCTCGGGGTTCGCGCCCGCGGATTTGAAGCGCGAGGAGGGACTCATCAAGAAGCTGGAAGCCCAACTGCAAGACGGGTAGCCCGAATGATTCATTGTTCAAACGGAGATGGGCCAGGATTTCCCAGACGGGCAGTGACTTGCAAGAGGCCCTTGGAATCGAGATCGCGTTGCAACTCGCGAAGCTCAATGAATTGTGGTAGCTCGCGGTTCGCAATGCATCTCAGAAGAAATGATCGAGCCACCTCTGCCAGCATGGAGCGACAATCGGCGCCGTGCCGCGGTGGAAGCGATTCGTTGCAACCTCCGGAGGAGGCGCGTCAATCGAATTGTTCCAGGTGGACGAAGTTGTTGGTCATTTCATCCGCGGTGAAGTGATTGAGCAATCGCTGCATCCGCTCGAGTAGCAGGCCGTACTGACGACGACCCAATTGTCGCGAAACGATAATCCCAGCATGGGAACGCGCCAAATCCTGCCATTGTTGGTGCAGGGGAGCGAAATCGCGAATATTGAAGGTGAGGATGGCCCGCTGTTCGACCGCGGCAAATGCAAGCTGTTCTTCGTCGGAGGCCGTGTCCATCTCGCACTCTTCGGTTGTCAAGACGTCGATTCCACGTCCGCGGAGATCGACCGAGAGCCGAGTCATGATGTGGCGGTCCAGATAGAGCCGGACCCAAAGTGCTTCAAGGCCGGGTGAATCCGGCATGGGCTTGGTCCTCTTGCACGATCAACGCCGCGATTTCGTCGCGATGGTCGAAAAAATAACTGAGTGCGTGGATTACTTGGGCTTCCGAGATCCCCAGCGCCCCGACAATATCCGGAATCGATTCACCGTCCAGGTGCAGAGTGACTACGTGGCGGACGGCCACCCGCAAGCCATCGATCACCGGCTCACCACCGCAGACTCCTTCGAGCCGGACAATGTGCGGATTCTCGGTCCTCACTGCTTCGGACATGTGAAATTCTCCCGCTTTGCTTACTCTCGCGCGTCTCTATTTAGTGTATCAGAGGGGTACCGACCACACCAGCGCGACCAACCGTCCCGGCGTTTCGCGGGTGCATTCATCGTCTGAAGCCCAATCACGAAAAAAATCGTCGCACCATGACACAACTCGCCTGACCTTGCGGCGTCACGCTGAGGTTCAAGAAGCTGCCGCCCGATGGCACTCCGGAATTCGTCACTGCGGCGATGGGGCATTCGGGGTCGGGCGTCTCGTAGTTCAGTATGGGGAACAGGCTACCATGTTCCAATGCGAGGCTGCTGGCGATCAACTCGACCAGACCACTGCCCGCTCCCAGGTTGCCGAAGTAGCTCTTGGCGGCCGTCACCGGCAACGAATCGGCCCGCGGGCCGAATACTTCGCGAATGGCGCGCGCTTCGTCGCTGTCGCACGTTCGGGTGCCCAAGCCGTGGGCATGCACGTGTCCCACGTCGCCGGGCGTCGCGCCGGCGTCGCGCAAGGCCGCGCGCATCGCGTTGGCCAACGCGACGTCGCGCCGGGGTACGAGGTTGCGGTCGGCCACTGACGACGAGCCGAAACCGACGATTTCGCCGCGGATCGCCGCTCCGCGGGCCCGCGCCGCGGCGAGCTCTTCGAGCACGATCGCTCCAGCCCCTTCGCCCAGGACCATGCCTCCGCGATTGAGGTCGAATGGCCGCGATAGGCCGGCAGGCGGACCCCCATTGACGGCCAACTCCTCCTGAAGCACCGCGTGGACGGCCTTCATCGGATGCACGCGCGTGCCGGTGGCGCCGGCGATCATCAGCTCGGCGTCGCCGCGCGCGATCACACGAAAGGCCTCCCCCACAGCCAGGTTCGCCGCCGCTTCGCGGTGGGTGATCGAGTTGTTCGGACCGCGCAGGTCGTTGTAGATGGCAATATGGCTGGCCGGCATGTTCGGCAGGTACTTGAGGAGCCACAAGGGGTTCATCTTACCCAATCCCAGTGGCCCCCAATGAGCGAACTCGAAATTCCCGCCGTTCTCCAGGCAGGCCGCGATGCTCGAATTCAGTTCCTCCGGGACGGAGAGCATGTAGTCGGCGCCGTAGACGACGCCGGCCCGCTCCGGATCGTGCTTGCCCGGCGCAAACCCGGCGTCGGCCAGCGCGCGTTGGGCGGCGGCGACCCCCATCTGCGCCTCTCGGCACATGACCTTGAGCCCCTTGCGGATCGACTTCTTCCGCTCGCCTTCCAGGGGACCAAAGTCGTCGATCTGGCCGGTGAAGTCGCGCGCCTCGGCGGCCGCCGACGTGGGTAAGGCGGTCGCAGGAAGCGAGGCCAGCAAGCCCACGCCGCTACGGCGGGCTTGGAGCGCTTCCCAAAGAGTAGCGGGGTCGTTGCCCAATGGACAAATTACGCCCCAGCCGGTGATGACGACCCGGCGGAGTGCTGGCTGCGAGGGAGTCATACGCTACGGGGGCTCGGCGCGAACGAGGCGGCAATGCGGGCAACTTTTACTTCAAGTGATCGCGTGAAGTATAGCCAGCAACCCGGTTCGAGGCTAGAACGCGAAATATCTCAATAACGGCCGTGGTACTTTTTCGCGTCGCGAGCGGTCGTTTGCGGAACTGGGGCGGCTTCACCCCCCAATTTGCCCCGCCCTTCGACGAACACCAGCAGATCGGCCCGCGGCGGGCCGCCGAGCGCGCTCAGGCTGCCGAGCACCCCCGCCGGCTTGTCGGGCACCGGGGTCGCCACCACTCCAAGTCCCACCAGCAACACCTGGTCGGCCGGCCAGCGGAACCGTTCGTGCAGGCCGCTGTGTGTCATCTGTGGCACGTCGATCCTGGCCCGCTGCCGCGGCGCGGCGGGCGAGGGAACTTCAAGCATGACGGGCACCAGTTTTTCGAGCTGGTCGATGTTACACTTGATGACGGCGTCGATCAGACGGCCATCGAGCGACAAGAGCGGGCTCAGTTCCAGCGAAAACCCCTCGTCGAACTGCCCGACATCGGGCTGGAAGGCCGGCCAGAGCTCGGGCCGGTGCTGCATGTCGCGGGTGTACACGCGGCTGCGCGTCGCCGAGACGGTGGTCGATTGGCCGTTGTTCACCAGCAAATGGGGCGAGCTGTGCTCACGGAAGTCGATCCGCTTGCGAAGGTTGTCCAACAGCACGGCGGCGTCTTCCTTGTGCATCAGCCATGCCTGAATACCTTGGGTCTGTACCGGTACCGGATGCAGCACCTGCTGGGCCTTGGCCCGCCAGTTCGGGCTGCCCACGGTGATGACACGCAGGCCAAAGGCATGCGATTCGGCCTCGCTGTCCACGAAACGGTCGACGACGTCGGCGACGACGGAATGAACCTCGGGCGTGTGGTAGACGGTCAGCGTGTCCGCACCCGCGTTGAGACAGGCCACCGTTTCGGAGTGCCAGGCTTCGTAGCCGGTCTCGCGGAGGATCCAATCGACGATCGCCTGTTCGGGACGATTGGTCGATGTCACCCGGCTTGTATAGGGGCGAATGTTGTAAATCCGCAGCACCTGACCGGCGTCGTTGGGCAGCGTGTCGGGGCCCGGGGTCACGCGCGCGATCGGGCGCCGCGGCGAGGAGCCCACGCTCTGTAGCGGAGCGTCGCCCGCTTCGGCGTCGTCCGCGGCGAGGGGTGGTTTGAGCCCCTGCTTGTTGATCCCCGCGCGGGGCGTGGCCCAGTTCTTGCCTCGCTTCGCCGGCTGCGCATCGTCGCGCGCACCCGCCGGCGACTCGTCGGCCGCGACGTCGTCGACGGGTTCCTGCGCCCCCAGCGGAGCGCAGCAGCAGGCCGACGCGAGCATGGCCAGTGGCACCGGCAGGAGCCAGAGCCAGAGGGAAAGCGGTCCCACCGCCGAACGATGCGCGAACATGAACTCAGCCTCCATGCCGAAGCCCCCGACGACGAGAGGTGCGGAGTATAGGGAACCGCCCGCTTCGGAGCAAGGCGGATCGAGATTCGCAACGCTATCAACCCGCTATCAACGACGGGGGCGGGATCGGGTTTGCGTGACGGGCCTCGCCGCATATGTCTTCCCGTTATGGACGGCCGTGAGGCCACCCACGAGGCCGTGTCAGGTATAACCATGGGAAGGTATAATTCGTAAAAAAAAGCGCGCGATTTCGGACGAAGCGCGCGGTTTTGATGCGCTTTTGGCGAGCCGACCCGCCGCCCGGGTGCCCCCCGCAAGTCCCCCGGTGACTGCGGGAAAAGGGCTCCAGGCGTCAGGCACCGCCGAGTTTTCCCAATGCCTAACGCCTATCGCCTTCCTGCGCCTTCCCAACGCTCAACGCCTAAATGCGCCAATTGGCGCATTTATTCATCGACGCCAGGAACACGGATCAAGCACCGATCGGTGGTCGGAAGGGAACCTTGATTTCCCCCCATCTCGGTGGCGGAATGTCGTCCTCAGTGCATAACGGTCGTTGAACCGCGTGCGCATGCCGTGACGGACCTTCTCTGTCGCCTTTCGCTCCCGCGAAAGTACGCCCTTTCATGGAGCGAAAGGCGACACAGCCCACGCATGAACGAGTTTCCAGACAGCCACTATGCTAAGACATGCCATGCCACCGGCTCGCCCGGTGGATACTGACGTTGGCTGCTAATCAAGGCGCCCTCCCTTTCTTTTTTCAACGGCCCGCTTAAAGGCTAGGATCGGCGATGCATCTGGGCAGCCCCCGTAGCCGCGGCACTCCGTGACGGGGGCCGTCAGGCCCGTTGCCAATGGCGACCGGCGATCTCCGTCACGGAGTGTCGGAGCTACTTGGTCATACTCGCATCCTAGCCTTTAAGCGGGCCGTTGTTCTTTCTTCGTTCAACGCATTGCCCGGCCGCTGCCTTTGGTCCAAAGGCCAAAGGCAGCG
>Ga0307373_10015857_pt1 | contig 10190 bp, 11 predicted proteins | sample OX2MG_FD_202534 | JGI IMG/M metagenome (GOLD analysis project Ga0307373, IMG submission 202534) | Soil microbial communities from Risofladan, Vaasa, Finland - OX-2 | ecosystem: Environmental > Terrestrial > Soil > Coastal area > Acid sulfate soil | place: Finland: Risofladan, Vaasa | collected...
TCGCGTGGAGGACCGCCTCGAGGTGGTCCGGGTCGCGGGCGCGCAGCGTGAGCTCGACGAGTCGCACGCCCGCCGGCGCCCGGCTCGCCGGGTGGGCGCTGGTGCCCCAGTCGATGAGGAAGGGGACGAGCGCGGGGCCGTCGCCGGCGGCCGGCGGCGTCGCCATCCGCCACCGCACGTCGGACCCGTCGGGCGCCCGCCGGCTGTGCGCCGACACGTCGCCGAAGCCGACCCCCGCCGCCCGGGCGCTCGACACCGCCTCGTCGATCGCACTCGGCGCCGCCGCCCACGTCCGCAGCGACGGCGCCCCGAGCGTGGCGATGCCGTAGGGCAGCGTCACCCCGAGGTCCGCCTGCGCCGGGTCGGGGGCGATCACCTCGAGGTACGTCCGGGTGCCGAGCGAGAGGAGGGCGTTGTGCGTCCCGAGCCCGAGGTGCTGCCCGCCGTAGGCGGGTCGCACGCCGGTCAGGCGCTCGACGTCGGCGATGCCCGTCTCGAGGTCGGGGCAGCCGTAGAGCAGGTGGTCGACCATCGCGTGCACCGGCACGATCCTCACGCGCTCCTGACGAACGTGCCGACGGCGCTCGCGAGCAGCCGCCCGCTCCCGGGCTCCGTGAGCTCGGCGCTCGCGCGTCCGAAGCGCCGGCCGACCTGGGCCGGTCGTGCGGTCACGTGCAGGGACGCGACCGGCGCGGGTCGCAGGTAGTCGATCCGGAGGTCGACCGTGCTCCAGTCGGTGCCCGTGGCGTCGATGAGGGCGAACGTCGCCCCCGTGTCGAGGATCGTCGCGATCACCCCTCCGTGCACGAAGTCGCCGCCGTCGACCGAGTGCGACGGCCCCGGGGTGGCGTCGAGGACCACCCCGTCGCCGGCGAGCCGGACCTTCAGCCCGAGTCCGCGGTGGACGGGCGACGTGTCGAGCAGCCTCTGCAGCTCGTCAATGTGCATCGGGCACCACCACGACCTTCCCGACGGCCCGGCGGTCTTCGAGGTCAGCGACGGCGTCGCGCGCCCGCGACAGCTCGTAGACGGCGTGGATCACGGGGTCGAGCTCACCCTCGTGGACCTGCCGGACCAGCTCGTCGAGGTCGCTCCGGCTCCATCCGTCCGAGCCGAGGATGGACAGCTCGCGCGTCCAGACGTAGCGGAGGTCGGTCTCGACGAGGAACCCGGTGCTCGCGCCGCAGGTGACGAGCCGGCCGCCCCGGCGCACGGCACGGACGGACTGGGGCCAGGTGTCCTTGCCGAGGTAGTCGACGAGGACGTCCGCGCCGACCTTGCCCGTGAGCGACCAGACTTTCGCGCCGAAGTCCCCGTCGGAGGTGTCGACCAGGTCGTCCGCACCGAGCGCTGCGAGCCTCTCGAGCTTGGACGTCGACGAGGAGCAGGCGATGACGCGGGCGCCGGCAGCCTTGGCCAGCTGGATGCACCCGACGCCCACGCCGCCGGCCGCGCCGAGCACGACCACGGTCTCGCCGGCCTCGAGGGCCGCCCGGTCGAAGAGCATGCGCCGCGCGGTCCCGTAGGCGATCGGCAGCGACGCGTACCGCACGGCCTGCGCCTCCCCGTCCTCGGGAAGCGTGATCGCGTTCTCCGCCGGCGCCACGGCGAACTCGGCGAGGCCGCCCCACAGGTCCTCGCCGAGTGCCTTCCCGCCGACCGAGGGGTCGAGCAGGACCACCGTGCCCGGCGCCGGCCCGTCCACGCCGTCGCCGAGGGCATCGACGACGCCGACGATGTCGCCCCCGGGGACGTGCGGGAGGTCGATGTGGACCCCCGGCATGCCCCTGCGGACGAAGACGTCGAGCATGTTCAGCGCGCAGGCGAGCACGCGCACGCGAAGCCAACCCTCGGCGGGCTCGGGGATCGCGGTCTCGCCGACCTGGAGGTGCTCCGGTCCTCCGTGGGACGTGACGAGCGCCGCCTGCATCGCGGTCATTCCTGCTCCTTTGCAAGGGTCTGTGCGAGGGTGTGCGCCCGGCCTTCGAGCGCCGATCGGTCGAGCTTGCCGGCACCGGTGAGGGGGAGCGCTGCGACGAACTCAACGACTCTCGGGTACGCGTAGTGCGGCCCCACGGTGTGGAAGAAGGCGGTGAGCTCCCCGGCCGTCACCGCGCCGGGGGCTCCCGCCACCACGAACGCGACCGGGATGCCGCCCTTGGTGGGGTGCGGCGCACCGACGACCGCCACGTCGCGCACCGCGGGATGCCGGAGGAGCAGTTGCTCCACCTCCTTCGGGTAGACGTTCTCCCCCCCCACGTTGATGAGGTCGTCCGCGCGCCCGACGAAGTAGTAATAGCCGTCCTCGTCGCAGCGCATGAGGTCCCTCGTCGCGAGCCATCCGTCGCGGATCCGCTCCGCGGTCACCTCGGGGAGACCGAAGTAGCCGGGCGTGACTCCCGGGTTCTTCACCCAGAGCTCGCCCACCTCCCCGACCGGGACCTCGCTCGAGCGGTCCTGCGCTCGCAGCTGCACCTCGCACCCGGGGATCGGGATCCCCACGGAGCCCAGCTTGTTGGTGCCCCATCGGGGGGTGATGAGGACGTCGGGGCCGCCCTCGGTCAGGCCGTAGCCCTCCGCGATCGGGGCGCCGAACACCTCTTGGAACTGCTCGAGCAGGTCGACGGTGACCGGCGCCGAGCCGGCGCTCGCGAACCGGACCGAGGTCACGTCGCAGCGGGAGAGCTCCTCGGTCTCGTTGAGGAGCATCCGGTACATGGCGGGCACCCCGCTCAGGTACGTGACGCGGTGCCGGTCGATCGCGCGCAGCACGGCGACGGGCTCGAACCCCGGGAGCACCACGCACGTGCCCCCGGCGAGCAACAGGGCCTTGAGGGTCATCGCCGCGTTCTTGTGGAAGAGCGGCGCGGCCAGGAGCGCGACGTCCGTCTCGTCGAAGAAGTAGATCTTCCTCAGGATGTCGGCGCACCACACCTGCCCGCCGTGGGTGAGCGGCACCCCCTTCGGCTTGCCCGTCGAGCCCGAAGTGTAGGGCTGCATGGAGATCGAGTCGGGTCCGTACGGCGGGACCTCGGCGAGGCGCTCGCACTGCTGCAGCTCGTCTGCCGTCGCCACGAACCCGACCGACGCCGCGCGCGCGGCGAGGTCGGTGGCCCGCGCGCTCTCGGCGTCGCCGGCGAGCACGCCGCGGCACCGGGCGTCGTCGAGGACGTAGTCGAGGATCTCGTCGGTCTGGCGGACGTTGAGGGGCACGGCCACCGCGCCGGCGCGCATCGTGCCGAGGAGCGCCTCGACGTACCGGACGTCGTTGCTCCACAGGAGCGCCACCCGCTCGCCGGGGGCGACCCCTCGCTCGGTGAGCCACCCCGCGACACGATCCGCGCGCTCGTCGAGGTCCGCGTAGGTGAGCGACATCCCGTCCTGGACGAGCGCGGTGCGCTCGGAGTGGAGGCGGACGGCGTCCGCGGTGAGGAACCCGAGGTGGTCGATCGCGGTCATGGGCGACCCACCCGTGCGCTCACGTCCACGACTCGTCGTCGGTGGTGTCGCCGGCCAGCGCGCGGAGCATCTCGTGGAGGGCGCGGCCGCCGGCCGCCGCGTTGGCGTGCGGGAAGCCGCCGAGGTCCAGCCGCTCGTCCACCTGTGTGTGGCGGACGATCGTGAGGGTGGCGGGGAGGACGGGAGCGACGAAGACGTGGCCCGCGCCGGCGCACATCACGTGCCGCTGGCGCCCGTCTCGCCGGCGCCGCAATCTCGCCAGTGCGATCTCGGAGTACAGCGCCGACGGCCAGACCATGTCCTTGGCGCCCGAGAGCAGCAGCACGTTCGATCGGCTCTCCTCGAGCGCCAGCATCGCGGCCTCGACACGGTCCCAGTCGTCGAGGCAGTCGAGGTACGTCGGCGTGCAGAGGATCACCCCGTCCTCGACGTAGAGCTTGCCGTCGGTGTGGGACATGTAGGGGACCGGCTTCCCCTCGTAGCGCCATGACGGGACGTCGGACAGCCAGGTCTCGCCCGTGTTCTTGATCCCGGAGTGGACGATCGGGCTCGGCACGTAGGCGACCACCGTCTCGATGCCGAGGTAGAGGCCGAGCAGGAGAGAGAGCTCCCCGCCCCTGGATCGCCCCACCACCGCGAGCGGGCCGTCGGCGTCAGGACGCGACCGGAGGAGGGCGATCCCGCGCTCGAAGTACTCGATGTCGATGTCGACGAGCTCGGGCGGCAGGCCCGGTGCGCCGAAGTACCCGAGCGCGAGTGCGAGGTACCCGTTGGCCGCGAGGAAGGCCGCGACGCGCGGGTTCACGTCCCCCTCCGATCCCCCGAGCACCAGCACGGGGCGGAACGGGCCCTCGCCTGCGGGGACGAACAGCTCGCCGTAGAGGCCGTCCTGACGCACGGGGACCTGGGTCACGCCGCTCGCCACCTGCTCGATGACCACCTCGGCCTGTCCGATGTCGCGTCCACCGCAGGTCGCGGCGATGCCGACGCGCAACGGCTCGAGCGGCAGCTTCGTCGCCTCCGCCTTGGGTCGGTCGTCGGGCGCGAGCGACCACAAGAGGCCGTTGGCGTCCGCACCCTTGTAGCTGCCGGCCACCGGCTCGTTCGCGCTGAGGCGGACCTCGCCCGAGCCGTCGGCGACGAAGTCGGCCGAGCTCCGCCAGTGGATGCCCTCGGGTGTGTCGAGGGCTGCGGTCACGGTCACGACGTCTCCGGGCTTCGCCCCGGAGATCGCGACGTCGAGCTGTCCGTCGAGCCCGATGCGGTCCGGCACCTGCATCCTGTCGCTGTCGGTCATGCCTCCGCTTCCTCCCTCTGGTCGGTCACCGTCACGAGCTCTCTCCACGCGCGGTCTCCACCACGGCCAGCGGGAGGCCGACGTCGGGGCGGGGTCGGCGGTCCCCGACGAGCACGTACTCCGCGGTGGCGCCGTCGTACGCGTACTCGGCGCGCGGCCCGTGCGCGACGAGCTCGCCGAGTGCCTCGACCAGACGGTCGACGTCGTCTCCCGAGCTGCCGGCGCCGATGCTGGCGCGCACCGCGCCGGCGATCGGTTGGTGGCCGCCGTCACGCATCGACGCGGTCACGGCGCCGATCTCCTGGTCGGTCAATCCGAGCAGGCGCGCCACCAGGGGATGGGCGCAGAAGCAGCCGTGACGGACCCCGATGCCGTACTCGGCGCTCAACGCCGCGGCGACCAGGCTGTGGTGGTAGCCCTCGACGGCGAAGAGCGCGATGCCCGTGCGGGGCGCGTCGTCGGGCCAGAGCTTGTACGTCGTCACGCCGTCCACGTCGGCGAGCCGACGCCGAGCGTAGGCACCCAGCTCCGCGTCGTGGTCCCGCACGCGGTCCATCCCGCACTCCGACAACTGCGCGAGCGCCGCAGCGAGCGTGAACGCGCCCACGACGTTCGGCGAGCCGGCCTCCTCCCGATCCGGCAGGTCGGCCCACAGCACGTCGTCGGTGGTGACGAACCGCACGGCGCCACCGCCCCGGAGGAAGGGTGCACCCGTGTCGAGCCATTGGTGCCTGCCGATCAGGACGCCACAGCCGAACGGCGCGTACATCTTGTGGCCGGAGGCCGCGAGGTAGTCGAGGCCCAGCGCCTCCATGTCGATCGGCACGTGGGGCGCGAGCTGCGCCGCATCGACCACGATCGCCGTTCCGCGCTCGTGCGCGACCTGCGACAGCTCGGCGACCGGCCAGAGCTCGCCCGACACGTTGGACGCCCCCGTCACCGCCAGGACGTCGACCCGGCCGCCCTCGAGCGCACCCCGGGCGCTCGCCACCGCGGCGTCGGCCTCCGACGGGATGGGCAGGACCTCGACGGTCAGGCCCGGGCGCCGCCAGGGGAGCAGATTGGCATGGTGCTCGGACGCGAAGGTGACGACCGACGAGCCGGGAGGCAATGCGGCGGCGAGAAGGTTGAGCGAGTCGGTCGTGTTGCGGGTGAACACCACGGTGTGCTCGTCGGGAGCATGGAAGAAGCGACGCACCACCGCGCGAGCGGACTCGTAGACCTCGGTGGAGACCAGCGACTTGAACCCCGCGCCCCGGTGCACGCTGCTGTAGTAGGGGAGGAAGGACTCGAGCGCCCGGAGCACGGTCGTCGTGGGCGGCGTGCTCGCGGCGTAGTCGAGGTTCACGTACCGCGCCGTCGAACCGTCGGCGAGGGGCACCTCGAGGTCGCCCCCCACCAGCTCCACCAGGCTCATCCGGCGGTCCGCCCGAGCTGCTCCCGCCTGGCGTGCGCAGGAGGGATGCGGAGCGGGATGCCCCGGATCTCCTCCCTGGACAAGAGCGCGTCGATCACCATGCGCTGCGACCGGCGTCCCTGGCGGGTCGCCGCGTTGCGGGAGCGTTGTGGGTCGCCTTCGACGATGGCGCGCACCAAATCGGTGTGCTCGTGGACGATCTCCTCGGCGCGCGAGCTGAGCAGCAACCCGACACGGAACAGTCGCTCCATCTGGATGAGCGTGAGCTCGAGGGCGGCCGCGAGGCGCTCGTTTCCCGAGGCCCTGCCGACGAGCGTGTGGAAGCGGGTGTTCGCCTCCAAGAAGGCGTCGACGGACTCGGGCAGCGACGTGTCGTAGCGCGACGCCTGCAGGTCCTCGAGCTCCCGAAGGTCGTTCGCTTCGTTGGCCTGGTTCGCCGCGAGCGCGGCCGCCTCACCCTCGAGCAGCACCCGCATGGCGAACAGGTCCCGCGTGTCTTTGATCGTGACCGGGGCCGCGCGGTGGCTCGAGTTCGTGTCGTGCACGACGAAGCCCTCGTGCCGCAGCCGGCTCAGCGCCTCCCGGACGGGCGTCTTGCTCAGCCCCAGCTCGGACGCCAGCTGGGCTTCGATCAGCACCTGACCAGGGGAGATCTCCAGCTTCGTGATCCGGGATCGCAGGATACCGTAGACGGTATCTGAAAGCGACCCCTCTGAGATACTCATCGTGGACAGGGAAGATATCGACCTGACGCCACCGTGTCCAATACGACGGGCCAGTGAGGATCCCGTGAGCGGTGCGGCAGGCGGCGGCCGGCGGCGGCCGGCTCAACGGGCGTCTGTCTCGGGCCCCTCCGACGTGGTGAACCCGATGGCATGGCCGGACCCGCCCACCGGCACGAAGTTCCAGTGCTCGCCGAAGGCCAACGAGTGGGCCCCCCGATCCCGGAGCCACGCGGAGAGGTCGTCCACCCCTTCTTCTGCGACCCGGATCGCGAGCACGATCGCACCTTGCTCGAGGGCCGATGCGAGGCCCTCGCAGTACTCGCAGTCGTTCGTGAGAAGGCGCTGGAGGACCCTCACGATCGCAAGCGGGACCCCGTGATGACGCACGTGGGGATCGAGGTCGCCGATGCCCTTTTCGCCGAAGAACGTCCAGACGTCGTCGTCTCCCTGTGCCCGCAGCTCCGCGGCCAGTGCGGTTCCCGCCACAGGGTTGTCGACGACCGCGAACAGGCGGTGGTGCGGCGGGAGGACGAAGAACGTTCCGCTCTCTTCGGGGTGCGTCGTCGCGTCGGCAACCGTCATCACGACCGTGGGTCCTCGCCGTCGATCACCGTATGCACCGCCTGCAGGATCTCCTCGTCGTCCGCCAACGCGAACTGGTCGCTCAGCCACGCGCCGGCCAGCTCCCCGCGGACGCGTCGCAACGAGCCGTCGGGGCGGTAGACCAAGCGCTCCAAGAGGCCCTCGCGCACGACGCCGCCGAAGGGTTCGGGGTCCCAGCCGGCGCTCTGCACGATGGTGCGGATCTGCGCGATCGAGAAGGGCGAGTCCGCCCACAACGGCAGCCATGTCATGACCTCTTCGGGCTTGCGTCCGCCCGCCAGGTACCCCATGCGGGCTGCATCCTCGGTGAGCACGCCGAGCACGTCGATGAGCCGTCCGTGCCACCCCTCCTCGGCCTCGAGCACCTGGGCCACACCGGGCCGCAGGGCGCCATTCGGCCCTACGTGGTGCGCCAGGGCGAGCGCGAGCTCTTCGAGGGTCGGTTGGGACCAGTGGTGGACCGTCGGCTCGACGGTGGGCTCCGCCTGCATGACGCGCCTCCTTCCTCGGCCGTCGTGCTGGCTGGAGGCCTGCGTGGCGGTCCGCCCTCCCACCGTTGCTCCTGTGGCCGTCCGCCCTCCAGGGCCGGACGTCACATTCGCGTGGGAGAGCGGGGCGTCAGGCTGGCGGGCGGCGAGGCTCGGCCGCGCGGCGCCCGAAGCGCAGTCGTCGTCGAACCGAGGGCCGCGGGGCGGGGTCGTCGCCACAGCGGCATCGCTGCGACTTCGGCACGTGTGCGAGCACGGTCTCTACGTGCGCCCCGCACCCCCGCCACGAGGGTCGCCCGCAGCGCCGGCACCTGACCGCTCTACACATACCCTGGAGGGTATCATGCGGTAGGAGGGTCGACGCCCGAGGACGGCTCGATCGAGGAGGACGACGTGGAACTGCCCGACGACGTGGTGAATGACGCCCGCCGCCGCCTGCACCGGGCCGCGGGGCAGCTCGAAGCGGTCGACCGGATGCTCGCGGGCGGACGCGAGTGCAAGGACATCGTGATGCAGCTGTCCGCGGCGACCAAGGCCCTCGAGCAGGTCGGGTTCAAGATCCTCGCCGCCGGTCTCACCTACTGCGTGGAGCACCCCAAGGAGGCTGAGGAGCAGGGATACCCGTTGGAAGAGGTCCAGCGGATGTTCATGCGGCTGGCGTAGGGCCCCGCCGGCTGGCGCGAGGTCCCGCAACTGCGCGGAGGGTTCGAGAGCCGGGCGCGATCACGGCCTGCGGAGCCAACGCAGCCACTCGGTGCCGCCCATCAGCCGGAGCCGCTCCTCGAGCACCGGGTTGCCGTCGCACTGGCTGGCGTGGCAGGCGATCGCCCGGCGCTGCGGACCGCGGTCGACTGGGACGACGAGGTCCGTCTCCGAGGCCCGCCGCCCGACGAATCCGGCGCCGAGCGCGGCGTTCAGCTCGTCAGCCACCCGGTCGGGGATGGCCCACGCAAGAGCGGGCAAGCCGGGAGCGCCGGCGAGCGCGGCCTCGGTGGCACGACAGTGATCGGGATGACCGGTGACCCCGCCCTCGTCGAAGACGACCAACAGGTCCGCCTGCGTCTCATGCGCGAGGGCCGCGACCTCCGCGGCCAACTCGTCTAGAGGTTCGTCCCGAAGCGCGCCGTCCGGGTGGTCGCCCAGCACCACCGTGCCCACGCCGAGCTCGAGGGCGGCGCGCCCGAGCTCGAGGCGCCGGAGCTCGTGCAAGGACTCGTGCAAGGACTCGTGCAGGGAGGGGTCCGAGCCGCCGAGGGTGGACGCCTCTCCCCGCGTGAAGCACAGCACCGCGACCCCCGCGCCGCGTGCGGCGAAGTGGCCGAGCACCGCCCCGAGCCCGAAGCTCTCGTCGTCGGGGTGTGCGCAGACCGCGAGAACCGACGTGGCCCGCGGGAGGGCCCGGCCGGCCGCATCGGGCGCACCTGTCGCGGGCGTCATCCCGCCAGGTGCGCGATCGCCCGTTCGAGCGAGGACGCGGCTTGCGCACCGAGGACGTCGAGCTCGCCCCCTGCGTCGCCACCGCTCGCGGCGAGGAGCGACCGAGGATCGACGACCGCCACCCGGGTCCGGCCGTCCCCGATGTCCTCCAGCACGACGTTGCAGGGCAGGAGGAGCGCGAGTGCGGGCTCGGCCTCGAGGGCGCGATGGGCGAAGGCCGGGTTGCAGGCGCCCAGGATCTTGAGCGCACGACGGCGCACGCCCAGCTTCGCCTCCAGGGTCCCGGCGACGTCGATCTCGCTCAGGATGCCGAAGCCCTCCTGCACCAGCGCGTCGCGGACCTCACGCTCGGCGTCGCCGATCGAGCGCTCCACGACCGTTTCGAATGCGTCCATGTCGCCCTCGCCTCAGGATGCGGCCTGGGCCTGCTCGTCGAGCTGCCGCCGGACCTCGTCCATGTCGAGCTCCTGCACCTTGGCGACCAGCTCTTCGAGCGCGGGCGCAGGGAGTGCGCCGGGCTGTGCGTAGAGGAGGATGCCGTCGCGGAACGCCATGAGCGTCGGGATCGACATGATCCCGAACCGCGCCGCGAGCTCCTGCTGGTCCTCGGTGTCGACCTTGCCGAACACCAGGTCCGGGTGTGCGCTGGACGCAGCGTCGAAGATCGGCGCGAACATCCGGCACGGCCCGCACCAGCTTGCCCAGAAGTCGACCAGGACGGTCTCGTTCGAGCTCACGGTCTCGTCGAAGTTGTCCTTGTGCAA
>Ga0307373_10015858_pt1 | contig 10190 bp, 10 predicted proteins | sample OX2MG_FD_202534 | JGI IMG/M metagenome (GOLD analysis project Ga0307373, IMG submission 202534) | Soil microbial communities from Risofladan, Vaasa, Finland - OX-2 | ecosystem: Environmental > Terrestrial > Soil > Coastal area > Acid sulfate soil | place: Finland: Risofladan, Vaasa | collected...
ACCCGGCTTGCGCCGCCCGCTCCACCTCCGCCGCCTGCGTGGGGACCCGGAGCCCCACTCCGGCGCCTCTTTACTCTGGCCTCAGACCCAGCGCCGAAACCGGTCCATGCCGCGGAACAGCACCACGGCCAGCGCGGCATTCACCAACGCGGCCAGGGCCGTCACCCCACCCCGCCAGGGCACCGGCGTGCCCAGCAGAAAGCGCTCGAATCCAAATAAAATCGCCCGGTTCAACTCGTAGGCGGCAAACACGATCAGCATGCGCATGCCGGCGTGGTCAGCATCGATCTTGCTGCCAAACGACGCCCCCCAATAGCCGATCAGGGTCTTGGCAATGCCGTTCACTCCCAACGCCAGGTGGGCCAGGCTGTCCTGCGCCAGCCCCAGCGCTGCGCCCAGCGTCGACGCGCTGATCGGGCGCCGCGTGGCACAGGCCCAGTACACCACCACCAACAGCGGCAAATCCAAATAGACAGCGGCGTGCAGCACCACCGGTAAATAGGCCTGCGCCGCCAGCGCCGCCACCGCTACTAGCGGATAGAACAACGGTGGGAACCGGAACACCGCCGCCTCGGCGCGGGAGGTGGTAAAAATCTGCGGCACGCTACCAAACATTGTAGCTGGCCAGAGTCGCGTTCACATGCCGGCGGTGGCTCGCCACTTCTCGCTGAGTCGCTCCTGGCTGGTCGCCCCTGCCTGGCGCTTTCAAGCCGCCTCGATTTGTCGGCTCCATAGAGTGGTGAGGCTGTTACGATAGGCGCAAGGCGTTATGCCCTGGCCCTCGCCAACGCGCGCTCTCAGCCGGCGCAGTGATCCCCTGCCCGCGGAACGGTTCGGCCTGGACGCGGCCGCCGCCGAAGCCATTGTTCGCCAAGTCGAGGCTCAATACCTTGGGCCGCACCCGAGCGGCAGCGCCCGGCGGAAATTCCGGTCGACGCTGCATCTTGAAGATCTGCTGCTGGCGCGCGCCTGCGCTGCTGGCATTGAGGCCGCTTGGGAAACCTTTTGGCGCCACTTCCAGCCCCGGCTCCGGCGGGCGGCGCTCGCCCTTACGCACGAACCCTCCCGCGCCCATGAACTGGCCGACAGCCTCTTGGCCGAACTGTTCGGCATGCAAGTACGGGATGGGCAGCGCGTTTCGAAACTCAATTCGTTCACCGGCATTGGCAGCCTCGAGGGCTGGCTCATCGCCCTCTTGGCCCGGGCGCAGGTCGACACCTGGCGGCGGGAGCGCCGCACCGTTAGCCTGGAGGCCAGCATCGAAGCCAGTCTGGAATCCGCAGGGAGCTTGCAGGCCCACGTCGCCCCCGCCGCGTTCCTCGGCGCTGCCCAACCGCAGATTGAGGCCGCGCTGGAGACGGTTTTGGGAAAGGTAGATGAAACCGCGCGCCTGCTATTGAGTCTTTACTTCTTGGACGGCAAAACCCTCGCCGAGATCGGAGCCTTGCTACAGGTCCACGAATCCACCATCAGCCGGCGTTTGGACCGGGTGCTGGTCCGGGTGCGCCGTGCCACCCGGCGCGAGCTGGGCCGACGCGGCCTCGCCCCGGCGGCGTGGGAGGAGACCGCTGAACTCGACCCGCGCCACCTCCAGGTGGATGTCCGTAAGGCATTAGGCACCGCCGCACCAACCACCGGGGCACCCCATGGCAGTTAATCTTCACCCCGATGCCAACCAGATGAGCGCCCTGCTGGGAGGAGAATTGCAGGGCACCGCCCGGCGCGCCGTCATTGCGCACCTCAGCCAGTGCGCGGAGTGCCGGCAATGGACCGGGCTCGCCCAGTCCGCCCGCGAGGCGGTGATGCCGGCAGCCACCCCAGCCCGCAGCCACCAACCCTGGATCTTCTATGCCCTGCCCGCCGCCGCGGCGTTGGCGCTGGCGGGGGCGCTCTGGCTGCGACCCGCACTGATCGTCACCGCACCGGCGCCGCCCCACGCCACCACGGTACCGGTTCATCACTCGCCCGCATCTCGCTTGCCTCCGGCCCCACCGCCTGCCCTGACGCCGGAGCCAGCCCAATACGTTCCGCCAGCAGTGGAGGATGTCCTGGTGGTGCCCACACCGGCGCCGCGCTCGGCCGTCGCCTCCCTGGCCTCCCTAGCCGCCTTGCCCGCTCCCTCGGCCCCCAGTGGTGAGTTCCAGCCCGCGATCGACTTCTCACCCCTGATGACCGGATTCCAGGATCAAACCGCGGAAACGTCCGCCGAAGTCCAGTTCGCAAACCAATTCCTGCCGCTCAACAGTTCCTCCAGTGCGATGCCCGGCCCCACCGCGACCGCCGCCAGTTCCAACCCGGATCTGGCGGTGCTGGCTACGCCCGCGGCGCAAGGCTTCGTGCCTGTCCTACAACGCGCCCGCCCGCTTTCGGGCCCATATGCTCCCCGGTCGACGCCGGCGCCGGATGGCGCGCTGGGCTGGACCGTCTCCCGCGGCGGCGCTCTATTGCACTCGATCGGCACTGGCATTTGGGCGGCCGTTCCGCTAGTGCCGGGCGTGCACTTCCGCGCGATATTCGCCTCCGGCGCCCACATTTGGGCAGGCGCCGATGCTGACCAACTCTTCGCCTCCACCGACCGCGGTGCCCACTGGCGCCACCTGGCCTTACCCGAGTCGACTCCCCACGCCACCCATATCGACAGCATCGCCTTTAGCAACGCCCATCGCGGCGTTGTCCGGCTGGACAACGGCCACGTCTGGATTACCGCTGACGGCGGTACCACATGGACCGCCAGCCATTAACCTTATCCAAGCACAGTGGGCACGTGGCTCGCCACTTTGCGCTGGGTCGCTCCCGCTGCCACCCCGGCGCTGGTCGCTTGAGGGCGGGCTTCGACGGGCGCACGATCGGCACTGCCGCTCGTTGCCCCGCTCGTTGCCCCGCTCTGCTCGTGCCACTCCAAGCTGCCTCCCATGGGGGGCCGGAGGCCCATTTTCATCGCCACCTGCCAATTGAGGGCCGGCGCGTTGTTATGCTAGCGCCAACGTGTGGATCGCCGAGCCCGTCACCGCCGGCACCGATTACTTGTTGGCTACCGTGGCGCTGGTGTTGGGTGCTGTCCGTTTACGTCCGCCCCGGACCACCCGGCGCTGGTTGTGGGGCCTGGGGTTGCTGGCGGCGGCGGTGGCGGCGGGTACCGGTGGCACCTTTCACGGTTTCAGCACGTTGGAGAGCCCGGCCGTACACAGCTTTCTATGGTGCGCCGTGCTGCCGCTCATCGGGGCCGCCGCCGGATTCATGGCCGCCGCCGCCGTGGCCACGCCCTGGCACGACCACGATTGGCCGCACCTGCTCGCCGGCATCGTCATCTCCGCCCTCGCCGTCACCCTCCAGCACACCGGCCTGGCCCTCGGTCCGGTCGACCACAACGCCCTCTTCCACCTGCTCGAGGCCGCAGCGCTGTGGTTTTTCTTCCGCGCTGCCGCTTGACAGGCACAACCGATCTATACAAAATTGTCACAAAGTTGCAAGGCGCCGATAAGGGCCGGCAAGGAGAAAAACAAGTGGCACGCACACGTGGCAAGGTGAAGTGGTTCAACAACGTGAAGGGCTACGGCTTTATCGGGCGCGACGATGGCGACGATGTGTTCGTCCATTACTCGGCGATCACCCAGGAAGGGTATAAATCGCTGCAAGAAGGCGACGAGGTCGAGTTCGACATCACCGAGGGCAAGAAGGGCCCGCAGGCCGAAAACGTCACCCGCGCCCCGGAACAGGCGTAAAAACAGGGCGTAAATGCCAGCGCCGCTGCCGGCGGTGGCTCGCCACTTTTCGCTTGGGCACTTCCGTGATGCTCGCACTGTGAGCATCACTCGCTTGCGGGCGGGCTTCGATTGGCGGCGCACAAGCGGCACTGCCGCTCGTTGCCCCGCTCTGCTGGTGGCATCTCCAGGCTGCCTCCAAAGCGGGAACCGGCGCTGGCGCCCCGGCGGGCGGCGTCAGCCCGGCGCCGGCGTTGACCGGAACGCCCGCAGCGCAGCTTCCACCGCCAGCACTTGGTCCAGCACGCCATCGAGCCGCTCGAGCGGCAGCGCATTGGCGCCGTCGGAGAGCGCGGCGGCAGGGTTGTCGTGGACTTCGAGGAAGAGCCCGTCCACGCCCGCCGCCACGCCGGCGCGCGCCAATAACTCGATGTACTCGGGCGTGCCGCCGCTGCGGTCGCCCTGCGCACCCGGGAGCTGCAGGCTGTGGGTCACGTCAAACACCACCGGGACGCCCAAGCCGCGCAGCAGGGCGAAGGCGCGCATATCGACCACCAGGTTGTTGTAGCCAAAACTCGCCCCGCGCTCGGTCAGGATGATGTCGTTCCCGCCCGCCGCGCGGGCTTTCTCCACCGCGCCTTTCATATCCCAAGGCGCCATGAACTGGCCTTTTTTGATATTGACCGTTCGCCCGGTGCGCGCCGCCGCCTGAATCAAGTCGGTCTGGCGGCATAAAAACGCCGGGATCTGCAGAATATCGGCCACTTCAGCCACCGGCTGGGCCTCGCAGACTTGGTGAATGTCGGTGAGGATCTCGACTTGCTCGGCCGCCTTCACCCGTTGCAGGATGCGCAGCCCCTCCGCCATCCCCGGGCCGCGAAAGCCGCGCAGGCTGGAGCGGTTGGCTTTGTCGTAGGATGCCTTGAAGATATAGCGCAGCCCGCGCGCCCGCGCCCGGCGCGCAATCTCGGCCGCCATGCGCAATGCGTGCGCCTCGGATTCAATGACGCAGGGACCGGCGATCAGGAACATTTTATTGGCGCGGGCCCCGGCGCGGCGCTAGATTCGGCGTTCTGCGATTCGGAGGCGCCCCCGTGGGCCCGCCGAGCGCGGGCGGCGCCGATAAAGGCGTGGAACAGCGGATGCGGCGCCAGCGAGCGGGACTTGAACTCGGGGTGGAACTGGCAACCCAGGAACCAGGGGTGGGAGGGGATTTCGACCACCTCGACGTAGGTGCGGTCGGGGCTGGAGCCGGTGATTGCCAGACCGGCGCCGGTGAGCTGGGCCTCGTAGTCGCGGTTGAACTCGTACCGGTGCCGATGCCGTTCGCTAATCTCCAACCCGCCGTAAGCTTGGGCGGCGCGGGAACCGGCGATTAATCGACACGCCCACGCGCCTAGGCGCATGGTCCCGCCCATCTCCTCCACGCCGCGCAGTTCGCGCAGTTTGTAGATGACCCGGTGGGGCGTGGCGGGGTCGAACTCGGAGCTGTTGGCGTCCATCAATCCAGCCACGTGGCGGGCGTACTCGATGACAGCGCACTGCATGCCCAGGCAGATGCCGAAAAATGGCGTTCCCGACACGCGCGCGTACTGAATGGCGGCAAGCATGCCTTCGATGCCGCGGCCGCCGAAGCCGCCGGGGACTAAAATCCCATCGACACCGGCAAACCGCGCCGCCACTTCCTCACGGCTGTGACCTTCCAACGCTCCCGTGTCCACCCAGTCCACCCGCAGCTTCAGCCGGTGCGCCAGCGTGGCGTGCACCAACGCTTCCTTCAAGCTCTTATAGCTGTCCTCGTAATCGGTATACTTGCCGGCGATGGCGATGGCGACCTCACCCTCGGGATGGCGTACCCGCTCCATCAATTGCCGCCACTGGCTCAGATCGGGGGGCGGGGCCTCCAGGTGCAAATAGCGCAAAGCCAACTGATCGAGCCCCTGGTCGCCCAGCAGGACCGGAACCTCGTAGATGCTGTCGGCGTCCTTGGCGGTAATCACTGCTTCCTCGGCCACGTTGCAGAACAGGGCGATTTTGGCCCGCATCTCCGGCGGCAGGAAGCGGTCGGTGCGGCAGAGCACGATATCGGCCTGGATGCCGATCTCGCGCAGCTCCCGCACCGAGTGCTGGGTGGGCTTGGTCTTGAGCTCGCCGGCAGCGGCGATGAATGGCACCAGCGTCAAATGGATGAAGAGGGCATTCTCCCGCCCGACTTCCTGGCGCATCTGCCGGATGGCTTCTAAAAACGGCAGCGATTCGATGTCGCCCACCGTGCCGCCGATCTCGACGATCACGATATCGACATTATCCGACACCCGCCGGATCGCGTCCTTGATCTCGTTGGTGACGTGCGGAATCACCTGCACCGTCTTGCCCAGGTAATCGCCGCGCCTTTCCTTGGCCAACACCGTCTCGTAGACGCGGCCAGCGGTGACGTTATTGGCGCGCGTCAGGGTGAGATGGGTGAAGCGCTCGTAGTGGCCTAGATCGAGGTCGGTTTCGGCGCCATCGTCGGTGACGAATACTTCGCCGTGCTGGAACGGGCTCATCGTGCCCGGATCGACGTTCAGGTAAGGGTCGAACTTGAGCAGCGAGATGCGCAGGCCGCGGGATTCCAGCAACGCGGCGATGGAGGCGGCGGCTAGGCCTTTACCAAGAGAAGAAACGACGCCGCCGGTGACAAAGATATAGCGGCAGGCGGGGGACTCGGGCACGCTCAATTATACAGAGGGCAAGGCGCCCGCGGAAGATGCATCGGGAGAGCGGCCAACGGGGGCGGCTGGGCAGGACCCACGACCGCATCAATGGCTGCCGCGCCCAGCGGTGGTGGAGCTGAGGGGGTTCGAACCCCTGACCTCTTCCATGCCATGGAAGCGCGCTCCCAACTGCGCCACAGCCCCACGCTGCGTCTAGTTATTCTGCCACAGCCGCTGCACGGTGGCCAGCAGTTCGAGAATTTCCACCGCTTGGCTCGCCACTTTTTGCCGGGTCGCTCCGCTGGGTCGCTCCCGTTGGTCGCTTGAGGGCGGACTTCGATTGGCGGCGCCTCCAAGCTGCCTTCAGTTGCAGACCCACCATTTGGGCGTTATTGTTAACGCAAATTCCCCAGGAACCGAAGTTATGCACGCAGACATTTCGGTACAGTGGTTGCACCCGTCCCGGGCTAAGGCACGCCAAGCGCCCAAGCCGCCCCAATCACCGCCCCAATCATCGTTGCCGACCGTGGAGAGTGCCCGCCGGCTCATGCTGCTGTTGGCCACCGGGAACCCGGATTTCGTTTCCAAACTCGAGCTTGCATTCTCGGGCCAGATGAATCCCCGGCAGGTCATGGCGGCGCTCGATCCGGCGGCGGAGACGGCACTGCGGGACGCGGCGGCGCCGCTGGCGTTGGGCTTGGGCGCGGAAATCGCCGAGGTGTTGCGGTTTTGCGGCGCCGCCGGCGGCAAGGCGAGTGCGAATGCCGAACTGCGCGGCCGCAACGGCACTCTACGGCGCTTCGACCGCCTGTGGGGGGGGCCGATGCTGGCCCAGATCGAGGCCCACGCGGAGTTGCACTACTCGATGCTGCTCCGCAGCCAAGCCCGCTGGCTGGTGACGCGGGGTACGGTCTGGATCCACCCGGCGCGGTCCACGCCAGCGCTGGCCGCAGCGGCCGCGGCGGCAGCGCCACCGGTGCCGCCCTACACCACCTTTCAACTCAGCCCATGGCAAGAGTTGGTCATGGCGCCGGGGGCGGTGGTGCTGCTGCGGCGCGGGCCGGTGAACACGCTGCTAGAAGCCGTCCAGGAAGCCGGCCTGCCGGTGGATCGCTTGGTGGCTGCCGCCGGGCAGCCAGCCATCTCCATCCCCACCCCGCTGGGCCCACTGGGCTTTGATCGGCAGCACCGCACCGCGTGCATCCATGGCCGCACCGTGCGCTTGACCCATGCCGAGTGCGAGGTCTTCAGCGCGCTGTGCCACACGCCCGGCGTCATCTCCGCCCGCACGGCATTGGCGGCGCGGCTGTGCATGAAGGGCCGGAACATCGACCGCATCATGGTGCAGTTGCGCAACAAACTTGGCGATGGCTTGATCACCACCGTCTATGGCGCCGGCTATCTATTGGAAGTGGAGGCAGTGGAAGTGGCGGCAGCGATCGCCCCCGATTGATCACGGACGAGTACAGCCGCTAGGGATATGGGCGGCGCGGCAGGGCGGCCGGGGATGCCCGCACTGCTCGTGGCATCTCCAAGCTGCCTCCGCGGGAGATCCAGCCAGCGAGATCAGGCGAGATTCAGTGCCGTCTTGAAGGTGCCGCGCTCGTTCTCGATCTTCTTCTGCAGCATCATGATGGCGTAGATGAGCTGCTCGGGCCGCGGCGGGCATCCGGGCACATAAACATCGACCGGGACGACCTGATTCACGCCCTGAACGATGGCGTAATTATTGAAGACTCCGCCCGAAGTGGCACACGCCCCCATCGAGATCACGTACTTGGGCTCGGGCATCTGCTCATAGAGCTGCTTGATCACCGGCGCCATCTTCTGCGACACCCGGCCGGCGATGATCATCAAGTCGGATTGCCGCGGCGAGGGACGGAACACCTCGGCGCCGAAGCGGGCGATGTCAAAGCGCGCCGCCGACATCGACATCATCTCGATGGCGCAGCACGCCAAGCCGAACGTCATCGGCCAAATGGAGTTCTTGCGCACCCAGTTGACCACCTTGTCGAGGGAGGTGAGCACCACGCCATCGGGCGGCTGTACACCATAGAACCGTTCCCGTCCGCTGTCGTGCGGATCGAGGTTCTGATATCGCTCCTGGCCCAAGCTCATACCTCCATGTTCCGTCACCCGAGCTGGATTTGCAAGGCGTCGTCCGCAAACCTGTCGTCCGCAAACCCAGGCCGAATGCGGTACGCTGGTAATTTCATGGCGACAATGGCAACCACAGCAAGTATGCCCATGGTCGAGGTGCGCAACCTGCGCAAAAGCTACGGCAAGCTGGAGGCGGTGTGCGGGGTGAGCTTCGAAATCCCCGAGCGCACCATCTTTGGGCTGCTGGGGCCGAACGGGGCGGGCAAGACCTCGACCATTGAAATGGTGGAGGGGCTGCGGGTGCCCGATGGCGGCGAGGTGCGCATCTGCGGCTTGCGGCCTATCGAGGATGCCATGCGGGTACGGCAGCTTTTGGGCGCGCAGTTGCAATCCACTTCCCTGCCCGACAAGATCAAGGTGCGGGAGGTGTTCGACGTCTTTGCCAGCTTCTATGCCTCCCCCGCCAAGGTTGACGAGTTATTGGATTGGGTGGGGCTGACGCACAAAAGCGGCACCTTTTTCCAGTACCTCTCCGGCGGCGAGAAGCAGCGCGTGGCGCTGGGTTTGGCGCTGGTCGGCAACCCCAAGATGCTGTTTCTGGATGAGCCCACCACCGGGCTCGACGCCAAAATACGCCGCGAGTTGCACGAGTTGATCCTGCGCATCCGCGACCAGGGCAAATCCATCCTGATCTCCACCCACTACATTGAGGAGGCCGAACGGCTCTGCGACTTGGTGGGGATCATGGACCAAGGCCAGCTCCACGCCATCGGGCACCCCAAGCAGCTCATCCGCGATTTGGGCGAGGGCGACCGCTTGGAACTCCGTCTGCGTGACCCGATCGAGACGGCGGTGTTGGCCGCCCTGCCCGGGGTGGACGAGGTCCACCAAGCCGATGGGCTCTATACGCTCCGCGGCCCCAGCGGCGGCAAGATGCTGGCCTCGGTAGCGGTGTACGCCGACCACCATGGCAATGAACTGGAGGAGGCGCGCATCGCCCACACCTCGCTCGAGGACGTGTACCTCAGCATGACCGGACGCCGGCTGGGCGCCGATTGAAGGACACCCAAGGCCATTCATGAAAATCGTATGGAACATGGCGAAGATGAACATCCTGCTCTCCTACCGGGTGCGGATCGCCTTCTTTTTCACCTTCATCTTCCCGATGATGTTTTTCTTCATCTACTTCGAGCTCTTCGCCAAGGGAAACCCGAACGTGGTGGCGGCGTTGATGGGCCCGCTGATCAGCTTTTCGGTGATCAGCAACGCCCTATTCGGCCTGAGTTCGCAGTTGGTGACCATGCGCGAGCGGGACATGTTCCGGCGCTATCATCTTGCGCCGATCAGCTCGGCCCAGATGGTGGGCAGCCGGCTGCTCAGCAACTATGTGCTGTTCCTGCCGGTGGTGGTGCTGCAGTACGTGCTGGCGGTGTGGATCTACCACATGCCGGTGCGGGGCTCGTTGTGGGCACTGTGGCTGATCTTCTCCCTGGGATACTTGGCGCTGGGAGCCATCGGACTGGTGGTGGCCGGCATCGTGGACACCTTTCAAGAGGCCACGGTGTGGAACCAGATCCTGTTTTTCGTGCTCCTGTTCCTCACCGGCACCACCCTGCCCTTAATTGAACTGCCGCGGTTTGTGCAGCATCTGGCGCTGTTCATGCCGCCCACCCTGATGATCTTGGGTAGTGCC
>Ga0307373_10015859_pt1 | contig 10190 bp, 11 predicted proteins | sample OX2MG_FD_202534 | JGI IMG/M metagenome (GOLD analysis project Ga0307373, IMG submission 202534) | Soil microbial communities from Risofladan, Vaasa, Finland - OX-2 | ecosystem: Environmental > Terrestrial > Soil > Coastal area > Acid sulfate soil | place: Finland: Risofladan, Vaasa | collected...
TCTGGCTACGCCGTCGACGGGAGGCTGGGCGCGCTGGTACTCTATCGGACTAAGGAGAATATTTTCCTTCTATTCGGCCCCGAAGTGCCTCTCCGACATCCTGGACAATGTCCGTTCAATCTAAATATCCATTGAATCTAAAGGGAGACTCCCATGACAAGACTGAGCCGTTTTTTTACGATTAGCCTTCTGGCTTTCACGATGCTGTTCGCTGCTCCAGACTCCTGGGCGCAGAATCGACCGCCAATTCTCGAGAAGATCGCGAAGGCCTACGGCATCGATTCGTTTGGAAAAGTTGAAGCGATTCGCTATACGTGGAACGGTGAGATCACCGGACTCTTCAAAGCTGCGCATGCGTGGGAGTGGGAGCCCAAGACCGGCAAGATTTCCTACGAGGGAAAGGACAAAGACGGTAAGCCGGTCAAAGTTACTTATGTTCAGTCTCAACTCAACAGCCAGCCTGCCAGCGTGAGGGAGCAGGTTGCGCCGTCCTTCGTCAACGACAACTATTGGCTTCTCTTTCCCCTCCATGCTTACTGGGACACCAGCGCCACTGTGACCGATCGAGGGATGCAGAAGCTGCCAGTGGGCACCGGTTCCGCCGAGTTGGTCGTGGTGAAGTATCCTGCCGAGGCGGGCGGCTACACCCCCGGGGACACCTGGGACCTGTATGTCGGCAAAGACAACCGTGTTAAATATCTTGTCTACCACCGGGGCGGAGCCAAGCCGCCGCAACTCGTCATCGCATCGTGGGCAGGCTATAAAAAAGCAGGTCCTCTGCTGTTTTCGACCGAGCATCGCGGCACAGCGGACGGGAAACCCCTGCACATCTTCATTACGAATGTGGCCGTCAAGCTGACAGGCTCGAACACCTGGATGAAAGCGCAATAGTCGACGCAGGACGAACATCCGGGTCCACCGGAAAGCTGTAGAATGTGCACAATCCGATGAAGGCCGACATTGATCTGGACATTGGACGAAAGACGTTCGCCTCTGGCCTGCTGCCGGAGTTGATCGCCGTGCTGCGCCGCAGCCGCCCAGGCGACCTGATCGCTGTGATTGGTGACGAAGAGCACATTGGCCCTGAACTCGAGACATGGTGCCGGTTCACTGGGAATCCTCTGCTCGGAACGGCTGCCGAAGGCGGACGCATACGGTTTGTTTTTCGGTGCGGGGCTGTTGCGGTGCCGAAAGACAATCGGCCAGTAGGCTCGCGGCTTTGGCTCTACACGAACTTCGACTGCAACCTGCATTGCGACTACTGTTGCGTGCGATCCTCGCCCACCGTGCCGCGAAGGGAGCTAGGTTTCGCGCGGGTGCAGCAGATCGCTCGTGAAGCGCCAGAACTTGGCGTCGAGGAGATCTTTGTCACCGGCGGCGAGCCGTTTCTGCTCGAAGACATCGGCGACATTCTGGCTTGCTGCGCTGCGGTCGCGCCGACCACGGTGCTGACCAACGGAATGCTGTTTGCCGGACGGCGCGCAGAGAGCCTGGCAGCATTACCCCGCGATCGGATCGTTCTCCAGATCAGCCTTGATAGTTCTACGCCGGAGCTGCACGATCTCCATCGCGGCCGCGGCGCGTGGGCAAGAGCGCGTGAAGGGATCGTGCGCGCTCGTGCGCAGGGCTTTCGCGTTCGCCTGGCGGCCACTGTATCTACCGATACCGAGGCTGAGCAGTTCCGTCAGTTCCTCGATGAGGAGAAGGTTGACGCAGAAGATCGAGTCATACGCCGGGTCGCTTTGCGCGGTTCCGCAACCGAAGGGGTCGCTCTGAGCCGGGCTGACCTCGTACCGGAAGTTACCATTACATCCGAGGGCGTGTACTGGCATCCGGTTGGGGGACAGGACGCTGATTTTCTTGTCACGCGCGACATCTTCCCCCTGGCCGAGTCGTTCGCCGCGGTTCGTCGCGCCTTCGACAGCGAAGGCGAACACGCGAATAAGCTGGCAAGAATCTTTAACTGCGCATGAGTTTTCTTCAGGCAACCGGGTTGAAGAATCCCTGCCGGGCCGCGGCCTGCCGCAATGCAGCGTAACCATCGAGGTGAGGCGGCAGCCAACGCTGAAGCCCTTCGGCATCGAGAATCGGGCGATGAGCAGGGTTATTGTAACTCATCGCAGAAAGTGCGTCGGCGAACCGCCGCTCCAACTCCGGGTCAAGATCGGGCCGGGCCGTGAACATGCAATGGTTGTATGCAGGAGAGGACCATACCTCACGCAGGCCGCCTTCAGGGACGAGACGCTCGCTTTGAACCGTGTTCCAGAATGGGCTGCCTATTGCGCCGGCATCTGCTCGACCGTCGAGGACCGCCCGCACCACCTCCACTTCGCTGGTCCCGGTGTCGCCATGTTTGCCTACATCGCTGTTGAAGCGCAGCGTGCGGTAGTCTCTGCCCTCGCGCATGCCTTGCTGCTCCAGAAAGTGAACCGGCAGAATCGCCGCGTGCCCGCTGTCCTGACTGCCCAGCGCGAGTGTTCGATTCTTTAAATCAGCGAGCGTCGCGATCGAACCTCCGCTCGCGGCGACGATCTTTGTCATCCAGCCGAGATCGGTATCGCGCATGGCAACCGCTCGGCAGGCGTGGCCGCTCAACTCATCCGCTTGCAGGTAAGCAAGATTCGTGTTCCAGGCAATATCGATACGCGGCAGACCGTCTCCCGGCTGGGCTAGGAGCGCCATGACCTGCGCCTCGTAGCTCTGAAAGAGCACGACCTCGACGGGCAGATGCGCTTCCTCGTGAAAATAGCTCCGCATCCGCTCCCAAATCGTAACCACCTTCGGGTTGTACGCAACAGCTCCCACCCAGATCGTCCTGCTCATAGCTCCCCCATCATTCTTTCTCAGCCGCGTTCACAAAAGTCTATCCGTTTCACCGGCGTTTCGCTTTTAGAAGAGCGGCATTCCGAGCAGCGACTTCCCAATGAACTCGCGCAGAACATCGCCCGTTGGCGCCATCACAGCGCCTGCGTGCGCGTCGCGGAACAGGCGTTCGATGCTCAAATGTTTTGAGAACGCCGCACCGCCGCAAACGCGCATGGCTGCCGAGGTGACACTGATAGCGACCTCGCCTGCGGCAGCCTTGGTTTCAAGAACACGCAGCATGGTCGTATCGCGCGGCTTTTCAAGATGCTCGACCAGATCGTCGATGCGTGCCGACAGCCCGTCGGTATCAATCTGCATCGCGGCGAGTTGCGCGCGCAGGGTTGGCAGGCTCTCGCCGAGGCTTTGGCCGAGATGCTCAAACTTCGCGTTCTTGAGATGCGACACAGTTCCAGCGACTGCCGCCCGGCATAATCCCAGGGCCACCGCTGCTGTCCCCAAACAGAAGAGTGGGAGCACGATGTTGAGCATGACCGGAAAACCCGCGCTATCTTCCGTAAGCTGAAAATCGGAGGCGACATGGCAGTCATCCAGCGCAATCGGCGCAGAAGCGTTGGCTCGAAGTCCCAGACCGTCCCAGGGCCCCGCAACGGAAAGGCCAGGCGTGTCCGCTCCAAGGAGATAGAGGGTTGAATCGGTAGGTCCCGTCCCTTGAGGGGCGAGCGCAGAAACGACGTAGCTGTGCGCATGACCCGCGCTGGTCACCCAAGATTTCTTGGCGCTTATGCGCACGCCGTCACCATTACGATGCGCGCGGGATACAGGAGCCCAGAAATGGCTGCGCGAGCCGGCTTCGCTGAAGGCGAGAGTGGATAAATGGCGGCCCGCACCAATCTCCTGAAGGATGGGCACGAGTGTCTCCTTCGCTTCTGGGCGCGCCGACACGATGGTCGCAGTGCCGAGAATGTGCATCAGGTAGACCATAGCGACTGCGGCATCTGCCTCGGCGAGCGTCGCCATCACAACGGCAAACGTGCGGGGGCTTAGCCCCGAACCGCCAAAATCCTCGGGTAGCAGCAGCCCAAGTAGCCCAGACTCACCAAGGGCCTCGATAGCGTCGGTAGAGAATCGCCCCGCCTTGTCGTTTTGCCCCGCAGACGGCGCCAGCACGCGGCTGGCGATTTCGGCGGCTTTCAATACAGCAGCGTCATGAGTCATGATCACACCTATCATCCACAATCTACTGGATCAAACTCGATTGTCACCGAGGATGCGCCGAGGGGTCAAACAAGACAGCTATAACGCTGAGTGGTCGGGCATCCTCCTCGGGCGATGGCTTTGAGACTGTGTGTGGCCGACTGCAGTCCAAGTATCGGTAGTTTAGATTTGCACTTCTTCTCCTTACCTTGAAATACCAACTGTTGCCAGCAAGGCAAAGCACGTTTCCAGGATGGTCTACCCTCGAAACGCGCATTGGCAATTTGTCACCAACTGAGGCAGCGGCGGGAGTTATATCCGGCCAAGTTACTCACAACGCCGTTTTCAAGTAGCTTGAGCGCTGAGAACCAGCAAAAGAAATCGCGGCCCGTCTTCTTCCTGGCATTTCCACCCACAGCAGGTCCAGCGGCGCCCGTTGGGATATAACCATGCCCGTTCTTGATCTTGACGTCCAAACAATACTTTGGTATTGATCGATACGTTCGTCCAATGGATTCGTCGTTGCGCTTCTGCTAATGTCGTCTTCACGGCCCTCGCTCTGACATCGAAGGGAGTACCAAATGGGCGGCACAAATGGACTGAAAGAGACCACGCGTGTGACCGCGCCCATCGCGTCGAACACGCTTAGCGTGAACATTTTTACCGCTCCGGGAAAGGCTATGGTCGGCGAGCGGCCAAAGCCCTTCGGCGAGCCGCTCGGCTTCGATCCGATCACGTCCACGTTGATCTTCGGCGAGCACGGCGCGGTGCTGGTGGACGCAATGGGGACAGTGGCTGAAGCGGAGGCTCTCGCGGATTGGGTTGCGCTGCACAACCGCAACTTGGAGACCATCTATATAACGCACGGTCATTTCGACCATTTCTACGGTCTGAGCGTTCTCCTCGACCGTTTCCCAGGCGCTCGGGCGATAGCAACGCCGAAGACCGTGGAGGCCATGCAGTCGTCGTTTGTTCCTCCGCTGAGCCAGTTCGCCCGCCAATTGTTTCCTGGGCAAGTGCCGACGAAGTTGGTCTCACCTGAGCCCTATGGGGGCAACACCTTCACGCTTGAGGGCCACGAATTGCGCATCATCGAGCAGGGCCGCACCGATTGTCCCGATTCGACGTCTCTACACGTTCCATCAATCGGACTGATCGTCGCTGGCGACGTTGTGTACAACCAATGCCGCATGTACGTCGGCGACACCACCCCCGAAGAGCCGAAACAATCGGATCGCGGCGCTAGACCGGTTAGCGGCTCTGAACCCGACGATTGTTGTCGCCGGTCACAAGAAGCCTGGCGAGCCCGACTCTCCCTCGACGACCCAGGACACCAAGCGTTACTTGCAGGATTTTGACCGGCTACAGAAAACGGCGACATCCGACCGGGAGCTGTTCGATCAGATGACGGCGCTGTATCCGCATTGGGTACCGAATCAGTCGTGGTTGATGTTCAGATTCCCCGGGCATAACTCACATCAACCGCGGTGGCGCATCCTTGCGCACTTTGGAGGAAGCCGCGGGCGATGAGTTAGCTCATATTCAGCAGAACAGAATTCGATTTCAAAGAGGAGAACAAAATGGCAACAAAAGGAAAAATCCTGGTATTGGTCTCGAGCGGTCGCGGTTTGCCCTTGAAAGATGGCAAGGTTTATACCGGCGCCGGCTACTACCTCAACGAACTGACGGTTGTGGTTCGCGGCCTGATGAAGGAGGGCTACGAAATCACCTTCGCCAACCCCAAAGGCAACGCGCCCCAAGTGGATGTGCATTCAGAGGTCGCCGATTTCTTTGGAGGGGACGCGGCCAAGCTACAGGACTATATGATATTCCGCGACGGCCTGACTGGGCTCAGAGATCCATCCCGCATCGCGGATGTCATCGCATCAGGTCTGGATCAATATGACGCTGTCTTCGTCCCCGGCGGCCATGGTCCGATGATCGATCTTCTCGATGATCCCAATGCCGGCATAGTGCTGAGACACTTTCACGAAACATCCAAGCCTACGGCTGTGCTTTGCCATGGCCCAATTTCACTTCTCGCGGCGCTTCCGAATTCGACGGAGGTGGTTGCCGCGCTGAGTGCGGGCGATGCCGCTGGAGCGCACGCAAAGGCTCAAGGCTGGATCTATTCTGGATATAAGATGACCATCTTTTCGACGGCGGAAGAACAGCAGCGGGAGCCGCTTGAGATTGGTGGCAAGGTTCTCTTCTATCCGGACTTCGCCTTGCGTACTGCGGGCGGTGACGTAAGTGTGGTCGCTCCATGGAAGAGCTACGTCCTTCGAGATCGCGAGTTGATCTCAGGTCAGAATCCGTTCTCTGATGAAGCGCTTCTGAAGCTTCTTTTGCCGGCACTCGATGCGAAGAAGAAGTCAGCGGCATAAGAATCGGGACGCCCAGAAAGAGCTACTTGAGAAAGGGACGACAGGCCTGGAGGGCGTAAATATCGATGAAGACCACGTTGGGCGGTTTTTTCATTGATGCCGCCTGAAAATCAAGCAGGTGTGGGCCACCCGCCCAGATGAGCACCGTTTATCGGAATTGGAGCCGTCAATGAGCAGCGTACAAATCGACCAGAAGAGCTATGAGATGCCCCCGCGAGAAGGGATGAGCATCGCACAATTTCTAACTGTGGGCGACATCAACCGATCGCTCGATTACTACGAGAAGGTCTTCGGTGCGCGCATTCTGAGCAGAGGCGACGGCAACGCGCCTGGGTACCTTCAACTCGCGAATATCTGGATGATTGTGAACGTAGGGGGTGGCCCAACACCGGATAAGCCGACGGTATCGCTCAGCGTTCCAGACCCGAATCACATCAACAGCTTTCTGAATCTCCGGGTTGCGGATATTCAAGCATGTTATGAGTTATGGAAGAGCCGAGGAGCAGAGTTCATCACGGCGCCAATCCCCAAGTACGGCGAGATCCGCTGCTACATCCGTGACCCTGACAGTTATATCATCGAGGTCGGACAGAGCACGGACCAGACATACGGCTGACGCTCAGCCCGGATGGTTCGTTTTTTTGGAAACCTCCTGGATGATATAGGTGGATCGGGAGATTATTTCTATGCCGGGCCTCCCACACTAATGATCAGTTTATGGTCAAGGACAGCAGATGAAGCGAAACGCGCAGGCACATTGCTAATGGAAAATTTTGGTAGCGGTCCTTACCCGCTCTTTTTCATTCGCCGCACCCTTCAATCGGGGGCCTTCTCAGGGAGACCACCCACCCGTTTGAGCTCGTCCTCGACCAAGAACGGAACAACATGGATTAGTTGAGGTCGAATGACTTGTTATCGGGGTGTCTTCTCAGGCGCCGGTCTCAATGTATTTGTGTGAGCCGGAGTGTTGATTCAGACTGAGATGAAGAACTGGCGTTGTCGGTTGGAAGCGAGTGTGACTTTTGTGTTGATACGTGGCCACGGCTCCCTATTCCGTGACCTATACTACTGGTCTGTAATTCTTCCGGGCGGAACCCGCGGAGGACCTAAGTATGGAAAGCAAAAAGACAGTCATCGTAACCGGCGCCTCGCAAGGCATCGGAAAGGCCATCGTCCAGACCTTTCTTGATCGGGGCTATAACGTCGTTGCAACCTCGCGTAGCGTTTTCGAAGCTGGCTTCGTGCCCTCATCGAGTCTTGCGTTACTTGACGGAGACATCAGTCAGGCAGAGACGGCCGAGAAGGTCGCACAGGCCGCGGTCGAGAAGTTCGACTCTATCGATCATGTTGTCAATAATGCAGGCATCTTCTCGGTGAAGCCTTTTACTGAATACACCGCAGAAGAGTTTCGCCGCTTCGTCTCGGTCAACCTGGAAGGGTTCTTCTTCATTACTCAGCTTGCAGTCAGGCGGATGTTGTCGCAGGGCAGCGGCGGCAGCGTGACAACCATTACCGCGGCGCTCGCCAACAATCCCATCGCCGGCATACCGGCGTCGATTCCGATGCTCACAAAGGGCGGACTGAATGCGATTACCCTCAGCCTCGCGAGCGAATACGCGAAGAACAAAATCCGCTTCAACGCCGTCGCGCCCGGCACTGTGGACACACCGCTGCACAAAGACGCATCGAAGGATTTCCTGAAGAGCCGTACCCCTATGGGCACGATCTCAGACCCGAACGACATCGCTGAGGCTGTTATTTATCTGACGGAAGCTCATCACGTAACCGGGGAGGTGCTGCACGTGGACGACGGTGCGCATGTGGGCCGATGGTGAGCGGTAAAGGTGCGCAGCCGGGCGACGCAGAACGCCGACTGCAGGAGCTTGGTATCCAGCTCCCAGCCGTCCCGACGCCGCTTGGCACTTACGTTGAGACGGTACAGACGGGCAATCTACTCTTCTTTAGCGGGATGCTCCCAGTTGTGGACCACAAACCGAAGTATGTTGGCCGGCTTGGGAAAGAGTTCGATACCGAGGCCGGACGAGATGCCGCCTACACGGCGGCGTTGGGAATTCTTGCCGCGGCGAAGCAGCATCTCGGCTCACTCGACAGAGTAACTCGCGTTGTTCGGCTCGGAGTCTTTATAGCAACATCAGGGGACTTCTTTGACCAGCCCAAGGTCGCGGACGCTGTCTCAGACCTGTTTCGAGATGTCTTTGGAATCGAGAAAACATCGGTTCGGCTGGTAATCGGTGTTGCCAGTCTTCCTTTGGGAATGCCAATAGAACTCGATGTGATCTTCGAAGTCGCAGACTAGACGGAGGATGGATAAATGCGGCCAGATTGACCCTTTCGACGCTCGCTACCACTTCGGGCATGAATGCTCAGAAAAGGACGGGATCATGGAACAACAAGTGTTTTATCGCACGGTGAAGGTCGATGGACTCACCATCTTCTACAGAGAGGCGGCCGCGAAAAACGCTCCCACTATTCTTTTACTGCATGGTCTTCCGTCGTCGTCGCGGATGTTTCAGCCACTGCTGACACGGCTTGCAGACAGCTACCATCTGGTTGCGCCCGATTATCCCGGCTTCGGACATAGCGACTGGCCTGACCCGAAACAGTTCGATTACACCTTCGATCACATCGCTTCCGTGATGGACGGTTTCACGCAGGCGCTGGGTTTGTCGCACTACACGCTTTATATGCAGGATTACGGTGGGCCGGTTGGCTTTCGCATGGCATTGGCGAACCCGGAGCGGGTGCAGGCTCTTATCGTCCAGGATGCGGTCGCTCACAACGAAGGTCTTGGGGCGAACTGGGCAACACGGCGGGCATTCTGGGCGGACAGGCCTGCTTATGAGGAAGCGCTGCGCAAAAATCTGCTGTCGCTTGCAACCACGAAGACGCGCCATATCGGAGACGATCCGAAGATTGAGCTCTATGACCCGGATCTTTGGACCGACGAGTACGCATTTCTGAATGCACCGGGGCAGGCGCAGATTCAGAGCGATCTCTTCTATGACTACCGCACGAATGTCGATGCTTATCCAAAGTGGCAGGCGTGGCTGCAGAAGGCGCAGCCGAAGCTTTTGGTCCTATGGGGGGAACACGATCTTTCGTTCGATCTCGGCGAGCCGGAACGCTATCGGAAAGACGTGCCGAAGGCGGAGGTCTACGTACTCGACGCAGGGCACTTTGCGCTTGATACAAAAGCAGATGAGATGGCACGGTTAGTTCGTGAGTTCATGAAAACACAGAAGTGAACAGCGCCTTACCCCTTGTTGCACCGCCCACGCCAGTAACACCTGTGCGGGCGTCTTTCCAACTCGTGCAGCGATTGCCGAAATCACTGGATCTTCGGGCGGCCCCGGTCTTGCTTCATGACCCAAAGGCGCGAAAGCTAAAAACACAACTCCCTTTTCCTTGCAGAATTCCAGAAGCTCCGTCTCCAGAAGATACGGATGCAACTCTACTCGCACTACGGCTGGCTTGATTCGTGCAGATTCGTAAAGGGGCAACAGTTCGTTCAAACCGATGTCCGATAATCCGATGGCACAGCATCTGCCACGGTCTACGAGACTTTCCCTCGCCGTCCACGTGTCGAGCAAAGTCACGCTGCGTTCTGCGGGGATATTGATGCAAATGCTGCGGTCGGCAGATTCCATCGAATGCCATCTCTCCAGTAGTTAGTTCAGTCCCGAGAACGCTCGCGCATTTACCAATCACGTTTCTACGTCTCAGGAGACTCAGCCGTTGTTCCCTCAAAGCCTGGTTTTCAGC
>Ga0307373_10015860_pt1 | contig 10189 bp, 7 predicted proteins | sample OX2MG_FD_202534 | JGI IMG/M metagenome (GOLD analysis project Ga0307373, IMG submission 202534) | Soil microbial communities from Risofladan, Vaasa, Finland - OX-2 | ecosystem: Environmental > Terrestrial > Soil > Coastal area > Acid sulfate soil | place: Finland: Risofladan, Vaasa | collected...
GCGACGGCACGATGATCGGCTTGCCGTTGGCCGGGCTGAGGATGTTGTTGGTCGACATCATCAGGACGCGCGCCTCGAGCTGCGCCTCCAGCGACAAGGGCACGTGCACCGCCATCTGGTCGCCGTCAAAATCGGCGTTGAAGGCGGTGCAGACGAGCGGGTGCAGCTGGATCGCCTTGCCCTCGATCAACACCGGCTCGAACGCCTGGATGCCGAGCCGGTGCAGGGTGGGGGCACGGTTGAGCAGCACCGGGTGCTCGCGGATCACCTCTTCGAGGATGTCCCACACCTCGGGCCGCTCCTTCTCGACCATGCGCTTGGCAGCCTTGATCGTGCTGGCGAGGCCATAGAGTTCGAGCTTCGAGTAGATGAACGGCTTGAACAGTTCGAGCGCCATCTTCTTCGGCAGGCCGCACTGGTGCAACTTGAGTTCCGGGCCGACGACGATGACCGAGCGGCCGGAATAGTCGACGCGCTTGCCGAGGAGGTTCTGACGGAAGCGGCCCTGCTTGCCCTTCAGCATGTCGGACAATGACTTCAAGGGCCGCTTGTTGGCGCCGGTGATGACCCGGCCGCGCCGGCCGTTGTCGAACAGTGCGTCGACCGCCTCCTGCAACATGCGCTTTTCGTTGCGCACGATGATGTCGGGGGCGCGCAGCTCGATCAGGCGCTTCAGGCGGTTGTTGCGGTTGATGACGCGGCGGTAGAGGTCGTTGAGGTCGGAGGTCGCGAAACGGCCGCCATCCAATGGCACCAGCGGGCGCAATTCGGGCGGGATCACCGGCACGACTTCGAGGATCATCCATTCCGGCCGGCTGTTCGATTCCATGAACGCCTCGACCAGCTTGAGGCGCTTCACCAGCTTTTTGCGGCGCGCCTCGGAGTTGGTGTCGTGCAGCTCGTCGCGCAGCCGCTGCTTTTCCTCGACCAGGTCGATCGCCGACAGCATCGTGCGCAGCGCCTCGGCGCCGATCGCCGCGGTGAACTGGTCCTCGCCGTATTCGTCCTGCGCCTTCAGCAGGTCTTCCTCGCCGAGCAGCTGGCGCAGCTTCAAGGGGGTCAACCCGGGCTCGATGACGACGTAGTTCTCGAAATAGAGAATCCGTTCGAGATCCTTCAGCGTCATGTCCAGCAACAGGCCGATGCGGCTCGGCAACGACTTCAGGAACCAGATATGCGCCACCGGCGAGGCCAGCTCGATATGGCCCATGCGGTCGCGCCGCACCTTTGACAGGGTGACCTCGACGCCGCATTTCTCGCAGATGATGCCGCGATACTTCATGCGCTTGTACTTGCCGCACAGGCACTCGTAATCCTTGATCGGGCCGAAGATCCGGGCGCAGAACAGCCCGTCCCGCTCCGGCTTGAAGGTGCGGTAGTTGATCGTCTCGGGCTTCTTGATCTCGCCGTAGGACCAGGAGCGGATGCGCTCCGGGCTGGCGATCGAGATGCGGATCTGGTCGAAGCTCTGCGGCCCCGAAACCTGCCCGAAGATGTTCATCAACTCATTCATCGAGGACCCCTCTCGAACCAACCGTTGACCGGGCGCGGCACCGCCGCGTCCGGCATCCGGGCGACCAGCGCCGCCCCGCTTTTACCTGCTGCGACAGGCGCTCTGCAGACCATCAATAGCTGCGTGGCTCCAGCTCGACATTGAGGCCCAGCGAGCGCAATTCCTTGACGAGGACATTGAACGATTCGGGGATGCCCGCCTCGAAATTGTCATCGCCCCGGACGATCGCCTCGTAGACCTTGGTGCGGCCGGAGACGTCGTCCGACTTGACCGTCAGCATCTCCTGCAAGGTATAGGCCGCCCCGTAGGCTTCGAGCGCCCAGACCTCCATCTCGCCGAACCGCTGGCCGCCGAACTGCGCCTTGCCGCCCAGCGGCTGCTGGGTGACGAGGCTGTACGGCCCGATCGAGCGGGCGTGGATCTTGTCGTCGACCAGATGGTGCAGCTTCAGCATGTAGATGTAGCCGACCGTCACCTTGCGGTCGAAGGCTTCGCCGGTGCGGCCGTCGACCAGCGTCACCTGGCCGGACGAGGCGAGACCGGCGCGATCGAGCATGCCGACGATATCGTCCTCGCGCGCGCCGTCGAACACCGGGCTTGCCATCGGCACGCCATGGGTCAGTTCGCCCGCCATCGCGATCAGCTCGTTATCGGGCAGCGCCTCGATCTCGCTGCGCTCGGCGCCGTCGTAGATCTCGCCCAGGAGGCGGCGCAAATCGCCGTCGCCCTTGCCGTTGCGGTGAATTTTTTCGAGCACCTCGCCGATCCGCAGCCCGAGCCCATGCGAGGCCCAGCCCAGATGGGTTTCCAGGATCTGCCCGACATTCATCCGGCTCGGCACGCCCAACGGGTTGAGCACGATGTCGACCGGCGTGCCGTCATCGAGGTAGGGCATGTCCTCGATCGGCATGATGCGCGAGATGACGCCCTTGTTGCCGTGCCGTCCGGCCATCTTGTCGCCCGGCTGCAGCTTGCGCTTCACCGCGACGAACACCTTGACCATCTTCATCACGCCGGGCGGCAATTCGTCGCCGCGCTGCAATTTTTCGACCTTGCTTTCAAAGCGCGATTCGAGCTCGGCGACGGCGGCATCCATCTGCTTCTTCAACGCCTCGATATCGGCCATCCGCGCATCGTCGCGCACCGTGATCTGGCGCCACTGCCCGGGCGTGTACTCGGCGAGCAGCGCCTCGGTGACCTCATTGCCCGACTTCATCCCCTTGGGGCCGGCGACCGTCGTCTGCCCGATCAGCAACTCGGTGAGGCGCGCGGCAAAGCTGCGTTCGAGGATGGCGCGCTCGTCGTCGCGGTCCTTCGCCAGCCGCTCGATCTCGGCCCGCTCGATCGCCAATGCCCGCTCGTCCTTGTCGACGCCGCGGCGCGAGAAGACCCGCACCTCGACGATCGTGCCCGAGACGCCGGGCGGCAGGCGCAGCGAGGTGTCGCGCACGTCCGACGCCTTCTCGCCGAAGATCGCGCGCAACAGCTTTTCTTCCGGGGTCATCGGCGATTCGCCCTTCGGCGTTACCTTGCCGACCAGAATATCGCCCGGCTTAACTTCGGCGCCGATATAGACGATGCCCGCTTCGTCGAGGTTCTTCAGCGCCTCCTCGCCGACATTGGGGATGTCGCGGGTGATCTCCTCCTGGCCCAACTTGGTGTCGCGCGCGCTCGCCTCGAACTCCTCGATGTGGATCGAGGTGAACACGTCGTCCGACACGATCCGCTCGGAAATCAGGATCGAATCCTCGAAATTGTAGCCGTTCCACGGCATAAACGCGCACAAGACGTTGCGGCCCAAGGCCAGCTCGCCCTGCTCGGTCGACGGCCCGTCGGCGATGATCTCGCCGGCCCGCACCAGGTCGCCGACCTTGACGAGCGGCCGCTGATTGATGCAGGTGTTCTGGTTGGACCGCTGGAACTTCAACAGGTTGAAAATGTCGACGCCGGAGGCGGCGGCGGAGGTTTCGGCGGTCGCGCGGATCACGATGCGGGTCGCGTCGACCTGGTCGACGACGCCCGAGCGGCGGGCGATGATCGTCACCCCGGAATCGCGCGCCACCGTTTCCTCCATGCCGGTGCCGACCAGCGGCGCCTCGGCGCGAATGAGCGGCACCGCCTGGCGCTGCATGTTGGAGCCCATCAGGGCGCGGTTGGCGTCGTCGTTTTCGAGGAACGGGATCAGCGCCGCGGCGACCGAGACGAGCTGCTTCGGCGACACGTCGATCAGGTCGACATCCTCCGGCCGGCACAGGATGAGATCGCCGTTCTTGCGGCAGTTGGTCAGCTCCTCGACGATGCGATTGCTGGCATCGACCGCGATATCGGCCTGGCCGATCGCGTATTTGCCCTCGTCCATCGCCGACAGGTAGATGACGTTGTCGGTAACGATGCCGTCCTCGACCTTGCGATAGGGGCTCTCGATAAAGCCGTACTGGTTGACCCGGGCATAGGTCGCCAGCGAGTTGATCAGGCCGATATTGGGCCCCTCCGGGGTCTCGATCGGGCAAATCCGGCCGTAATGCGTCGGGTGCACGTCGCGCACCTCAAAGCCGGCGCGCTCGCGCGTCAGGCCGCCCGGCCCCAGGGCCGACAGGCGCCGCTTGTGGGTGATCTCGCTCAAGGGGTTGGTCTGGTCCATGAACTGCGAGAGCTGCGACGAGCCAAAAAACTCGCGCACCGCCGCCGCCGCCGGCTTGGCGTTGATCAGATCGTGCGGCATCACCGTGTCGATCTCGACCGAACTCATCCGCTCGCGGATCGCCCGCTCCATGCGCAACAGGCCGACCCGGTACTGGTTTTCCATCAATTCGCCGACCGAGCGCACCCGGCGGTTGCCGAGATGGTCGATATCGTCGATATCGCCGCGCCCGTCCTTCAGATCGACCAGCACATTGAGGATCGCGAAAATGTCCTGCTTGCGCAGCACCCGGATCGAATCGTCGGTATCGAGCTCGAGACGCGAGTTCATCTTGACCCGGCCGACGGCCGACAGATCGTAGCGCTCGGAATCGAAAAACAGGCTGTTGAACAGGGTCTCGGCGGTCTCCAGGGTCGGTGGCTCGCCGGGGCGCATGACGCGGTAGATGTCGATCAGCGCGTCCTCGCGCGTCGCGCTCTTGTCGATCGCCAGCGTGTTGCGGATATAGGGCCCCTTGCTGTCGGCGCCGCGGCTGACGAGATCGATGTCGAGCATCGGCAGCTCGCTAAACCCGGCTTCCTCCACCTGCGCGAGCGCCGCCTCGGTGATCTCGTCACCCGACTCGAAATAGACTTCGCCGGTCTCCTCGTTGATCAGATCCTGGGCGAAATAGCGGCCGACCAGCTCCTCCTGCGGCGCCAGCACATTGACCAGGCCCGCTTCGCGCAGCCGCCGCGCCAGCCGCGGCGTCATCCGCTCGCCAAGGGCGACACGGACTTCACCGGTGTCGGCGTCGATCAGGTCAGCGGTCAGCTTGCCCTTGTACTGCTCGGGCTCGAACGGCGTCATCCAGCCATTGGGACCGCGCTGAAAGACGACCGTGCGGTAGAAGGACAGCAGGATTTCCTCCTTCCCCATGCCGATCGCTTCGCCGGGCTGCAGCGTCTTGCTCTCGCTCTTGCGCAGGGCGCGCTTCTGTTCGGTCGCGGCGTCGTCGAGCGCCATCAGGAGCGTCGTCGCCGGCAGCTTGCGGCGCCGGTCGATGCGGACATAGACGTGGTCCTTGGCGTCGAACTCGAAATCGAGCCACGAGCCGCGATAGGGGATGACCCGCGCCGCGAACAGGTATTTGCCCGAGGAATGCGTCTTGCCCTTGTCGTGGTCGAAAAAGACGCCGGGGCTGCGGTGCATCTGGGACACGATGACCCGCTCGGTGCCGTTGATGATGAACGTGCCATTGCGCGTCATCAGCGGCATGTCGCCCATATAGACGTCCTGCTCCTTGATGTCGCGGATCGAGCGCGACCCGGTATCCTCGTCGACGTCCCAGACGACGAGGCGCAGCGTCACCTTCAAGGGCGCGGCAAAGGTGATGCCGCGCTGCTGGCACTCGTCGACGTCGTATTTCGGGGTCTCCAGCTCGTAGCGCACGAATTCGAGTTGCGCGCGCTCCGAGAAATCGCGGATCGGGAACACCGACTTGAAGACTTCCTGCAGCCCGAGATTGGCGCGCTGCTCGGCCAACACCCCCATTTGCAAGAAATGGTCGTAGGAGCTGCGCTGCACCTCAATCAGGTTGGGCATCGGAGCGACTTCCGGAATGCGCCCGAAACTCTTGCGGATCCGCTTATGGCCGTTGAAGGATATCGCCATTTATGTCCCTCGCTGTGGACCGCCCGACCGTTCGTCAACGGCGGCGGCGCGAATTTCCGATCGGCGCCCTGCCATATGGCGGGGCCAGCGCATCCCGCCGGGCCGCAATGCGCGGATCAACCCGGGCGACGCCAAGGCCGGGCGTGCGGTATCATTCGCACCCCGGCTTGGTATTCTCGAACTCGACGCAGCGCCCGGGACAGATGCCCTGGGCAGCCGCTGCGCGCTGCAGAAGGTCGTGGCGGACCTACCTTATTTCGACAGTCGCCCCCGCATCTTCAAGCTGTTTCTTGATTTTCGCGGCTTCCTCCTTGTTCACGCCTTCCTTGACCGGCTTGGGCGCCGCCTCGACGAGGTCCTTGGCTTCCTTGAGGCCAAGCTGCGTCAATGCCCGCACTTCCTTGATGACATTGACCTTCTTCTCGCCGATCGTGGCCAGGATCACGTCGAACTCGGTCTTCTCGACCGCCGCCTCGGCGGCGGGCGCAGCGGCGGCTGCTACCGCGACCGGAGCCGCGGCCGACACGCCCCATTTCTCCTCCAGCATCTTCGCCAGCTCTGCCGCCTCGATGACGGTCAACGACGAGAGATCGTCGACCAGCCGTGCCAGTTCCGCCATGTTGCTACTCCCGATTGCGCCCTAAGGCCTCTTTTGCACGAATTGCGTTTTGCCCGTCCGCGTCCACCGGCTAGGCCGGCTCGCCCGCTGCCGCCTCGCCCGCTGCCGGCTCGCCCGCTGTCGCCTCGCCCGCTGCCGGCTCGCCCGCTGCCGGCTCGCCCGCTGCCTCGGTGTCGTTCTTGGCGGCGTGCGCCGCCAGGAGGCGCGCGAGCTGCCCGCCCGGGGTCTGCAGCAGCATCGCCAGCTTGGTCGCCGGCGCGTTGATCAGCCCGATGAGCCTGCCGCGCAATTCGTCGAGCGAGGGCAGGATCGCCAGCGCCTTGACCGCCGCCTGATCAAGCACCTGGCCCGACAGCCCGCCGCCGACGATCGTCAGCTTGGTGTTGCGGTTGGCGTATTCGACCGCGGCCTTCGCCGCCGCCACCGGATCGCGCGAGAAGGCGATCGCGGTCGGTCCGGTGAACAGCGGCGCCAGCGCGGCGAACGGGGTGCCTTCGAGGGCGCGCCGCACCAGCCGGTTCTTGGTCACGCGATAGCTGGCACCGGCGCTGCGCATCTGGCGACGCAGCTGGGTCACCTCGGCGACCGACAGCCCGGTCTGGTGCGTGATGACGACGCACACCGTGTCGGCGAGATCATCGTGCAGACGCGTCGTCAGCTGTTGTTTTTGGGCTCGATCCACCTAATCGTCTCCAAACTCGTCGGCGAGGCTGCCGATCCTCGGCGATTACGCCCGCTGTTCCTCGGCCAAGCCGGCGAGCTCGACCTTGACGGCCGGTCCCATCGTCGAACTGAGGCTCACCCGCTTGATGTAGGTCCCTTTGACGCCGCTCGGCTTGCCGCGGGTGACGGCGCCGACAAAGGCGCGCACATTATCGATCAGCGCGTCGTCCGTAAAGCTCGCTTTGCCGACCCCGGCATGGACGATGCCGGCCTTCTCGGCGCGGAACGCGACCTGGCCGCCTTTCGCCGCCCTGACCGCCTCGGCGACATCCTGCGTCACAGTGCCGAGCCGCGGGTTGGGCATCAGGCCGCGCGGCCCGAGAATCTTACCGAGCCGGCCGACCAGCGCCATCATGTCGGGCGTCGCGACGGCGCGGTCGAAATCGATCTGCCCGGCCTGCACCTTCTCGACCAGATCCTCGGCGCCGACGACATCGGCGCCGGCGGCTTCCGCCTCCTTGGCGCGGTCGCCACGGGCAAACACCCCGACCCGCACCGTCTTGCCGGTGCCGTGCGGCAGCATCACCGTGCCGCGCAGGTTCTGGTCCGGCTTCCGGGGATCGAGGTTGAGGTTCATCGCGATCTCGACGGTCTCGTCGAATTTGGCCGAGGCGCGCGACTTGATCTGCTTGACCGCCTCTGCGACGCCCAACGGGTCGCCGGTCGGGTCGATCCCCTCATACGCCTTTGTCAGCCGCTTGCCGTCCTTGGCCATATTCAGCTCCCGTGTCGCTTGTCGTGTAGATTGAGCCTGCTATTCGACGACCTCGAGCCCCATCGAGCGGGCCGAGCCGATCACCATGCGGCAGGCCGCGTCGAGGTCGTTGGCGTTGAGGTCCTGCATCTTGGTCTGCGCGATCTCGCGCACCTGCTCCATCGTGACCCGGCCGACCGTGCCGCCCTTGCCGGTGGTTTGCGCCCCCTTCTCGACCCCCGCCGCCTTCTTGAGGAAATAGGCGGCCGGCGGGGTTTTGGTCACGAAAGTGAAGCTGCGATCGCCATAGGCGGTGATCACCACCGGGATCGGCATGCCGGGTTCGAGGTTCTGCGTCTGCGCGTTGAACGCCTTGCAGAACTCCATGATGTTGAGGCCGCGCTGGCCCAATGCCGGGCCGATCGGCGGCGACGGGTTGGCCTTGCCGGCCGGCACCTGCAACTTGATCAACCCGACGACTTTTTTCGCCATGACCTACCTCTGATCCGATGCCGGGGCGGCACGCGCGACCCCGAAAATTGTCATTCCGGCCGTAGCGCAGCGAAGAGCCGGAATCCATGCACACCGGCCGGTGTTCCTGGATTCCCGCGTCCGCGGGAATGACGAGTATGGTGTTGCCAGGTCGAGCATCATCGGTCGGGCTTTAGACCTTCTCGACTTGCGAATATTCGAGTTCGACCGGGGTTGCGCGGCCAAAGATCGACACCGCGACCTTGATCCGCGACTTCTCGTCGTCGACCTCCTCGACGATGCCGTTGAACGAGGTGAACGGCCCGTCCGACACGCGCACCTGCTCGCCGACCTCGAAGGTGATCGACGGCTTCGGCCGCTCGATGCCCTCCTGCACCTGGCGCATGATCCGCGCCGCCTCGTTCTCGCTGATCGGCGACGGCCGGCCGCGACCGCCGAGAAAGCCGGTGACCTTGGCCGTGTTCTTGACGAGGTGCCAGGTCGCGTCGTCGAGGTCCATCTTGACCAGCACATAGCCGGGGAAAAACTTGCGTTCCGAGCTGACCTTGGCGCCGCGCTTGACTTCGACGACCTCCTCGGTCGGCACCAGGATCTGGTCGAAGCGCTCGACCAGCCCTTTCTGCTCGGCCTGCTCGCGGATCGCGGCCGCGACCTTCTTCTCGAAGCCGGAATAAACGTGGATCACATACCAGCGGCTCGCCATGGCGCGATACTCCCGTGCTACTGCCCGAGCCCGAACACGAGCCGCACACCATAGGCCAGTACCTGATCGACGATGAAGAAGAACGCCGCGGCGATGAACACCATCACGAACACCATCGCCGTCGTGACCATCGTCTCCTTGCGGGTCGGCCAGGTGACGCGCAACAGCTCCTGGCGCACCTGCTGGATGAATTCGGCGGCATTGGTCTTGGCCATGGCGGATCAATCAACCTTGCCGGCCGCAGCCGGTGGACACGTTTATACAGGGATTAGCGTATATAGGGATTAGCGGCAATATCGGAACGGCAATACGCCGGCCGCAACGCCGGGTCGCACGATCCCCTGTTGCGCCGGCGCCGCAGCATGGCAGGAGTGGAGGGGCTCGAACCCCCAACCCCCGGTTTTGGAGACCGGTGCTCTACCAGTTGAGCTACACTCCTATTTCAGGATCTCGGCTTATTTCAGAATCTTGGCGACGACGCCGGCGCCGACGGTGCGGCCGCCTTCGCGGATCGCGAAGCGCAGCCCCTCGTCCATCGCGATCGGTACGAGGAGTTCGACTTCCATCGTGATGTTGTCGCCCGGCATCACCATCTCGGTGCCCTCGGGCAGTTTGACGGTGCCCGTGACATCGGTCGTGCGGAAGTAGAATTGCGGCCGGTAATTGGCAAAGAACGGGGTGTGCCTTCCGCCTTCCTCCTTGGTGAGCACGTAGGCCTCGCACTCGAAGACCGTGTGCGGCGTGATCGAGCCCGGGGCGGCGAGCACCTGGCCGCGCTCGACTTCCTCGCGCTTGGTGCCGCGCAAGAGGACCCCGATATTGTCGCCCGCCTCGCCCTGGTCCAAAAGCTTCCTGAACATCTCGACCCCGGTCGCCACCGTCTTCATCGTCGGCTTCAACCCGACGATCTCAACCTCGTCGCCCACCTTGACGATGCCGCGCTCGACCCGCCCGGTCACCACCGTGCCGCGCCCCGAGATCGTGAACACATCCTCGATCGGCATCAAAAACGGCCGGTCCTTGGCGCGCTCCGGCTGCGGGATGTAGCTGTCCACCGCCGCCATCAGCTCCATGATCTTGTCATGCCCGACCGCCGGGTCGCGACCCTCCAAGGCCGCCAGCGCCGAACCCTGCACGATCGGAATGTCGTC
>Ga0307373_10015862_pt1 | contig 10187 bp, 11 predicted proteins | sample OX2MG_FD_202534 | JGI IMG/M metagenome (GOLD analysis project Ga0307373, IMG submission 202534) | Soil microbial communities from Risofladan, Vaasa, Finland - OX-2 | ecosystem: Environmental > Terrestrial > Soil > Coastal area > Acid sulfate soil | place: Finland: Risofladan, Vaasa | collected...
GGGAGAGCTCGAGATCCTCCATGATGGCGATTTCGGGGAACCCGCCGAGGCTCTCGAAGGCGTCGCGTCGCACGAACATCGCCTGGTCGCCGAAGACCTGGTGGAGGTGACGGGCCCGCTTGGTGGAGCTCCAGGCCAGGTAGTCGAGACCGAGGCTGTGCCGGTCGAAGCGCAGCGACAGCCCGCCGCCGACGACGCCGGGGTCTGCGAGCGCGGCGCGGATCTGGCCGAGGGCGTTCGGGTCGATGCGGCAGTCGGCGTGGACGAACCACAGCACCGAGGCCGTGGTGGCCGACGCGCCAGCGTTCATCTGGACGCCCCGCCCGGGGGGGCTGTGGAGTACCCGGGCGTGGGAGGCGGCGAGTGTTGCCGTGGCATCGGACGATCCGCCGTCGACGACGACCAGGTCGCAATCGGGGAAGTCGCGGCACAGCTGTCGAAGCACGGCGACGATCCCCTCGGCTTCGTTCAACGTGGGCACGACGATGGCCACCGGCAGTGGACCTGCCGAATCGCTGCAAGGGCGGCACTCGCCGCCGGTGATGGTCGGCTCCCGCCTAGCCATGGGAGCCTTCTCCCGGCGACACGGTGACCGGGCCGCTGAGCAGCAAGCGCAGCTCCGAAGGCAGACCGCCCTCGGCGGCCAGCGCCATGGCGTCCTCGAAGGTGTCGAGGTCGCGCAGGACCTCGAGCAGGCCGACGCGTAGCCCGACCGCACGGACGCGGGTCGTCGTGGCGGAAAGAACGCGGGGTCCCCCCCACAGCTCCGGGGCGATGTCGAACAGCGACGGCTCGGGCCGAATCATCCCGGCGAGGTAGTAGCCGCCGTCGTAGGCCGGGCCGAGCACCACGTCGTCTCCGGTGGAGAGCGACGAGAAGGCGTCGCGCAGATGCCGAGCCGCGAGCATCGGGATATCGGTGCCGACGACGACGAGGGGTCCTGGATGGGCGGCGTACACGTCGGTGACCGCAGCAGCCAGGCGCTCGCCGAGGTGTCCGCTGCGCTGGGGAACCAGCTCGACGCCACGAGGAATGAGACCGGCGAGCTCATCGCGGGCATCGGGCGGGTCGAAGGCGACGAACGTCGCGGCAGGGGCGACCGAGGTCGCGACTGCGACGGCGCGGGTGATGAGCGCCGCCTGCAGCGACGCACACCGGTCGTCGCCGAGCATCGGGGCGAGGCGCGTCTTGGCCAGACCGGGACGGGGCGCCTTGGCCATCACGAGGACGGCTCGCTCATCGGTCACGGGTCCACCTGGTGGACCGTGCCGGCAGGAGCCAGGTCGTCGGCTGACAGCTGCGGCAGGGCGGCGGCGACGAGCGAGGCGAAGCTGTCGCCGCTCCGGGCGACCCTGGCGAGCAGCGCCTCCAGCGTGTCGGGCTCGTCGGCCACCCCGTTCGCGTAGTCGGTGACGAACCCGACCAGCGCGTAGGGGAGCCCGGCTTCGCCGGCGAGCACCGCCTCGGGACCGGCGGTCTGGCTCAGCGCGCTCACCCCGACCCGGGCCAGGGCGGTGATCTCAGCTCGGGTGTTGAAGCGCGGGCCTTCGACATACCCGTAGGTGCCGCCGTCCACCAGCGCCGCGTCGAGACCCTCCCCGGCACGCACCAGCATCCGGCGCAGCGGTTCGCTGAATGGCCGGTCGAAGATCCAATGCCCCCGACCGGCCCCCCCAGCCCGGTCGTGCCAGGTGCACAGGCTCCCGTCGGGCAGGCGGTTGGAGGGGAAGTAGAGGTCGTCGAAGACGACGAGGGAGCCGGGTGCGAGCGAGGGGTCGACCGAGCCGCAGACGGTGCAGCCGATCACCGCGCCCACCCCGGCCGCCATCAGGGCCGACAGGTTGGCCTTGTGCTCGACGTGGTTCGACAGGCGCCGGTGCGACGGGCCGTGCCGGGAGAGGTGGACGACATCGACCTCGCCGACCCGACCGGACACCAGCTCGACCGGGCCGTAGGCGGTGTCGGCGCTCCGTTGCTCCTCGTTTTCGAGGCCGGGCCAGGTATCGGTGCCCGAGCCCGAGATCAGCCCGATCAGCACGGCTCGTCCTTGGCCGCGGCCGTCGCCGCTGCCAGCGGCGTTCGCCGCCGAGGGAGCGGCAGCAGCTCGACGAGGGTGGCGTTCTCAGCGGGGTCGAGCACGCTGTGCTGGACGCAGGCGGGGACCAACTCGCCGGTCTCCGGGTGGGCCATGGCGTAGAAGCAGGCCGCCAGACGCTCTTGGGTCTCGACGATCCGGGGGTCGTCGCTCGTCTCGCCGCGCTGTAGCAGCTCCCAGGCCGGCTTCACATCCTCGGCGTGCATGAAGCGGTGCATGACGAAGGTCATCGGCACCAGCTGGCCGCGCCACAATGCGCCCGCCACCGCCAGGGGCCCGCCGGCCCGTCGCACCCGCCGAGCGAGCCACCGTCCCGCGGTGGCGGCCAGGCGGGGGTGGGCGACGAGCACACGTGCCAGGCGAGCCACCAGCAGTGCTGGCCGTGCACCCCAGTGGATCCCGCCGAGGTAGGTGAAGAAGGCGTCGCGTGCCGCTAGGTCCTCGGGGTCGTCGTCGAGCACCGGGAACCACTGCTCGCCGAGGTAGTAGCCGAATGCGGAGCGGTTGCAGCGCTCGTCGCCGGTCTGGAAGACCCGGTGGGACAGGTGAGTCCCGGCACCCTCTTCGATCCTCGCCCACACGGCGTTGGCCTCGAGGCTGGCGTAGTCCTCCCGCCAGCGACGCTCGTCGCCGACGAAGGCGGCGGGCTGGAAGGAGAGCATATTGAAGCCCATCGAGCGGCAGTCGCGGATCACCTGGGGGATCTCCGCGACGTTGCTAGGCGTGACCGTCATGTTGTGGGCGAGGAAGAACGCTACGCCATGCTCGGCGCGAAGCCGGCGGAACAAGTCACAGAATGCCTGGCGGTAGGGGCTGAGCTCGGCCTCGCTCCTCGGGCGCCTAATGCCGCGCCGGCCGCGCATGGTGGTGTCGAAGTGCCCGGCGAACGACAGGCGCTCGAAGCGTGGGGTGCCGTCGGGGCCTAGTGCCAGGTGCTCCAGATAGGAGTAATCCATGTCTCCGTGGGTGAAGCTCATCGGCTCGCGGCCATACCGGCGCATGATCGCCAACGCCTCGGCGTGGTCGTCAGGGTCGAGCAGGGTCACCTCACCGCCGATCAGCTGGGCGTGCGCGTGCGGGCCACGCACCGAGGCGAGATGGGCCATCTGGCGGTCGACCTCGACGAGGGTGTGGGCACCGTCGACCCGCACCCGGTTGGCATCAGCCGAGTGATAGCAGGGGGTGCAGGTGAAGTTGCAGCGCGGAAAGACACCATGGGTGCCTTCACAGCCCACCGCCATCCGACCCAACGTTTGCGAGGGGGTCCGAATGTGGTCGGGGAGCGCCGCCCACCGCTTCGCCAGCGCGGTCCGGCTCTCCTCTGCCACCGGCCGGGTCGCCCGTTCCAGCCTGCCCGGCCAATCGATCGCTCGCCGCCAGCTGGCGGGTTGTCTGTTCACGTCCCTCGTCGCTCCTTTTGCCTGTCCGTGCATGCCCGCCGATCCGCCTGGGACATCCCGGCTTCGGCGCCCCGTGGCCGGCAGCCACGACGGCGAGTACTGCTCTGGCCTGATGGAACCCGCTCGGCGGCCGGATCCTTCCGTCCATCTTGCTCGTGGCCCACAGTCGCCCATCGAAGGGGACATTCGACCGCCTGGTCAGCGAGCAGGCGCCGGAGGCCTTGGGCGACGCAGACAGCGGCAGCGCCGGTGCCGGAGCCTGGGAGCGGGAATCGAAGAACGATGACACTGGCGGACCACGCGGGGGACAGGCGACGATGGAGTGTGTCTTGCGCGTGCTGCGGGCCATGGTGGAGGTCATCGGGGGCCTGCTGGGGGCGGCGAAGCCGCTCGTGCCCGCCGACCGGGAGTGTGCCTGTGGCCGGGCCAGGACCGGCGGACCCCTCGGGCGCGAGGCCGAGGCCGGGTGATGAAGCATTTGGACACTGCCCGATATGGCCTGACACGGCGCTGCCGGGTGCCCAGATGCCCGGCGGGCGCCTCCAGGGAGGCTCCGTCGTGGGGGATTACAGGTACGTCAACTACGAGACGCCTCCGGAGGGCCAAGTGGCTCCAATCATGCTCAACCGTCCCGAGGCCGGCCACGCCCAGAACCGGGGCCTTCTGGTCGAGCTCGACCAGGCCTTTATGGCCACCGAGGCCGATGACGCCCTGCGAATGGTGATTCTCGGCGGAGGGGGGCCGTTGTTCTCTTCCGGCCACGACATGGGCACGGTGTGCGCGGGCGGGCTCATGCTCAGGGGCGTGTGACCTCATTGTGTCGGCCGACAACGTCAAATTCGCCGAGGTGGTGGGGAAGCGCCTGGGCATGTGCGGGGTGAAGTACTTCGCCGATCTCAGGGAGTTCGGGCCGGTCAACCAGTCGATGGACAACATGGGGTTCTACAACGCCTGCCGGCCTGTTTCACTTTGCACCAGCTCAACCACTCCCACTGGGCCGAGGTGCACGACAACAAGTTCCCCGTGGCCCTGCCCGAGGATGGCATACACTGGCGCATCGCCCCCCCCGGTCGTCCCCGCCGTCAAGGACCTGGTGCGGGCCCTGGCGCCGGTCAAGTAGGAGCCGGCAGCGGGCAGGCACCGCCACGACAGCCTGCCGGTGGCCAGCATGGACGGAACCATCTGGTCCGGGTCGATGATGCCGAGCGGGGGGAGATGGCCGATCTGTGCCCGGAGGGCCCGCACCTCAACGACATTGTGCGTGGATCAGGCAAGAGGGTCTTACATCGACGCCGACCGGGATGGGTGGACGAACCCAGTGATCCTGGTCGAGCCTTGGGTGGCCCGGCTGCCGTACTCTGTCACCTCTCTCGGCCGATACCTTCCGGGTGGACATCCCCGGCGTGGGCCGGCCGTGAGATCTTGATTCGGCGCGCGGCGGCCGATTTCTCGGTCACGAAGCCTCAGTTCGGAGCACCTCCACGTTTGATGCCGCTGAGTCGGACGATCGTGCGATCAGGCTGGCGTAAGCGGCATCGATTCGCTCTGCCAGCTTGTCGTGTTCGTCCTCGAAGAGGTGGCCGTAACGATCGAGCGTCGTGGTGATTGACTGATGGCCGAGGTGGCTCTGGATTGCCTTTGGATGCGCACCCTGCGAGATCAGTAGAGCTGCGCAGGTGTGACGAAGTGCGTGGATGCCCATGTCCGGCAGATTCGCAGCAGCTAGCGCCGGCTTCCACACTCGCCGAGCGAAGTTCGAGTAACGGATCGGACCGCCCTGAGGTGCCTGGAACACGAGAGAGTGCTCGTCACTCAGTGAGATGAGCGCTTCACCAAGTTGGTCTCTGAGGAATCGCGGGATCGTCACCATGCGGCGCTGATGCGTCTTCGGAGAGCCAAAGTAGAGCGTGCCCGAGACGTCGGACAGGCTCTCCGCTATGGAGAGTCTAGATCGCAGTAGGTCGCAGCGACCACGCCTCAACGCGGCAGCCTCACCAAAACGAAGACCAGCGATGGCAAGGAGTTCGAGGAACATCCGATAGTTGGGATCTGCGACGTCCAGAAGGTTGCGGAGCTGCTCCGGCTCGAGGTATGCCATCTCCACCTGCGGGAGCCTTGGCAGCTTGATACCTGAGCACGGAGAACCAGATATGCGACCGTCCTGGACCGCGGTCTGGAGGATCGCGCCGAGGAGATGGTACGCCTGACGGCACCGGGAAGCACTCAGACCATCAGCTTGCATTTGGGAGAGCCAGACGCGGATGTCGATTGGACGGATGGCTCCGATGGGTACTTGCTCGAACGTGGGCAATATGCGCGAGCGCAGAAGCGAGTCGTAGCCGACCACGGTCTTGGGTTTGAGGTGTGTTGTTGTGGCCAACCAGCGCTCGCCCCACTCGCCCAGGTGGACTTCGCCTCTTGCTGGGTCGATCCAGGTCCCTTGCGTCTTTTCGGTTTCGGTGTGGGTGAGGAACTGGTCGGCGTCGACCTTGCGCCTGAAGCTTCGCGACAGTTCGCGTCCATCGGGCCCACGGTAGCGCGCTCGCCACGTGAGCGTGCCGGCGCGGAGGCGCTTTTCAACGTGGGCCATCGTCTGTCTTTCCTGGTACGCGGACCACAAGCCCGCGGCACGAGAGGGAGAGGACGCCCCAGAAAGTCCTGCTTAGCCCCAGGTCGTCGAGGGGCGAGGAGTTCAAGACTGCCGCCTCGCGAAGCGGATCCTTCGGTCGGAGAGAGCTTTGCTCCGGCCAGGCGGATTCCCTCCGACAGCAGCATCGGACTGCTGGTCTACCCACGTGGCGATGTCCTCGGCGCGGTAGCGGATGTGGCGCCCGACTCGGAGGGAGGCCGGACCGTGCCCTTGGTATCTCCAGTTGGCGAGGGTCCCGGTCGGGACGCCGAGATAGGCACTGACCTGTGCGGGAGTCATCAGGACGCTGAGGTTTGGAGGATCGGCAGAAGCGACAGCTCCGCGTATGGTCGTCATGGCTTACTAGGCCGCTGTGGCTCGGCTGTTCTCGCGTGATGGACCGGGACCGCCGCATCGGTTCCTCGCCCGGCCCACAATCGGGGACTCTGGCGAGGGAGGGTGGCCCCTCGCTGAACTGCCAGACCAGTAAACGGCGCCCGCGGGGTGACCACTCAGCGCGGTTGCCTCTCGGGGTAGCGGCTTGCTTCTCGGCAGGGGCCAGCGTGGCCGATCGGCCGCTAGCCTGAGCGCCCGCCGTCGTCCCGCGGCCCAACCGCGGCCCAACCCTCGGAGTCCTTGGGGCGTCGGCAGCCGGAAATACCCTCTGACCAGGGCGTTTACGGTCCCAGCCCCCGTAGCTCAGAGGATAGAGCGTCGGTTTCCTAAACCGTGCGTCGCACGTTCGAGTCGTGCCGGGGGCGCAAGAAAGCCCAGGTCAGAGGGGGTATTTGATTCCGCAAGGACCAGTATTTCCCAAGAACTGACCCTCTTGGGAATCAATTATCCACAAGCTGGTCTAATGATCACTCTGTGCGGGGGCACCCGGAAGCACGGGGCGAGCGGAATTGGCGGGTCAAGGTCTTCCTCGGTCGGGGCGCCGGACGGCCGCCAGCGGTACCAGCACCAAGCTGCTCGCCCAGCCCGAACCCACCGACCACGCCGTCACGGTGCTGGGCAAGGCGCTCGTCGCGGGGGGTGCCTCCTCGGCCGCAGCTGGCTTCTCAGCTGTCATCGCTGCGCCAGGAGCTCGAGATGTTGTGGCCCTCGTCGACGCCGACGGCCCCCGCTTGGTCCGCAGCGAGGAGAAATCCGAGCCGGCGGTCGTCGGTGACCCCGCCGCCCGGCTGTTGTTCCTGTGGGGCCGCCGCCCCAGCGACCCCCGCCGCCTCACCGCCCCAGGCGGGCCCCAAGTACTCGCACGACTCGAAGCACTGCTCGCTGGCTATTGAAAGCGACTGGGTCCCTTTGAACGTGCCCCTATCGAAGGCCGCCGAGTGGAGCTGGCGATGCGTCCGGCATGCCGAAACCCCTACGGGAACGCTGGTGCTGGAGGTCAGAGTCCCCACCCGGGGCGGGGCGGGGCCCGTAAGGGCAGCCCGGTGATATGCCCGGTCAAGGGCCGCTCCGCGACAGCCCTCGGCCGGATCGCACCGCCTGCCGCCGAGCGACAAACGTATGCGCCGAGCAGCCAAAGTGCACCCCGAATGACCCCCGGACGCTCCTACTCCCGGGTATCCCGTCACCGCCGGCTGATCGGTCGCCAGCGTCAGAGGGGTCGTCGCTGCCTTGGCCTTCATGGCATTGGTGTAAATCCCCACCAACGGAACCTGCACCGTCTCCCACGGGTTAGTCCCGGTTACGTGCCAGAGCGAATGGATGTTGGTCTGCCTGGTCATGCCACGCATCCACAGTGCCACCCAGCTGGGGCCTCTGTCTGCTGAAATGAGGCAGTGACTTTGATGGAGGACTGGGTCCAGCGGTCAGGCCCATTTCTAGTCGCCATGATCGCTGTCGCCTTCGACGGCCTCTGGGCGAAGGAGGCAGCGTGATGCACCTGAGCGGACGCTCAAGGGCTGCGTTGCGGATCGCCACCCTGCTGGTGGTCGGCGGATCGCTGCTGTCGGCCTGTGGATCCAGCTCCGCCGGGCCCACGACGATGGTGCAGAAGTACCTCGCTGCGTGGTCCAAGGGCGACTATGCCGCCATGGCCACTCTGGTCTCGCATCCCCCGGCAGACTTCGTCACCTTCAACCGCCGGGTGGCAACGGATCTCGACCTCACGAAGGCGACGCATGACGTCGGGGCGGTCTCCACGAGCGGGTCGACCGGCACGGCCCAGGTTACGAGCCACCTCACGGTCGGGTCCCTCGGAACCCTAGGGGTGCGCAGCCGGCTCGAGCTGACCAACGCATCGGGCTCGTGGAAGGTGCTGTGGTCGCCGAGGTCGATCATCCCCTCACTCGGGCCGGGGGACTCAGTGTCGACGACCCTGTCGTGGCCGGCCCGGGCCGCCACCTTGGGCTTAGGGGGCACTTCCCTTACGACTTCGGTCCCGATGGTCTCGGTCGGCATCGAGGGCTCCCGGGTGACAAGCGGATCGGCCCTCACGGCAGCACTGACGCATATCGGGGTCCCTGCAACCCAGATTCAGGCGGCCGAACTCACCGCGGTGGCTCACCCGACGTGGTTAGTACCGGTGACACAGCTGAGCCAGGCCGCTTACGAGCAGTACAAGCCCTTGATCTACACGGTCCCGGGCACCGTGTTCAACGCGTACACCGCCCGCGGCGCCCTCACTCCGGAACTGGCCGCGCATGTTGTGGGGACCGTCGGCCCGATCACGGCCCAGGAGCTCCAGTCGCTCGGCCCGCCCTATGCGGCGGGAGACATTGTGGGCCAGAGCGGGATCGAGCAGGCCTATGAGCGTCAGCTGGCGGGCGCACCGGGAGCCGTGGTGAGCGTGACCGACCGCTCGGGCAACACCGTGGCCACCATCGGACGCTTTCCCGAGCACCCCGGCACCGCAGTCGAGACCACCATCGACCCGAGCGTCCAGGAGGCGGCCGCCTCGGCCCTGAGCGGCGAGACGCTCCCGGCCGCCATCGTGGCCATGCAGGCATCGACCGGGGACGTGCTGGCCTCGGTCAGCACGCCGGACTCCGACGCAGTCAACGAGGCCTTCGATGGCGCCTACCCGCCCGGCTCTACCTTCAAGGTCGTCACCTCGACCGACCTGATCGAGCACGGGCTGAAGCCGTCGAGCCCTGCCACATGCCCTTCCACGATCACGGTCAATGGGGAGGTCTTCCACAACTTCGAGGGGGAGACCACTCCGTCGCTCTCTATGGAGCAGGCATTCGCCATGTCATGCAACACCGCCTTCATCGGGCTGTCGAGTTCACTCCCCGACGCGAGCTATCCCACGACTGCGGCACAGTTCGGAATCGGATCTACCATCAACATGGGTCTGACCGCCTTCTCAGGGCGGGTCCCAATACCCACCTCGACCTCGGATGCCGCCGCCACGGCCATCGGCCAGGCTCAGGTGGTGGTCTCCCCCCTCGCTATGGCCGACGTGGCCGCCTCGGTCGACTCTGGAATCCTGCATCTCCCGCGACTCGTTTCGAGCGCGTCGGACGACTCGACTCCTGCACAGGCCCTCAATCCAACGGTCGTCTCGGACCTGCGGACCATGATGAACGCGGTGGTGACGAGCTCCATCGGCACAGCCGCATCGGCCGGGCTTCCGGCCGGCACCTTCGGAAAGACCGGCACCGCCGAGTTCGGGACGGCCAACCCACCCCAGACCGACGCCTGGTTCATCGGCTACAACGGCGACCTTGCTTTCGTTGTGCTGGTGGTGGGCGGTGGCGTCGGCGGTGCTGCGGCCGCTCCGATCGCTGCCAAGTTGCTTGCAGCGGCCCGGAGCGTGCCCTAACCACCTGTCGTGGTCTCAATGAACCGCAATCGGACTGACAGGTCCGGCATCAAGTGGGCCGCGCTGTCAACGCGGGATGCCTGTCGTTATGGGCGCCACCCCGGCGGGGTCGGGAGCCGTCGGCGGCGCTCAGGAACCGGCTTTCCGAACTGGGCGCCCGAGACACCCCAGGGGGTCGAGCGCTTCGCTGCTAGCCGGGCATTCCGCACATGACCGGACGTGAAGGTCGACGATTGATCAAAGAGGTTCACCGGCTCAGTGCAGGCGCGCTGTGGGGTCGACTTT
>Ga0307373_10015864_pt1 | contig 10186 bp, 5 predicted proteins | sample OX2MG_FD_202534 | JGI IMG/M metagenome (GOLD analysis project Ga0307373, IMG submission 202534) | Soil microbial communities from Risofladan, Vaasa, Finland - OX-2 | ecosystem: Environmental > Terrestrial > Soil > Coastal area > Acid sulfate soil | place: Finland: Risofladan, Vaasa | collected...
GCCGATGATCTGGGACACGAATGAGTGCCAGACCCTGCACTACGAGCGGCTCGAGCGAACGACGTCGAACCGCACCAAACAGCTCATCTGGTGGGCGCTGGAACGCTGGGCGGCCAAACGCTGCCGCGTCGCGGTGGCCATCGGCCAGGCCGAGGCCTCTGAGTGGCGGCGTATCCACAAGCCGCTCCACAACAAGCTGATGACGGTCGACCACGCCGCGTTCGTGCCGGACCGGCATGCGGCAGCCGGCGACGCGAACCTGGTGGAGCGGATCGGCGGCGCGTTGCACCGGCCGCTGCTCCTGTTTGTCGGCACCATCGCCGCCAAGCACAACGCCGTTGCGGCGCGCTGGCTCATTGACGTCCTCGCACCGGCGCTGCCGGATACGGCAACGATCGTTGTCTGCGGACCGGGAAGCGATCAGCTCGTCGGTGGTGGGCGGGGCGGGGCGAGGGTCGTGCTGCTCGGCGCCGTCGACGACATCGATTCGATCATCGCCACTGCTGATCTGTGCCTCGCCCCGCTCGCGACGGGCGCCGGCGTGAAGACGAAGGTCCTGCACTACCTCGCGCACGGCAAGCGGATCGCAGGGACCCCGATCGCGTTCGAGGGGCTGAGCGGAGCGCCCGGCTTGCTCGAGTCGTCGTTGGCAGGCCTGCCCGATCTCGTCACCCGTATCATTGCCATCCCGGAGACTGCTGAGGCGGCTCAGTCGCGTGTCGCTGCTCAGCGAACCTGGCTGGCTGAACATCACGGGCGGCCGCTCATCCAGGACCAGTGGAGGAACGTGCTGGCGTGCGTGAACGAGACATGACGGCTGACGTCGCGAGTTCCAATCGACTTGTGCTTGTCGGCGTGGCACGGTCGGGGACGTCCTGGCTCGGCCACGCACTCGGGCGCGCACGGGGAGTCCGCTTCTATTACGAGCCGGACAACGTCGATGCGGACCCATCCGGAGATGCGTCGGCGGGGCGGCGCGGCTTCGGCCCCTATCCCATGATCGACGCCGACCGGGATGCGGGGCAGTTCGCGCCACTGTGGGACCTGGTCTTCTCCGGACGTCTGCCGTTCGCGCTTCGCGAGCGTCGCCGGCTGCGCCCGGCGGCCAGGCTCGCTTTGCGACTGCCGCCCTCGGTGCGCGACCCGCTGGTTCGCAGCGCGGCCGCGGTTGCGGCCCGGAGGCCCGGGCGTGCCCAGAGCATCGTCGTCAAAACGATCTACGCCACGTTCAGCCTCGAGTGGCTGGTCGCCCGATACCGCCCGCAGGTCATCGCCATGCAGCGCAATCCTCTCAATGTGGTGTCGAGCTGGCGCGAGCTCCACATTCCGTTGTTCGATCTGGCCAGCCGCCCCGCGATCCGCACCCGCTACATCGAGCCCCTCGGCATCGAACCGCCTGCTCCAGGCGCGACTGAGATCGCCAGGATCGCGTGGCATGTCGGTCTCCTCACGCACGTGATCGCGGTGGCACTCGAGCGCCACCCCGAGTGGATCTTCGTCACCCACGAGGACCTCTGCGAGGATCCGGCAACCACGATTCGACGCGTCTCCGACCAGGTGGGACTGGAGTGGAGCAATGACATCGATCGCTTTCTCACCGACAACAACCGTCACGGTGAAGGTCTTGCCCCTGTGCGTATCGCGACCGAGGAGCCGACCAAGTGGCGCCAGCGTCTCACTGACCCCGAGGTCGCGCAGATTCAGGCCGTCCTTGAGAAATTCCCGACGCGGGGCTGGGTTCGGCCGCCCGTTACGGCGTCGTGATAATCGCTCTCGTGTGTCTCGGGGACAATGGATTGGGTCGTCTGACGACTTTCTAGTAGACTTGGAGAGGGAAGAGGGGTGAATGCCGAAGATGTGTTGGCATGATTGGAGGTCGCGTGTCGGTCAGGAGTTCCGAAACGTCTGTGCACGTTGCGGACGAGGTCGCCCGGGTGAGTGAATCTGTGGGCAGCGATGACGAGCACGTGAAGTCGCGCGACGGCGCCAAACGCGAACGCCGCCAGTTCATCACGCACAACGCCGTCGCGGCCGCGGGCACCTGGCTTGCCGGCATCCTCGGTTTGTTGCTGCAGGCACTGGTCAGCCACCACTTCAAACCTAGTGTGTACGGCGAGGTGTTCGCGGTCTTCAGCTTCTTCACCGTCCTCACGCAGCCGGCCGCGGGCTTCAGCCGCATGGTGGCGTGGACGACCAGCCGCGAACTGGCCACGAAGCACGGAACGGATCTCGAAAGCAGTGCCCTGCTGCGCATGACGATACGCCGCCTGACATTGATCGGCACCGCGCTCGGACTCGGGTTCATCGTCGGCGGTGGGCTGCTTGCACACTACCTCGAGGTTCCGCTCTCGTACGTGATCGTCGGCGCCGTCGGTGTGCCATTCATGTTCGCCACGTCGCCGATGCTCGCTTCACTCCAGGGCGAGCAGCGCTGGTTACCGTGGAGCGGGTTGAGCATCGGGATCGCATTGAGCCGCGTCGTCTTCGTCATCATCTTCGCGTTGTGGCTCGGCCCACAAGGTGTGATGCTCGGCATCAGCGTCGCCGCAGCGGTGCTCTACTTCATTGCTCTTGGAATGGTCTGGCCGCGGATGCGCCGCGGACGTGGCAGCACCGGCTGGAAGCCGTTGTGGCGTTTCCTCGTCGTGTCGGTGACGTCCACGATCACGGTATCGGTGCTGTTGGGGAGCGATGTCGTCCTCGTGCAGCACTTCTACCCGGGAAAGCTCGCCGGGCAGTTCAGCGCAGTTACGGTGACTGCACGCGCATTGTTCTTTGCGATGGGGAGCGTGACCAGCGTGCTCTTTCCAAAGGTCGCCGCTCGTCATGCCCGGCAGCGCGGGACGAAGTCAGTGGTGTTCACGTCGGTCGGCATCGCGTTGGTCGGAGGAGTGTTCGGCCTCGTGTTCTTCTCGCTGCTCAGCACCGGCATCCTGCACAGTTTCTCGGGAAGGTCGTACGAGGGCGGAGCCGGCTATATCGGTTGGTACGCGCTGGGCATGCCACTGCTCGCCGCGGTGGTCATGCTCAGCAACACGCAGCAGTCACTCGCCGACCTCAAGCTGCTCTGGGTGCTGATTCCCGGTACGCTCCTCAAGCCGGTGCTCATCTACCTGTTCCACGGTTCGTTGTTCGTGGTTTCGCTGATGAGCGATGTCTCGATCGCAGCCGTCCTCGTCGCGCTCACTGCGCAGTACCTGCTGACGGAACGCCGGCACCGGTTGCTCTCCGCCTCGTCTGACGGGACACCCGACGACCCAGGCGGTAGCCAGGCCTTGTTAGCGAATGCGCCGGCGTAGACGGTGACCATGAGGCAGGCGCTGATGGACCGAGCCCGGCGCCCCTCGGCATGGGTGACCGAGAAGGGCCGCTGGATCTCCGACCGCCCCTGGGCCATGGTGGTCGTGCTCGCGCTCGTCGGCCTCGGCATCAGACATGCCTGGTTGTCTCCGCAACCACTCTCCGCCGGGGACTGGCACTGGCCCGACAATCCGGTTCTCGCCAACTACAGCCCGTGGCCGGCTGTGTGGGACAGCTCTCTCGGGCTCGGGGGGGAGAACCGATTCTCGGCCATTTTCCGCTTCCCGATTTACGCGGTCGTCGGGCTCTTCGCCGTGCTCGGGGCCGGCTGGACAGTCACAGAGAAGCTGTTCTACTTCGTCCCGTTCGCCGTCCTGCTTCCCGTCGGAGGCTGGCTCCTGGCGCGCGAGATCATGGGCCGGACGAAGTGGGCGCTGCTGACACCGGTTCTGCTGCTCGGCGCCACGTACTTCATGCTCGAGTCCAATGGCGAGGTTCCCCTGGCGCTCGGGGAGGTCATCTCCTTCTTCGTTCTCGTCACCTTCCTCAAGACCGTCCGCCAGCAATCGGTTCGCTGGGCGTTGATCACCGGCTTGTTGCTTGCCGTCGTCGCCCTCTATGACATACGTCCCGCATATCTTTGCGTGCTGCTCATGGCGATGTACTTCGTCATTGTTGCGGTGATCGACCGGAACTGGCACACCTTCCTGCGCCGGACCGCGCTCGGCGCCGTTGCAGGCGCGGTGTTCGTCGGACTCCAGGCATTCTGGCTCGTCCCACTGCTGACATATCACGGCGGCGTCGGCCTGCCGATTCCTCAGGCGCCGAACTTCAACGTGCTCACACTTGGCCACGGAATCACCGGGGTTGACGCCTTCTGGACCGGCGGGACGCCCGCTCAGCTGGTGCAGGCGCCGCTCAACCCCGCGTACATGATGCTGCCGCTGCTGGCGCTGACGCCGCTGCTTGCTCGTCGCATGAGGCCCGAGGTGCTCTGGCTGACGGTCGCGGCCCTGCTGTTCGCCTTCTTCGCCAAGACGGACAACGCTCCGCTGGGAGGCATCTACGACTGGATGTACCTCCACGTTCCGGGGTGGAAGCTCTTCCGCGAAGGGTCGAAATTCCTGTACATCGTCACGCTGGCGTACGCAATCCTGGTGCCCATCGCGCTGGCCACTGCGTTCGAGTGGTGCGCCGCGCACGCCGTGCGGATGCGTCTGCGCGCGCGCGCACTCCGTGCCGGCGCCGCCGCCGCCCTCGTTGGTGTCATCGCGCTGAGCGCGTGGTCAGTGGTGGTCCTCCAGACCGGTACCCTGGGCTCCACGACGCAGTCCACGCCGGAACCCGCCGCTTACACGGCGTTCTCGAAGATTCTCGCGGGCGATGCGCGCCCTGGACCGGTGTTGTGGTTCGGTCAGCCGCTGGTCGGTAACAACGTCCACAACCATCACTTTCTCATCGCGTCACCGACGCACCCGGCGGTGAACCTGACCGGCAAGTTCGGGGGGAGCCGAACCAACCAGCGCGATCCGTTCCAGCTCTACTGCCCTGACAATGTCATCGCCTACTGCTACCTTGACCCGACTCTGTTTCCATACCTGGTGCGGATGGCCGGAGCCGGCTATATCGTCGTTCCCGGCGGCCAGGGAGAGGGCTCGCTGCCCCGTGGGGTGACGCCCGGCTGGCTACAGCAGCAGGTGTCGTTGATGGGGTTCGGGACACCGACGGTTTTGGGGAGCGGCGCGACATCCATCTGGGTGTGGCGCATCAACACGACGCAGCCCGCTGTGACCACGGCGCCCGCGATCGCAGTTGTCGACTCCGGAACGTGGGCAACCACCGCGTCACTTCCCGCGCTCGAAGCGTTGAACGTTCCGGCGGCGTATCGCCAGAGCTTCGACAGCAATCAATACCCCATCGCCCCGAAGAATCTTCCCGACAGCATCACCGTGATGCCAAACGTCAACAACGCGTGCCTTTCCCACGCGGCCGGCACGGCCGCGGTGATGGCCCAGAGCTCGGCTCCGTCCATCCAGCTCACCATCAACGGGAGTCCGCTCACGCTGTCGTCGCTGACACCGCAGGGACTTCCGCAGCTTCCCGGTTCGGGGTGGAATGTGTACGGCCCATTCCAGATCACCAACGGCACCAACACCGTTGCGACGGGCGCAGGGACATCGGCGACGGGAAGTGGCCTGACCCTCGGACCGTGCCTGAGCTGGTCTTCGTTGACCGCGGCCGCGCTCGGCACCCACACCAGTTCGGTGAGCGATATCACGCTCACCTCCTCCGACGAGCAGGTCACGGCATCAACCGACTCCGTCAATGGGAAGTGGGTCGAGTTGCGCCGTTATTACGACCCGGGATGGCGGCTCGATACACACAAGCCGATGAGCCTTGGCGACGGTTTGTTCAACCTCTACCATCTCGATGCTGCGCAGAGCTCATCGCCGACGCTTTCGTTCACGTACTCGACGCTCCCCTACGAGCGCATCGGCGAGGGCATCGCGCTGGTCGTGCTCATCGCGACGGTCTGGCTGACGATTCGCGTGCCTCGACGGTTCCGTTTCGAAGCGCCGGCAGTGGCGCCGACCGGCGGCGCGACCTTCCCACCGTCGCGCGTCGCCACCTGGATCGCAGGCATCGGTGTGGCGATGCTCGTCGCGACTGCGATCGCGATGACGCTCGAGTGGTTTGGCATTCCTTCTGCCCTCCCGGAGGTGGCGCTCGCACCCGATCCGTACTCGGTGGACGTCGGCTACGGCGGTGTCGCGATCGCGCTGCTGCTTCTCTCCCTGGCGGTGCGCTTCGTCGGCGGCGTGGTCGGATCCACAAGCGATCCCGCAGGTGAGCAACGCGAAAAGCCCAACGCGCCGGCACCCGCCGTTCCCCAGGCTCCTGCACGGGTGGGCGCAGGTGTCGCATGCGTGGCAATGGCACTCACGCTGTCGTCCTGCGGCCAGTCCGCGAACGACTTCCAGAATTTGATCTCCGAGGCACAGCAGGCCGGAGCCGTTGCCCCGACCATTCTTGGGTCCTCGCTGGACGACGCCCGCCTGCAGCGCGCGGCGCGTCAGCCCGACCTGTGCATCGCTGACTACACGCAGGCCCTGCAGGAATTCCCCAGCTACGCCCCGGCATACCTCGGCCGCGGTGATTGCTACCTGAACGGTGGGCAAAACGGTCCCGCCGCAGTGCACGACTACTCGCAGGCCATCCAACTCGAACCGTTGCAGCCGGACCCGTACCTGCGCCGAGCGGTCGCCTATCGCGTTATCGGCAACCGCGCCGCGGCGGCGGCCGACTACATGTACGCGGCGCTGATTCCTTCCGCAACCGCGAGTCAGCAACTCACGGCGATCGACGGGCTCGTGGCGATCTCTGACCTCGGTGATGCCCAGACCGTGTACGCGCGCGCGCTCATACTCGACCCGGGCACCTCGCTGCTCTACGTCGCCGGTGGCGACCTTGCCATCGCTCTCGGCAACCAGACGCTTGCGGACCAGGACTACGCGACGGCGACCTCGTACGCCCGCACCAAGGCAGAGGCCACGCAGGTGCTTGGTCACGAATGCCAGGCTGAGGTGATCCGCCATCAGTATCTCAATGCGCTCACGGATTGCGCCAATGCGGCAGCCAATTCCGCGTCGGGGTCCGGTGCCTACGACGATCTCGCCGAAGCCAATCTTGCGCTGGGTAATCCGGGCGCGGCGCTGACCGGCATCAATGAAGCGATCAGCAATTTCATCGGCAGCGCGAACCCCTTGACGCAGTCAGAAGGCGTCGACGGCTATGGTCTGGCGAATCTGTACGCTGCCAAGGGATGGATCCAGATCCAGCTGGGTCAGACCAAAAGCGCCGCCGACACCTTCAATCAGGCGTTGAACTCACTTCCCGGCCCTGCGCCCGATACGCGTGCGCGCATCAAGGCGTACATCGAGACGGCCAAGAAGGACGAAGGATGAATGACACCTCACCAGGAGACCCGCCAGACCATGCCTGACCTCGCTTCGACACCGATCGTTCCGGGACGCCCGGATCGCGTCCTGCTCCTCGGCGTCGCCCGCTCCGGCACGCGCTGGCTTGCGACAGCTCTCGGTCACGCGGCGGAGACTCGCGTCGTCAAGGAGCCCGACAACGTGGACGCCGACCCGACTGGAAACGGGGCGAGCCGTTTCGGCTTCGGCCCCTATCCGATGATCGAGCGAGACGATCCGGCCCCGCAGTTTCGAGCGCTCTGGGATCTCTCGTTCAGCGACCGCGTGCCCAACAAACCCGGTCTGCGCCGCACCGCCGCTCGTGCGGCGTTGCGGCTGCCGCGAGGCATCCGCGACCCTCTCCTGCGCCGCACGGCGCAGGCGATGTCAGCGCTCCCGGGACGCTCACCGCACGTGCTCGTCAAGTCGATCTACGCGCACTTCTACGTCGAATGGCTGCTGCGTCACTACGAGCCACGGGTCGTGGTCATCCAGCGCAACCCCCTCAACACGATCTCGTCGTGGATCGAGCTTGGCGTTCACGGGTTCGACCTGTTCGAGCGGCCCGCAATCCGCGCGCGCTATCTCGACCCGCTCGGGATCACCCCGCCTGATACCAACGCGTCCGTCACCGAGCGGACTGCAGCGTGGGTGGGTCTGCTCACGACGGTGCTCAGCGGCCATGTCGAGCGTCACCCGGAGTGGCTCGTCGTCACCCACGAAGAGTTGTGCGTCGATCCGCTGGTCCGCATCCGCGCGGTGTGCGATCAGGTGGGCCTGACATGGAGCGATGGCATCGAGCGGTTTCTCACCGAGTCGAACCGGCCCGGCGAGGGCTTCAGCCACATCCGCGTGACCCGCGAGCAGCCCAACCGGTGGCGCAAGCGCCTGAGCGACCAGCAGGTCGACGAGATCGAAGCGGTGCTCGACCAGTACCCGTCGCGAGGCTGGATTCGTCAGCCAAAGCCCCAACCCGAGATGGCGGGCGACGCGCGCTGACGATCAGCCGTCAGCGCGAGTCGGGTGCCCAATCGCCGAGCGGGAACTCGGCCAGGACTGCTCGCGCCTCCGCCACCTGCTCGGCGGTCAGGCGGCGGGCGAACTGCGTGGTCGCCTCGCTCCGCCGGCTGCTGCCGGTGGTCGAGGTCGCCGCGTTCGGATGCACTCGCTGGCTGCCGCCGAACACCGTGAAGTTGGGATCATCCGACCTGGTCACGTACTCCTCCATGGCGCTCGTCCAACCGAGACCGAGCCGGCGTGTGAGGGCTTCGAACCGGGGCAGCGGGTCCACGCAGAGGTCGTCGTGGGAGGCGACCACCCAGTCCGGATGCCGGTCCGCCGCCTGTTTGAGTGCGGTGGTGAGCAGGCCGACATTCCAGGCTGCCCGGGTCACCGCTGAAGCATCCTCGGACGGCGTCGTCAGCCCCAGTGGTGCGACGACGCTGCGGTGGACGGCCGGCAGGTCGCCGATGTTCCGCTTGGTGTAGAGACCAAGCACGACGCAGCTCGAGACAATGTTGAGCGGGTTGCGCCGCATGATGACCATCGTCGGGGAGTAACGCTGCTCGATCCAGTCGAGCGAGAACGTCGAGTTGACCGACTTGACGATCACGTTGCGAGGACGCTTGCGGAGACGGCTCGTGCCCATCGCCAGCGTGGCCACCATGCCGTCACGCAGTGTGCGTGGCATGCGGGAGACGCGCCGTCCCGCGGCGCGCACGCCTTCGGCACGGGCCATCGGCCAGCCTCCGACGAATGCCAGGTCCCAGAGCTGCCGGTACCAGAAGTTGCGCTGCCCAGGGAGCAGCACGGGATGTGAGCCGAGCCGCGCCGCGACCATTGCGCCAAGCACGTCCGATGCAGGGCCATCCGGCTCGAACACCGTCTGGCCACCGTCCGCGCGACCCAGGATGTTTGCCGCCCAGGTGCTTCCGCACCGGGCCGTCCCGGTGAGCAGGACCCTCATCGGCAGGCCCGGCCTACACGAATGTGGCGACGACCGCTGCCCAGGACTGCGAGCTCGAGAGCGTCCCTGCGAACAAGAACGTACCGGTCGATGACACGGCCTGATGGCCGCCCTGCTCCGAGTTCTGGTGGTTCGACGCCGGGTTACGCAGCAGTGCGTCGGTGACGTATCCCGAGGTGATGCCGCTGATGCCGGCGGTCGTGGTCACGAAGCCGATATCCCCGATGACGACCTCGTTCGCGCTGGTCGTGGTGCCGGTGATGCCGCTGCTTGGACCAGTGCTCGTCCCCGACGCGGACGTGGCCCGATCGAGCGCCGTCGCTCCGCTGATCTCATAGAAACGCACCACGGGATTGACGCTCGTGGAGTAGGTGACAGTCACCGAGGTGACGCCGGCTGCGGCGCCAGGCGCATACCAGACGGCTGCTCCGATCCGGGTCGTCGGATTGACACTCGTCGCCTGGGTCCAGACGTCGTTCATGTTGTCGGTCACCCCGGTGACGGTGCCCGATGCATGGCCGCTGCCCGCGTCGAACTCCGTCGAGATCGCCAGCAGGTCACCCACCGACGTTGCCCCTGTCGACACGGTCAAGGACGTGCCCACCGCCTGCGCACCGATCGCCACGTCCTGGACGACTGCCGGAGGTGCTCCGGACGGCGTCAGCGCGATGTTCTCGGTCGTTGTGTTGCCGGAGGTCACGATGACGTTGTTGACCATGACCGTGCTGTATCCGGTATCCGAGAAGGTCAGCGAGTACGTGCCGACAGCAACATTGCTGAAGGTGTAGTCGCCGTTGACGTCGGTCGGCGAGCTCACGCCGCCATTGCAGGTGCACGTCACCGTGGCGCCCTGAAGCGGGTTGCCCGACTGGGTACTCGTCACCTGGCCGCTGATCGTCCCCTTGCCGCCGCCTCCTCCGCACGATCCGTCAGCAAACGCGGG
>Ga0307373_10015865_pt1 | contig 10186 bp, 13 predicted proteins | sample OX2MG_FD_202534 | JGI IMG/M metagenome (GOLD analysis project Ga0307373, IMG submission 202534) | Soil microbial communities from Risofladan, Vaasa, Finland - OX-2 | ecosystem: Environmental > Terrestrial > Soil > Coastal area > Acid sulfate soil | place: Finland: Risofladan, Vaasa | collected...
CGCGAAGTCGGGGGCTGGCGCAGTTTGGCAGCGCGCACGGTTCGGGACCGTGAGGCCCCGGGTTCAAATCCCGGGCCCCCGACCAATTTCTGAATACGATCTCGGCGTCACGGCTCATGCAGCGATGGCGATGGATCACAGCTGGATCACAATTTCCGGCATCGTGATTCGGGACGGCCTGCCAGCCATGTTCTTCTGGGAAGACACTAGCGACGAAGCCATCCGCCGGGGCATGACGATCGAAGAGGCTTTCGACTTGGACCGGCCTACTCCCATCGGTCTCGTGCATGCGTACGTCGTAACGTTTTCGCGCGACCAGGGTTTTAATCCGCCACATCAAGCACTTTGTGGCTTTGAAGTCGGTGCGGATCTCCGCCTACATGCCGAGCGGCGTCATCCATTCGGGCCGGCAAGAGAATGCGCGGAGTGTCGTGCGATCGTTCGGCGGGAATGGGGCGAAGATGCTTGGTTGTCGGGGTAGCCAGCCCTCGAGATGATCGATCGTCGCTATGCGCCCGGGGAGCTTCGCGCCTCAACGACAACCTCACAGCGCTTCGAAATTCGCACAGCCGTAGCAAGGCACCGGACACCCTGACAACCGTTGTCTACGACAACCTGTTGCTTCCACTTCACATCGGCATCCCCGACATAGTCAGCGTGAGCGTCAACGGCGCTTACAGCCGACTACGCACCCTGCAACGCCACCCTGAATTGCTACCGCGTGATCTAACGGACATCGGCGAAGCGGTCGATGGGTTGGCCCGATACCGCTCTCGCTTGGTCGGGTCGTGGTGGCAGCGCAACGTCACCAAGCGTGGTGATTTTTGGCTACTCGGCCCGCTCCCAGGAGACAGAACGCTTAGGCGTTGATCAGTGCAGGTAGTTGAACAATCGCAATTCGCTGGGTGACTCAAGCAGGTAGGCGACGACGTAAGCACCGTTGCCATTCGCGATCGCCAGACCTACGCTGATTGCAAGGTAGGCCACAAGACCTACAGCGTTGACAGCGATGCCGATTTTGGCCCGGCTTCCGCCGCCTTCACGGAAACGGCGTATCCCTTGGATCAAGCCAAAGCCGAAGAAGACCCACGGAATCAGCAGCGGAAAGATGCTGATGTCCACGATGCCTGCCACAAACCACAGCAGCGGGCGCTTGAGTCCGGTCTTTGCAATGGAGCGCTGAACAGGGCCGGTGGGCGCTACCGGTTGCCATTGCGATCCATCCCACCACCACTGACCATCCGGCGATCGCTGACCCACTGAACCTTGCGCACTGGTTTCGGGTGTCTGGGGGTCTGTCATGAATATCTCGCAGTCATTGTCAACCTACTGACGCGCGACGTTGCGCTGTGCCTTCTTCAGCACGTCAACAAGGTGTTCGGCATGGTGCGGGTCGATGGTAAGGACAGCCTGGGCCTGGGCGGTCAAAGAACTTCCGCCGACGACGGAGTGAGCCTTCAACTGTCGTGCCCGATTAAGCAGATCGCGAATGCGCAGTCCGCCTTTGTCAACCGCGTACGTGAGAACGACTGGTTTGATCGCTTCGGCCCAGCGACGGAACGTCGCGGCGTCGCCCTGAAGCTCGGCAATCATTGCGGCCCGTCCTTCGCCGGTTTTCAACATCGCCTGCCGCTGCGGCGTTCTGAAGAAGTGGTGGACGACGAAGTTGCGCCGCTCAATCACGTTGGTCAATTGCGCAAACATGGCAGCTTGTTGCGGGACACGCGGTCTGAGGTCGCCGACCAGCGTCCCCATGGTCTTTCGCTGAATGCTGGACAGTAGCTTCAGGTAGTCGGGACGCGTAAGCGTGGATGTTTTGGGATGGGCCAGCCACGCATAAGCGCTCAGCTCGGCTTCCAATGCTTGGCCCTGTGCCATGGCGACGCCAGCCCACGCCATCACGTCCTTGGTGACTGGATCAAGGGCGAATTGATTCATCAGGCGGTGGGTTCGCTGTTGGGCAGTTTGTCCAGTGGGGTCGAAGCGCTTACTTTCTCAAGGGCTGCGGCTTTGTCGATGGGAATGAATAGCCTTTCACTGTCCGCGTAGGTGAGGATGGCGAATTCGTTGTCGTCATACATCTGAGTGCCCCCGAAGCGACCCACCCCCGCCGTGTTGTGTCGCAGTAGATCCCCCGGTTCCGCTTTCACGCCGGAACGCACGTCAATCGCCTTCGCTTCTATTTCGCCCCATCGATGCGGGGTCTGTTCGATCGCCGGTTCGTCATCGGCATCTTCTTCGTCGTCGGGCGTAGGAACACTTACGAACGGTGAGTACCCAGGGGTGGGGGTGCGGTGATCGGCTTGCTTTCCGGCAATTTCGATCAGGGCGAGAAGACCAGCGCCCAGCGTCAACACTCCACTGGCGATCCACCACCAACCCGGATAGATCGACTGATTGTGTCCAGCGGCGATAGTGATGATACCGAGTGCTGAACCGATGACAACCAGCGCGAACATGACCGATGCCACTGCCGTTCTTCCCCGCGGCGCGACCTGGGCCGGGCCGGTCACGAATACGTATCCGCCCAGGAAAGCAGAACTGAACGGTGCTATCGCGAAGGCCACCAGCCCCCCGAAGTCGCCAGCGGCGGCATGTCCCGAGAAATCCAAGAGTGTAGGTGCCAAATTGCCCAGCAACGCTGCGCCGATGGCAGCAGGAATGACCAGCAGCCAGCGGACAATCGGCGACCGATTTTCAAGCCAGCTCATGGCGATCGACCCGCATACTAAGGCTGTTGGCGCGGTTCTGAACTTTGGGGGTCGGTTCTCAGATCGCCCGTCTGAGCAGCGCCGTTTCGTCGCCGCCCAGTAGGGTCGCCAGTTCGTCATCGCTGACGCTGATTGCGAATGCTTCCACCGGGCCACCTGCGGCTAGCGCACGATCCAGCAATGCACCAGCCAAACCGATGATTGCTGGTCGATGCGACGTGACCAGACGACGCGCTTTCTGGTCAGCCATCGCCCTGACCTGTTGGTTGCGCGTCGTCTTTGCGATGGCATCAGCGATACGTTCTTCATCGCTGCCCGCATGAAATCGTTGGGCTGCTTCGTAGCCGAGAATCGTGCGCTCCGCAATCCGGCCCGCCATAACTGTGGCGACCCAATCGACCAGCCCGGCGCGCACCACGTCGGCGTACGTGAAGCCATCCAGCAGGTCGCCGTCGCTGACGATTTCGACTTTGCGCACCGGTCCGCCACGTGATGCCGACGCTGCCCCAGGAGGCTAGTGAACTTATGGCGAGTCTCCTGCCCAGTCCCAAGCGTTGGGGCTCGTCGCAGCACGCGATTCCTCAGGCGTAAAGGATCTCTCGAATCCGGCTAGCAGCCTCCGGCAGCTCTTCTTGCGTCTCCAGGAGCCGCGCATAGGTCCCGTCCGGAGCTCCGGCGCTCGCCACTTTCTCCGCGAGCGAAGGTCCGTCGAACGTCCGGATCAGCCGTACGGCAGCGTCGAAAGCATGATCGAAGGCGGAGCGATCCCTTATGCGGTGAGGAGCCAACCGGCGGTCGCGATCCGTCACCTCTCTCTCGCTCAGCGTGGTAGGGATCTCCGCGGACTCTAGTAGTTGAACCCGCCACTGGCTCGGATAACCTCCGTCTGAGCCTGGTGCAAGGAAGGCATTGAGGGAGCAGAACTCGAACGCGACGTGCTGGTCGAAGAATACTGGGACGCCCCCTACATAGGCGCGGTTCCAAGGGCTCGCATCACGCCGGCGTGTCCATAGGCAGAACACGAGCTCGCGGGCGATAGCTACGTCGTTGTCCTGCACGGGAAGCTCAGTGAGCGCGTAGGTCTGGACGACTCGAATTAAGGGCTTGGCGAACGGTTCACGTGTATCCCCCCTGAGGGTCCGTGCACCGGTCACGGCGGCGGCCGAGACGCATTCAGCGATGTTCAGCCAGCCGTGACCAAGCATCGGAACCAGTCGTTCTCTCCACTGTTCACCTCGTGGGTTTGTGACCCACACCGCACCGCGCCAGACCGCCAGGTCCGGCTTCTGCCCGTTGTAGTTGACGAGTTCGGCTTCGTACTTCGCCAACCACGTGTCCCATTGCTCGACGTCAGGCGATTCAGAGTTCGACAACTCGAGGAAACCCTCCGCTCGCGTACTCTTCATACAGTAGGGGCCCTTCGTCAGACACATTCTTGGAATGCGCGCTGGTACCCGATTGCATTACTGGACGAACACCTTGATCGTCCATGTGCAGTCGGTCGGGGCGCTAATCGCTAGAACTCGGGGCCACCGCGAGGCTGTTTGTTCGCGGACCGTAGACCAGCACTGACGTCGGTGGGGGTTGCTGGACAAGCTGAGTGGGCGCGGCGGGGTCCATGGCCACCCACTTCTGTCCATCCCAGTTAGAACTTGCCGTCAGGTGATATCTGCGGCGGTGGGGTCGGGTCGCTCATGGCGGGCAGCCTAGCACCGGGCTCGGCTGGGTCAGACTTTTTAGGCCAAAGGCCTGTGATTTCGCCGGCAGCCGCTTAGTGGACTTCGCATCGTGCCTCCGATCGATTCCCAGTTTCGGCCCGAAGCCTGGATCGCATGCTTCAGGACGCTTCATGTGATCGCCGCACCACACTCGCCGGCAGTCAATACCGATCCGCACTAGTTTCCTGGGCGGCGACAACTTCGTGACCTCGGTACTCGCCCACGACGGAGGTTGGCTCCGGCGCGCCCAGTTAAACAGTTCAGTTGATGGCCGGCCATCAAGCCTTAACATCCGACGTGCAATGCTGGCCGGCAGACTTTCGTGCTGACGATTACCTCGCGGGTGCTGCTGTTTATCAGCTCGTTTTCGCCACTGTTCGCAATCTGGGGCGTACGGCTCCTGCCCAGCAGAATTTCCGTCCTCCCGTTCTGCGTGGCTCTAATTGGCGTCGTCGGAACGCTTGCGGTGCTTTACGTCAAGAGGCAGGAGGAGGGGCGGGTTGACGAGGCTCAAACTGCCAGTCGACGGGACACTGAGGCAGCCGCCTACCTGGTGACCTATGTGCTTCCGCTTGCTCTACCAGGGTCGGACTGGCGCGACTGGCTGGCGGTTCTGCTGTTCTTGGTAATCGTGGGGATTCTCTACGTGCGGGCAGGGATGGATTACGTCAATCCGATGCTCGCATTGGTTGGTTACCACCTCTACGAAGCTACGCTTCGAGATGAAGGCACTGTATGGCTGGTCAGTCAACTTGATCTACGACCCAACACGCAGGTGAATACAGTGAACCTGGTCGGGAACATATGGCTCGCCAAAGCGAGAGTCGATGGCAATTAACTTCGACCAAGAGCGTGTGGCGCGGTTAGGTCACGCCCTCGATGCGCCGATCGAAATGATTATTGGCACCTGGACTCCACCCGACAGCGACCACACGTTTGACCTTAGCCGCCTCAGACTAAACCAGAACATTGCCACCGAATTCAGAGCAGTCGGTCATCGATACATCGCGAGACTGGCGCAGGCTGAAACCATTCAACTCGATCTTGGATTCACGCCCGATGACGACCGGATCATGCAAATTGCGATGGCCGATTTCGACGAACCCGACTTGGTACAGAGAATCCTCAACCCGGGGAATATCCCGTTCTTCGAATTCGACCAGAAAGCTCCCATTGCTTTTCATTGCTTCTTGGCTCGTCTCGACGATACGCGCGCTGGTTTCATGCACCACGCGTCATCGGTCGCTCTTGCCCGCCAGAACAAGATCTTCGGTGTCTTCGAGGGCGATGTTGTCGCTAGGTTGCAGGCGAACGTGTTGACGTTTTCACCAGCCGTAGATCTTTTACTTGAGCCCGACGTCATATGGGTTTCCAACATAGCCGGCTTTCGTGCCCTGTTCCGGACGATGCCGACACTACTCGCGGGCGTTCAAGAGGACATTGGCGCTGTCACCGCGCACATGCCCATCGCGAATCTTGAGGATTTTCGAAATGCGTGCCTAGGCGACGCCAAGATGATGGCCAAGCTTGCTCACGTCGCCCGCAGACCCTACCTTGCCGCGATAACCCCTGTGCATATCCGTGAAGTTATCGATCGCTATCACCTGCCGCCCGACTTACTGAACGAAGATGGACAACTCGTCCATGCCAACAGCCCTAGCCGTCGGTGGCTGATTCTTCGGATCCTCGATGACAGCTACCTTGAGTCATTGATGACTCATACGCATTACGAGGTGAATTCCAAACTCATCGTCAACTAGGACCGTCGTTCGGGTGATCAGCTAACCGAAGAAACGCAGACTGCTTCGTCGTCCGTCCTCTGAAGGTGTTCGCTCTGTAGGTTGGCCAAACTATCGCTGACACCAGGGCTCCACACCAAACCGCGACTGCACCAGCTCCGGCCACTGTCGTCGGCACCAGATGCGTGATAGCGAGGCAGGCAACGCCGCATGTTGCACCTACCGAGAACGCTAATCGCCAAAAGGCTCTACTGCTCATGCAAATCCCACCATAGAACAAACGTTCGGAGATCGCGTTCCAGCGCGGCCGTCATAGCCAGCGCTAAGTATTCCCAGGAACCGAATACGAAGGCTTCGTCTGAGAGGTCCTGAGAGGGCTGGTTTCGGTAGTCAATTTGTTAGCACGGACTTGCTCTCAGTTCTCAGCCGTCATCGCCGTGTTGGCCGGGGCAATCCGAGCGTTACTAAGCAGCGATCCAAAGCGCGCAGCTGCATTGGCTCGCATCTTTGGTGTCACGTGCCCATAAAGCTCAAGCGTGGTCTGCACGCTGTCGTGCCCAAGTCGCTCGCTCACAGTCTTCACGTCGACGCCCTCCTCAAGCAGCAGCGTGGCGTGCGTATGACGGAGGCCATGTAGCCCGATCGCGGGAAGCCTGGCCAGATCGCGGATGCGTCTACCGAAGCGTCGACCGATGACGTTCGGATCCTCAGGTGATCCACCCGGTCGGCAGAAAACCAGGTCCAGGTCGGCTCGGTAGGCCTTGCCCCAAGCGCGGCGCTCGAACAGTTGGCGCTCTCGTTGTTCGCGCAGGAGGTCGACCGTCTCCCCGTCGAGGTCGATGGTACGGATGCTCTTCGCGCTCTTTGGTGGACCGAAACCGAGGGATTTCCCCTGTCGCGTGTACTGCTGCCGGACCGACAGCCGGACCCCATCGAGATCGACATCGCGCCAGCGGAGGCCGAGCAACTCGCCGCGCCGCATGCCGGTTGCCGCGGCGACGTGGTAGAGCGCAAGCTCCCGGTCTTGCGCCGTGAACGCCAGGAAGGTAGCCAGTTCGTCAGCGGACCATGTCCGCATCTCAGGCCTGTCCTTCGGCTTAGCGTGGGCCCGCTCGGCGGGATTGCGACGCAACAAGCCATCGTCGACAGCGTCTTGCAGCGCTTTGCGAAGGCAGATGTGGACGTTGTGCACTGTCTTCTCGACGAGCCCGCTCTCTGCGAGCTGCCGATAGAGGCCGCGGATGCGGAGCCGGTCGACCGCCTGGAGCGGTACGTCACCGAGTCGCGGGCCGATGTGGTTATGGATGCTCACGCCGTAGTCGCGAGCCGTGTTGGCACGAATGTCGTTGCGTGCCGCCAGCCAGTCCTCGAGGTAGGCTCCCAGGGTGCGTCGGCTGCGCTCGACGTGGGTGCCGTCAACCACGGCCGACTGAAGTCGGTTCATCGCGTTCACAGCGGCGGCCTTCGTCGCGAAGCCACCAGCCAAACGTTGCTTACGCGGCGACCCAGGTAGGGCAAGGTCGACCATGAACGACCAGCTGAGTGAGCCGCCACACTTCGGGCAGGCCCTGGCGCCGCCAGCACCTCGCGACCGGCAGCCGCGTCTTGTGCACCGTCTAAACACCGATCCAGCTCTCATCGCCTCTTCTCCTTGATTCGCCGCGTTGACGGTCGCACCACATGAGCTCCTTCCTGTGCTCTTGAACCGGTCAGCTCTTCGAGCAGCTCCTTCTGCAAAAGGCCAGTGATGTGACCGCGCCTACGGGCGAGGTTGCCCTTGCCTTGTGTGGTCCTCAGCCGGCGGTCGCGTTCCTCATCGAGACGCCGTCCCTCCCACAGAAGTTGTGCCGTCGCGATAAGGTCGCGTACCGGGATGGTCGAGTTTGTCGCTTTCGAGAGACTCTTAGCTGCCTTCCGTTCAGCGTCGGTTGCGCCCATCTCGACTATGGGAGGTGTGACAAAAAACACCGACTCAAGTTCCGTTAGAGCACCGCCGCGTCCGATTTGATCCATAGCGGCCTTTGTGACCAGGACGCCCTCGACGTCGGCGACCTCGTCCTGATCGCCAGAAACCAGCTCGGTCAGCGGGACCTGCAGCAAAGTCGGCAGCAGGAGCAGTTCGCCCGCTGATATCGGTCGACGGCCGATCTCGATAGCCGTGACCGTGGAAGCGGACCACCTCAGACCCCGTGCCCTCGCCCGTAGTGCGAGATCTTCCTGCCGCCAGCCGAACTTCATTCGGAGGCGCCGCAGGTTCCGGCGGATAACGGCCTGGTACGGGATAGGTCGGGGGGACACCGCGACAGCTTAGCACTGTATGGGCGTGTTGACATACCAGGCTTGAAAGCCATCTCCATAGGTACGAGAGCTGAATTGACTTGTCAAATTTGCAGGCGTTAGGCCGCTAGATGCCCCCTCGCCCCAACGTCACGCTCTGCGCAGGCTCATGGTCTGGTTCAGCTAGCCACGCCTCGAGGCTCGAACGTGGGATTCTGATGCTGCGTCCGACCTTGACCGTGTGGACGTCCCGCCTAGCGATCGCCTGGTAGAGCTGCCGACGCCCAATGCGTAGGACTCGGCGGGCCTCGTCGACGGTGAGCACGAGTGGGAGCTCGCCGAAGCTCACGCTCGCGCTGCCGGCACGCTCAGACACGGCCGCTCGGCCGCCATACACCTTCATGTGCGAGTGCCTCCTGCGGAATGGGTTGGTTCGAGGGACACGAGGCCTAGTCGATCGAGTGACCGGATCAATGGTTCGTCGGACGCGACGTTGATCGTGAGGTCTGCATCTCTGTCTCCAATAAGGAGACTGGGTTCGTTCTCGATCCGAGCCAGCAGCACGAGTTCATCGGCGAGCCGAAGGCGATTCACGAGCCGGGCCTCGACGTCTCCGCTCTCGTACGCGGGGTCGTCAAGCATGGCGGCCACGAGTCCACGGAAACTGTCGGCTTCGCACGCCTTGAGGAATGTCCCGTTGCCCAGAGGCTGAAACAACATCCTCATTGGGAGTTGCTGTCGGCTTGTTGGGTTGATCCGTCGGTACATCAGGCGACCCTCCTCGCCGGCTGCCAGGCGGAGCGCTGGAACAGCCAATAGAGCTTCAGCTTGTCCTGCGGCCGAACGAAGATCGTGTCCGCGAATCGGCGGAGCAGGCCGTCGTTGGAGTCAGTCACCTGGCCCCCCGCATGGCTGCCGAGGCGCACGCGCTCAGTTGGGATCGCAGAGTCCGGGAGCGTCGAGGCGCGCTTGGTGATCCAGCACGCGAGCTTGATGTTGGCCTGAAGGCGGGCGGGGTCGAGGCTGGAATCGAAGTAGCGGTACTCGATCGTCCTCCGGCTTTCCAGGAGGTTTCCGTAATTGAGCCCAAAGCCATGGCTCGCTCCGACGCGGCTCGCGAGTTCGTTCATGCTCTGCGCTTCCTCGAACTGGCCGGCTCCCATCGGTCCGCACCAGCGGTAGCCGTTGCCCGCTCCCCGGTGGCGCTTACCACCGCGTCCGGTCGCAGCCGCGAGGCGGTACATCAGGTCCTCCGCCCACGCGCAGGCGTTGGCGACGCGGCGGAACCGGCCGACGTCGTGGTCCATGCCCGCCGAGTCAGCGCCAACGTGGACGTGGCCACCAGTTCTCGTCGTGACTGTTGCGCCGTTCTCACGCAAGATCGCGCAGGCCCTTTCCAGCTGCGCCCAGGTCTCGGGCGTGTCACGTAATACCGGGCTCACGACCTCTCCATTGACCGTGCTGTCGTGCTCGACCACCCACTTTCCTGGCTCGCGGTAGGAGTGGTAGCCCTGTAGGTTGGGCGTGGAGGCGAGACCCGCGGCGTGAAAAGCACGCGCCACCGCGTTGGCATCGGCACCGTCGAATTCGATCTCAACGCCGAAGGTCTGGTTGGGATCCCCGATCACGTTCTCCCTCTCGTACTCGCCGCCCGAAGTCCGGGCGAGGTGGAGCAACTGGCGATGAAGCTCGTCGTTGGATGTCAAAGACCGCTCGCCTTCGGGCACCTCTGAGCCCTGGG
>Ga0307373_10015866_pt1 | contig 10186 bp, 7 predicted proteins | sample OX2MG_FD_202534 | JGI IMG/M metagenome (GOLD analysis project Ga0307373, IMG submission 202534) | Soil microbial communities from Risofladan, Vaasa, Finland - OX-2 | ecosystem: Environmental > Terrestrial > Soil > Coastal area > Acid sulfate soil | place: Finland: Risofladan, Vaasa | collected...
AACCCACCTTCAATCTGCCGCAAATCTTCCTTCAGGCGGCGCACCATGACTTGTTCGAGGAGCTTGGGCCCCTTTACTGGGACGCCGCGACAAAACCGTTGAGGATCGAGGATCTCCAGCAAAGCCGCAAAGCTATTTGAGTGACCGTTGTGAGGCGTCGCCGAAAGAAACAGTCGGTGTTCAAACCGTTGGCTGATGTCCCGAATTACACGTGTGAAATATGAATCAATCGCGTACCGTGCTCCGCTGGCCGGAGCGGCATTGTGAGCCTCGTCGAGGATGAGTAGAGAACCAGGGGAAAAATCCTTGAGCCAGTCCCGGAGTGCCCCAGAGTACGTCTCGTCACGAAGCAATGCGTGGGAAATGATGAACCGCGTATGAGTAGTCCACGGATTCACACCATATCCGCGCTCTTGTCGTCGACTAAGGACGTAATCGCGATCAAACACCACAAACGTCAGTCCAAAGCGATTTTCTAGTTCGTCTTTCCATTGAAGAATTACAGACGGAGGGCACGCTACGACAACGCTCCGCACCTTTTGCCTCATCAGGAGTTCGCGGAGGATTAACCCGGCCTCGATTGTCTTTCCGAGGCCAACATCGTCTGCGATGAAGAGGTTTACCCGTGGGAGGAGAAGAGCCTTCCGGAGTGGTTCGAGCTGGTAGGCCATAACCTGAATTCCAGCACGAAGCGGCGATTGGAATAATCGTGGATTCGTCGAGGTGACGGTATTCCAGCGAAGGGTATGAAGATAAGCCGAAAACTTCTCTGGAGTATCAAATCCCTTTCGAGCAATATCCTGCCACGTTGCGGCCCGAAGGACTTGCGCATCAACTTCGCTTTCCCACAACACGTCGAGGCTGGTTCCTTGCGAATCGTCATCCACACAAGAAAGTTTGACCAATGTCTGCGAGGTCGGGTCAGGGGGAAGTGTCAAATCTTCGACCAAATACTGGCGAGAACGGACCCGCACAAGCGCGCCAGGTTCAGGAAAATTCTTCTCGATTGCCGTCTGCATTGCGACCTGAGTTTACTGAAGGGGTAGTGATTCGGCAACCCGAACGGTGAGTTTCTCCCACGTCTTGAAAACCATTGAGGTCCCTTGTTCAATTTTCAGGCGGTGCAAATGAACTCACCCCGGCCGTCACATGTAACAGAACCGACGAGAGGCACCCACAGCATCGCTCGGGCATCGGAGGCGACCGGTTCGTCATTCCCCCCGCGGGTCGCTGGCGACGATTCGCCCAGAAACTCATCTTGCACTTCCCACAACCCCGTTTCTGGACAGTTTCCGGTTGCTGACGACTCGTCCGGAGGCGATCACGGTTTCGGGTTTGACGATCAGCAGCGTGGATCGCCAGTTGGCCCACAAACGGGAGAGCCAAACCCACAGAAGCCGGTCCGTAGCTGAGAGCCGGAGGCGACGACCGCGGTTGGAACGTTGCAGGACCAAAAGTTGATGCCGTAGCGCCAGGATTTCAGCGTGCAAGACGGCGCGAGTCCGAAATGAACTTCGTACGCTGCAGAGCAAAGAAAAGAGGGCAGTGAACATGGCTTCGACAGCCTACCTTCTGAGCCTCCGCAAGTTCAAATGCTTCAACGTGCACAGAGTTTTTGGTAGGGACACCACGGAACTGCGCGACTTTCCGACGGGATTGCACACGCTTTGCACACATTTCAAGCTGAGAAGGGTTTTAGCGTCGTTGAGGATTTTGTGGAATGATGGGGCGGAGAGTGCCATCGCGAGATACGGCGACGATGCAGGCTTTCGTGTGTCGCTCCAAGAAATTGTTAATCCTAGGCAGGGCCGCAGCAAATGCGCCGGCTATCTCGTCGCCCTTAAGATTGCGCGCCGTCAGGATGAATGCCTTTACGCCCCACCTCAGCAAAGTTGCCTTTTCGCGACTGTGATATCTGAGTCGGTTGTCCTTGGTGAGAACGATCCATCCTTTTTTGCCCACATCGGCGAGCCATTCTTCATCCGTTGCGTCGGGTGGGAAGCGATCGTCGTGGACTTCGACTGTAGCACCCGCTAAGCGAAGTGCCTGTGCGACCACGTGCTTTCCGAGCGAACGATCCACGAAAAATACTCTGGATTCAAGCGGCTTTGATCGCGAGCTCACAACGGACAGCCTCTTCAATCTCCGCCCTGCCGCGGCCGTAATCTCGAGCCAATTCGTCCATTGACTCTCCGGCCTTGTAGCGTTCGGCGATCAGTTCCGTCCGGATGCCCGTACCTGTCAAAACCGGTCGCCCAAAGGAAACGCGTGCGTCGATCATAATTATCTTGGGCTGCACAAGCTTTCTTTGTCGGGTAAATGGATAAAGTTTAGTCGCCAAACCTTGGACATCCCATTCGATGCGCTTTAGGTACGCATTGAGGATTTCGGGCATCGCCTTCTGCCCACCCTTAGAAACGGTAATCAGTTCGCCAAGTTTTCGGATGAATAGCTCCGCACCATCAGTCTCGAATTTCTGTTCGGCAAGCGGATGCCTTGATCCGACTTCCGAACGGAGATAGGCAATCGCGCTCCTTACAGCGGGCAGACTGACCTTATATTCGCGTCGGATAGCGTCGAGCACGTGAGCTTCGACCAGATTCACAAAGGAAAGCATCGCCGGAAGACGCGAAGCCACAACGATTACTGGCTCAAAAAATCGCCTACCTTCATGGACTGGATACGGCCTTCCTAAGGTCCAGGAGCGCAACGTCGCTGGCGGAATTTGGAGATAGTGTGCCGCCTCGGAGACTGTGTAGGCCGGCTCCTGACGTGGATCGCGATTGGCTTGCGACTGTGTGGGCACGCTTTTAGTTTGGCTCCCCTTGAATCTTCACCATGTTACCACGCGACCGCAAGAGGAAGCGTGGCTCGATAGTTTACTTTTTTGGTCCTGCCGCCGTGCCAGGCGAGACTACGAAATGCCCGCCCGGTCTTATCTCTGCGCGGCCGCTTCGGTAGGTTCGAGCCGTGAAAACACCACGATTTTGTCACGGCCTGCTTTGAGCGCGAGCCGCACGTCCTCGACGGAACGGCAAGCCCCGAGGTAGAGCGACAAGCGCGCGCCGGTTTCCGGGTCTGAGAAAAAAACAGAGTCGCCCCGCACGCCGCCGAAACGCGCGCCGGCCGCTTCGATGATCTCCTGATAGTTCACCCGCATAGTTTTCTCAGAAGGCGCGCCCTCGAATCGGAGTCGAGGATTTGAGATTCCCCGCTCCATCCCGCACCGGGAATGTCGGACTCGCGGAGTTGAAGCAATTGCTGGAAGTGACCAAGTAAACCTTTGAGCGCGTGCTCTACCAGCACGCGCGCCAATTCTTCCGCGATGAGCCGCTGCGTTTTCGGATCTCGCTCCTCGATGATTCGGCGCGCGTACTCGCGGACAATCTTCGTGCGCGGGCGGCCTTTCGGATTGCCCGAGACGCCGGGGCGGAATTGTCGCGCGGGATTCGCGGACACGCCCGGTTTCCAGCGTCCTGATACCGTCCTGTTCATCGCAGTTCCGCGCATGGCGGCATTGTACGCTTCTTTCGGTTCAGAGTCGTCCTAGAGAGGGTTGCCGACTCGCGGAAACCGCCCGTTAGGCTCGCACCGCGCGTGCGAGGAAGCATTTTCGCGGGCTTCTGTTCCATAAACCGTGCGTCCTCCTCTTTGGGTGCGGTCAACCGTAATCTGGGGCTGAGGTTTTGACGGGCTGTTGCGGTGCACTGTTTTCAACCCTGTTTCTGCTCACCGGGGGCGGGCGGATTCTCATTTATCCGCAGCGTTCCAAAAACCTTTCAAATTGGCTGCCCGCAAGTCGCTGAATCCATTCCGAGGAAAAGAGGAGAATTTGGCGTTCCAAAATCAGTTGTTTTCGGAGGGCCGGAATGGAAAATGGCTAACGCCGTGAAAGACCTGTTTCAACCGCTGAAGGCGTGGTCGAGCAGGGAGGTGAAGAGGTGCTCTGCTTGACGCAACGCCTCCCGCTGCACCGCACGCAGACGCTCTACTCGCTCAGCCAGGGCTACGAACTTTTGCTGCAACGGCAGGGGAGGAAGGTAGATGCGAATACGAGGCATTCGCTTGAGGCCAAGGTCGCGATTGACAATTCCAAAAGTTAACTCTTGGGATTGCTGATAGCAGAATCGAGAGTTAAGCATATTCTCTAACCATACCGGTGCGACAACTTGTTTCCGAAGCTTAAGCACGGCGATGTGGACCCAGACCGCAATATCGTTATCGAAGTCAACCGCCTTCGCCATACCAGTTGTCCCGCCCTTTGTGTAGAGAATGTCACCTATTTCGGGCTTCACTTTTCGCCACTGCACTTGTGCATCCGCAATGGAAATGTATTTCAAGTCATCCCAGATGAGTTCCCCTGGTCGCACGTTTCTAGTGGACAGAAACGGTATACCTTGCGTGCAATAGTTGGGGCTGACATGCGGTCCATCTTGAGCGGACACCAACACGTCTCCCAAGCAACGTGCCGGCCAGTTCTTGGGATTTGAAAGCGGATCGCCGAAGAGTTCGAGGAAAGCAGCGGGGAGGAAGGTGTCGGTGAGTTCGAGCGCGTAGCGGCGGGTGCGGCGTAGCCGGTCCGCCTGCTCCAGTTGCCGAGCGACCTGCCGCTGTTCTGACAAGTCGGGCAATCGGATCTGGATGCTGTCGAAACGGTCTTTGGTAATGTGCTGCATCGTCGAGCCGTGAACTCGCAACTTCATTTCCTGTACCGCATGGGTTGCCGCGTAAAAGAAATAGTCCGGCTCAACTCCTTCACTCAAGCGTACTCTAAAGATGTGCTGGTTGAGCACCGCATCGTTGCCCTGCCACCGATAGACCCCGAGCGAAGCCGACCATGAAATCAGAATGTCGCCTCTGCGCAAGCGAACTGATTCGTCAATCATGCCATCGAAGTAGTTAAAGGCGTCGGTTGTTCCCGTGAGGTTCTGGATACGGATAATGGGCAAACCGGAGCGGGACCATTCGGAGGGTTTAAAAGCGCGACCGTTGATGAACTCCGCGACCTCTTCAAGATGAACCAATTGATTTGTCACGGCTTCGGAAGCATCCCCTCTAAAACCACTATGTCACCCATCGCCGCGGCTTCCAATTGCCGCAGACGGTCGAGGGTGACGTGCGGCTGCTCGTAAAACTCCTCATCCTGCTCGACCCGCCGATACCGGTTGGCGGAGAGGTCGTATTTGTTGGCCTTGACCTGCTCCTTGGTGACCCAGAACTGGCGGGTGAGCTGGTTGATCTCCGTTTGCAGCGGCGTGATGCGGGATTGGAGTTCGGCGCGCTCGGTCTCGGCTTTCTCGTGCGCGGCGCGGGCCTTTTCAGCCGTCTTGGAGACGACTTCCTCAAATTTGAGCCGGTGGATGATGGCGTGGTGTTCGAGGCGGCCTTTCTTCAGCGGGGCAATTTGCTTTTGCAGGTCTGCCAGGCGCTGGGCGCGCTTCTGCTGGAACTTCGTATCCCGCCGGTGGCTCCAGCAGTCCAGCAAGTCGGGGATGTCGTTCTCGGCGACCTTCTGGCGCTTGTCGTCCAATGAATACCCATCGTGCTCCATGTCGTAGAACCAGATTTTCTCCGTCGTCCCGCCCTTGGTGAATAGGAGGACAGCGGTGGAAACACCGGCATAGGGTCGGAAAACGCCCGAGGGCATCGAGAGGACGCCGTCGAGCCGGTTCTCCTCGATGATCTTCTTGCGGATGTCGACGTGGGCGTTGGAGGAGCCAAAGAGGACGCCGTCGGGAACGATGACGGCGGCGCGCCCGCCGTTTTCGAGCAAGCGCAGAAAGAGGTGTAGGAAGAGGATCTCGGTCTTCTTGCACTTGACCGGCAGCGTGGGGTTCACATCCGCCGCGTCGATTGCGCCCTTGAAGGGCGGATTAGCGAGAACCACGTCGTAGGCCCGCTCTTCGGAGAACGCCTTGGAAAGAGTGTCGGTGTAACGGAAGTTCGGAGCGGCGATGCCGTGGAGCATAAGGTTCATGCTGCCGATGCGGAGCATCGTCATGCCCGAGTCAGAGTCGAAGCCGGTCAGGGCCTTGGTCTGACTGAACTCGTATTCTTCCTTGGTGAGTTTGCTGCCCGTCAGGCCGTGGGGGTAGCCCTCCTCGTCACAGGTGATGTCGCGCGGGTCGGTGTGGGTTTCGAGGAGGTGCTGCCAGGCATTGACGAGGAAGCCGCAGGTTCCGGCGGCAGGGTCGCAGATGCGCTCGCCTGGGCGCGGATCGCGCATGTTAACCATCATGCGGATAATGTGGCGCGGCGTGCGGAACTGGCCATTCTGGCCAGCGGTGTTGAGCTTGCTGAGTAGGTATTCGTAGAGATCGCCCTGCACGTCCTGGTTCTGCGCCGAAATTTGCATGGCGTCTATGGCTTTGCAGGCCTCGATGAGCAGGCTGGGCTTGTTGATCTTGAACTCTGCGTTTTCCATCTGGGCCGCGAAAGAGCCGCCAGCGCCGCCGAGGGTCTTGATGAAGGGAAAGACGGCCTCCCTGACGTGCTTGAGCGCCTTGTCCGCGGGAAGATGCGTCCAGTGAGACCAGCGGAGGTCGGGGCTCGGAAAAATGGGAGTGAACTTCTTGCCGCGAAGTTTGGCGGCGCGCTCGGAGTCCTGTTCGCGCTCGTCGAGGCGTTTGAGGAAGAGCAGAAAAGACAATTGCTCGATGGCGTCGAGGGGATTGGCAAGCCCTCCGGACCAGAGCTTGTCCCAGAGAGCCTCGACAGCGGAGCGGAGTGTGGTGTCCGTGAGCATAGTTTAGGCGGCGAGTTCCTGGGTGAGGTGGAGAAGGTCACCGATTTCCTGTGGGGTGAAGAAGCGTTCGACGGCGTTCCGGCCAAAGTTGGTCAACGGGGGGTCGTAGAGGTCTGCCTCGACTAGCGTACGCTTTGCGAGAAAGACCTCCTGAACCGACCGAAGAAATCGTATCTGCTCGGCATTGTAGTTGTGGGTTTGAATGTGTCGCTCGAAACCGCGCTGCACCACCTGAGCGTAATCGGGGATGGCGTCGATGGCAAGCAGGTGGCGGAGGAAAGCGAGGAAGTTGTCCACGCGTAAGCCGTAGGCAATCCGGATATTTCGACTGGAGAGTTGGATGTCGTCGCGTCCGAGTTCCCGGTGAAGCGTGCGCTCCAGATCGACGAGTTGGTCGTCGGTGACCTCGCGTCCCTCGCGGAGTGCCGCGAGCGCGGGGTGCTTCTCCACAATTTCTAGGACGCGGGCATCTACGCGGCGTTTGTATTCTTCGATGAGGATCTGGTGCCCACCTTCCCCGACCGAGATGTAGCCGTGGGTCGCGATGAAGTCAGGCAGGTCGATCTTCAAGAAGGCGCTTGGGCGGTCGCGACGGTTTTTCATTGCCGGGGCAAGCTCGCGGATGATTTGAGTGAGTTGCGCGGGCGGGGCGGTTGCGAGGTCCGGTGAAAGAGCGAGTTTGGCGCTGGGTGAGTGAGCAACACGTTCTGAGATGTCGGGAAGCAGGCTCACGTCTTCCGCAATCGACTGGAGCAATTGCGGCGATGGCGTGGACTGCAAAATTTGAAGCTTCAGCCGCTCAACCTTGTGGGTGAAGGTTTCGGCCGCCACATCGACATCGGCTGCGAAGCGGAGAAGAGGCGCAACGTGGAGACGGAGAAAGTCTAGTTTTGTCGACGTGATGAGCGTCCAGAAGTCGTCTTCCCACGCCGGGGCAACTTGAAGCCACACCTTCTTCACCGGGAAGGAACCGCGCGGGACGCGGGCCATCATGGCACGCAGGTCCGTGATCGCCTGGCGAAAGGCATCGGCTGTGTGATCGGGAAGGTGACGTTCGAGGATTTTGAGTCGCGTATTGAACACCGACACAAGCACCGGCATGTCGATGGGCGGCTTGTCGTCGGCTTTCTTGTTGAAGTCGTTCTGCCAGAAGTCGAGGATCTTGAACTCGGTCTTCTTCCCGTCCGGCAGACGGTCCAGGTATTTGCAGGCCTGCTGATTGCGCGTGCCGCGACCGATCATCTGCCAGAGCTTAATGCGTGACTGCACCGGCTTCATAAACACAAGATTTACGACCTCCGGGACATCGATGCCGGTGTCGAGCATGTCCACGGAGATCGCGATGCGCGGCAGGTTGTTCCTCTTGAACTTGGTGATGAGGCCGTCGCCATAGCTGCCGTCGCGCACCCGCTCGGTCGTGGACGTGACGACTTGCGCGACGCCCACATGCTGCGGGTACATCTCCTCGAAGACCTCGGCTATGCGGTGGGCATGCCTCTTGGTCATCGCGAAGATGATCGTCTTGCCGGGCAACTGGCCGGACTGATCCTTGAGGCAGGTCTCCATGATTTCCTCCCATTGCTTGCGGAGGGTGTCTTTGTTGCTGACCTCGACTTCGATATCCGTGCCCGCATAGTCGAGGCTGTCGGGGTCGATACCCTGCTCGACGAGAGCGTTGCGGTCCTCCTCGCTGAGGTCCACGCCCTTGATGCCTTGGCGCTGGAAACCGGTGTGCGCCTGGTACAGGCTGAAATCAACGAGGAATCCCTCTTTCACGGCCTGTGGGTAGTCGTAGAGGAAGGTCGGCACATTGGCGTCGCACCCGAAGAGCCGAAAGGTGTCACGGTCGATGAAGTTGGCAGGAGTAGCAGTCAGGCCGATCATGCGGGCGTCGAAGTACTCGATGACTTCGGTGAACCGCTTGAAAAGCGAGCGGTGGGCTTCATCGAAGATGATGAGGTCGAAGAAACCTGGGTTGAACTTGGCGTAGCAGAGCGCCAGCGTTTGCTCGGTGGCGACGAAGAGGCGTTTGGTTTTGTCGATCTGATGCGTGTAGATCCGGTCGCGCGGCTCGTGCGGCAAGTGGGCTTTGAAGCCATCGGTCAGGGTCTGATCGACGAGGGCGTCACGGTCCGCAAGGAAGAGAACGTTCTGCGCCTGATTGGCGCGGAGAAAGACATCGATCAAGGCCATCGCTACGCGCGTCTTGCCCGTGCCGGTGGCCATGACGAGGAGCGCGCGGCGCTTGTTGGCGGCAAAAGCCTCGGCGATGCGGCGAATAGCCTCGTGCTGGTAGGAGCGGTCGACGATGGAGCTGTTGATGGGGGTCGATTCGAGCGGTCGTTGGTTCTGGCGCAGGAACTTCAGCCGCTCCAGATCGGCGGGCGTGAAGAACCCGGCGACGAGGCGCGGATTAGCAAGGCCGACCTCCCAAAACCAGATGTCATGGCCGTTAGCCATGAACCCGAAGGGGGCAAAGGGCTGATTCTTGGCGATCTCGGTGACGTAGTGCCGGAGTTGTTCGTCGGCCTCGCGCGCGTTGCGAGAACATCTCTTGGCTTCCACGACGGCGAGCACGTTGCCGCTTGCGTCGTACAGGCAATAGTCGGTGACGCCGTTCCACGGCTCCGCGTCATAGCCATCAACTGGAACCTCCAGTCGGACCTGGGTGCGGTCGTTGAGTTTCCAGTCAGCACCCCGCAACTGCGGGTCGATTTGCAGGGCACGGGTTTGGGCTTCGTTAAGGGTCACGGAGTTAAGCCTGCGCCTGTTCGGCGCATCGTGTTATCGAGTAATACTATATATGAGGACAGCCTTCGCCTGTCAGATGGAAGGGAAAGATACTGGAAACTTTCGGCTGTCGACCTCACGCCTTCGCGCAGGCGTTCGGCTAGAAGTTATCTCATAAACACATTCAAGCCGTTTGGGGCTTGAGAGTTATGCAAACGAGCGTAAATCAAGTGCATGGACCTGACCGAAGTGCAGTGGCAAGTACTGCGGCCCTTGCTCACTCCCAGGCGGCGTCCCGATGGTCGTGGTCGGCCCTGGCGCGATGCGCGAGCGGTACTGAACGGCATTCTCTGGGTTTTGCGCACCGGTGCTCCTTGGCACGATCTGCCCGACCGCTATCCGCCCTATCAAACCTGCCATCGCCGCTTTCAGCAGTGGCAGCGCGATGGCACTTTAACCCGCTTGCTGCACGCGCTCGCCGAAGACTTGCGAGCCCGAGGCAAGCTCGATCTTTCCGAGACGTTCATCGACGCCAGCTTCAGCTCGGCGAAAAAAGGGGCTCTGCTGTCGGCCCGACGCGCCGCGGGAAAGGCGTCGAGCCGGATTACACCGTCCAGCTCTCACGCGATGCGCTCAAAAGAGGAACAGATCCTCAGTTGGAGAAGGCCATTGAAGTGGCTCGCCAACTCTAGCCGAACGACAATTATTCGT
>Ga0307373_10015867_pt1 | contig 10186 bp, 11 predicted proteins | sample OX2MG_FD_202534 | JGI IMG/M metagenome (GOLD analysis project Ga0307373, IMG submission 202534) | Soil microbial communities from Risofladan, Vaasa, Finland - OX-2 | ecosystem: Environmental > Terrestrial > Soil > Coastal area > Acid sulfate soil | place: Finland: Risofladan, Vaasa | collected...
CATATGGCTGTTGAGGAGATCCACGACACCAGTCTTTACCTACTCGACTTCCCTCGCCCCAAGATGGACGGTTTCGCGTGTTGGATGGACGATAATGCGGTCCCCGGCACCAAGGCCAATCGCCGCTGGCAAAAGGAGGTCGATGAGATCGCTCGGAGCCTGGGCGATTTCGAGCTCGACGCCTTCACTCCCGCCAAGCCGCGGTGAGAGATCATGCCAAAGCGCATCAACACCAAAGACCCCCGCAAAGTGCGCAGGCTCTGGGAGAAGCTCGGAGGCAGGGTCCTTGCCGTCCGCAAAACCGGCGAGGAACGCTGGGTACATCCGGCTTTTGACAGTACCGTGCGAGCGAACGGACGGCGGGGCGATATTCCAGCCGTCATTCTCTGCCGCCTTAATCATCTGATTGACTGAGCACGGTCACCCTTGGCGCATGAACTCTTCTCCCGGCTCGCTCATTCCTGCTCAGCGCCGAAATTTGGCGCACCGGATGGCGCTATCGATCCCTGGCGGATTCCACAATGGCCGTGAGGGCGCTATCGTTGTAAGCGCGCCGCGGCGGTGGGGAGGCGCGGCCGTTCGACTTTCTCACGCCGCGGCCTCGCGGCCTATTACAGCGGCTCAGGGTCGATCGGCGCCGTCCTGGTCGGCCTGATCGCGGGCGCCGTCACCCTCGCCCTTGGGCAGATCGCTTTTGCAACGGTGCGCTCGCCTATCCGACGAACATCAGTCGCCTTCACAATAGTCGAGGCTTTCGCCGCTGCGCGTCAGGAAGCGCATGCCTTGGGGCTTGCCGTCCGGGCCGGGCGGGAATTCGGCATAGACGCCGGTCTTGGCGGAATCGGGATAATCGACGACTTCCGGCGACAGCTTGGTGCTGATCGCGAGGTATTTGAGCTCGGCGGCGGGCGATGTATTGGTAATCTGATGCGCGGTCTCGGGCCCTCCTGGCGGACAGGCAACGACGTCGCCCTGCTTCAAGGCATACCGCTCGCCGCCGACCTGCAGTTCGCCCTCGCCTTCGAGGATAAAGAACATCTCCTCGTTGACGCGATGGCTGTGGCGGGGAAAAGCGCGCTTGCCGGGTGGCACGACAGTTAGGTTGTAACCGAGCTTTTGCGCGCCGATCTTGGTCGAGATCGCGCCAAGCCGCGCCTCGTAGCTCCGGTCCGGCCGCGTCGCGCCGATTGCGGGGCCGTTATGGCCGACGAGGCGGAATTCGGTGAGATCGGCGAGATTGAAGATGGGGCGGGTCATGGCGCTTCCCTTCAGAACAGATGCTGGCCGCCGGTGACGAAGATTTCGGTGCCGGTGACATAGGCCGAATCCGGCGAGCACAGATAGAAGATCGTCGACGCCACATCTTCGGGCGTGCCGAGACGGCGCAGCGGGATGCGCGGGATCAGGCTCTCGGTCTCGGGCGACAGCATCGCGGTCTCGATCTCGCCCGGCGCCACCGCGTTGACGCGCACGCCGCGCTGGGCAAGCTCGGCCGCCATTTCGCGGCTAAGCGTCGATAGCGCGGCTTTCGAGGCCGAATAGGCCGAGCCGGCGAAGGGATGGACGGCATGGCCGGCGATCGAGGTGACGTTGACCACCGCGCCTTTCGCGCGCGTCAGCACGTCCGCGAGCCCGCGCACGAGCAGCAGTGGCGTGAAGAAATTGAGCTGAAAGACTTCGTGCCAATCGGCGACCTCGCCGTTCAGCACGCCGAGCCGCTCATGTGATGCCGCTTTGGGCGAGACGCCGGCATTGTTGACCAGCGCATCGAGCGCGTCCGCGCCAAGCACCTGCAGCACCTCGGCGATGAAGCGCTCGACCTCCTTCACGTCGGCGAGATCGGCCGGGATATGATGCGTCCAGTTCGGGTCGCGCTTGCACTCGGCCGGAACTGCCTCGCGCGAGGTGGTGATGACGCGCCAGCCGGCGTCGGAGAAGCGCCGCACCGTCGCGTGGCCGATGCCGCGACTCGCACCCGTCAGCAGCAAAATCTTGCGCTCGCTCATGGGAACAGCCTTTCGGTATGCCAGCCGCCGCTCTTGTCTGGGCCGGCGCCGCGATAGACCAGGCGGTCGTGAAGCCGGAACGGACGATCCTCCCAGAACTCGAAATAATCCGGCACGACGCGATAGCCCCGCCAAAACGGCGGCCGCGGCACGGCACCGCCGGCAAACCGCGCCTCGGCCGCGCGATCGAGCCGCTCGAGCTCGGCGCGCTCGCGATAGGGACGCGATTGCGCCGATGCCCAGGCGCCGGTCTGCGCACCGCGCGGACGCGAGGCGAAATAGGCATCCGCCTCGGCTTCACTCGCCAACTCGGCCTTGCCCTCGATGCGTAGTTGGCGCAGCAGCGACTTCCAGTGAAAGCACAGCGCGACCCGCGGATTGGCGGCGATCTCGTCGCCCTTGCGGCTCTCGGCATTGGTGTAGAACACGAAGCCGCGGCGGTCGAAATCCTTGAGCAGGACAAGTCGCGTCGAGGGCGCGCCCTCGGGCGTCGCCGTGGCAAGGGTCATCGCCTCGGGCAGAGTGGGCTCTTTCGCCTTGGCCTCGGCGAACCAGCGCGCGAAATGCTCGAATGGCGCTTCAGCAGGCACAACGCTCATGGCCGGCAAACATAATGCCGCAGTTCCATCTATTCAAACCTCGCCCGTTGCCGCAACGCCAGGTTCCGGGCAAAATGTGACAAATGAGAGACCCCTATATGGTGCTCGGCGTCGCGCGCGGCGCCCCCGAAGACGAGATCAAGCGCGCCTACCGCAAGCTCGCGAAAAAACTGCATCCCGATCTCAATCCCGGCAAGCGCGCGATCGAGCAGCAATTCAAGGAAATCACCGCGGCTTACGATTTCCTCTCCGATCCGCAAAAGCGCGCGCGCTACGATCGCGGCGAGATCGGCCCCGACGGTGCCGAGCGCATGCAGTTCCGGCAGGCCGGCGGCCCTTTTGGCGGCGGGCCGTTCGGCGGCGGCGCGCGTGCCGGCCGCGGGAATTCGGGTGCCGGGGCGGGCGGCGGCTTCAGCGGCGGGATCGACGACATCATCGCCGAATTCCTCGGCCGCGGCGCCCGCAAGCCGGGCGCCAGCGCCGAAATGGCGACGCAAAAGCTGAAAATCGGCTTCCTCGAAGCGGCGCTCGGCGGCAAGCACCGCGTCGCCTTACCCGATGGCCGCGCCGTCGAAGTGGCGATCCCGGCCGGCATCGAGGCCGGCCAGAAACTGCGCCTCAAGGATTCGCGCGCCGGCGAGATTCTGCTCGAGATCGAGATCGAGCCTCATCCCCTCTTCACGCGCAAAGAGCGCGACATCCTTGTCGACATCCCGGTGACCCTGGTCGAGGCCGTGCTCGGCGCGACCATCACCGTGCCGACCGTTCACGGGGCGGTCGCGCTCAAAGTGCCGCGCGGCTCGAATACCGGGGCGACGCTGCGGCTCAAGGGCAAGGGCATCGCCGCCAACGGCACGAGCGGTGATCAGCTCGTGAAGCTGCGCGTGACCCTGCCCGATCCGCCCGATCCCGATCTGGTCAAATTCCTCGAGCGCTGGTCCGCCGGCCATGCCTATGAAGTTCGCGGCAAGATGGATGGCGGCTGAGCGACGCCGCGCGCCGGCCGCCTCCTTCCCGTCCTACAACCTTCCGTGTAGGATGCGCGCCGATGTTCACTTTCATTATGCGATGGGTGCATGACCGACCATAAGCCGCTCATGGCGGGCAAACGAGGCTTGATTATGGGCGTCGCCAACGAGCGATCGATCGCGTGGGCGATCGCCCAAGCCGTTCATGCGCACGGTGCCGAGCTCGCCTTCACCTATCAAGGCGACAGTTTCGGCAAGCGCGTGAAGCCGCTCGCCGAAAGCGTCGGCAGCGACATCGTGGTCGATTGCGATGTCACCAACGGCCCGAGCCTCGACGCGGCGTTCGGCGTGCTGGCCGAGCGCTGGGGCAAGCTCGATTTCCTGGTCCATGCGATCGCTTATTCCGATCCCAACGAGCTCAAGGGCCGCTACGTCGACACGAGCCGCGCCAATTTCCTCAAAAGCATGGACATCTCGTGCTTCTCCTTCACCGACCTGGTGCGCCGCGCCGCGCCGCTGATGACCGAAGGCGGCAGCGCGATCACGCTGAGCTATCACGGCGCCGAGCGCGTCATGCCGCACTACAACGTGATGGGCGTGTGCAAGGCCGCGCTCGAAGCGAGCGTGCGCTATCTCGCGGTCGATCTCGGCAAGGACGGGATCCGCGTCAATGCGATCTCGGCGGGACCGATCAAGACGCTGGCCGCCTCGGGCATCGGCGACTTCCGCTACATCCTGAAGTGGAACCAATACAATTCGCCGCTGAAGCGCAACGTCGCGCTCGAGGAAGTCGGCGGCGCGGCGCTTTATCTCCTCAGCAATCTGAGCGCGGCCGTCACCGGCGAGGTGCATCACGTCGATTGCGGCTATCATGTGGTCGGCATGAAGGCGGTCGACGCGCCCGACATCTCGGTGGTTTAGCAACCGTGGCCGGCAACAGCTTCGGCACGATCTTCCGCTACACGAGTTGGGGCGAGAGCCACGGCCCGGCGATCGGCTGCGTCGTCGATGGCGTGCCGCCGCTGATCGAACTTGGCGAAGCGGATATCCAGCATTTCCTCGATAAGCGTCGCCCCGGCCAGTCGCGCTTCACGACGCAACGCCAAGAGCCCGACCAGGTGAAGATCCTGTCGGGCGTGTTCGAGGGCAAAACCACCGGCACCTCGATCGGGCTGGTAATCCAGAACGAAGATGCGCGCTCACGCGACTACGAGACCATCAAAGACAGCTTTCGCCCGGGCCATGCCGACTACACCTATTGGGCCAAATACGGCATCCGCGACTACCGCGGCGGCGGCCGGGCTTCCGCGCGCGAAACCGCGATGCGCGTCGCCGCCGGCGCGATCGGCCGCAAAATCCTCGGCGACGGCATCCGCATCCGCGGCGCGCTGGTGCAGATGGGGCCGCACAAGGTCGACCACGCGAACTGGGATTGGAGCGCGGTCGCGGACAACCCGTTCTGGTGTCCCGATCGCCAGATGGCGCAGCAATGGGAAGGCTTTCTCGATGGCGTGCGCAAGGCCGGGAATTCGACCGGCGCGGTGATCGAGCTGGTCGCCGAGGGCGTGCCGCCGGGCTGGGGCGATCCGATCTACGGCAAGCTCGACGCCGACCTCGCCAGTGCGATGATGGGCATCAATGCCGTGAAGGCGGTCGAGATCGGTGCCGGCTTCGGCGCAGCGGCGCTATCGGGCGCCGAGAATGCCGACGAGATGCGCATGCGCGACGGCAAGATCGAGTTCCTCTCGAACCATGCCGGCGGGATTTTGGGCGGCATCTCGACCGGCCAAGACATCGTGCTGCGTTTCGCGGTAAAACCGTCGAGCTCGATCCTGCTGCCGAGGCGCAGCGTCGATGTTCACGGCAATGACGTTGAGGTTGCGACCAAAGGCCGCCACGATCCCTGCGTCGGCATCCGCGCGGTTCCGGTCGGCGAAGCGATGATGGCGGCCGTGCTGGCCGATCATCTGCTGCGCCATCGCGCGCAATGCGGCTGACGCAATGCGGAAGTTCGGGCGTTTCATCATCGGCTTCTTCGCGGTCATCGGCGTATTGGCGTTTCTAGCCATCGGCGCGGGCGTCGGCATCTTCGGCTTCGTGCGATCGCGCGCGCCGCATATCGCCGACGGCACGATCCTGACGCTCGACCTGACGCAATCCTTCCCCGACCAAGCTGCCGCTAGCGGCGTGCAGCGATTGCTGTTTCCCAACCGGCTGTCGCTGATCGACGCGCTGAGCACGATCGAGCGCGCGCAGAACGATCCGCGTGTCACCGGCCTGGTCGCGCGCATCGGCGACAGCGACATGGGCCTCGCCCAGGTCGAGGAGCTGCGCGACGCGATCGCTGCGTTCCGCGCCACCGGCAAGCGCGCCATCGCCTATAGCGACACCTTCGGTGAGCTATCCTCGGGCACGCATAGCTATTACCTCGCTTCGGCGTTCGACCAGATCTGGCTGCAGCCGATGGGCATGGTCGGGCTGGTCGGCTTGCGCGTCGAGATGCCCTATATCCGCGGCACGCTGGACATGCTCGGCGTGGTGCCCGACGTCGAGCATCGCGAGGAATATAAAGACGCCGCGAATATGTTCACCGAAAAGCAGATGACCGGACCCGAGCGCGAGGAGCTGCAGGCGCTGCTCGATTCGATCAACGCACGCATGATCCAGGACATCGCAACCGACCGCAAGATCGATCCGGCGACTCTCAAGGCGCTGATCGATCGCGCGCCGCTGCTGACGCAAGAGGCGCTGACCGCCCATCTCGTCGATCATGTCGGCGACCGCGAGGATGCGATCGCCTCCTTCGGCGCGGCGCCCAAGCTTCTGTCGCTCGAGGCCTATCGCGACCAGGCGGGCGAGGCGCACCGATCCGGTCCCACCATCGCGCTGATCTACGCGACCGGATTGCTCTCGCGCGGCGGCGGCGATAGCGGCAACGCCTTGACCGGCGGCGCGTCCGGCACCGACGAGCTGACGCGCGCCTTCCGCCTCGCCCAGGAAGACAAAAACGTGCGCGCGATCCTCTTCCGCATCGATAGTCCCGGCGGCTCGGCGGTCGCGGCCGAGACTATTTGGGCAGCGGTGGAGCGCGCGCATGAGGCCGGCAAGCCGATCATCGTCAGCATGGGCGATGTCGCCGGCTCGGGCGGCTATTACATCGCCGCGCCCGCCGACAAGATCGTCGCCGAGCCCGCCACCCTCACCGGCTCGATCGGCGTCGTCGCCGGCAAGCCCGTGATCGACGGGCTGATGCAGAAGCTCGGCGCCAGCCACGACGCGCTGCAGACCGGCGCCAATGCCGGCATGTTCAGCCTGTTTCAGGATTTCTCGCCGAGCGAGCGCGAGCGCCTCAATGCCGTGCTCGACGATATCTATGCCGGCTTCAAGCATCGCGTCGCCGAAGGGCGCAAGCTCGATGCCGCCGCGGTCGAGGCGGTCGCGAAAGGCAGGGTATGGAGCGGCGTCGACGCCCAATCGCGCGGGCTGGTCGATACGCTGGGCGGTTTCCGTACCGCGCTCGATCTTGCCAAGCAAAGCGCGGGCATTGCGGCCGACGACGACGTAACCTTGAAGCTCTATCCGCCGCCGCAGACCGCCATCGACGCTATCGTCGCGCGCCTGAGCGGCAACAGCGACGAGGATGCCGATACCCTGTTGCCGGTGCAATGGATCGCGATGTGGCGCGCGACCGTCCAGCGTGCCGCGCTGATGCTGGCGCCGCCCGGCGCGCTGACCATGCCGCCGCTCGAGACGCGCTGACGCCGATTTATTTCTTCTCCGGCGGCACGAACGCGACAACGTCGCGGAACGCATCTTCCTCGTGATAGCTCTCGCCGCCGCGGCCGCGCGCCCAGATATGCTTGCCGTCGCGCTTGGTGATCGTGAGCCGCTCATAGGCGTGCTTCTTGCCGGGCTCGAAATCGAACGTCATGCCGAGTTCGATCGGCCCTTCGTAGCGCCCCGCCAGCGGCACCGGCACGGGCTTGGGCTTCAGCGACAGCTTCTCAGCAACGAACACCACGACATTCCGGAAATCGTCTTCGTCGTGGTAGGTCTCGCCGCTGCGGCCGAACGCCCAGATATGTTTCCCCTCGCGCCGCGTGATGGTGAGGCGCTCGTAAGCGTGTTTCTTGTCCGGCTCGAAATCGAACACCATGCCGAGCTCGATCGGTCCCTCATAGGGGGTTGCGGGCGCGGTTTGAGCCATGATTTCCTCCTGCAATGATTTCCCCGATAGTAGTATGGTCGCGCAAGGCGCGCCAAGAGCACGCCAGCGCATTCCAGAAGAATGGCCGAGAGGGAGGATGATGAGCGGACCGGCGGCGATCGACATTTCCGAGCTGGTGGCGAATGCCAAACTCGGCAAGCAGCATGTCGCGATCCTGCTCTTGAGCGCGATGATGCTGTTCATCGACGGTTTCGATCTCGGCACCGTGAACGTCGCAGCGCCGGCGATCCTGCGCGCCTTCCACGCGGAAAAGCGCCAAATGGGTGTGGTCCTCGGCGCGGGATTTTTAGGCATCCTGATCGGTTGCTGGCTGTACGGCTATGTCGGCGACCGCTGGGGCCGCAAAATCGGGTCGATCTGGGCGTGCCTCTGCTACACCCTCCCCGCCTTCATGATCACGCAAGCGGGCTCGCTCGAGCAAATCATGATCTGGCGCTTCCTCGCCGGCATCGGCCTCGGCGGCGTGATGCCGACGACCTTGGCGCTGCTCGCGGAATCGGCGCCGAAGCGGTATCGCGCCAGTTTTGCGATGCTCGCGCTCTTCGGATTCCTGGCCGGCACCGCGCTGATCGGCCTGATCGCCGCGCGTTTCATCCCGGAATTCGGCTGGAGCGCCGTGTTCTATGCCGGCGGCATCGCCGGCGCGGTGCTGACCGTGATCCTGATTTTCTGCCTGCCGGAATCGATCCAATGGCTGGCCCTGCACAAGCCGGAAGCGCCCGTGCTGCGGCGCCAGACGCAAAGGCTCATGGCCGGCACGATACTCGCGCCCGATACGCGGCTGTTCGTCCCGCAGCAGGAACAGCCCAAAGGCCTCGTGCTGGTCGAGCTGTTCAAGGGCCGCCAACGGCTGGCGACCGTGCTGCTGTGGGTCGCCTATTTCGCCGAGAGCATGACCTACATTACTTTCGCAAGCTGGCTCGCGGTGCTGCTCGAGACCGCTGGCCTCTCGCCGGTCCAGGCCTCGATCACGTTCTCCTATGCCGGCGGCGGCGGCATCGTTGTTGCGCTGGCACTGATGCGGCCGCTCGACAAAATCGGCCCGATGGCGAGCGTCGTCACCGCCCTCGTCGCCATCGCCGCGATGATCACGCTCGGCACGCCCGGCCTGCCGCAATGGCTGATCATGGCCTCGGCGATCTGCGCCCATTCCTTCTGCTCGGCGACGCATGCCTCGCTCAACGGCACGGTCGGGCTGTTCTATCCGACGCGCATCCGCAGCAATGGCGTCGGCTGGGCGTCGGCGATGGGGCGCATCGCCTCGATGATCGGCCCGGTGGTGGTCGGCTATCTGCTTTCGGCCAAGCTGCCGCTGCAAGACCTGCTGTATTTCCTGGCGATGCCCTATTTCGTGCTGGTGCTAACCTGCATCGGGCTCGGCCGGCTCTATCAACGCAACTATCGTCCCGCCTCCGAGACAACGACGACGCTTGAGCCGGCGCCGGCCGCCGAATGAGAAAAGCCGGGCTTGCACCCGGCTTTTCGTCGCAAGATAGCGTCGTCGAGACAGATCAGGCCTTCGCCAACTCCTTGACCCGGGCCTTGTCTTTCATCTCGACCGTCTTGCCATCGGCCTTTACCTGCGAGGTCGAGATATCGAATTTGTTGCCGTCCGCGTCCTTGACCGCATCCTCTACATAGGGCCGGCCCGGCGGCGGCGTCATCAGCTTGTGGCCGCGCTTCTTGAGGCTGTTGTAGACGTGGTCCTTCTCGTCGACGTCGATGGTGACGCCAAAATGATGCACGCCTTGCGGCGCCAGCTCGTTGCGGCGCGGCAGCAGCGCGATGTCCATATAGCCGTCGGTCATCCAGACGGCGCCCTCGTTGCTCTTGCCGTTGATCTTCATGCCGAAAACCTCGGCATAGAATTCCGCGAGATTGGCGGGGTCGTCGGAGAAAATCGCGATGTGGCGAATACGGGCCATGCGGCGCTCCATCCCAGGTTATATCGGGGGCAACGCTATTCCTCGCTCCGGGCCGCGTCAACTGCGCTCGAATCCTGCCACCAGCTCGAGATTGGCCGACCACAGGAAAGCATCGAATGGAGCGACGGCTGTCAGACGATAACCGCCATCGACCAGGATGCGCGCATCGCGCGCAAAGCTCGCCGGATTGCACGACACCGCGACAATGCGCGGCACCGCGCTGCCGGCGAGAGCGCGCGATTGCTCCTTCGCTCCGGCATAAGGCGGATCGAACACCACCGCCTCGAAGCGCGCGAGTTCTTCCGCTTCCAGAGGCCGCGCGGCGAGATCGCGCTTTTCGGCCGAGATCGTCCGCGCAAGGCCCGCACGCGCCGCCGCCTGGCTCAACGCCTCCACCGCGCCGGCATGACCCTCGACCGCATGCACCTTCGCCCCGCGTGCCAAGGCAAAGGAAAAGGTG
>Ga0307373_10015868_pt1 | contig 10185 bp, 10 predicted proteins | sample OX2MG_FD_202534 | JGI IMG/M metagenome (GOLD analysis project Ga0307373, IMG submission 202534) | Soil microbial communities from Risofladan, Vaasa, Finland - OX-2 | ecosystem: Environmental > Terrestrial > Soil > Coastal area > Acid sulfate soil | place: Finland: Risofladan, Vaasa | collected...
TAAACTGTTACCCTGAAAATTTAATACGTTCTAGTCCAAATCTTTTGAAAACCATGATAGTAGTTGAGAAAAACCGGGCGGAAAGCGATCTGTCTGAACTAACAGTAGGAGTGGACTGGAGGGGTTTTACCAACTGCAGCGTCTGAAACCCCTGAATTTTTCTCATTTTTCATGGTTTCATCATTCATGTCAGTTATGATACTGGACCACATTGTTAAATTTTTGGTTACATCTCATTCAACATACTATAAACAATTACAAGCCATCTAAAAGATGGTTATAATTTTGAGTCCTTTACCAAAGGTAATTATAAGTTACGAAAAACGTTATTAAAAATTCCAAATATATTAGGATCTGATTATAATTATTAGATCATTAAAACATGGGAATTTTTAACATATTCGGAGCAAAAAAGAAACCGATTGATTACCACAACGAAGTAAGGAAAAACCATGTAAGTGTAAGATGGAATATTGTTTTGAGTTGGATACCGATCTTAAATATACTAGCTTATCTAAGCATTGGAAAGTTTTGGGTTAGCTGGTTAGCTAATTTAGTAGCTGTAGGTGCTGCTATTCCTGGACTAATTATCTATGATTCAACAAACATTGACATTGTAAAGCTATTAGGAATTATTGTTGCAGCGATAGGTTTTGGTGCATTTCACACATACATTATTAAAACATGGACTGAAGAATGGAATAAAAAAGTAGATGAATTCAATAAAGAGTTATACCAATACCATGGAATTGCGAGCGAGGAAAACCGCATTAATGCCGCCAAAGGCTTTGAACTTTATGACAAAGGTAAAATTGATAATGCAATTAAACAATTTGAACAAATCCTAAATGAAGAACCTAATCAGTCTCAAGCATTGTTTGGTATAGCAAAAAGTTTGGTTGCTCAAGGGAATTTTGATGAAGCAAAAATTTATGTGGATAAACTAAGAATACGTTTTCCTGATCATCCTACTGTTAAAGAATTACAAGAAATATTGACAAGAAATACCCCTTAAAGGAGAAGTAGAATTAATTTGATACACTCAATAGTTCTGCCAACAAGCCTATTCTAAACTCCTAATTATTTTAATAACGAGTTTTATATCTAATGTAATTTGATCTACGAAAAGCGTTATTAAAAATTTAGTTCAAATCCAAAGAGATTATGTCACCAGAATGGAACTAATTTTGGACTCGGTTTCTAATAAAATTGAACGATCCACCGTGCTATTTTGTCTCTTATCACACCAATAGCCAACATTGAAGAGCTAAGACCCATGAATAATAGTTGATTTGTTATCGCCTCAGGGAAGGCTTTCAAGGCAAAGCCTGCTAATGCACCTAATAATCCAAAAACTAAGACTATTGATTGAATTATCGTGGCGGAAAATGCCTTTCGGCGTCTTACTTTTTTATCATCTATGTAATTAAAATGATGAACGTTTTGTTTGAATAGCACCCATAAACTGATCAAAAAGAGAGCTGGTAGTACCCCTGGAATATTTCCTGTACTAAGATACTTGTTTACAGAATCAATAACAAGGTTAGTAGGAACCAAACCATGTTGCGAAAGAATGCATAATGCGGAGAAAATAGAAATGCCTATGATATATGCTTGGAGAGGAACAGTTACGATATTTATCAATCTATTAACCAAGTAACCAAAACCTGCTTTGATGATACCACGAATGCCTAATTCCCTGAGTCTTCGCCAATAGTTTCGAAACCTATCAAAGTTCACTAAAGTAGATACGGTATCGAAATTAAAAAGCATACCTCCTGATTAGATTATACCTTTGATGGGTATTGCAATTTTAGTTGAAAACACATCCCTTAACTTTTTAAAATACGGTTTTGATCATAAATGATCATTCAATAATATTCAGGAGAAGATTTCTAGTCACTGTTCTCCATTTAGACCCAAAAAGACTGTCAATATTTGCGAACTTGGAAAAAAATAGGAATAAACAGGGATCTATTTTTATCATAAAAGGAGTTAGTAAGTTGGTGTTTTGTAGACATCAATACCAGTATACCCAAGGCTATTTTGTATGTGTTAAATGTAGAAAAAGAACCTCTCAAAAACGAACTCATTATAGAAGACGAAAAAAACGTGCTTGGATCATTTTATCTATAATTGCAGTTGCTGTAATCGTATACTTTGTATTGCATCCAACATTAAATTCATCATTTGTAACAATTCAAAAACCAAATTTTATCAACACTCCAGATAGTCCACCACCAACAATAATCAAAATACCCATACCAAAACTTCCAGCATCAATCTCCACACACTTGCCAGACATTACAGCACCAAATATCCCATCTATCATACCGCAAGCTACTCCTCCACCTTCACTTGATGAACTAAAACAAATTGCATTAGATGACATCAACAAGTATAGAGCACAAAATGGAATACATTCACTAACTTTAGGAAATGCAAGATCATCTCAGATATACGCAGAAGAATTACTACAAGAAGGCTGCATTCACCACATTGATTCTAAAGGTGAGGGTCCAATGCTACGATACAAAAATAATGGCGATACAATGTTTCTAGTCTCTGAAAATATAGCTGGAGAATCTGGTACAAACTATGGAACTCCTCAATCAAGCATTCTAGATGGCAATAACAAAATGATGTATGATGATGCATCGTCTAATTGGGGACATAAAAGAAACATGCTAGACCCACAACCCATGTCTGTTTCAATAGGTATTGCCTATGATTCCCAAAGACTAGTCATGGTACAAGACTTTCAAGCAATTTTGCCTAGTGGATATGAGTATGATCCTTCAAGTTTTCAAACAGAACCACAAGATCAAAAACTCTGTTGGTAGGTTAATTTTCAAATTATGATAGAATCCTGAAATACTTGAGATTGAATCTTTTTGTGAGATATGCCAAATGGAGGACCAAGTGACCCATTTTATCGAAGACAAATGAGGCAATTCAACCGTCGTTACAAAGTTCGTCGTCCTCCAAGCTATCTAATTGAGTTTAGATTTTCAGGTTATGCAAAAGAAGCAATTAAGGAATTAAAAAAAAATATTGCTAGAAACTATCATGTGAAAAGTCAAAAGGTTCCCCACATTACACTTGTTGGACCCGTATCAACACGAGATGAAAAACGACTCGTCAAAGAAGTAAAAGATGTATGCAAGCACTATGAACTAGTCAAATTCAAGTTAGATGGATTTGACAGCTTTGAAGATCGTGTAATATTTGTAAAAATAAAACCTTCAGAGGAACTAGAACAACTCCGATTAGAACTGTATGAAAAATTAAGAGAATTCTGTGAGGTATCAGAATTTGATAGTAAACCCAATTTTACTTTTCATGCAACACTTGTCAAAGATATGCAAAGAAAGTTTGATAGAATTTGGGAGTATCTTAAGACTTGGAAGATACCAGAAATGGATCAATATGTAATCCGAGTAACAGTGATTAAAAATTTTAGAATACTTGCAGAGTATGATCTTTTACAGAAAAAAACATTAGACCGTTTAAAATCACTTGACAGAAAAACATATCACAAGACTATAGAAAAACTTGACAAGAAGCGAGAGCCATCTGAAATTAAATTCGAAGATGTCTCAAGTAAAGAAAGAATTTTTGTATTCAGTGACGCCCATTTTGATCATCGTAATATTATTCGATTCTCACACAGACCTTTTGACTCTAAAACGCAGATGAATCATGCAATGCTTAGAAACTGGAATAATGCCGTTAAGGATGATTCTGTATATTTTCTAGGAGATTTGACCTATGGAAGAGGAAGAAGACCAATTGATTATTGGAATAAAAAACTCAGTGGTGAGAAATATCACTTGAGAGGAAACCATGATACGGACATAATTGAAGATGCCACAGTAATACCCAATAGATATGGGATACAATATCACAAATACAAATTTTTACTAATGCATGACCCACACAGACCTTTTGGATACGAGGGTTGGATAATACACGGTGACAAGCACAACAACAACTTGGACAAGTATCCGTTTATCAATCAGAAGAACAAGACAGTCAATGTTTCAGCAGAACTTGTAAACTATACTCCATTGAACTTGGATAGACTAATCTCGCTTATTGAAACTGGAGATAGTTACAATACAATAGATGAGAAAAAAGAGAAAGTTCCAAAGAGTAAGTGGAAATTTTGGAAATAAAGTATATCAGATTTGTTCAAACTGTTTTGTAAAATACGAAAGCGTTTCATCTTCGTAAATGCAAAATTCGATTGTTTCTAGTGTTGTCTTTGGATTATCAGAAAAGAACTTTCTAGATTCTGAAACAAGTATATCTGCACATCTATTTTTTGGAAATCCGTAAATTCCTGCACTTATGGCAGGCATTGATAAACTTTGAAATCCTTTCTGAGAAGCAAGTGTAAGAGAATTAATCACTGCATTCTTTAGTTTATTGTCTTCATCCCCTTCTCCCATTCTTGGACCCACTGCATGTATGACTGCCTTGCATGGTAATTTTCCAGAAGTTGTAATTACAGCAGAACCAACTGGAACATGCCCGATCTTGTTACTTTCTTTCTGGATGATGTATCCTCCCTTCTTTACAATGGCTCCTGCTACACCTGCATGGTGTTTAAGATAGGAATTTGCAGCGTTAACAATCACGTCTACTTTTCTTTCTGTAATGTCTCCCTTGACTAACTTTAGGATCTTGCCATTTTGAATCTCTTTTATCTTTACATCAGTCATAAATTCTGCAACTCTCTTGCAATGTTCCGAAAAGTTTTCCCTTGTGAAGACTTCGGCTTCTCTATGACCTATGAGAATAGGGGCAATTACTCCGTCTTCTAACATTATTATGAGTTTGATACGTTTTCCACGGGCAAGACCTATCTCTTGATTAACTGTTGCAGATGCTTTTGCCTTTTCAGTGAAAATTACTATTACATACTTGGAACGAAATAACTCATCTTCTATTTTTTTCTCTAGGCGTGATCCAAGTTTCAAATCCTCTTCTGCCAAATACCCTTCTATTCCATATTCCGATAAGATGTGCTCTAGTTCATACGCCAGTTTTTTATCATCAAAGGAATGACTGATGAAGACTTTCAATATGGATTAGATCAACTTGCCTGTCAAATTAACTTTTAACAAATCATACAGGAAAAAGGCAAAATATAGAAGATAGGTTAAAAATTCAAAATCAAGTCATGGAGATATTATTACATTTGTTTGGTTATTTTTCTACCCGAGAAACGGCAATGCTGACTTTTAAAAAATGATTTTCTATGGTCTTTTATTATTAATTTCCTAAATTTAGTCCAATCACCATCTCCTTGTAACAGATCAAGACGTGTTTTTGTGATATATTCTTTAACAATTATTGCATCTACTTTTCTTTTACAACCTCTACATCTAATTTTCATAGTAGGATTAGCCATAATTTTTTTTATTTGTAAATCCCCTTTAAATACACTCAACATTTGTTGACTTTGTTAGAAAATTTATGATATGATCTCCATTTAGCTGTCCATAACAATCAATCAGTGTCTGAACTGACTTCCATCCTAGATTTTTGATACAATGACATGATTGTAGTTTGTCCTGTTTAGCCAGTAATTAGTAGCAACATATCGCAACGCATGAATAGGCTTTATTCAAATTGGAACTATTCTTTAACTAAAATCGTGACTTAGTATATCATTTCAAGAACTCGAGCTTTTCTTAGAGTAACTCTGAAACTCTAGAGTTTTTGGCAATTCTGACAAGATTGAACCGAGTATAGAATTAAACAGAATAAACAAAACGTCCACAAGTCTTATTGTTAACTTGACAAGATATAACACCAATATCAAAAACATCAAAAGACAAACTAGTATTTGGAGATGGCACTATATACAAAAAGAAAGGAGACAGATGTTCTTGCATATGTCATGATCCAAAAAATAATCTGCACGTATGCAAAAAATGCAAGGATGAGTTATGGCCAGGCGAATTGTGTGCAATTGAAAAATATAAGAGGGCAAGATGAAATTCAAGACTTTTACAAATGTGGAAGAAATGATAAAAGAGAAAATACTGATCAAGAAAGTTTGTAAAAAGAAAGCAAATGAAGATCAAGAACGTATCAAACTAATCAAAAGATTCTGATTGAAACAAAAGGATTACAATGAAACAAATGTTAAAAACCAGCAGAAAATGATAATCTAAAAACTATAGTATTATCTAATGATAAAAAACTGGCGTATGAACTAGAGCACATCTTATCGGAATATGGAATAGAAGGGTATTTGGCAGAAGAGGATTTGAAACTTGGATCACGCCTAGAGAAAAAAATAGAAAATGATAATGAAAAAAAGAAAGCAAATTACAAGTATAATAAAAGGGTGCAGTCTTGTGCAGTTTGGACATAATTGTGCAGTCTTGTGCAATCATCTTATCGAGTCACTTAAGCTTCAAGATTTTATGTGAATTGAACTACCCTAGATTTCAGTCTGACTGAGAACATAATGCCTGTTTTCAACAAGTTATGGAATAATAGTACTTTTGAGATAAGAGTAGTAGATAAAAAAACAAAGTAATGTAACTGTATATCAAAAAGTAATGTAACTGTATATCAAAAAGTAATGTAACTGTATATCAAAAAGTAATGTAACTGTATATCAAAAAGTAATGTAACTGTATATCAAAAAGTAATGTAACTGTATATCAAAAAGTAATGTAACTGCATATCAAAAAGTAATGTAACTGCATATCAAAAAGTAACGTAACTTTTCATGATTCCAAAAAGCTCTTTGTTTCTTTTCAATTTTGTATAAAGATGAAAAGATATTAGAAAAGACCAAAAATTCTGCCTTAAATTCTATATCATATCATTATGCCATGACAGAGGAAAAGAAAGAGAAAACAGGATGCAGATATTATTCCAGGAAGGCACAAAAGTATGGGCCAAAAGAAAAAAACACATTGTCAATTACAATACCTTCAGAGTATGCAAGGTATCTTGGCATAGTCAAGGGCATGAAGCTTTTCTTCAGGCTTGAGGATAACGAGATCATTATATCAAAAGAAGAACCTGTTAGACATAACAATGAAAGGATCTGCAATGACTTGGACATCAGGCCAAGCTCAGGCCTTGATGCCTTGAATGAAAAAAGAGACATGATGACAGAAGCTATTGCTGAACAGTACATAGAATCCCAGTTTGAGGTATAGTGGTACCATTGCTGTTATTTTTCTGCCACGATTTCAAGTAAGCGACTCATGCCAAGCACATTGCTAAAGACAGGATCCTGTGAGATGGCAAGATTTGCGTTCCTTACTCTTTGTTGCAGCTCATGGTAGAGCCCATCAACGAGTATACCACCACCTGAGATTATCACGTCTGGTTTTCCAGTAGACTGTCTTGGAATCATCTTGCTGATATCATCAAGCTCATCAGATATCAGATCTGCCAAAGCGCATACTCTAGTTCTTGATATCTTGCAATTTTTGATATCAACATATGCAAGCTTGTCTGCAATATCATCAAACAGTAAAAAGTCAACTGCATTCTTGAGCGACCTGCCAAACTCTGCCCTAAGATTTCTGTAGCAGACAATCTCTGTTGTACCCTGTCCTATCGATATCACTATTCCCTCACTCCTGCCTTCGCATACAAGCGTACCAATGCTTTGGCTTACCACCAAGCATCTTGCTGGTTTGATAGCAGACTTTACAAGCCTTCGCAGCTCTTCTTTTTGAAACCTGTTTCCATATGGTATCCCTGTTATGACTGTCACACTTGAAAGATCCTGTTCTGATATATCCAGCCTTTTTACAGCTTCATGTACCAGTACCTTGAACGGTTTCTCCAAGAGAGGCATTCCTTCTGAGACTCCGCGCAGAACCACTGTAGTAGGATAGGCCTGCATCTCAATTGCCTTCTCACCAACAGCTTCTATGATCCTGTTTCTTTTTTCGTCTACACTTTTACCTATGATATCATCATCCAGTCTGGATGGTTCCCTGTATCCATAAAGAGATGGAAACTTTACTTTTTTGTCTCCATAGGAGGCCTTGACAAAGCCGCTGCCCATATCAAGTGCAAGCACCGGTTGTTTTTTGTTTGGGATTGTTTCGTTTTCATTCATTGTTTCTCAGATACACAAATACCGGAAGTTTATAAGGCATAAAATGCAACGAGATGAACTGTATAGATACAATAGTTCTTTGTTGACATCTCAGAGATAAATCAAGTCAGAGACTTGCAAAGTTGGACAAGTCTCTGTTTCTCGTCCTCTTCTTTTCTTACTATCTTGTCGTATTTTTTTAGGTTGAGGTATTGTTTTATGTTACATTCCAGTATCTCGCGCAAAACTTCAGGTCCCAGGGCATCAAGCTCCCATGATTTATCACCATGTTCTGCCCTGTATCGAGGAGATCGTGTATCTGATCTTTTGGTAGGATTTGGTGGAAGTTTGTATTCTTCTACTTGGTTCCTTGTGAGTGCTATCTTTTCCACTTTGACATTGACATGAAAGCGATACAGCCTTTCCTGTATGTCTCGTACCATGTCTTCACCACTTGGATCGTGGTCCCCAAGATATAGAATGACGCAATTCTTGTGTATACCATATGCCTGTCTTGTCATACGTTGGGCAGACTCGAATATTGCACTTGCAGAAGAATAGCCTCGATTTACAAGAAGATTGACATGATATTTTCGGGTTATTGGCTCTATCACGCCAGACAATGCATCTTTTTCTACCCAGACCTCGATGTAGTAATTTTGGTTTTTCCACCTGTCGAGTCTGTAGGAATTTGCAGCTGCCCTTGCAAACTCTTGCAAGTTCTCAAAGTGAGCCGGAATCCTTGACACTCTCCCTCTGTCCTCTATTGCATCCCAGTCAACCATTCCTGACATCCTTGCATCTGTAAGTAATCGGCTGAGTTTTTTGTATTCCCTGGGTAAATTTTCCACGATATTTTTTGAAACAAGTTGATAATACAGCTGCCTTAGTGTAAGTGAGTAGCCCTTGTTTTGGTACTCGGTAATTACTTGGGTTACTTTATCCAGCAAGGCTGCAGTCCTGCCACTGAATCTTTTTTTAATAAAATTAATTCTTGTCATAAAAATATTGCAGGTTATATTACCACAACAGGCTATTAGCATTTTTGAAGTCATCAAGCTTGACTGGATGTTGAGAGTCATTACATCAAGCGATCTAGTAAATGACGAATGCTCTCTTGACTAAAATAAAATAATTCTTGGAAAAGATGAGAAATTTGGAATATTGACAGATAAATTTCACAACTAGCTGAACAAGGTATGATGTATCTCTGAAATTGCCTTTGGTTTTTCAGACAAGCTGTAATGCCATCTCAAGTGTCTCCTTGCATGCCTTCTCTGCAGCAGCGTCACTATCAACTAACGCAAGCGGAGTTGTGATACCCCTAAAGTCTTTGAGATTCTCAGCAGATATTACTGTAGCCCAGATTCGACCGTTTGCAATGTTTCGCACAAAGAGAATCATGGGTACATCAAACTTTTTTGCAGTCTTGATCTCGGCCAGCAGCTTGATCTTGCCAATCCATCGCTGCTTTGTCGAGCCATAGACTGAGAGGGTTAGAGACTTGAAGGCACCTACACACTTTATTGTACCATCAATGTGAAATTCAAAGTCAGGTGTTCCATTGAGCAGGCTGCACTTGTGATTCTTGCCTTGCAATGAAAGATATTCTGAGAACCGCAACTGCTCCTGGTTTCCCATCTCCCTGTTACGAAGACCATCCTCCCGTGTCAGTTTATGTGTGTGATTAGACTTTTGGCCACTTTGGTCGATTTGTTGTGATGGTATATCCAAAGGCTCTGTTGCCTGTGTTTCTTTTGACCCTGATACTGCATCATCCTTGTTTGCTGTACTAGTTTCATGCAAGTCAGATTCTAGATCAAGAAGATCCAAAAAGACATCCAGTCTGTCCAAAAGTAATTCTGCTTGTTGTGCAAGTTTTGTTTGTATTTCGGAATTGTCCTTGTGTTCGTTTAGCCAATTGTCATATTGGCCAACAATCATTTGGTATTTTTCATCCCGGAATGCTATATCCATTTTTAGATCATTTAATGACCTCTCTGTGCGTTCCAATCTTTTTTCCAATTCGTCCACTGAACCACCATCAGTGGCTACAGATTCTGCCAACAACCAGGTCACACAAGTATTTTCATGCA
>Ga0307373_10015878_pt1 | contig 10178 bp, 5 predicted proteins | sample OX2MG_FD_202534 | JGI IMG/M metagenome (GOLD analysis project Ga0307373, IMG submission 202534) | Soil microbial communities from Risofladan, Vaasa, Finland - OX-2 | ecosystem: Environmental > Terrestrial > Soil > Coastal area > Acid sulfate soil | place: Finland: Risofladan, Vaasa | collected...
TTGATTCCTCCAGTTTCCATTCCGCTGCTGAAGCGATCCGCGGTTTTCACAAAAATCGCACGCGCCTTGCGGAAATTCTGCTTCGCCAGAACCGGGCGTTTGGCTGCGGCGAAGCGACCCTGGCAAACATCGCGCGCTTGGCGGAGCCCGGGACGTTCGCTGTGGTGACGGGCCAGCAGGTGGGCTTGTTTTCAGGGCCGGTTTTCACGTTTTACAAGGCCCTGACTGCGGTTCGCCTGGCCAGCGCGATCTCCGATTCGGGCCTGCCTGCCGTCCCTGTTTTCTGGCTGGCTACTGAAGATCACGACCTTGAGGAAGTGGCCCAAGCTCAGGTCTTAAATGAAGAATATGAAACAATCTCACTTCGGGACCAGGGCGTGCGCCCGGCCGAGCGAAGTTCAGTGGGCACCGTCAAGCTGTCCGATGGCATGGCGCTGACTCTGGGGGAAATTGAGAACTGTCTGCCCCCCGGCGATGCCCGCGATCAAATGATGGAAGCTCTGCGTGACTCTTACCGGCCCGGCGCCACCTGGGGCGCGGCCTTTGGCAGGCTCATGGCCCGGTTGTTCAGCGCTTGGGGTGTGATCCTTCTCGACCCGCTGGACGATGGCATTCATCAGCTCGCAGCGCCCATCTATGAGCGGGCCATTCTTCAAGCGGCGCGCGTCCGGGATCTCTTGCGGGAGCGGTCCGAAACGCTGATCCGGTCCGGTTACCACGCCCAGGTCCATGTGGGCGTGGATTCCACTCTGGTATTCGCCACGCACGAAGGCAGCCGGGTATCGATTCACCAGCGGGGCGGCGAATACCAGGTCGAAGGCGCAGGGCAGATTTCCGCAGCAGACTTGAAAAGCTGGGTGAACCGCAGGCCCATCGATTTTTCTCCCAGCGCATTGCTTCGCCCGCTGGTTCAGGATTTTCTCCTGCCTACGGTATCCTATGTGGCCGGCCCGGCGGAAATCGCATATCTGGCGCAATCCCAGGTAGTCTATGAGGAGTTTGGGCGGCCTTTTCCCGTGATCTTCCCGCGCGCCAGTTTCACGTTGGTGGACCATCGCACGCAGCGGCTTCTCGAAAAGTACAAGCTTGAAGTTCCGGAGGTCTGGCACGGCGAAGAACACCTGCAACGCAAAATTGCCGCCGCCGGTTTTGGGGATGGCGGCGCCGAAGGTTGGTCGGGGCGGATGGAGCAAAGTGAAAAGGAGATTGAGCGGCTGCTGGACCGCATTCGCGCCGATATCGAGCGAATTGATCCGACCCTTCTCGATCTGCTGAAACACACTGAAGAAAAGATGGAATACCAGATCGAAAGGCTGCGGGGCAAGCTGAGCCGCGCCGCATTCGAGCGGTCGGCTGTCCTCAAGCGCCACGAGCAGGAAGTGATGAAGTTCCTGATGCCGACCGGCCACCTTCAGGAGCGGGTGGTGAGTGGCGTTTACTTCCTGGGCCGGGCCGGAAACGGATTGCTCGACCGGCTGCTGGACCAAATCCAGACACGATCTTCAAACCATCAGATTCTTAACTTTTGAAGGCATTCTTCTATACACACGGTCGTAAGTCGGCGGCTTGTCAAGCAATCAAGTCTACGGGTGGTGGTTCAGTTTGCTGTAGCGGCGGTCTCTGACCGCCGGAAACCGTTGAAGAATAAAGTTCGGCGGTCAGAGACCGCCGCTACTGCAGCGAAAATGTACCACTACCAGTCTACGGTGCTGTATCCTGGCCCTATGTCGCGGTTGCGTCGCCCTTTGGCCGCCAAGAACTCATGCCCGGCGGCCAGAGGCCGCCGCTACAGCAGGATTCCTGCTCTCGAATCCGCCGGCTGGCGCAGACCTTCTAAGGTCTGCGTGCACGAGTCGTTACCAACCGCATGACCGGATCGTGTACGCCGGCCCCCGTGCCGATACCAGAGCGATCCGGCTAGATCAGGAAATGACTCATGCGCCCGCCATAGCGAGACAAGCGAATCCTAGACTCCAAGCCGTCTGCGAACGGCGGCGCCCAGCCCCAACAATCCAGTCGCAAACAAAAGCACGGAAGCCGGTTCCGGGGTGCCTGTGGTGCCGTCGGTCATGCCAGCTTCGGTGAAGGGTGTGTCAAACACCTTGCCGTTGGCGGTCTGCCCATAGCCAACCACAATGGATCCCAGCGGAAGCCCTCCCGCGATCAGGATATTCGCCAACCCCTTCGGGCCGAGTTCCGCTCCATTGAGCGCAAAGACGTAAGTACCGAAATCCGTGGCCGTAATCCCGTTGATGGCAAGATCGGCGGCGGACCAGTTGGTGAAGCTGTTGGATTTATTATTGGGCCCTTGCAACGTCAGAAAACTGTAGATCTCTGCACCAGGTCCCATGTCACCGAAGAAGCCGTCCACAACGGGACTTTTCAGACCGAAAACTCCTGCGGTTGCAAACGCAGAGCTACCCGGTATTCCTGTTCCACCGGGGTACGGATTGAAGAACGTAACCCCGCTGAGCGGATTAGAGGTGAAAAGGTTGGTGGTATCGTTTGGGATGCCGATTATCACGAACAGCGGTTGCGCGAGATTCTTGGCGCCGCCGCTTTCCTGGAAGATATCAAAAGCCGAACCGTTGCCGATAAGATTCGGGTCACCCGCGCATCCCTCGGCACAAGTCGTTCCGGCGCCAGGACCTATATGCAGGGTAGAGTCTGCCCAGACCGTGGACACACCAGTAATCAGAATCGCCAGCAAAGCTAATAGCATTTTACGCATAACGCTTATTCCTTTCATAGTCTTACAGAGGTTTTGTGGCCTAACTTTCCAAATCTTACGACACAGAGGCCCGGAGGAAGTCTGTGCAATCCTGATTCCAAATTCCGGCCTTGAAAATGGACTGCTTAGCCGAGTCAGCGGCGCAGAAACGGAAAAATATTCCACTATAATGGTATTTTCCGCCTTCATGTCACTTGGGCAATGCTCTGCCCGCCTCACCTATTCGGTATCGTTGAAGACCCTGCCTGCGGGGAGTCATAATGTCCGCGTGTCGATCCCTATTGCCTCGACGGACGCTGACCAGACGGTCATGCTGGAAAACGTCCAAAGCACGGTTCCCACGCGCACCACGCGCGGGCAATATGGAGAGATCGAAAAGGCTCACGCGATTTACGATTGTGTTTTTCACAACATGCCGCATGACAAGTCAGGGACGGGGTGGGGACGGGGAGATGCACGGTGGGCCTGTGACGCACATCACAGAAATTGTACTGACTTCCATTCATTATTCATCTCAATGGCCCATTCGGAGAGAATTCCTGCGAGGTTTGAGATCGGCTTTCCGCTGCCGGAAAATCTGCAGGAGGACAGGGTGCCGGTGGACATTACCGAGGCTTGGCTGGATCAGAAGAAATACGATTACTTTTTCGGAACCGTGGATGCCAATCGCGTGCGCTTCTCACGGGGCCGGGACCTGACGCTCGCGCCCAAACAATCCGGCACGACGGTGAACTATTTCGTGTATCCTAACGTGGAAGTGGATGGCAGACCGTTTCAAGCTGTTGCGCGCTTCAGGTTCAGGAACGTGGGGCGGTGAAGGGCAAAACGCAGTAAGCAGAAGGCAGCAGGCAGAAAATAGTAAGCAAAGGGCTGAAACCCAGATTTTTGCTGCTCTTACTGCCTTGGAAGTTCAGGGGACTTGGTGGATGTGTTAGCTGCGTGCGCGAATAATCCCAAGGAGAGACGATGGCAAGCGAGGAATTAACGGGCGGGCATCAACCCACAATCAAATTGCAATCGACCACCCGGCACCAGGTTGTGGAGATTGTGGAGAGAAAGGACTATGCCGCGGACCTCTGGTCGATCCGGGTTCGACCGGCGGACAAGCTGGTTTTCAAGCCGGGCCAATATGCCACGTTGGGAGTGGAGAATGGCGAGCATTTGGTGGAGCGTGCTTATTCCATCGTTTCCAGTCCGGCGGAGGAGACGATCGAGTTTTTCTTCGAGCTGGTTCCGCATGGCGAGTTGACTCCGCTGCTTTACCAGCTTCAGGTTGGCTCCGCACTGTTGATGCGCCGCCAAGCTAGAGGGCTCTTTGTGCTGGATACGAAGAGCGGACACCCAAAGCACTTCATGATCGCAACCGTGACGGGCGTGGCGCCTTACGTGAGCACCGTCCGGGAGCTGCGGCGGCAGGAGCTGGAGGGCAAGCCGGTGGACGTTTCTCTGGTGGTGTTGCAGGCGGCAAGCCGTTCCTGGGAATTCGCCTATCGCGAGGAACTGCAGCAGCTTGCGCAAAGTGTTACCTGGTTGCGTTATATTCCCACGGTCAGCCGGCCTTGGGAAGACACTGCGTGGCAAGGCGAGGTGGGCCGCGCCGAGGACCTCCTGCGGAAGTATGCGGACACCTTGCAGCTTGACCCCGGCGGGACCACGGCTTACCTGTGTGGCCATCCGGGAATGATTGAAAACGCGCATGGCATATTGCAGCGAAGAGGATTCAGCAAGGGATCCGTGCGCGAAGAACAGTATTGGGTGCCCGCTCACAAGACCGCCTAACCTCAACACTGTTCAGTTAGCGTGAACCACATGATCCTGGCGGCTGAGGCGCCGCGTGGCCCCTCACCCCAGCCCTCTCCCCGCCAGCGGGTAGAGGGGGACGATCCGTCTCCTGACCGTAAGCCCATGCAACGGCCCTCTCTCCGCCAGCGGGTAGAGGGGGAACCGCGAAGCGGTGGGCGAGGGGCCCTCGTCAAATGTTGTGCAGTCACCTCGACTGGACCTTAAGTAAACAGCTTCCGGCCCAAAAGGTTTCAAGTGCGGACGCGCATGAGCAAATAAACGCCACCCAGGCCGAACAATATATCCGGCGACCAAGCGGCGATGACCGGTGGAAGCTGGCTCAGGTTGCCCATGGCTTGAAAAAGGCTGGAAGTAGACCAATAAAGGATGGCGATGAGAAGGCTCAGGGCGATGCCGGAAAGCGCTCCCTTGCGGCCGACCGTGAAGGAAAAGGGAATGCCGATGAGAGCCACGACAAAGGCGATGAGCGGGTAGGAAAATTTGCGGTAGAACTGCACGGAAAGGCGGACTACGTCAAAGCCGCTTTGCCGTAAGCTGTCAATATAGTGGCGCAGCTCAATGGCGCTCATTTGTTCCGAAGGGCGGACATCCTTTTTGAAATAGCTGGGCCGCTCGGTGAGGGTGGGGAAAGTGGCCACCGAGAAAGGCCGGTAATCGGTGACAAGGTTGCCGTGGAGGCGGCGCACCCAACCATCCTCCAAAATCCATTCATGAATGTGGGGCTCCCAGAAGGCGCGCGCCGCGAAGATGCGGCGGGTTATCCCGAATTGCGAGTCGAAATCGAACACAGAGAGACTGGCAAAGACGTTGTGGTCCGGATCGAAGAAGCGGTAATTGTAGATGCGGTTGGATTCTCCGAAAATCCATTGGCGGTCCGGCCGGAAGAAGGTCTGGGCGGGCTTACCCTTGATCTCATTGCGCAAGGCATCCTGCTGCTGGTTGGTTTCCGGCAAATATTGATCCCCCAGGATGAACATGCCCGCACTCAGCATCGCCGCGGTCAGCAGAACCGGCAAGGAAATCCGGTAAAGGCTGATTCCCGCCGCTTTGATGGCGGTGACCTGATTGGTTTTTGTAAGAAGGCTGAAGTTTACCAAGGTCGCCACCAGAACGCTGAGCGGCAGCATTAAATAGACAATTTGTGGAAGAAGGTAGCGGTAGTAGTTGAACACCAGGGCGGCCGGGGCGTGATGCCACACAATATCCCCCAGAAGCTGGAAGAAATCAAAAATGATGTAGATGCCGGTGAGCGCAACCAGCATAACGATGAGATAGAAAACCCAGCCGCGAATAATATAAACGTCAAAAATCTGAAAGAGCCGGCTGCCGAGCGGGCGCGGATGAAGCAGTGTGGTGGAGGGTGTGGGCCGGGCCCGTCTTGCCCGCCAGCGCTGGAAAGCGCGCGCCGCATCCTCGATCCAATCTTGAAAGAATTGCACCCGAAACCGCACTTTTCTCATTTGCCAAAACATGAAAAGGGCGGCCACCAGAAAGATGAAATTCGCCGCCCATAATCCCAGAAAAGGATTCAGCCTGCCTTGCTTGGCGAAGCCCAGGCCAAAGGCCATGATGACGTAGTAAAGAAAAACCAGGAAGGTGGCAAACATCACGCCGACGGATTTTCCACCTTTGCGGGTGAACATGCCGAGCGGCATGCCCACCAGCGCCAGGACGACGGCAGCGGCGGGCAGGGCAAAGCGGTAATTGAGCTCAACCAGCATGGCTTGCCGGTCGGGCGGATTGCGGGCGGCGTGGATGAGTTGCTGCACGGACAGGGCCGTGGGCAACTGCTGTCCGCGGCTGGCGCCGGCGCCGGTTTGGGTAAGCACCGGAAGGTCCGTTTCATTGAAGGAGATCACAGAATAGCGTTGAGGATCGAGTGGATCGAGCTCGTGCGTGGCGCCGTCCACCAAGCGCAGGGCGAGCCGGTGGTTTACCTTATCGTTGACAAGGATGCCGCTTTCGGCTAACGTCACTTTCGGTGATTTGCGGTCGGTGTTATCGGCAATGAATACGCCTTTCCAGGCGGATTCCGGGCCGCGAATATCCTTGATGTAAATCAGAAGGTTTGGAAACTGCTCGATGAAGACGCGCGGCCGGATTTCGTAGGGTGCCATGCTGGTCTTGATCTCATTTTCCATTTTCAGGAGCCGGCGCGTGGAGAGCGGCGAAAGGTAAAGGCTCATCGCCGAGGCGCAGGCCCATCCGGCCAGAGCGAAGATCAAGACCGGCCGGGCGAATTGGGAAAGCGCCACGCCGGAAGCGCGGGCGGCAATCACCTCACCATCAGCAGCCATGCGGCTGAGCCCGAGCAGGGTTCCCACCAGCGTGGCGATGGGAAGGGTGAGCACCAGGACGCTGGGGATGGGGGCGAGAAACAGAGATAGCATGTCGAGCGGGGCCAGATTGTGCTCAACGGCCATTTCCAGAAGCCGGTTCAAGTTGGGAAGGTAGAGGACGAAGGTGAATATCAACAATCCGAGAAGTGAGTGGAGAAAGACTTCCTTCAGGATGTAGCGAGTGAGAATTCTCATGCCACGCCAGGCCGCAGGTATTTAGAACAACCGGACGCCGGGAGAGTTTTTCGCATGGAACCCCAGAATTCCTAATCTCCGCGTTTCGCCCGCACTCAACCCATGCTATCACGCCGCTTTTAGGGCGGTAAAGGAGCAGGTTTCGCTTTCATGGCTCGCACCTATCTCATGCTGCTTTGGCATATGCACCAACCCTATTACAAAGACTTGGTGGAGGACCGCTACACCATGCCGTGGGTGCGGATGCACACCTTGAAGGATTACTTCGGCATGGTGGCCATGCTGAAAGATTTCCCCAGCGTTCACGCGACGTTCAACCTGGTTCCTTCGCTGGTCGCCCAAATTGAGGACTACGCGAAAGACCGCGCCAAGGAGGAGCCCTACGAACTTGCATTCCGTCCGGCGGCGCAATTGAGCAGCAAAGAACGCGAAGCATTGGTGGATTCCGCATTTCAAATCAACCGCGAAAATCTGCTTTCCCGTTATCCGCGCTTCGTGGAATTGTATGAGAAGGCGGTGGGGGATGGGATTGAACCGGGCGCCTCGCGGTTGACTTCTGTCCAGGAAATCCTTGACTTGCAAGTGCTTTCCCAACTTGCCTGGTTCGATGAAATATATCTTGCCACGGATCCCGAAATAGTCTCCTTGGTGGGACGGCAAAGAGGATACACGGAAGCAGACAAGCAAGTCCTGCAGCGGAAGGAGATCGAACTATGCGGGCGGACGCTCGAGGAATATCGCGCCGCTGCCGAACGCCGCCAAGTCGAGCTCTCGACGTCTCCCTTTTATCATCCCATCCTGCCGCTCCTTTGCGATTCGGACGCTGGAGCTGAGTCGCACCCGGGGCTCCGCCTCCCCCGGCGGCGTTTTCATCATCCCGAAGATGCGCGGGCCCAAATGCGCGCCGCCATCGACCTGCATGAACGTGTCTTCGGAACCAAACCGCAGGGCTTGTGGCCGAGCGAGGGCAGTGTATCCGAAGCGGTGTTGCGGATCGCTGCCGAGGAGGGGTTTGCCTGGGCAGCGACGGATGAGGGAGTGCTCGGACGCTCATTGGAAATGGGTTTCTCAAGGAATCCCGATGGGACGGTGCAGGGTGGGTACGAGCTCTACCGGCCTCACCGCTTCGCCACGGGTGGACAATACATCAATTTATTCTTCCGGGACCACGAGCTTTCGGACCTCATCGGCTTCGTATATTCCCGAATGGATCCCAACCTTGCAGCCCACGACTTGTTTCATCGCATTCGGGTGGCCGCGAGAAGCCGGGGCGAAGAAACCGCGGTGGTTTCCGTGATCCTGGATGGGGAAAATGCGTGGGAATACTACGCGGGAAATGGCCGGGAATTTCTGAAGAGTTTTTACGGCCTCCTTTCCAGCCAGGATGAGGTCCGCGCCGTGACGGCGAGCGAGGCGCTTCAACTGGCCAGTCCGGGCATCCTGCCGAAAGTGGCGCCGGGATCGTGGATTAATGCAAACTTCGACGTGTGGATTGGGGCGGAAGAGGATAATCAAGCCTGGGACCGGTTGGGCGAAGCGCGGGATTATTTTTCGGCGCATGCCGGCAGTCCCGGTATCCCGCCGACTCAAGTGGAGCTTGCCCGGCAGGAATTGTGGGTGGCCGAAGGGAGCGACTGGTGCTGGTGGTACGGTCCCGAGCATTCAACGGAAAATGATGAAGAATTTGACCTGCTTTACCGCAAGCACCTGAGTAACATCTACCGGCTGCTGAACGGGACCACGCCGGATGTTTTGGCCGCGCCGATCAAAGGGCTGAGGACTGTGGCGGGATTAAACGTTGCCCCGACAGGATTGGTTGCGCCTCATGTGGACGGCAACGTGACCACTTACTTCGAGTGGTTGGGGGCGGGCGTTTATTTCCCGGATGGCCGTTCAGGTTCGCTCCACGGCGCGGCTCAACACGTCGATGCTGTGCACTACGGCTATAGCGAAAATGCCGTATTCTTGAGGGTGGATCTGAAGGAGGCGTTCCTTAGCGAGCATCCGGAGTTTGAGATTCGCATCAATTTTGATGGCGATCATCCAGCTCGATTGCACGCCCGCGTCATGGACGGAGCCCTGTCAGCGGTAGCCTTCTGGCGGCGGGAAGAGCCGATGAAAATTCCGGAAGAAACGGGGCGGCAAGTTCGAGTGGCCTACGGAAACATCTTGGAGATGGGAATTGATTACACGCTGCTGCAATTGAAACCGGGCGAAAAGACCCGCGTTCAAGTATCGTTGTGGCTGAATGAGCTTCCGGTTCAAGTGGTTCCACCGGAAGGCTGGCTGGCGCTTGAGCTGACCGAAGATCTGGTGAGCTGGTGAAATTTTTTCTATTGGAGACCCCTTGACATTGGGGTTTGGATGGTGTAACCTCGGAAATTGCCTTGAGGGATAAGAACCCACAAGGTGAACGCCGCGGGACTTACAGGAGCAAGGTTTTGCGGTGCCCTTCCCAAAGCAGGGAATCCGTCCAAAGCGGACCTTCAAAGTTCTTTGACAACTGAGTTGAGCAAGCCACGTCAATGCGCATGAGTTCTTATGGAACAATGCGCGACGCTGAGCGACATGCTTCCTTCCAAAGGCAACGGGAGGAGGCATGAGTTCTTCCATGGTTTGGCGGGTTTCAGCAATGAAATTTGCAAAACTATGGGGGAAACTCCAAAGTTTTACGTGGGTGAGTCCGGAAACGGAATTTACCCATGTTGCCAAGTTTCAAACGAGAGTTTGATCCTGGCTCAGAATCAACGCTGGCGGCGTGCCTAACACATGCAAGTCGAACGAGAAAGCGGGGGCAACCCTGTGAGTAAAGTGGCGTACGGGTGAGTAACACGTAGCTAACCTACCCTTGAGTGGGGGATAACCTGGGGAAACTCGGGCTAATACCGCATCAAGTTCCGGCGGCTGATGCCGCTGGAAGCAAAGGCCCGCAAGGGCCGCTCGAGGAGGGGGCTGCGGCCGATTAGCTAGTTGGTGGGGTAACGGCCCACCAAGGCGATGATCGGTAGCCGGCCTGAGAGGGCGCACGGCCACACTGGCACTGAAACACGGGCCAGACTCCTACGGGAGGCAGCAGTGGGGAATTTTGCACAATGCCCGAAAGGGTGATG
>Ga0307373_10015879_pt1 | contig 10178 bp, 7 predicted proteins | sample OX2MG_FD_202534 | JGI IMG/M metagenome (GOLD analysis project Ga0307373, IMG submission 202534) | Soil microbial communities from Risofladan, Vaasa, Finland - OX-2 | ecosystem: Environmental > Terrestrial > Soil > Coastal area > Acid sulfate soil | place: Finland: Risofladan, Vaasa | collected...
TAATGTGACCAGTAGGGGCACGATTGATCGCGTCCGACCCAGGCGCGACCGGAAGGAGTGCCATGGTGGTGGAGACGATGACCCTGAACTGGTCGTGGCAGACGGCGGGACAGGTGACGCTCGTCGACGGGGCGCTGGCCTTCCCCGAGGTGCCGCGCGAGCCCGGTATCTACCGCTTCACGTTCCTCGACGTGGCCGGCGTGCGCGCGGCGTGTACATTGGCGAGGCAGAACTGCTGCCGCGCCGGTTTCAGCACTACCGGACGCCCGGGACGGCTGGACGGAGCCAGCAGACGAACCAGCGCCTGCACCCCATCATGGTCGGCACGCTCGCCGGGGGCGGCCAGATCCGCGTCGAGATCGTCACCGAGGCGCAGGCCGCCGGCAGCGACGGCATCGCGCGTCCCCTCGATCTGTCTGGGAAAGCCGAGCGGGTCCTGATCGAGCATGCCGCCGAGGTCGGCGAGCGACGGACGGGCTCGCCGGTCATCAACCGCTGACCACGAGGGCGATCGTCGAGCCGTCGCACACGCCGCTTCGTCTCGGTGTAGCATGTACGTACGCACGTCACCGGCGGTGTACGAGCCGCTCGCGGTGGGGATGGGGGCATTCGATGACGATCACGCGGCCGACGGCCGCTGCCTGGGCGATCTCGATGGCGACGCGACCCGACGTGGTCTACCTGGACACCGAGACCACCGGCCTCGACGGCACGGCCGAGATCGTCGACCTCGCCGTGGTCGACAACGCCGGGCGGGTCCTCGTCAACACGCTGGTCCGCCCCGGGCACGCCATCCCGGCCGACGCTACCCGTATCCACCACATCACCGACCAGATGGTCGCCGCCGCCCCCGGCTGGCCCCAGGTCTACCCGGCCCTCGCGGGCGTGCTGCGGCGCTTCCCCTGCGTGGTGGTCTACAACGCGCCCTTCGACGTACGCATGCTCCGCCAGTCGTCGCGCTCCCACGCCCTGCCGGACCTCGAGGCGGAGTGGCACTGCGCCATGCGCCGCTACGCGGAGTTCGCCAGCGAGCAGGAGGCGTCCTGGGGCGGCTCCCGCTGGCAGAGGCTGGGCGTCGCCGCCGAGCGCTTGGGCGTGCCCCCGTCCGCCACCACCCATCGCGCGCTCGACGACAGCCGGACCTGCCGGGAGGTCGTCCACGCCATGGCCCGCCGCGCCGCCTACCCCGCGGACTAGCGCGCCGCACCGGCCGGCGTGCCGCTCACCCGTGCTATGATCGACGGATCTTGTGGAAACGCGGGTGCCGCCGGCCGCGCGTCGCGACGCCCCACGGTGGACACGGTTCGTCCGCATACCCGGCGTCGGCGGTCGGCGGCGACGGGTGACAGGAGGATGCCCGGCATGAGCCGTCAGCGCATGCAGATCGACCCCACGGCGCTCGTCTACGACGTCCAGACGCCTGTCGAGCCGCAGATCAGCCCGGACGGCGCGCGCATCGTCTACACCCTCTCCCGGGCCGACCGCGCGACCAGGAAAACGTCCGGCCAGCTCTGGCTGTGCGACCGCGACGGCGGGAACGCGCAGCAGATCACCGCGAGCGGCCAGCAGAACGGCGGCGCGCGCTGGTCGCCCGACGGCCGGCAGATCGCCTTCGTCTCGGACCGGGTCGCGGCCCCCGCCAAGCAGGGCATCTTCGTCCTGCCGGCCGACCAGCCCGGCGAGGCGCGCCACCTCACCAGCCACAACCAGGCGATCGGCGACCTGGCCTGGTCGCCCGACGGCACGACGATCGCCTACACGACGGCGTTCGACCCGGAGAACCCGAACGAGGAGCCGCCGAAGGAGGGCGAGCCGGCGCGGGTGAAGGTGACCCGACGGCTCGACTACAAGTTCGACGGGCGCGGGTACCTCGGCGACGCGCGCACGCAGGTCTGGACGGTCGACGTCGCCTCGGGCGAGCGCCGCCGCCTGACCGGCGAGCCGGTCGACCACAACCAGCCGGTCTGGTCGCCGGACGGCCGCGCGCTGGCGGTGCGCCGGCAGACGTCCGACGGCTGGACGCGCGTCATCGCCATCATCGACGTGGCCTCGGGTGAGATCAGCCAGGTCGGCGACATCAACGGCGCGCACCTCACCGCCGCCTGGTCGCCCTCGGGGGAGCGGCTCGTCCTCACCGGCGACCCGGGGCACACCTACCAGCCCGACCTCTACCTCTACGACGTGGCGCGGCGCGAGATCCGCCGCCTGACCGAGGACCTCGCGGTGCTGCCGGCCGAGGGGATCAACGACACGGCCATGGTCTGGCTCGACGAGCGGCGGGTCCTGATCAACGCGGTCGAGCACGCGCGACACGGCCTCTACGTGCTCGACGTCGAGAGCGGTCAACTGGAGCGCCGGTCCAGCGAGGACGCCACCACCATCGGGATCAGCGTGGACGCGGCCGGGCGCTACGTGGCGCAGGCCTACGCCAGCTTTGCGTCGGTCGGGGAGATCTCGGTCCACGACCTGCGGGAGGCCAGCACGTCGGTCGTGACCCACTACAACGACGAGCTGGTCGCCGGGGCGGGCCCGGCGGGCTGGGAGCGCTTCGAGATCGAGCGGGGCGGCTTCACCATCGAGTCGTGGCTGCTCAAGCCGGCCGACTTCGACGCGACGCGGCGCTACCCGCTGGTGCTGATGATCCACGGCGGGCCGAACAGCTTCTACGGCTACCGCTTCCTGGCCAACCAGCAACTGCTGGCGAACCACGGCTACCTGGTCGTGCTGCCGAACCCGCGCGGCTCGACCTCCTACGGCCGGGAGTTCACCGTCCAGGTGCTCGGCGACCGGGGCGGCGAGGACTACCTGGATCTGATGGCGGTGGTGGACGAGGTCGCGGCCCGACCCTACGTGGACGCCGAGCGGATCGGCATCTACGGCTACAGCTACGGCGGGTTCATGACGTCCTGGATGCTCGGCCAGACGACCCGCTTCAAGGCCTGCGTCTGCGGCGCGCCGTCGGTGGACCTCGCCTCGCAGTTCGGCACCAGCGACATCGGCTGGCACTACGACACGACGCAGTACGGCGCGCGGCCGCACGAGCAGCCCGACTGGTACCGCGACCACTCGCCCATCACCTACGCGCACCGGGCCACCACGCCCACGCTGCTGGTCAGCGGCGAGAGCGATCTGCGCTGCCCGACCAGCCAGGCGGAGGAGTTCTTCGTCGCGCTGAAGAAGGCCGGCTGCGAGGTGGAGTTCGTGCGCTATCCGGGGGTGGGGCACGGCTTCGCCAGCGCGGGACCGCTGCCGTACCGCGAGGACTTCCTGGCCCGCACGCTGGGGTGGTTCGACCGGTACCTGGGCTGAGGCGGTCGGCGAGGGTATCGAGGGACGTCCGGGCCGTGCAGGCGCGGCGCCGACGCCGTGGGGTGGGCTTGAAAAGCCCACCCCAACAGGCTGAGGTGCCAGTTTGACGTGCAGGGGCGCGAATCGTCGCGCCCGGTTCTCCCGATCGAGGCCACCGTCGACGCGCGCGACCTGCCGTGCCAGCGACGGCCGCTCTGGACAGTGCCACCCCACCGATCAGGACCATCCGCTCATGGTCGCCGCCGCGCCGCCGCCGTAGGCTAGTTGCCACGGATCCGGACGTCGTGAGGGATACCGAGCGTGATGCGTTCCATTGCCCCGATACCCCGATCGATGCGTGTGTCAGTGCTGGTCATGGTTGGCTTTGCGCTCAGCTTCGGCCTCTGGCTTGCCTTCCTCCACTACGGATCGACCCGCGCCGCTCAGGCCCCCCATCTGGCGGAGATCACCGCGCCGCTGCTCGTGCTGCCGATAGCGCTGCGCCCCCTGCCGAGTCTCTGGAGGACGCACCGGCCGGCACGCCGGGCGCAGCTCTGGCTGGTGCTCGGCATCGTCGCCAGCACCGCCGGTCAGCTGGTCTGGGCCTGGTACGAGTTCGACCGCCACCGCCCGGCCCCATTCCCCTCCTGGGCCGATCTCTGCTGCCTGCTCGCCTATCCCTGCCTCCTGCTCGGCGTGCTCTACCTCCCGGTCGCTCGTAACGGGGCACCGGGCCGCACGCGCGTCATTTTCGACAGCCTGATTGTGATGGTGGCCGCCGGAACCGCCAGCTGGTACTTCCTGATCGGCCCGGCGCTGCTGCGGAGCGACATCGGCCTCCTCGCCCGGGCCGTCGGCGCCGCCTATCCCCTCGGCGACCTCATGCTGGTCGGCGGCGTCCTCGCGCTGCTGGCACACGCGCATGACCGGAGCTTGCGTGGGGAGATTGGCCTTCTCGCCATCGCGCTCGGCGTGATCGTCGTGACCGACAGCGTCTTCTACTCCCGGTCGCTGCAGGCGGGGTACCGCGTCGGTGGCCTGCTGGATATCGGCTGGCCCCTCGGCAATCTGCTCGTGGTGCTCGGCATCCAGGCGCCCTTCCGGGCGCTGACGGAGCGCCATGGCTGGGCCGAGGTCCCGGCGACGGCGGCGCGGCGCTGGCGAACCCTGCTCCCGTACGCCACCCTGCCGCCCATGCTCCTGCTGATCATCCACTCGCGCTTCACCACGCCCGCCCCGGGGCCGCTCGACCGCGGCCTGGCGATCGGCACCATGCTCCTGATCCTGGCGGTGATCGCCCGGCAGGTCCTGGCGATTCTGGAGAACCAGCGTCTGCAGGAGACGGCGACCGCCTCCGCGCGGCTGCTGGAGGTGTCGAACCGGGAGCTCGGCAGCGCCAATGCCCGGCTCGAGGTCCTGGCCACGACCGACCCGGTCACCGACCTGCCGAACCACCGGGCCCTGGTGCTGGCGCTCGAGCGCGAGCGAGACCGCGCGGCTCGCTTTGGGCGGTCCTTTGCCATCCTCTTCGTCGACCTCGACCACTTCAAGGCGATCAACGACGGCTACGGGCACGCGACCGGGGATGCCGTGCTCGCCGAGGTCGGCGGCGTGCTGCGTGCCGCGCTGCGGGAGGTCGACACGGTAGGGCGCTGGGGCGGCGAGGAGTTCCTCGCCATCCTGCCGGAGATCGGGACGTCCGGTGCGCTGGCCGCCGCCGAGCGGGTGCGCCACGCCGTCGCCCAGCACCGGTTCATGGCCAGCGGTGGGCTGCACCTGACCTGCTCGATCGGCGTGAACCGGTTCCATCCGGAGGGCGGGGAGGTCGACCGCTTGATCACCCTGGCCGACCAGGCGCTCTACACGGCCAAGAAGCTCGGCCGCAACCAGGTGCGGGCGGTGGGGGATCCGGCAGTGGCCGGGCTCCTCGACAGTGCCGAGGAGCCGCGCGACGCGCTGGCGCTGGCCGGGACGGTCGAGGCGCTGGCGGCGACGATCGCGGCGCGCGACCCGCAGCGGGCGGCCCACGCGGAGCGGGTACCCGGCCTGGTGCTCGATCTGGCGCTGGCCTGCGGCCTGCACGCCGCGGAGGCGCGGCTGCTGGCCCTCGTCGCCCGCGTGCACGACCTCGGCAAGGTGGCGGTCCCCGACGCGATCCTCCAGAAGCCGGGCGCGCTGACGGCCGAGGAGTGGGCGATCGTGCGGACCCACCCCGCGGTCGGAGCCGACATCCTCCGGCGCATCCCGGCGCTGCGAGCGGCGGTGCCTCTCGTTCGGGCCCACCACGAGCACTGGGGCGGGAGCGGCTACCCGGATGGCCTGGCGGGCACGGCGATCCCGCTCGGTGCGCGCGTGCTGGCCGTAGCCGACGCCTTCGCCGCCCTGACGAGCGACCGCCCCTACCGGTATGCCTTCACCGAGGACGAGGCCCTGGCCATCGTCGAGCGGGAGAGCGGCACGCGGTTCGACCCGCAGGTCGTCGCGTGCCTCGAGCAAGTCGTGGCGATCACGGCCGGCGTGAGCCGGAGCGCGCGTGGCCGGCGCTTGAGAGCGCTGACCGCGCGGGACGCAGCGGACGGCATCCCGGAGGAGTTCGACTGGGAGGCGCTCGTCTCGGGCTGACGTCGACGACGTGCGGCGTCTGGACGTGGTTGTCAGCGTCGTTCAACTCGGGTAGCGTCCGAGTGACCGGGCGGAGCGCGCGCCCGGCGGCGGTCGCGCCGGTAGAGGGAGACGCTGATGATCTCGGTCCACGAACGCGCGGAGCTGCTCCACGACCGCGCGCCCGCCTACGCGCGGGTGGCGCTCGACAACATCCGCCGCGAGCACCCGAGCTACGTGGTCTACGTGTCGACCGGCGCCGGGGTCCCGCCCGCGCCGCGCCGACTCCACCCGGCCTTCTATGGCAGCTTCGACTGGCACTCCTGCGTCGAGATGCACTGGGTTCTGGCGCGATTGCTCCGGCTGCTGCCCGACCTGCTGCCGCGGGCCGAGATCCGGGCGGCCCTCGAGGAGCACCTCACGGGCGAGGCCATCGCGGGCGAGGTCGCCTACTTCAGCGAGCCGGCCCAGCACACCGTCGAGCGCCCGTACGGTTGGGGCTGGCTACTCATGCTGGTCCACGAGCTGCGCGGCTGGGACGACCCCGACGCGCGTCGCTGGGACGCCGCGCTCGACCCGCTGGCGACGCTGTTTGCCGGTCGGCTCCAGGCCTGGCTGCCGCGTCTTACCTACCCGGTGCGCTACGGCGCCCACTATAACAGCGCCTTCGGCCTCTCCCTGGCGCTGCCCTACGCGCGAGACCGGGCAGCGTCGGGCGACCGCGCGCTGCTGGAGGCCATCGTCGACGCGGCGCGGCGCTGGTTCGGCGAGGATGCCGGCTACCCGGCGGCGTGGGAGCCCTCGGGTGGCGACTTCCTCTCGCCCGCGCTGGTCGAGGCGGAGTTGATGAGCCGACTCATGGAGCCGCAGGCCTTCACCGGCTGGCTCGATCGTTTCCTGCCGGACATCGCGGCCGGTGAGCCCCGGTCGCTCTTCACCCCGGTGACGGTCGCGGACCCGACGGACGGGCACAGTGGACACCTGCACGGGCTGAACCTGAGCCGGGCCTGGTGCTGGCGGCGGCTGGCGGAGCGTTTACCGGCGGGCGACGCCCGGGTGGGGGTCATGCTGGATGCCGGGGCACGGCACGCCGCGGCCTCGCTGCCGCACGTCGTCGGCGGCGACTACACACTCGAGCACTGGCTGGCCTGCTACGCGGTCCTGCTGCTGAGCTGAGCGCGGCTCAACCAGAGAGTGACGGCGGGGGATCATCCAAGGGGGATCGAGAACGACGTCCCGACGGGGAGCCGCGATGGCAGGCCGTCACCTGCGGGCGGCGACGGCTGACGTCACTCGCCCGCCGCGCACCGGGAGGGCAACGACAGGGAGGACGGCATGCACGAGGTAGACGCCATGATGCCGCCGTCGGCCGAGATCGTCATCGTCGGGGCCGGCGTCATCGGCCTCTCGATCGCGTTCCACCTGGCCGAGCAAGGCGCGACCGGGATCGTCGTGCTGGAGCGGGAGACCGTCGCCTCCGGCGCCACGTCCAAGGCGACCGGCGGGATCCGACACCAGTTCGGGACCGAGACCGCCGTGCGGCTGTCGATCGAGTCGGTCGAGTTCTTCGCGGACTTCGAGCGTCGCACCGGGGCACCGTTTCTCTTCCGCCAGGCGGGCTACCTCTTCCTGATTTCGGACCCGCGGCAGTTCGCGGCGATCCGGCGCGACGTCTCGCTGCAGCAACGGCTCGGCGTGCCGACCGAGCTGCTCACGCCGGACGAGGTGCGCGGACGCTACCCGGTGATCGACGTCGCCGGGCTGGTCGGGGCGAGCTTCTGTGCGCTCGATGGTTCGGGCTCGCCCTCGGACGCGGCCTACGGGTTCCTGCGTCGTGCCCGCGAGCTCGGGGTCACGGTCGTCGAGGGCGTCGCGGTGACGGACATCGCTGCCGCGGACGGCCGGATCGCGGTCGTCGACACCGACCGTGGCCGGGTGGTAACCCCGCTCGTGATCAACGCCGCCGGTCCCTGGGCACCGCTCGTCGGCGAGCTGGCGGGAGTCGAGTTGCCGATTCGCGCCCAGCCGCGCCAGGTCTTCACCGTCACGCCCGTGCCGGGCCTGGCGGACGACTTCCCGTTCACGGTCGACCTGGAGACCGGCGTCTACGTCCACCGCGAGACCGGGAGTATCGTCCTCGGTGGGGGCGACCGCGACCGCCAGCCGGGCTACGACGCCACGCTCGACTGGTCGCGCTTCGAGTCGGTGGTGGCCGCCGCCGTGCGCCGGGTGCCGCTCCTGCAGGATGCGCGCAGCCTCTCCGGCTGGTGCGGCCTGCGCGACATGACGCCGGATGAGCACCCGATCCTGGGCCCGGTGGGGGACGCGGCGGGGTTCTGGTGCGCCGCCGGGTTCTCCGGCCACGGCTTCATGCACGCCCCCGCGGTGGGGCGGGTCATGGCCGAGTGGATCCTCACCGGGACGCCCAGCGGGATCGACCCGGCGACCGTCACGATCGAGCGCTTTGCCGCGCCGGCCGAACACACGGAGCGGCTCGTCTTCTGACCGGCTCGGCTGGCTCACCCGCGGGCGGGCGCGCCGTCACGATCGCCATGGACGGGGGGACGCGGAGATGCAGGGCAGACTGAACTCCGGCAACACTACCCAATCGCTGACCACGCGCTTCGCGGAGGTCTGCGCCGCGTGGGATGTCGCCGCGATCCCGGAGGGGGTGTGCGCGCGGTCCAGGCTGGTGATGCTCGACACCCTGGGGGCGATGCTCTCCGCGTCGCGGCCGCTGTTTCCCGGCACGCGGCGGTTGGAGCAGCTCATCCGGGCGCAGGGGACGGGGCCGTGCCCCGTGGTCGGGACGCGGCTCGCGACGACGCCCATCGATGCCGCTCTGATGAACGGGTACCTGGCCTACGCACTCGACATCGAGACGCACCACGGGGCGGCCATCGTCCACGCCGCCGCCTCGGTCGTGCCTGCCGCGCTCAGCGCCGCCGCGACCAACCCGACCGACGGGGCCGGATTTCTCGCCGCCGTCGTGCTGGGCATCGACGTGGCCTGCCGCGTGGCGCTGGCGATCGGCCCCAACGACCTGTATGCGCGCGGCCTCCACCCGACAGCTATCGGCGGCGCGTTCGGCGCGGCGGTGGCTGCGGGAACCCTGCTCGGTCTGGATGCGGATGGCCTCGAGCGGGCCCTCGGGCTGGCCGCGACCGAAGCCTGCGGGCTGCTGGCCTGGGCCAGCGACGAGACCGAGGAGTCGCGGCCGCTCAACCCCGGCCTGGCCGCCCGCAACGGCGTGACCGCCGCGCGTCTGGCCGCGACCGGCTTCGGCGCGCCGCGCGGCGTGTTCGATCCGGCGGCCAAGTACAACGTCTTCCACGCCTGGTCGCTCGACGGAGCGGGCAACCCGACCCGGCTGCTCGACGGCTTCGGCGAGGCCTTCGCCGTCGCGGACCTCATCTTCAAGCGCCACGCCTGCTGCGCCTTCCTGCACCCGGCCGTCGACGCGCTGCTCGACATCCGGGCGGACACCGGCCTCGGCGCCGACGACCTCACCGCGATCGTCGTCCGCTTTCCGCGCACCGGCGCGCCGATGATCGACGGCAACCCGTTACGCTCCCACCGCGCGCAGTACATCCTGCCGCTGGCGGCCACGCGCGGCGTGGTCGACTTTGCCGACGTCATCGTCGACCGGTCGGCCGAGCCGGCGATCCGCCGTCTGGCCGACGCCACCCGGTTCGTCCACGACGACGAACTCGATCCCCTCTACCCCGAGCGCTACGTGACGCACCTGGCGGTGACGGGCCGGGACGGCCGGGTGCACGAGCAGCGGGTGGACTGGGCGCGCGGGACACCGGAGAACCCGATGGGCGACGACGAGATCGTGGCGAAGTTCCACCGGCTGGCCGGTGACAGGGTGAATCCGGGCGTGGCCGATCGGATCGCGGGCGTTGTGCTCGACCTGGAGCGGCAGCCCGACCTCGGCCACCTGTTCGCCCTGCTGCGCGTCGAGTAGCGCTTGGGGAAGGGACGAAAGGGCGCGACCGGAGCGACGGAGGGACGCCTCGGCTCGCAGTTCACCCGGCTCTGGGCGGCGAGCGCGGCCTCCGGCCTGAGCGACGGCATCACCTTCGTCGCCGCGCCGCTGCTGGCGGCCGCGCTCACGCGCGACCCGACCCTGGTCGCCGGGCTGGCCTTCGCCCAGCGCCTGCCGTGGCTCCTGTTCGGGCTCCCCAGCGGAGCCCTGGTCGACCGCATCGACCGGCGGCGGGGCATGGTCGCGGTGGCCCTCGGCAGCGCCGCCCTCCTCGGCCTCCTCGGACTCGCCGTGCTGC
>Ga0307373_10015882_pt1 | contig 10177 bp, 7 predicted proteins | sample OX2MG_FD_202534 | JGI IMG/M metagenome (GOLD analysis project Ga0307373, IMG submission 202534) | Soil microbial communities from Risofladan, Vaasa, Finland - OX-2 | ecosystem: Environmental > Terrestrial > Soil > Coastal area > Acid sulfate soil | place: Finland: Risofladan, Vaasa | collected...
GGCGTGAGGACGGCCAAGGCGAGTTACACGCCCACGCTGTCGCTGAGCACCGGGTGGGGCGGGTACGCGTATCAATACACGAACTCGGATTACCCGGCCAACCTCGCGCAGGCGGGCGCCGCCAGCACGTTCGCCAGTTGCACGCAGTTGGATTCCCTGCGCACCGGCGTCGGACTCCTCCCCTACGGGTGCGGGTCCCCGACCCTGACGCCGGCGCAGATCCAGAGCATCCGGTCGTCCAACAACGTCTTCCCGTTCAAATTCACCCGCTCCCCGCTCTCCATCTCGGCCGGCCTCTCACTGCCCATCTTCGACGGGTTCAGCCGCGAGCAGAACGTGCAGCAGGCCATCGCGCAGCAGCAGTCGGCCGAGTACGGCGTGAGGGCCCAGGAACTGCAGACGCGTACCAACGTCACGCAGGCCTTCCTCAATCTGAAGCTGGCCGCCAGCACGATCGCCCTGCGGCAGCAGAACGCGGACCAGGCGCAGGATCAGTACCAGTACGCCGAGGCGCGGTATCGCGCGGGCCAGGCAACCTACCTGGACGTCACCAGCGCCCGTGGCACGTACGTGCAGGCAGAGGTCGATCGCGTCAACTCCATCTATAATTACCACAAGGCCTTTGCCGCGTTGGAAAACGCGGTCGGACGCCCCCTTCGATAGTCCCTGAGGATCGTACATGACCAAGCGCGTGAAATTCACCATTGCCGGCATCGTGATCGTGGCGATCGCGGCCGTCGTCGCCACCGCGGCCGCCCGCAAGTCCAACGCCGCCGTGGATGTGCGCATCGAGCCCGTGAGCCGGGCCAATCTCGTGGCGTCGGTGACGGCCAGCGGGCAGGTGAGCCCACACACCAAGGTGGACATCAGCTCCGATGTCTCGGGCAAGATCACCAAGCTCGCCGTGAAGGAGGGCGACATGGTGAAGAAGGGGCAATTCCTCCTGCAGATCGACCCGGCGATCGCCGAGGCCACGGTCAAGCAGTGGGAGGCCAACGTCGCCTCGGCCAAGGCCCAGGAGGAGCAGGCCAGGGCCAATCTGATGCAGGCCCAGAGCGAGTACGCCCGGTCCCTGGACTTGCAGAAGGCCAATGCGAAGTTCGTGACCGCCGAGTCGCTCCAGCAGCTCAAGACGGCGGTGGACGTGAACCAGGCCCTGCTCTCCTCGGCCGTCCACCAGGTGGCGCAGGCCCAGGCGTCCCTCGAGAACGCCCAATCGTCGCTCGACAAGACCACGATCTACTCGCCGATGGCGGGACGCGTCACGCGCCTCAACGTCGAAGCGGGCGAGACCGCCATTCAGGGAACGCTCAACAAGGACGCCGCCACCCTGCTCACGGTGAGCGACATGTCGGAACTGGAAACCAAAGTCGACGTGGACGAGACCGACGTCGCCCACATCGCGGTCGGCGACTCGGCCGTGGTGCAGATCGACGCCTTTCCCGATACGACGTTCCTGGGCCAGGTCACCGAGATCGCGAACAGCTCGGTGACCGGGGCATCGACGACCACCACCAGCAGCACCGACCAGGCGGTAGATTACCAGGTCACGATTCGCCTGCTCAACGTGCCCAAGGACACGCGGCCCGACTTCTCCGCAACCGCCAAGATCATCACCGACACGCGGAAGAACGTGCTGGCCATTCCCATCATCGCGCTCACGGTGCGTGAGAATCAGGATGTCCAGAACGCCGATACGGCGGTGGGGCTGGGACGGCCGAAACCAAAGGTGGACGTGGGCAAGAAGGACGTCGAGGGGGTGTTCGTGGTCGGGCCCGACAACAAAGTGACCTTCCGGCCCGTAAAAGTAGGAATAGCCGGCGAGAAGGACTTCGAGGTCCTGGATGGGCTCAAGGAAGGTGAGCGCATCGTGACCGGCACCTACCAGGCCATCCGCGATCTGAAGGACGGCATGGTGGTCCGCGAGACGAAGGCCGACACCAAGAAACCTCAGGCAGGGTCCCAGTGAGCCAACAGACCGCTGAAGCACCAGTCAGTTCCACCGCGGAGCGCGCTGCCGTTCTGCACGAATCCGGACGAGCGCCGGACAGCAAGTGGATCATCGTGACGCGCGGCATCCAGCGGCATTATGACATGGGCGGCGAAATCGTCCGCGCCCTCCGCGGCGTGGACATCGCCATCGCCCGCAACGAGTACGTGGCCATCATGGGGCCGTCGGGCTCCGGCAAGTCCACGCTGATGAACGTGATCGGCTGCCTCGACACGCCGACCTCGGGCGAATACTGGCTCAATGGCACGCTCGTCTCCGAGATGACCGACGACCAGCTGGCCCGCATCCGGAACAAGGAGATCGGGTTCGTCTTCCAGACGTTCAACCTGCTCCCCCGCGCCACGGCGCTCCACAACGTGGAGCTGCCGCTCGTCTACGCCGGCATCGGCGCCGAGGAGCGCCGTAAGCGCGCCAAGGAGGCCCTGGAAAGCGTGCAGCTCGAAGGCCGCATGGACCACCGGCCCAATGAGTTGTCGGGCGGCCAGCGCCAGCGCGTGGCCATCGCGCGCGCCCTCGTCAACCGGCCGTCCATCCTGCTCGCCGACGAACCCACCGGCAACCTCGACTCGGCAACCTCCGAGGAGATCATGAAGGTGTTCGAGCAGCTGGCCGCCAGCGGGCAGACGGTGATCATGGTCACCCACGAACCCGACATCGCGGCCCACGCGCGGCGCGTGGTCGTGTTGCGCGACGGGCTGGTGGCTACCGACGACCGCCGCGAGGTGTTCGCGGAGCGCGCCGGTATGTAGCCCGCCTCAGGCGCCCGCAACCACGAAGGCGGCGGGGACTTCTCCGCCGCCTCGCTAGCTTCCGGATCGTCCCTCTCCCTCCCGGCATTGCCCTTCTTCGAAGCCATCCGTCTCGCGTTCGCCCAGATCCGCGTGCAGAAGCTCAAGAGCTTCTTCACGCTGCTCGGCGTGATGATCGGCGTCATGTTCCTCATCGCCGTGGTCTCCATCGTGAGCGGCATGGGCAACTACATGAAGGACGAGCTGGTGGGCAAGCTCATCGCGCTCAATTCCTTCGAGTTGCGGCAGCGGCCCAACCTGAATATCGGCGATGTGAACGACGCCGAGCGCCGTTCGTGGCGCACCCGTCCACGAATCTACGAGTACGACGTCCCCCCGGTGGTCGCGGCGCTCGCCGCCGGCACGGGCTGGGCCGAGTACAGCGAGAACGGCGTGAACGTCGAGGCCCCGTACGCGTCGCCGCGTCGCGTCACCGCTTACGGCGTGAGCGATCAGTATTTCACCATCAAGCGCATGGACGTCGCCCTTGGGCGCCTGCCCACGGCGCAGGAATACCTGCTCGGCTCTTCGGTGATCGTGATCGGCAAGGACGTCCAGGATCACTTCTTCCCGTCCCTGAATCCGCTGGGCCGCGAGCTGCGGGTGGGCGGGGTGCCCTACACGGTCATCGGCGTCGCCGAGCCGCAGGGCAGCGCGTTCGGCATCTCGTTCGATGGCTTCCTCGTGGCCCCGGCCCGATCACCCATCCGGCGGTATCTCAATCCGCACGGCGTCGTGGACGCGGTGATCATCCAGTCGCCCACCGAGGCCGGCATCGCCGACAACGAAGAACGGGTGCGCGAGGTGATGCGGGCCCGCCACCAACTGCACCCGGAGCAGCCCGACGACTTCACCATGGAGACGTCGGACTCGGCGCTCGCCTTCTGGAAGAAGATCCAGGGCTACCTCGTGCTCGCCGGCATCGCGCTGCCGGCGATCGGACTTGTGGTGGGCGCCATCGTGATCATGAATATCATGCTCGTGGCCGTCGCCGAGCGGACGCGCGAGATCGGCATTCGCAAGGCGCTCGGGGCCCGCCGGCGGGACATCCTGCGGCAGTTCCTGGTGGAGAGCACCACGCTCGCCACCCTCGGGGCCGCGATCGGCGTAGGCATGGGCTTCGCCTTCGCCAAGCTCATCTCGATGTTCAGCCCACTCCCCGCGGCGGTGGAACTCTGGTCGGTGGTCCTCGGGGTGTCGGTGGGAGCTGGCGTCGGCATCATTGCCGGCGTCTATCCGGCCAGCCGCGCCGCGCTGCTCGACCCCATCGCTGCGCTGCGCCAGGAGTAGCCGTGCACGCACTCTTCGAAGCCTGGATCTTCAACCTCACCGAGGGTGTGGGGATCGCCGTCGAGTCGATTCGCGGCAACAAGGTGCGCGCCGGCCTCACGATCCTTGGCATCGCGGTGGGCGTGTTCGTGGTGGTCGTCATCTCGGCAGCCGTGCACGGCATCAACGCGAGCGTGGCCAAGGACCTCGAGTCGGCCGGGCCCAAGACGTTCTTCGTGTCCCGGTATCCGATCAGCTTCGAGGCCTGCGACGGCACCGACGCCACCTGCAAGTGGCGGCACAATCCGCCGCTCACGATGGCCGATCAGCGCGCCATGGATGCGCTGCCCGGCGTGCGGGCTGCCGGTGCCCGGATCGACCTCGGGCTCCCCGTGAAGTATGCCGACCGGTCACTCAGCGCCGCACAGATCAGCGCCCTTACCTCCAACTGGATCATCATCGACGGTGGCGGCGACCTCTACCCCGGCCGGAGTTGGACCCCCAACGAAGCCAACGCCGGCCAGCGCGTCGCCGTGATCAACGACGTCATGGCCACGCAGCTGTTCGGCGAATCCGACCCGCTCGACAAGGTCATCGCGATCCGCGGCGAACCGTTCACCGTGATCGGCGTGTACCACGAGGCGGCCAGCTTCCTCTCCGGGGGCGATCGCTCGCGCGCGATCATCCCCATCGAGACCGCGTTCCGCGTGCTCAACGCCGGCCGCCGCCAGATCTCGATCACGGTGGTGCCGCGTACCGCCGTCTCCCGCGACGACGCCATCGACGCCGTGACGTCCGTGCTGCGCCAGCACCACGGGCTGCGCCCAGAAGTGGACAACGACTTCGCGATCATCACGCAGGACAAGATCTTCGACACCTACAACAAGGTGGTCGGCATGTTCTTCCTGGTGATGATCGTGCTGTCGGCCATTGGGCTCATGGTCGGAGGCGTGGGGGTGGTGGCGATCATGATGATCAGCGTCACCGAACGGACCCGCGAGATCGGCGTGCGAAAGGCTCTGGGGGCCACGAGGGCCACCATCCTATGGCAGTTCCTTGTGGAGGCCGTGACCCTCACCGGAATCGGCGCGACGATCGGCCTCGTGGCTGGGGTCCTCGTGGCGCTGATCGTCCGTTCTGCCACGCCGATTCCCGCGTCCGTCCCCCCACTGGCCATCGCGGCCGCGCTCGGAACGAGCGCCATCACCGGGGTGCTGTTCGGGCTACTGCCGGCCGCCAAGGCGTCACGCCTCGATCCGGTGGACGCGCTGCGGTACGAATAGGGCCCCCATAGCAAGCCCTGCAGCCGATCGCTCCGAACCCTGCTGTCGGAGCGCGGGTCCAACTGGTGACACTTCCCGCCCCCCTCATCCGTACGGTCTGTCGTTCGGCCCGGCCATCGACCGCCGGTTACGCGTACCATCGACTCCAGACCGCGCCACCGTGCAGCTATTCGAAGCCATTCGTCTCGCGCTCTCACAGATCCGGGTACAGAAGCTGAAGAGCTTCTTCACCCTGCTCGGCGTGATGATCAGCGTGATGTTCCTGATCGCCGTCGTATCCATCGTGCAGGGAATGAGCGTGTACGTGGAGCAGGACTTTGCCGGCAAGTTCCTGGGCATCAACACGTTCAGTCTGCGTCCGTTTCCCGATATCAACACGGGCAACGTCACCGACGCCGAGTGGAAGGAATGGCAGCGCCGGCCCAAGATCACCGTCGATGATGCGCTGGCCGTGAAGGCGGCGTTGCCCGACGATGCGCGGTGGGCCATTCAAGACGTGCGATGGCTGAACGTCAGTTCGGATTACGCCAGTGGTGGCGCGCAGGTGCTGGCCATGGCGGTGACCCCTCAATACTTCAAGATCAAGGACCTGGGCATTGCCCAGGGGCGCGCCTTCGGGGATCAGGAGGACGCGCTGGGGTCCGACGTGGTCGTGATCGGCGACGCCATCGCGTCGCAGTATTTCGCGAACCTCGACCCCATCGGCCGGGTGCTCAGGGTTGGACGGTTTCCATTCACGGTGATCGGCGTGCTGGACCACCAGGGCACCGTGTTCGGCCTCAATCTGGATCAGCAGGTGATCGCGCCGTTCCATTCCGAGATGTCGCGGCTCACGGGCGCCCGCCAGAGCCTGTACGGCGTGGTGGTACAGGCGCCCACGCCGGCGCAGTTCCAACCGCTCGAGGAGGTGGTGCGCGAGGTGATGCGCAATCGCCATCAACTGCACCCCGCTGAGCAGGACAACTTCGTGATGGAGAGTTCGGCGTCCGCGCTCACGCAATGGGAGACGATCAAGAAGTACCTCGTGCTCGCCGGCATCGTGCTGCCGGCCATCGGGCTCGTGGTGGGCGCCATCGTGATCATGAACATCATGCTCGTGGCGGTGGCCGAGCGGACGCGCGAGATCGGCATCCGCAAGTCGCTGGGGGCGCGCCGCCGGGACATCCTGGCGCAGTTCCTGGTGGAGAGCGCCACGCTGAGCAGCGTGGGCGCACTGTTCGGCGTGGGCCTCGGGATATCGATGGCCAAGGTGGTGGCCCTGGTCTCGCCGCTGCCGGCGGCGGTGGCGCCCTGGTCGATCGTCGTGGCGGTGGCGGTCGGCGCCGGCGTGGGGATCATCGCCGGCGCCTACCCCGCCAGCCGCGCGTCGCGGCTCGACCCCATCCTTGCCATCCGGGCCGAATGATATGAAGAACGTAATAGCTCGCGTCTCGGCCATGGTCGAGGGCGTGTTGATGGCCCTCGACTCCATCCGGGCCAATCGCGTGAGGGCGGGCCTCACCATCCTCGGCATTGCCGTGGGCGTGTTCGTCGTGACGGTGATGTCGGCCGCCGTACACGGCATCAACGCCGGCGTGTCGGCCAGTATCTCGGCGGCGGGGCCCACGACCTTCTTCATCACCCGGTGGCCGGCGCAGATCAACAGTTGCAACGGTTCGGCCGATTCCTGCCCCTGGCGCCGCAATCCGTCGCTCACGCTGGATCAGGCCCGACAGATCGGCAATCTGGCCGACGTGCAGGCGGTCACGGCGCACATAAGCAGCAACGCCTCCATCAAATTCGCCGACCGAGAACTGGGCGCCGTATCGGTGGACGGGTATACGCCGGATTGGTTCGACGTTTCGGGTGGGGAGATCTCCAAAGGACGCAACTTCACGCCGCAGGAGAACGACGCCGGCGACCCGGTGGCGCTGGTCAATTCCAAGATCGTCGACAATCTCTTCATGGGCGCCGATCCGGTGGGCAAGGTGGTGCGGCTCAACGGGAACGCGTTCACGATCATCGGTGTGTACGACCCCATCGCGAACGCCTTCGACAGCGGCGACAACGGCAAGGTCGTGGTCCCCATCCTCACGGCCTACCGGCGGCTCAACTTCAGCCTGCGCTGGCTCGATCTCACCGTGAAGCCAGTGCCCGGCGTCAACCGCGACGCCGCGATGGACGAGACGATCGCCCTCCTGCGGTCGACTCGGCATCTGCGGCCGGCCACCCAGAACGACTTCTTCGTTTCGACGCCGGAGAAGATCCTCGAGCTGTACAACAAGATCGTCGGCGTGTTCTTCCTGGTCATGATCACGCTGTCGGCCGTCGGGCTGCTCGTGGGCGGCGTGGGGGTGATCGCGATCATGATGATCAGCGTCACGGAACGCACCCGCGAGATCGGCGTCCGCAAAGCACTGGGCGCCACCCGGGCGACCATTCTCTGGCAGTTCCTGGTCGAGGCCGCCACGCTCACCACTCTCGGGGCGCTGGTCGGGCTCGCCGTGGGCGGCGCGCTTACCTATGTGGTGCGCCATGCCACGCCGATCGACGCCAGCACGCCACCCGTGGCGATCATGATCGCCCTGCTGGGCAGCGCGTTCGCCGGTATCGTATTCGGCCTTCTGCCCGCCGTGCGAGCGGCGAGTCTCGACCCGGTGGAAGCGCTCAGGTACGAGTGAGGCCGTGGCGCCGGTGATGTCCTTACCGGGGGTAAGGGAAGAGCCCCCGTCGTGAGTAGGACGGTAGTGGGTGAACGGCGTTGCGCAGGCGTCCGTCCTACTGTCCTACTGTCCTACGTGTAGTTTTCCCCCATGCGCTTCGCCGACGTCCTCCTGACGGCGTTCACGCAGATCCGCGTGAGCAAGCTGCGGTCGTTCTTCACACTCCTCGGCATCGTCGTGAGCGTGGCGTTCCTGGTCGCCGTGGTGGCGATCATCCAGGGCATGAACGCCTACGTGAAGGAGAACATCGCCGACAACATGGTCGGTGCGAATTCGTTCATGGTGCGCCGCGACCCCATCCAGATCGGGCTCATTTCCGACGAGGACATGGAACGCGCGCGCCGCCGCCCGCCGATCACCGTGGCCGATGCCTCGGTGGTGGAGCAGGCCCTCCCGACCGCCCTGGCCGTCGGGCTCACGTCGGGGTGGCCCACCCCGCGCTCCGACGTCGTCTGGCGCGACCGGACGCTGGGCAGCGTGCTCATGTTCGGCATCACGCCCCCCTACCAGACCGTCCAGGACTATCGCTACACGGCCGGCCAGCCGATCAGCGACATCGACGTCCGCGAACGTCGCTACGTGGTGGCCATCGGCGCCGACGTCGCCACCCAACTGTTCGGCGGTGTGTCGCCGATCGGCCAGGCAGTGCGCATCCGGGGCCAGCAGTTCACGGTGGTCGGCACGATTGCGCCCAAGGGCCGCGTGCTCGGTCAGTCGTTCGACGGCTTCGCCCTCATGCCGATCAGCACCTTCGAATCCGTGTTCGGCCGCCGCCTGACCACGCAGATCTCGGTGAAGATGGCCACGGCGGCGGAGATCGCGCCGGCCATGGCCACTGCCGAGGAAGCGATGCGCGTGGCGCACCACCTGCGGCCAGGACAGCCTGACAATTTCTCCGTGGAGACCTCCGACGCCTTCCTGTCGTTCTGGAAGCGGCTCACGGCCGTCCTGTTCGCCGTCGTGCCTGCCGTGGTCGCCATCGGCATCGTCGTCGGCGGCATCGTGATCATGAACATCATGTTGATGGCGGTGCGCGAGCGTACGCACGAGATCGGCATTCGAAAATCCGTGGGCGCCACGCAGGACGATATCCGTCGACAGTTCCTGGCCGAGGCGATCATGCTCGCCACGCTCGGAGGCGCGCTCGGCGCGGGCGCGGGGTTTCTGTTCGCGCAGGCGATCACGGTGCTCTCGCCGCTCCCGGCGCGGGTGACGCTCTGGTCGGTGGTGCTCGCCCTCACGCTCGGCGCGGGCGTGGGGGTCATCTTCGGGGTGTATCCAGCGGCGCGCGCAGCGCGCCTCGACCCCGTAGCCGCTCTCCACGCCGAGTGAGACACCCCCGGTGACCGTCTGGCGCCGATTCGTCGACAGCTTCCAGGAGAACGTCGCCGTGGCGTTCGAGTCCCTGCGCGTGAGCAAGATGCGCTCGGCGCTCACCATCCTCGGCGTGGTCATCGGCGTGTCGACCGTCATGGCCATGGCGTCCATCGTCCAGGGCATCCAGCAACAGATCGTCGAGACCATCGAGCTGGCCGGCCCCACCACGTTCTACGTGATGAAGGTCTTCTCGCAGACGCCGCTGAACCCGCAGGATCTGCCCAAATGGGTCCGCGACCGTCCAGACCTCACCCCGCAGGAGGCGGATCGCATCGACGCCCTGCCCGAGATCGCCTACGCCGGCATGTGGGGCCAATACGTGGCGCGCGTCGAGTACGCCGGCGTGCGCACGCAGCCGCAAGTGATCATGGGCGCCGATTCGCATTATACGGAAATCGAGGGCGGCACGCTCACCGAAGGGCGGTGGTTCACGCATGCCGAAGAGGTGAACGGCAGGGCGGTGGCCGTGATCGACGTGAATGTGGCGCAGAAACTGTTCGGCAGCATCGATCCGATCGGCAAGTTGGTGCATATCGGCGCCCGCCCGGCGCAGGTGATCGGACTCTATCAGCCGGCGGCGAACATCTTCAGCCCACCCGGTCAGGAGATCGTGGCCATCGTGCCATACCTCATGCTCGATCACCAGTTCACGCTCGACAAGACGAACATGGTGTTCATTCCGGTGAAGCCGCGACCGGGCGTGACGGTGGACGACGCCGAGAGCGCCGTGATCGTGGCGATGCGCGA
>Ga0307373_10015884_pt1 | contig 10177 bp, 3 predicted proteins | sample OX2MG_FD_202534 | JGI IMG/M metagenome (GOLD analysis project Ga0307373, IMG submission 202534) | Soil microbial communities from Risofladan, Vaasa, Finland - OX-2 | ecosystem: Environmental > Terrestrial > Soil > Coastal area > Acid sulfate soil | place: Finland: Risofladan, Vaasa | collected...
GCGATTTAAATCACGTCGGTTCGCACTTGGCGACGATGCGGGCTGAACGCGACTGAGTGGCGCGACCAGCCAGGTCGAAGCTGCGAAAGGCAATTCCGGCTCTCCGTGGCTGATGCCATACCTGTGTTATGGTCAGCTGCTGAATTTGCGGCTGTTCTATGATTCAGTGAAGAAGCTTCTCGATTCACCTCACATGAAACGACCGATTTTGGGGAATGCATCGATGCGACTCAAAGACAAGGTAGCGGTGATTACAGGCGCGGCAAACGGAATTGGCCGCGCCATTGCGATTCGTTTCGCGCGTGAGGGCGCCAGGGTGGCCATCAACGATATTGACAGGGCCGCCGGGCAGGCGCTCGCATCTCAAATTGAGCTTGACGGCGGCATAGCGTTCTATCTTCACGGAGACGCTTCTTCCGAGCGCGACGTGTCGATTCTTATGACTGCGGTGAAGGACAGATTCGGTGGGCTGGACGTACTCGTCAACAACGTGGTCGCAACAGAGGCTTCCCTGGCCGCAAACCAATGGGACACTTTGACCGGGATTTGCCTGAAAAGTTACTGGATTGCGATGAATGCGGCATTTCCCTTGATGCATCCCGGTTCGAGCGTCGTGAATATATCGTCGGTGAATGCACTGATGGGGTTCGGAAAAGATCACGTGTACAGCAGTATGAAAGCCGCGATCCTGGGCCTGTCCCGCTCAATGGCCGGTGAGTTCTCCCCGCACGGCATCCGAATCAATTGCATTTGCCCTGGGACAATCGTCACCGAGAGGTGGAAGGCGCGTTTTGCGCGAGATCCGGAAATGGAACAAAGCCTAAAGAAGCTATACCCAATGGGGAGACTGGGAAGTCCAGAGGATGTTGCCAATGCCGCCCTCTTTCTTGCCTCCGACGAAGCTTCGTTTATCACCGGCGCAGTGTTGACCGTAGACGGAGGACTGACTGCAGTCAATACGGCATTCGTTAAGTAGATCCTGTTAATAACTGGGAGTGTGACAGCGCGATGATGCCGTATAGGCTCGGAGTGGTTCTCTGATGCACGAAAACGCAACTTGGAAAACAATAAGCATTGCGCGCCGGTGAGCTGCCGATCCGGTCCGCTCTTTAGACCGCGGGAGCAGTTGAGGAGATACGCGAAGGGACGGGAGGCGCGCCGATTTCCTGATCCTTGTACTGCAATTGGTAGAGCTTCCAGTAAAGGCCGCGATGCGCCAGCAACTCCTGGTGCGAGCCCATCTCGCGCAGTTGGCCCCGGTGCATCACCAGGATGGTGTCGGCGCGCTGCACCGTGGAGAGCCGGTGGGCGATCAGGACGCTGGTGCGGCCCTCGACCATGCGCTCCAGCGCCGAGCGGATGCGCAGCTCGGTGTCGGTGTCTACGCTGGAGGTGGCCTCGTCGAGGATGAGGATGCGCGGGTTGTAGGCCAGGGCGCGGGCGAAGTTGATGAGCTGCTTCTGGCCCGTCGAGAGCGAATTGCCGCGCTCGCGCACTGGTTCGTCAAAGCCGCCGGGCAGGCTCTCGATAAAGTCGAGCACGTTGACATCGCGCGCCGCCATGCAGAGAGCCTCTTCGCTGATCTCGTCCTTACCCATGCGGATGTTTTCGGCGATGGTGCCAGTGAAGAGGAAGGGATCCTGCAAAACTACGGCGAAATGCTGGCGGAGCGCGGTCAGGTCCTGTTCACGCAGGTCCACACCGTCGAGCAGGATCTGGCCGGCGGTTACGTCGTAGAAACGCATGATCAGGCTGGTGAGGGTAGTTTTGCCGGCGCCGGTGTGGCCCACGATGGCCACCGTCTGGCCGGGCTCAATAGTGAAGGAAACGTCCTTGAGAATCCACTCGATGCCGGAGAGCGCGGCCAACTCCGCCGCGGCTGATTCACCGGCGGCGGCACGCGCGACGGCGGCCTTCTGCTCCTCGGTGAGCTTGTGGTAGGTGAACCAGACGTGGCGGAACTCGATCCGGTTCGACCCGTCGCCCTCGACCGGGTGCGCCGGATTAACGATCTCCGGCGGCGTATCGAGCAGCTTGAAGATGCGCTCGCAGGCGGCCATGGCGGCCTGGAGGATGTTGTATTTGTCGCTGAGGTCCTGGATCGGCCGCCAGAAGCGCTGCGAATACTGGATGAACATGGCCAGCACGCCGATGGTGACCGCGCCGTGCGCGATGACGCCGAATCCGCCCCGCCACACCACCAGCGCGATGGCGATGGAGGAGAGCAGCTCGACGGCTGGGTAATAGAGCGCGTAGGCAAAGATGGTGTCTTTGAAGGCGACCATGTGCTGCTCGTTGACAGCCTCGAAATCCTTGTACGCGCGCTCTTCCCGGTTGAAGAGCTGAACCACACTCATGCCGCTGATGTGTTCCTGGGTAAAGCTGTTGATGCGCGCGATGGCGGTGCGCACCCGCCGGTAGCTCTCGCGGACATGGTCGCGGAAGATGCGCGTCACGACGAGGATCAGCGGCAGCACGGCAAAGGCCAGGAGAGCCAGCCACCAGTTGATGGTGAGCATGACGGCGGCCATGACGGTGAGGTTGAAGCAATCGTCCACAATGGCCAGCACGCCGGCGGTGAACATATCGTTGATGGCGTCCACGTCCGAGGTGAGGCGGGTAACCAGGCGGCCTACGGCGTGCACGTCAAAGAAACCGACGTGAAGCTGCTGCATGTGCCGGAAGATATCGCGGCGCAGATCGAACATGATCTTCTGCCCGGTCCACTGCATCAGGTACGTCTGGACAAATTCAAACAGATAAGAGATCAGCTGCGCGGCCAGAAAGATGGCGGCCAAATGCGTGATGCCCTGGTAGGGGTTGGCGGGAAGGTGGCGGGTGAGCCAGTTGGTTGCGGGGCCGGGCGTGCCGGTGAGGTAGCGGTCGATGGCTACCTTGACGAGGTAAGGTCCGGTGACGTCGCAGAGGGATTTGAGGGAGACGGCCACGGCGGAGACGGTGGCCTGGACCCAGTAAGGCCGCACGTAGCAGGCGAGCCGCCGGGCCAGCCGCGAGTCGTAGACCTTGCCGACTGGATCTTCGTCGGCCTTGCGGGCTGCCTGCCGGGCATCGGGTTTTGCGGGCTGTGTGTGCTCTTGGTCCGCCATGGCTCGGGGGGATCGGTATCCCTCCTCCATTGTACGGGGGCCTTCGCAAGCCGTACGCCGCAATTCAGGGCCGGCGGGCCGGTTGCCCGCGGACCCCTTCAAGCCGGCGCGTCTACAAGCTACCGCACAGCATATTCATTTAGGAAGCAGCCGCCGAGGAAAGGAGCGGCCAAATTGCCCTCAGCAAAAAAATTGGCCCCGGCCAATCGCTTGGCCGGGGCCAATTGCTTTGAAGCGCTCGCGTTCTTGTTTAGAACGTGAACCGCATGGTGAACTGCAGTTGACGCGGCGTATTGGCGGAACTGGCAACGCCGACGCCAGGAGCGATTTGCTGAATACCATCCGTGCCGTTCGGGTTGTTGAATCCCTGCACGTTGAAGGCGTTGAAGGCATCCACGTTCACCCTGAGGTTCATCCTCTCGGTGATCGGGAAGACCTTGAATACGGAAAGGTCGGCCGTCCAGTTGATCGGTCCGTTCAGATTCGTGTGCGAGTACGGATGTGCTCCCACCGGACCCGGCGAATAATCCACCACGCCCGTGTTGCCATTGCTCAGCGTTACGTTCACCCTGTTGGTGTTGTAGTTGGCCGTGCCTACGGTGGTGTCGATGGGGCTGGAATAGGCCGCGTAGCCGGTCGGCAGGCCGCTGATTCCCTTAGTGGACGCGTTGATCAAGCCCGGGGGGATGTAGCCGTTGAACCACATGTATGCCGGATGGCACACACCGCTGCGGCAGTCGGTAATCTTGGCCTTGCTTTGTTTGTAAGTCTTGATCGGATTGATCGGTCCCCAGTTCCCGACTGCGGGGTAGAACGATGAAGAAACAATGTTCCCATTGCCGGCGAGCTGGAAGCCTCCGACTACTTGATTCAGGACGCTGTTGGCATTGCCCAGGAACCGCTTGCCGCGCCCGAAGGGCATGTCCACGACTCCATTGAAGGTAATGTGCTGCTTCGGAATGGCAGTGTCAATATTGTAACCAGCATACTTATTCATCGCATGCCAGTTGGCGTAGGGTGCTATGCCTTTTGGCTGAGGCGGGGGAAGCGTAGGCGTGATCACCGTTCCAAAAGGCGAGGTCATCGTGCCTAATCCGCCGCTGTTGCCGAAATAGGAATCCTTGTTGTAGACGGCGGCGTCGCGGAAGTAGTTCCCGCCCAGCCGGAAGGGCTTGGACCACACGTAGCTGATCTGATAGGCGATGCCACGATGGTAGAGCCGCTGGTAGTTGACTTGCAGCGCGTTGTCGTTTGACCAGCCGTCTTTCGCATCCCAGTTCATGCCGCCGCCGTAGATGATCTTGTCGTACGGGCCGGTCCCGGTGTTGGCATACTGAGGCGTCCCGATGGCCGAGGCTCCGCCGGTGGGTGGAACGGTGCCCGTCATCATCTCCCAGACGTAGTTCGAGGGATGTTGGTTGTAGTAGTAGTAGTGATCCAGGTTGGTGCCGTGGCTCCACAGCCAGGTGAGACGCAGCGCCGAGTTGCCCCTCATTGGCTGCTCGATGGTGAAGTTCATCTGGGTCACGTAATCGGGCGCCTGGTTGGGAGCCAGATTCCAAAGGCCAAATCCCGGCAGAATGGCGTTGGTGGATGTACTGTCTACCACGCCGGTGCTGTTCTGCCCCATGATGACTGTCTGCGGCGAGCGCAGCAGATAGTTGGGCAGGCTGTCTGGAGACTGTGCGGCGCTGACATAGCTTCGATAGTAGTTGGCCACAAAGGGTACGCCGGTGGTGGTATTGCGGATGGAGTTGCGAACCGGGACAGGATAAATGTACCGTCCGTATGCGCCGCGAATTACGGTGCCGTGCCTACCGCCGAAGGGCTGGTAGGCCAGGCCTACGCGCGGGCTGAACGTCCACGGGTAGTCCCGGATCATCTTATCCGGATATCCAGCCTGCTTCGGGCTCTCGAAGACGACGCCCAGGTTCTGCAGGTTGGTGACGATCGCCTGAGTCGTGTAACCGCGAGCGATGTAGTAAGAGATGGGGTAGGTCAGTACCTGAGCCTTGTTCTTGAGGTCAAAGCCCTGCGACAGACCGTACTTCGTCCATGCGCCGGGATGGTTCTCGTAGCGAATACCGAGGTTCACGGTCAGGTTTCTGCTGATGTGGTAGTTGTCCTGGAAGTAGCCGTCGAACTCCATGTCGTGGTAGTGGACCCTGGGCGGCTGCAGATTGATTGAGTATTGAGACGAGGCGCCGAGGAAGAAATCGGCATCGGTACCACCCGTATGCGGCGTGGCTGAGTAGTTCGTTCCCGATGTCGGATCCTCGAGGGCAGTTGCATAGAGGCCAAAGCCCACTGAGTCCGAAGACCGGTCGGGCAGGTACATGAACCGTTCATGCCGCCAGCGGCCGCCGAACTGCATCTGATGCTTGCCCACCGTTTTCGTGAAGTTCTCATCCAGGTTGAAGATGATCTGCGCTTCCTGGTACTGGTACATGGTGCCGCCATAGGGCTTAATCAGGGTCGTTACCGCTTTGGATCCTACCCCCGACGATGATCCAATGTTCGGGAAGCCGGTCTGGCCAAAGTTGTTAGGCAGCCCCAGCATCTTCTCGTAGTTCAGATTGACATTGCCGCCGCCACCTACGTACTGGTTGAACCACATCATGCTGTAGATGGTCTCGGAGAAGAATGTGGGCGAGAACACGTGAGTAAAGCCAGCCGCGCTGCTGAAGGTGGCAATGTTGATGTTCTGGCAATCGTCGGCACAGAAGGGAAAATCACCGTACGCGATGGTAGCCGGGGTCGGGTTCGGGTAGTTGCGCAGCGCGCGGTTGGTCTGGATGTTGTGTGTGTACCTCAAATAGGACTTGTTGGTCTCGTTGAAGCTGTGATCGAGACGGAAGGTCATGGTCGGAATCGGCACCCACTGGGCGTTGGGGGAAATAAAGTTGCTCGTCACCATCGGATTATCGTTTGAGGTTTGCGTGGGTGTGATGGCGTAAAGGATCTTGGTCGTCGGCGAGAGACGGCCGATCGGGATCTGGTTGTTGCCGAACGGCGTGCGGCACCACTGGTTCGTGGAACCGGAGCCGTTGCAATTGGTTGACGCAGCCGTGGTTAAGGGATCGTAGAGCTGCTGAAAAATCCCCTGGCTGTCGGTGTATCCGCTCCAGTCACCGCCTCTCATTGCGTTTGTCGGCACAGTGGTGAGGTCGTTGGTGGTGGCGGCCAACGAGTAACGCTCGTAGGCGAAGAACCAGAAGCTCTTGTCTTTGCCGCGGTAAGCCCCGGGAATAATGATGGGGCCGCCTGCCGAGGCACCGAACTCGTTGCGCACCAGGTGGGGCGCGGCATAGTTATAAGGGTTCTGACGGCCCTTGGCAATGCCCACGGCGTTGTTGCGCGCGGTTTCAAAGAATGAGCCGTGCAGACTGTTGGTGCCCGACTTGGTGGTGATGAGACCCGTGGCCGGCGCGGAATACATGGCGCTGGTGTTGGTGGTCTCCATCCGGACTTCCTGCACCGAGTCAGGATCGGGCAACTGGGACTGCGTGGAGTTACCCACGCCGCCGAAGTTACGGTTGATGAGCGGCGCGCCGTCCTGCACATATTCCAGTGCTTCCGGCATCAGGCCATTTGCGCGTTGGCCGGTGCTCTCCAGGCCTGGCGTCGTCATGCCCGTCAGCGTGAGCAGCATGCGGCCGTTCATAGGAAGCTGGTTGATGCGGTTGGATTCCAGCGTGGAGCTGATGGTGCCGTTGTCAGTGGTGGTCAACTGCACGATATTCGCGGCCACCTCGACCTGCTGCGTCACTGCCCCGGCACTCATGATGGGGTTGACGACGGCGGCCTGAGCCACCTGGAGCTGGACCGTTACCCTGTAGGACTTCATGTTCGGTGCGGTGACCGTTACCTCATACATTCCCGTGAACAGTCCCGGCACCTGGTAGAAGCCGACTTCGTTGGATGTTGCGGTGGCCGCGACACCGGTGGCCTGGTTGACCACGCGGATGGTGGCCCCCGGCAGGACGGCGCGGGTTGAGTCTTCTACGGTTCCCTGAATGGAACCGGCGCCGCTTTGCGCGACGGCGCTCGTGCAATACATCACCAGCCCGAGAGCTGCGAAGACTGCAAGAATTGGCACATTCCACCTGCGGAAGGTGCGCGTCAGACAACTGGCTAAGCTTTTCATTCGAGGCTTTCCTCCTGAAAAACGGTTGACGCGTCGGTCTTGCGCGGTCGGGCTCAACAGCTTCCCGATCGCCTTACATTCCGCACGCCTGCACGCCAAGTCTTTCCCGCAATTCCCGAAAGGAAAAATTCCCTTCACGAAATTGGCAGGCGTACGCGCATCAGGGGCCCGCAGTACAAATGTCTACGTATCAACATCTATCCATCGGGCTAACAGTGATTTCTGCTAGTCTTATCCGCCTTGGACGTGCCTTCACGCCTAAGGTTTGCAAGTTTTTCGCTTTATTTTGTTGCGGTAGGATGGGTTCGGTGCGAGCCGCCGATCAAATGGAGTCTTTTATATACAAGATTTTGTAGATACTCTGTCGCTGTAGAGACTAACCTCGGCCTTTGGGGTAAGACGAGCCTGGCAAAAACCTATGGAGTCGCCTCTCGAATTGGAACGCCTTGGAGCGCGACGGGGGGCAAACTCAGGGCCGGCCGAGCGGGTAAGGGAGATTACCGAGGAAGGTAATCTCTGGATTCCCCGCAGAAGAATCAACCCCGGCCATTCGCTTGGCCGGGGCTGATTACTCTTGAGCGTTCGCGTTGTTGTTTAGAAAGTGAACCGCAGGGTGAACTGCACCTGGCGCGGCGTGTTGGCGGAGCTCGAGAACTGAGGAACGTACTGCTCCGTACCGTCGCCTCCGCTGGGGTTGCCGAAGCCCTGCATGTTCAGGACGTTGAAGGCATCCATATTGAAGCGCAGGTTGCTCTGTTCGGTGATCGGGAAGACCTTGAACACCGACAGATCGACGGTGTAGTTCATTGGTCCGTTCAGGATGGTGTGCGAATAGACGTTGGTGTTGTAGGGGCCCGGCGAGTAGCCAATCGTGACCGGCTTCCCGCCGTTCAATGTGGGGGCGGTAACTTGCACGTTGTTGGTTCCGTAATTGCTCGTTCCGGGCGTGTTGTCGATCGGGATCTGATAGGGCTGGTAGTTGGAGGGCAACCCGCTGACGCACTTACCGTTTGTGCAGTTGGGGCCGGCGATGGCCGTCAGCGGAATGTAGCCGTTGAACCACATGTACGCCGGGTGGCAGTTTCCGCTGCGGCAGTCGGTGATCTTGGCGCCGTGCTTGTAGTAGTGGATGGGACTGTTGCCGCCCCAGTTTCCGGCACCGACGCCAAAGTCCTGGGAGCCAATGCTGCCGTCGCCGGCAAGCTCCCAGCCGCCGACAAACTCGTCCAGAAGCCTGTTGGCGCCGCTCATGTACTTCTTGCCGCGCCCGAAGGGTAGATCGACCACTCCGTTGAACAGAATGTGCTGCTTGGGAATGCCGGTGTCGACCATGTACTGCTCGAACACGTCCAACCCATGCCACTCGGCATAAGGAGCGATGCCGGCGGGAGGCTTGGGGGGCAGGTTCGGAGCAACCACATTGCCAAACGGAGAGGTCATGGTGGCCACCGTACCGAGCGCACCAAGGTAGTTCAATGCGGTTTGCACCTGAGCATCGCGGAAGGTGTTGCCGCCTACGCGGAAGGGCTTGGACCAGACATAGGTGATCTGGTAAGCCACTCCGTGGTGGAAGAGGCGCTGGTAGTTGACCTGCAGCGCGTTGTCGTTGGACCAGCCGTTCTTGGCATCCCAAGTAAAGCTGCCCCAGGTGGTGTTGTCATAAGGGCCGGTTGCCACGCTGGCGTAGGTGTTCTGCTGCGGCGTTCCGATCACCGATGCGCCGCCGGTGGGCGGAACGATGCCGTAAGCCATCTCCCAGACAAAGCCAGAAGGATGGCTATTCGGAAAGTAGTAGTGGTCGAGATTCGTCCCATGGCTCCATAGCCAGGTGAGCCGCAGCGCCGAATTTCCCTTGAGCGGCTGCTCGATGGTGAAGTTCGTCTGGGTCACGAAGTCCGGAGCGTAGTTGGGTTGCAGGTAGAATCCGCCCACTCCGGGAGTAATGGCGTTGATGGTGGAACTGTTCACCACGCCCACGTCGCTCTGTGGGCCGCTCGTCTGGCCCGCAACCACCAACTGCGGATTCCGTACCAGGTAGTTGGGTATGCCGTCCGGCGTATAGGCGGCGTTGGTATAGCTCATAGGGTAGCCCTGCGAAAACGGCGTGCCCGTGACAGTGCCGCGGATGGAGTTGCGCACCGGGACCGGATAGATGTACCGGCCGTAGGCGCCGCGGATGACGGTGCCGTGCTTGCCGCCGAAGGGCTGATAGGCCAAGCCCAGCCGCGGGCTGAAGGTCAGGTTATAGTTGTTGATCATCGTGTTCTGGTAGCCGGCATCCAGCGGACTCTCAAACTTGACGCCGATGTTGGTCAGGTTGGTGATGATGGCCTGGGTGGTGTAGCCCTGGGCGATGTAGTAGGACGTCGGGTAGGCGAGCACGAGGGCATGGTTCTTGAGGTCGAAGCCCTTGGTTAGACCGTACTTCGTCCACGCGGCCGGATGCGCCTCATAGCGGCCACCGATGTTGAGAGTCAAATTACGGCCGACATGGTAGTTGTCCTGGAAGTAGAAGTCGAACTCCATGTCGTGGTAGTGGCCGGTCGGCGGCTCAAGATTTACCGAGTAGCCTGACGCCGAACCCAGGAAGAAGTCCGCATCCCCGTTGCCGGTGTTCGCGTAGGTGCCGTAGTTGGCGCCCGTGGAGGGCTCCTCGAGACCTGTGGTTTGGTTGCTGAAGGAGACTGTGTCCGCCGCCTGGTCGGGCAGGTACTGGAACCGCTCATGACGGTAGCGGCCGCCGAACTGCATCTGGTGCCTGCCCACCGTCTTGGTCAGGTTCTCGTCGAGGTTGGTGATGATCTGATTCTCTTTGTACTGATACTGCGTGGTGCTGAGAATCGACATGATTCCGCTGGTGTTCGGGAAGCCGGTTTCGCCGAAGTTGTTGGGCAGCCCCAGCATCTTCTCGTAGTTCAGGTTG
>Ga0307373_10015885_pt1 | contig 10177 bp, 11 predicted proteins | sample OX2MG_FD_202534 | JGI IMG/M metagenome (GOLD analysis project Ga0307373, IMG submission 202534) | Soil microbial communities from Risofladan, Vaasa, Finland - OX-2 | ecosystem: Environmental > Terrestrial > Soil > Coastal area > Acid sulfate soil | place: Finland: Risofladan, Vaasa | collected...
GCCTGTAACAGCGAGGTCTGCATCCATTGCCCCTGGCCCGAGACCTCGCGCTCGAGCAGCGCGACAAGGATCCCCATCGCGCAGTAAAGTCCCGCGGTCGTGTCCGCGATCGCAATCCCCGCGCGCACGGGACCCTGCCCCGGAAGCCCGGTTAGAGACATCAGACCTCCCATCCCTTGCGCGATCTGATCCACTCCCGGCCGCGACGCGTACGGTCCGTCCTGGCCGAAACCTGAAATGCTGCCGTACACCAGCCGCGGATTGATCTTGCTAAGCGCCTCGTAGTCGATGCCGAGACGATGCTTTACGTCGGGGCGGAAGTTTTCCACTACCACGTCGGCGTCCTTTATCAGCTTGAAAAGAATCGCCCTGCCCGCCGGATTTTTCAGATTAACGGTCAGACTGCGTTTGTTGCGATGGAGGTTCTGAAAGTCGGAGCTATGGCGCGCCCATCCGAATCCGTCGGCCTCGGGCATTTCGACCTTGATCACCTGGGCGCCCCAGTCGGCGAGTTGGCGGACGCAGGTTGGCCCGGAGCGCACGCGCGTCAGATCGATCACTTTGAACCGTTGCAGTGGCAGAGCTTTGGCCATTTCGCACCCGCTGGATTTGCGCGATACCCGCGCCTGACCGAATCGTTCCACGATCCGGCGCATTTTTCCATCAGACTACGACGCGAGATTGCCGGCTGGAGGGTCCGAAGGCCCGAAAACATTGTCGCGCCCCCCTTTGCTACATCGCGTGTCTCCGGCTAGCCTGCATCAGACGTTCAGAGGAACAGCAAACTGTCACCCCAGGCTCACAGGAGGAAAAGAGAACGATGAAGGCCATGATCAAGACTATGACTCTGCTAGCCGCGATTACGCTGGTAGCCGCGTCGATCGGATCGCCGGCGTTTGCCGCGGACGCAAGCGGCTCGGCCGCCAAATCCGATTCGAAGACGATGACCGTGCGGACCGGATACCTGACCTGCCACGTCTCCGCGGGATGGGGCTTTATCTTCGGATCGTCGCGCGACATCAAATGCGCTTATGCGCTGCAGCCCGGCTATACCGAATACTACACCGGGTCGATCTCGAAGTTCGGCGCGGATATCGGCTATCTGCAGTCAGCCGTGCTGCTGTGGTCCGTCGCCGCCCCGACCAATAATCTCGGTCAGGGCGCGCTTGCCGGGCACTACGCCGGAGCGACTGCCAGCCTGGCGCTCGGGGTCGGCGCGGGGGCCAACGTGCTGGTCGGAGGATTCAAGAACTCGATCGCGCTTCAGCCGATCTCGGTCGAAGGACAGAACGGACTCAATGTCGCCGCCGGAGTGGCGGAATTGACCCTGAAGTTCGACAAGGCCAAGAAGGCAAAATCTGACTAGGCCTGGAAGCTTAAATCGGCCCTTCACCCAAGGGCCGTCTGCGATACGCGGGCGGCCCTTGGGATTTTTCGCGCGCGCCTTGGCGCGCCAATCCCGCTGCGCTACGCTCGCGGCTGATGGATCGCGCCGAGCCCCTAATCGCAATTCTGAGCGACTTCGGATATCGCGATCATTACGCCGGCGTGATGAAGGGCGCGATTGCCCGGATCGCGCCGCGCGCCCGCATCATCGATCTCACCCACGGAATCCCGGCGCAAGCGATCGCGGCCGGCGCGCTCATGCTCGCGCAGAGTTGGCGGTACTTCCCGGCACGTACCATCTTCCTCGCGGTCGTCGATCCCGGCGTCGGAACCACGCGGCTACCGATCGCGATCGAGACTCGCGCCGGTGCGCGCTTCGTCGGTCCAGACAACGGACTGCTCGCGCGCGCCGCCGCGGAGGCCGGAGTCCGCAGGATGGTGGAACTCAAGTCGCCGCGCTTTCGTCTGGCCGATGCCAGCTCGACGTTCCACGGGCGCGATATCTTCGCGCCCGCGGCGGCGTGGCTTGCCTGCGGCGCTTCAATTCGCGCACTGGGTCCGGCGATCGATGAACTCACGCCGCTTGTGCTGCCCGAGCCGTCGGTCACGGCGCGGCGGATTCGCGGCGAGGTGCTTTATATCGACGGCTTCGGCAATCTGATCACCAATATCAGCGCCTCGATTCTCGCGCGGCTTGCGGCTTGCTTTCGTACAAAACCGCTTTCAGTTAGGATCAACGGTAGCGCGCCGATTAAAATTTATCGCGCCTATGGAGACGCTCCGGCGGATAGCTCTCTGGCAACCGTCGGCGGCTTTAACCTTCTTGAAATTGCGATCCGCGACGCCAGTGCCGCGAGACATTATCGCGTCCAAGCCGGCGCGAGCGTGGTCGTAACCGCCGGACGCGCCTGAGACCTGCGCTGAATATGGATGACGCCACCGCATATCCTGCGTACAAGGACGCGCCAACGGTCCTGACGGAGATTCCGCGCTACGCCGCGGAGCTTCCGCCATCGATCGGCCCGCAGCCGCATACGATGCTGCCCGAGGGAATTCCGCCGCTCAACCTCGCGCTGTTCGCGATCACTCTGCTCACAACCACGATGGCCGGCGCATACGTGGCCGGCGCGGAACTTTCGCTGCGCCATCCGCTTGCATTTATCACCGGCCTCGCGATGGGGCTGACGTTTTCCCTTCCACTGATGGCGATTCTGCTCGCGCATGAGATGGGCCATTACGTGACCGCGCGGCGCAACGGCGTGAACACCAGCCTGCCCTACTTCATTCCCGCGCCGATGCCCTCGGTGTTCTTCATCGGCACCTTCGGCGCCTTCATCCGCCTGCGCCAGATGCCGCAGACCCGGCGCATCATGTTTGATATCGGCGCCGCCGGTCCGTGGGCCGGCATGATAGTAGCGCTACCGTGTGTGTTAATCGGACTGCATCTTTCGGACATCCAACCGCTCACCCAGAGCGCAGGCGGGCTCGAGCTCGGCAACTCGCTGCTCTTCTATGGACTCTCGCGATGGATGCTCGGCGTCGATCCGAACCTGGTCAACGTGAATCTGCATCCGATCGCATTCGCGGGATGGCTCGGGTTCCTCGTCACGATGCTGAATCTTCTGCCGAGCGGACAATTCGACGGCGGCCACGTGCTGTATGCGCTCACGCCGCGGCATCATCGCAAGGTCTCGACGCTGTTCGTTTTTGGATGCGTGCTGATGTTCATCGTTCCGCTCGCGCTCGGCAGAAGCTATTGGCCCGGATGGCTGCTATGGGCGGTGATCGCGGTCGGACTCGGCCTGGGCCATCCTTCAACCGTCGATCGCGACGCTCCGCTCGGGTCGGGCCGCACCCTGGCGGCGTGGCTGACCGTCGCGCTATTCGTTCTTACGTTCATGCCGAGTCCGATTTCGATTGGCGTGCCCAGCGACATTTCCCCGCAGCAACCCGAGCAATCGCAAAGCTATAGCGTGATGCATCATGCGCCGGCTCCTGCGATTCATCGCGCGATAACGATCCGAATCTAAGGAGCGATCCGATTTGCCGGACCATAACGAAAAGTCACGCCCGAGCTGGGATCAGTACTTCATGACGATCACGCGCGAAGTCGCGGAACGCTCGACCTGCCTGCGCGCGAAAGTCGGCGCGGTAATCGTGCGCAACCGCAGCATCCTCGCCACCGGCTACAACGGCTCGCCCGCGGGACTGCCGCATTGCACGGAGGTCGGTTGCCTGATCTACGAATCGCGCAATCCCGACGGCGAAGTCGAGCAGAACTGCTTTCGCACCATCCACGCCGAGATCAACGCGATCACGCAGGCCGCGCGCAACGGCGCCGCAATCCAGGACGCCGATATTTACGTGACCCACACGCCTTGCATCCACTGCCTGAAGGTACTCATCAACACCGGCATCCGCACGGTCTATTACAGCAAGCCCTACAAGCTCGAAACTGTGCGCGAGCTTTTGCGTGGCGCGGAAATCAAGCTGGTCGCGGTCGAGCCGGAGAAGCCCGCGTGAGCGACGCGCGATGCGGCATCTGTGCGCTGATCGAGCTCATCCGGATCAACAGCTTCGACGACTTCGTCGCCGAGCTGGCCGACTCCTACGTGATTCTCGGTGACGCGCAGTTCTATCGCGGCTACTGCGTGATACTTGCGAAAACGCACGCGACGGAGATCTACCTGATGCCGCCCGACGAGGCGCACCGCCTCTTCGAGGAGCTGCGTCTGGTCGCGGAAGCGATCGCCTCGGTCACCAGGCCGTGGAAGCTCAACTACGCATGTCTCGGCAACGAGGAACCTCACGTGCATTGGCATATTTTTCCCCGTTACCAGAGCGATGAACTTCGCCGCGGACCGGTTTGGATGCGCTCCGAGGCCGAACGAAAAAGAGCGCTTTCGAATCCCGACCGGATCGCGCTGATCGCCGCCCTTCGTGAAGCGATTGTCGCCAGATTCCCTGATGCGCGCATCGCGGCGATCTAACCCTGCATGGTCGGTGCGCGCCGGCCCAGTCGCGATAGCGCTCGCGATGCTCGCGCTCGCGGGATGCGTCCGTCGCGCGGCGCTGCCCGAAACCGGATCGCCCGCGGCCACTGTTTACCAGCAGCGATGCGGACAATGTCATGCACCGTACAATCCGCGCACGATGACCTCGGCGATGTGGGCGGTGCAGGTTGACGCGATGCAGGTGAAGATGCGCCAGTCGGGCATCCCGCCACTGACCGACGATCAGCGCCAGACGATCCTGGACTATCTGTCCCGCAACGCCGGAACCGAATAACGCGGCGCTTTTTTGTCCGCGCGATTTAGGCTATCGATTGGAGCGGTGCTCCCATGCCCGACGAAACCGTCAAGCTCTATTACGATTACAAAAGTCCGTTCACGTACCTCGCGATGCAGCCGATGTATGACCTCGAGCAGGCGTACCGAATCAAGCTGCGCTACCTCCCGCTCGAGCTGAACGTCACCGGCGCGTTCGGCGGCAAGCTCGATCAGCGCGACCAGCGCAACTGGCGCAAAGTGCGCTACCTCTACCTCGACGCGCGGCGCTACGCGAACGCGCGCGGGCTGGTCATCCGCGGCCCGCAAAAAATTTTCGACTCGCGCCTGTCGCTGATGAGCGGAATGTGGGCGGACCGTCACGGAAAGTTCCGCCCTTACTCCGACCGCGTCTTCGAGCGCTTCTTCAAGCGCGAGCTCGATATCGAAGACGGCTCCGCGCTTGCGAAAGTGATGACGGAAGTCGGCCTCGACGCCGCGGGCTTCACCAAATATATCCTGAGCGACGGACCGCGCGAGCTTCAGGCAGCCGCCGATGAAGCCGAGCGCGACGGCGCGTTCGGCGTGCCAACGATGATCCTTGCGGGCGAGCCGTTTTGGGGCAACGATCGGGTCGAGTGGATTGCAAAGAAACTCGACACGATGAACCTGCGGCGCTAAGCCATGAAACCCATACCAATCGGCACAATCGGCACGTTCACCCAGGTTGTCGCGCCGGAGCATCTGGCGAGCCGGATCGAATCGTCATTGGCGCCTGTCCTCTCGACGCCAACGATGGTCTCGATGATGGAGATGGCCGCGATGAACGCGATGAGCGGCTATCTCGAACCGGGCGAGAACTCGGTCGGGATGTCGATCGACGTGCAACATATGGCGGCCACACCGCCTGGCCATTGCGTCCGCGCCGAAGCCGAGGTCGTCAAGTGCGAAGGACGCCGGCTGGAGTTCAACGTGCGCGCCTTTGACGAGACCGAGCAGATCGGCGCCGGGACGCATCGCCGCGCCGCAATCGACGCGGCAAAATTCAGCGAACGGCTCAAGCCGAAGCAGAAATCCTGACTGCGAGGATTCCGATGAGCGAAACGGTTTTCTCTCCCGACGAAATTTATGTTGGCCGCGACTACGGCGGCGTCGCCTACGACCTGACGCCGGATACTATCGCGAACTATATCGCGGGAACCGGCGACGACAATCCGTGGTATCGCGATCGCTCGCCGCTAGGCGGACCCCTCGCGCCCGCGCTGATTCTCTACGGGGCGGTGTACAAGACCGTCAAATGGTATTTGCCCAACATCTACGGAAATCTGCACGTGCGGCAGGAGTGGGAACTGTTCGCGCCGGTTATGGTCGGCGAACAACTGACTACACGCTCGCTCATAGTAGGGCGCTATCTCAAGCGCGACCGCGAATACCTGGTCAACGAAGTAGTTGTCGCCAATGCCGCGGGACGAATCGTCTCGCGCAGCAGAACGCATCAGAGTTTTCTGCTTCCCGAGCAGACCAGAAAGGATTCTTTCGTGGTCGATAAATCGCGCGAGAAAGATTCCAGCCGCTCTTTTCATGTCGGCGAAGGCGGCGGTGAACTGATCGGGGCTCCGATGCGCACTATCACCGACGATATGTGTCTCGCCTTCTCCGGCCCGGAGCGCAACTATCACAATGATCGGCAGAAGGCGCTCGACCTCGGATTCCCGGAAATCGTGGTGCAGGGAATGCTCTCGGTCTGCCTAATCGCGGAACTGATGACGAGCAGGTTTGGCCTCGGTTTCCTCTACGGCGGAAAACTCGATGTGCGCCTGGTCAACGTCGTGTGGGGCAACGACATCACCGCGCCGCACGGCAGAATCGTCGCGCGGACACCTGAGGGCAAGCGCACGCGCGCGGAAGTCGAAGTATGGTGCGACAAGTCCGATGGCACCAAGACAATTGTCGGCTCGGCCAGCGCGCTCGAGCTCTGACGCCTCGGTGTGATCTGCCGAATTCTCCCGCGAGCGGCCGTAATACTCGTCCTTTCGCTCGGACTGCCCTGCTGCGCGGCGCATCGATGCGGGAAGGCGCTGGTGCAATGCCGCACCGACTGCGAACGCCAATACCAAATCTGCCAGGCCAACGGGAACGACGAATATTACTGCCACAACTTCATTGGCAACTGCCTGGTTCAGTGCGACTACACCCGTTCCTCCTGCTCCTGATCATGGCATCCGCCGGGCGCCGCAATTGCCGCCGCGACCTCGCGCCATCGCGGAATGCAGACCCACAGTATCGGCAGCACCACGATCATCAGTGCGTCGACGACAAGAGTATTCACCACCAGGTAGCTAAACGTAAACATCGCGCTGAAGCTCAGCGCGATCGTGACACTCAATAGCCAGTCACACGCCGGTAAGAGTATCGCGATCGGAAGGAACACTCCCATATACCACGGTTCGTACTTTCCGCGTGCCACGCATATGAACACGAAAAACAACAGTACCGATTCTCGCAGGAGCTTGCCGGCGCCAGCCCCAGGGTCGCCAACCGTGTCGTGCAGAACCAGAAAGTAAACCACCGCAAAGCCGAGCATGAACACCGCTTCGAATATATGATTGAGCAATGCAATCCGGACCGGCACACTGAGCGCTCTTGCGGCTTCCCACGAGAGAATCGCCGATAATTGTGGAAACGAGCACATCGTCTGCAGCTGCTCGCGTAGCGCCGCGATCGACTGCGCGGTCGAAGGCCCGCCGAGATACGGAATTGCAACCACAATACACAGTACAGTCGCGACTCCGATGCTCGATGCCGCGCGCAACCATCCCGCGCGCCTAAATACATAGATCAATGCGAGCGGCACTATGAGGGCGGGCGTGTACTTCACCAGAACGCCCGCCGCGAGCGCCGGAATCACGAACAGCCAGCGCTCGTTCGCGGCCGAATAGATCGCCGCAACGACGAACATCCCGGCCAAAATATCGTTGTGGCCATTCGCCAGAAACTCGAGCGGCACAATCGGGTTCCATAGAAATAGATACAGTACTACTTCCGGCCGCGTGAGCGCGGTTCGGCGCGCAATTGTATATAGCATCGCAGCTATAGCCACACACGCGAGCGCATTGGTGAGTCGAAAGAGGATCAGCGTGACACTGAGATTCCCGTCCCCGAGCATCGCCAACAGCCGCGTCAAGTGAGTAAATAGAAAGCCGTACGGCATTGCGACATCCTGCCAGCCACCGGCGAGCATCGGATCATGCTGCCATCCGGACGCCTCGCGGATCAGGTGCGCGTAGGGATTCAGATGATACCGGTACTGCATCCACCCCATATTCGCGTAAGCATAGATGTCCGGAGAGTCAAACGCGGGAAGCATTACGCCCGCGATACCGAGAATCGCGGCGATCGCAATCACGACGCGTAGCGCGTTTTCATCGCGGCGATTTATCTCAGTCCATCCGCGCCAGTAGAGCGACGCGAAGATCGCGAGGCCTGCCCACGCGGTGATTTCCTGCAGAGCGAAATTGCGGCTCACCGCCGCATGGTTTTCGAGCAGGCTAAACGCGATAGTCGCCGCCAGCATCGCAACGCCGACGAGCGCGAGGCGACGGTTCGCCGCGGAGAGCATGCGCGAGAGCTTCCCGCCCGGCACGAGATTCGCCGCCGGCAATTACGCGGCGGTGAGAGCCTCGATCTCGGCAACCTGCTTGGGAATCGCGGCCGTCATCACCTCGTACCCACCCGCGGTGACCAGCACGTCGTCCTCGATCCGGATGCCGACGCCGCGCATCGCTTCGGGCGCGGTGTCATCGTCGGCGTCGATATAGATTCCGGGCTCTACGGTCAGCACCATCCCGGGTTCAAGGCTGCGGGACTGACCGCCGACCCGGTACAGGCCGACGTCGTGAACGTCCATGCCGAGCCAGTGGCTGGTGCGATGCATGTAGTAGCGGCGATAAGATGCGGCTGCGATAATTTCCTCTGCGGTTCCCTTGACCAGACCGAGCGAGCGCATCCCATCCACCAGCACGCGCAGCGCCGCTTCGTGCGGATCATCGAAACGAGCTCCTGGCTTGACTTGGTCGATCGCGCGCGCCTGCGCCGCGAGCACGATTTCGTAGAGTTCCTTCTGCAGCGCCGTGAAGCGCGCGCCGATCGGAAAAGTGCGAGTCACGTCAGAGGCGTAGAAGTCGTACTCGCAACCCGCGTCGATCAGCAGCAACTCGCCGGTGCGCATCTCGCGGCGGTTCTGGATGTGATGCAGGATCGCGGCGTTGGGTCCGGACGCGACTATCGACGGATAGCTGGGCCCGGCCGCGCCGCGCGAGCGGAACGCGTAATCGACCTCGGCCTCAATTTGCCACTCGCGCATCCCGCCGCGCGCCATGCGCATCGCGCGCTGATGCGCTTCGCCGGAGATCTCGATCGCGCGGCGCATCAGCTCGAGCTCGTCGGGCTCCTTGTGCAGACGCGACTCATGGATAATCTCGCGCGGATCGAAAATCGCGTAAGGCCCCGAGCCCAGCCGCGGACGCATCGCGCTTGAGGATTGCGAAAGTTTCATCACGCGCGTGTCGATTTCCGGGTTGCGCCCGATCGGATAGTGCAGCCGTTCGGTTTTTTCCAGGTAGCGCGGCAGAACCTTTTCGAGCTCGTCGATCGTGAACGCCTTGTCCGCGCCGTAATCGACCATCGCGCCTTCGACGCCCGCGCGTTTGCCGGTCCAGGTCTCGCGGTCCTTGTCGCGCGGCCGCACAAACATCACGAACTCGCCGTCGGGGTGCCCCGGCGAAAACAGCGCGACCGACTCCGGCTCCTCGAAGCGCGTCAGGTAGTAGAAATCGTTGTCCTGCCGGTAGATGAATTCGACATCGCCCGATCGATACGCGGCCGGCGCGCTGGGCAGGATTGCGCTTGCGCCCGCGCCGATCGCATCGAGAAAACGGCGCCGGCGCGCGGAAAAGAGATCCGAATTTGTATTCACGCTCATCGCTTATGTGACCACAGTTACGGCAGTCCGGCGCCGGGCACTTCGACTTTAGTGATCTCGATCTTGCCGGTCGCGTTTGCGCGGCACGCGACCGGATCCGACGACGCCGAAGTCAGCACGAACAGCGTCTTGCGATCCGCGCCGCCCAGCATGCATGCGAACGCGTCGGTCGCGACCTTGATTCGCTCGGCTACCTCGCCACCTTCGCGCACCCGAATCACTTCTGCGGACATGGGACTCGCGACCCATATCGCGCCTTCGGCATCAAGCGCAATTCCGTCGGGAACATTGGTTCCAAGATCGGCCCACACGCGACGATTCGCGAGCGACCCGTCGGCCGCGATATCGAACGCCGTCAGGCGGTGGCCGAACGATTCGCCGACGACCAGCGTCCTGCCGTCGGGAGTGATGACGGTGCCGTTGGGGAACATCAGATCGTCGGCGACCGCCCGCGTCTTTCCATCGGGCGTGACCATGATCAAAACGGTGGCGCGTGCCTTTTCACCCATATGAAGATCGTAGCCAAAATTGCCGACATAGGCGC